>JAEEGK010000989.1_pt1 | contig 71065 bp, 50 predicted proteins | sample 8958771 | NCBI WGS metagenome assembly JAEEGK01 (sample SAMN16246547, study PRJNA631951) | gut metagenome | biome: gut microbiome; feature: rumen; material: SC-attached | host: Bos | place: Iran: Karaj | collected 2018-10
AGGACGGCAACGGGGCCCAGGCTACTGACAGGAATGGGCCATGTGATAATCTTGCGCGCAAGCATATATGCACAGCCCAACAGAAGCAGGATTGCACTGACCTCGCCCAATGAACCGCCTGTCCTGCCTATCAGCATGTCAAGGCTGTCCGGCAGTTCGCTCAGGATCTCGGGCCTGCCCTCGCCTATTGCATGCTGCATGATACTCAAGGGTGTTGCGCATGTCTGGGAATCTACATCGGACAGAACATACTCTACGGTACCGCTCTTGGGCCATGTGGTCATCTGGGCAGGGAATGAAATCAATAGGAATACACGTCCCACGAGTGCCGGGTTAAAGGGATTCTGGCCAAGACCGCCAAAGGTCATCTTGCCAATACATATTGCAACCATGGCACCGATGATAATAATCCAGACAGGCAGGGTACTGGGCAGGTTGAATCCCAGGAGAATACCTGTAAGAATTGCACTGCCGTCCAGAACAGTAACCTTCTCGCGGCGCAGGATGAAGCGCGTAACGGCCCATTCAAACAGAACGCAGCTGACAACACTGGTCAGCATAACCACTGCAGCTCCCAGACCAAAGAAGTACAGGCTGGCAATCAAAGCAGGCACCAGCGCAATACATACACCATACATGTTCTTCTGTACACTGTCACCGGAATGAACATGAGGTGAAAGGGAAACTATTAGTCTATTCATAAGAATATGAATTTATTTTTAAGTTAAATATTCAAGTTACTTGGCAGCAGCACGACTGCGAATAATACCCATTACCGTTGTCTTGCCCAGGCGGATATTGTCAAGCAGAGGACGGTGTGAAGGACATGTAAATGCACATGAGCCACACTCGATACAAGACGTTATGTCCTCGGCCTCTGCACGATCCCATACATGCTGGGACGACAAGGTTGACAACAGGTAGGGCTCGAGTCCCATAGGACATGCACCGACGCACTTGGCACAGCGGATACACGGCTCTACTTCCGCACGGCGGGATTCTTTCTCGTTCATTATCAGCAGGCCTGACGAACCCTTGGTCATAGGAATGTCAGTAGATATCAATGCCTTGCCCATCATCGGGCCGCCACCGATAATCTTTCCTGTATCCTCGGGTAAGCCGCCGCATTCGTCTATGAGCTGCTGGAAAGGTGTGCCCAGCCGAGCCAGAAGGTTAGAAGGCTGCTTCACGCTCTTGCCCGTAACCGTAATAATACGGTCTATAAGGGGTTTGTTCTTCATCACCGCCTCGTAGATGGCGAATGCTGTTCCGACATTCTGAACTACAGCACCCACGTTGATAGGAATAGCCGGAGGAGCGGGTACCTGACGGCCTATGACTGCATCAATAAGCTGCTTTTCGCCACCCTGCGGATACTTCACCTTCAAGGGCACGACCTCTATTCCCTCATGACCGGCTGCTTTCTCCGTCATCAGACGAATGGCATCGGGCTTGTTGTTCTCTATACCTATATATCCGCGCTTCACATCGACAGCCTTCATGATGAGTTCCACACCCACAAGAATCTCATCTGCATGTTCAAGCATAAGCCGATGATCTGCTGTAAGATAGGGTTCGCACTCTACGGCATTGATGATGACGCACTCAGCCTTTGCTGTAGGCGGTGGACAAAGTTTGATAAAGGTGGGGAAACAGGCTCCGCCCATACCCACGACGCCAGCCTCTTTGATTCGGTTGACAATCTCTTCAGGTGTGAGTTCAGGATGGTCTTTCACCAGTTCCAACTTGTCGGAGCGGTCGATGGTCTCTTCCCACTCGTCGCCTTCTACATTAATAATAATAACGGGCTTGCGATAGCCGGTAGCATCGACAGCAGTATCAATCTTGAACACGGTACCGCTGACACTGGAATAAATAGGAGCCGACACAAAACCGCCAGCCTCGGCAATCATTGTACCCACCTTCACTTTGTCGCCTTTCTGGACAACGGGTTTGGCAGGAGCACCAATGTGCTGGCCCAACGGGAAGATGACCTGTTTAGGCAATGCTGCCACCTGAGTGACAGCCTCGTGAGTCAGCTTATTCTCTTCGGGGTGGACACCACCAATACGGAATGTTCTTACGTTCATGCTTGTTCCTCCTTCTTTACTTCTGGTTCAACATTAGCAGGTTTCTCTTCAGCCTTAGGAGCAGGAGCAACCTTGGGGGCCTCCTCCTTGGGTTTGGGCTGAGGAGCAGGTGTTGGGAAGTTGACGTCATGGATGGCCTTCGTAGGACATACTACAACGCACTTACGGCAGATGCGGCATTTCTCGTGGTCAATGTAGCAGACATTGTTCTCAATCTTGATGGCATCGAACTTACACTCCTTCTCGCACTTGCCACAACCGATACAGGCAGCCTTACAAGCCTTCATGGCCACAGGACCCTTGTCTTTGTTGACACACGATACGAACACTCTCCTACCCTTCGGTCCCTTCTTACGAAGCTCAATGATGTTGCGAGGACAAGCCTTGACACAGGCACCGCAAGCCACACACTTCTCTTCGTCAACCTCGGGAAGACCAGTTTCAGGATTCATGTGGATGGCATCGAACTGGCAAGCGGCCACACAGTCGCCACAACCCAGACAGCCAAAGCCACAAGCCGTCTCGCCAGCACCACATGAGTTCATGGCTGCACAAGTGCGCAAACCACTGTACTCTGCAATTTTCGGGCGCAAGGCACATGTTCCATTACAACGCACAACGGCAATCTTCGGCTCACCGTTGGCAATGGCCATACCCAGCAGGTCGGCCACTTTTCCCATCACTTCTTGTCCGCCCACAGGACACATCAGTCCTTCGAGGCTTCCTGCATCAGCACCTTTGACCAGTGCATCAGCCAAGCCGCCACAGCCTGCAAAGCCACATCCGCCACAGTTTGCACCAGGCAGTTGCTCTGTAACCTGAGCAATACGCGGGTCTTCGTAGACATAGAACTTCTTGGAGCAGACGTACAGCACCAGAGCGGCAATCAGTCCGATAGCACCCAGCACTAATACTGCAATCAAAATGAAATTCATAAAGTTACTTGTTTTTGTTTATTTGTTTTAGTTTGTTATGATGTCACGATCTGGAAATTGAGTTCGTCGCGCATTCGGTTACGCAACAGCCACAGCACAAAATAATAAGGAACGAGTGCAGTCAGTGCACATAATGCTGCAAGGCCCTCGTTAGATGTCGCAATCAGTACAATTATCAATACCGCCACCAACAAGACAAGAGGAAGACCGAACCCCCATAACAATGCCTTTGCAGCAACAACACCAGAAGTAATTACCGTTACCTGTTGGCCCACCTGCAAATTTCTGGTAGCAGTTTTGCCAAACACATCGATAAGCTTTTCTTTTGACTCGGCAGCACTACAATAGCCCGCCACTTTACAAGCAGCACAGGCTGAAGTCTGAACAATGCGTACTTGTACCTTGTCAGGCTCTATGCGTTCTATAACCCCCGAATGACTTATCTTAGTACTCATTAGTTTGCAATCTCGAGTTTGCAGAATTATTTTTGCAAAGGTACGATAAAAATATGAATTAAACATGTATTTATTTAAGTTTTTTCGAAAAAAAGTCGTAATCGTTTGCAATTATCTGATTTTTTTCATACTTTTGCGTCGTTAAAGGCAAAAACAGATGAAAGCAAACGAACAGACACTACAAGAAGTGGAACGTGCCATCCGTAAGATAGTCGACAAATTCCCTACAACGGAAGAGGCCAGCATATTGACGGACATCCACTTGAGAGTTAACCAGGAAACAGGTGAACTGGTGGCATTCGACGATGACGACAACGAAGTTAACCGTTGCATTGTAGAACAATGGATTGAAAATAAGGATGACACCTTCTATGGCGATGTCGCCAGCACATTGCGCATGGTGCTAAACAAGCACAAAGAGCAGATAGAGGCCATGTCGATTCTGAAACCTTATTCCTTTGTCCTTGAAGATGAAGACCACGAGAGTCTCGAAGAACTCTATGTCGTTGACGACGATACCGTCATTATCGACGAGGAATTGATGAAAGGTCTGGATAAAGACCTTACCGACTTCATGAATAAATTGTTCGCTGAATAACTATCTCAATCTGAGGGCTTCACCTACATGAATCTGATAATATGGTGGCAAGTCATTCAACTTATACAGTTTCTTTAACTTGATGCCGTAACGCTGTGAAATAGAATACATTGACTCTCCACTTTTGACATAGTGCAAACGGCCCTTATAGTCCTTCGGGGCTTTGTTCTGTTTCTTTTTCAGCCATACGATTTCCCCCTCCTCCAGCACGTCGTTCTTGTCACGCTCATTATACTTGGCAAGCTTGCGATAAGAAATATCCACTTCCTTGGCTAGACTTCGGAACGTATCACCACGACGGGCTATCAGATAGTAGTTTTTGTTAAAGGCATAGATTCGACGGCTGTCACCTTCCTTTACCTGTTGAGCCTGGAACTTGTCATATCCCTTTGCTTTATCATATTGATATAACTTGTAAAGCTGAATGATTTCTATCAGTTTTGTTGCATAGGTCGGACTGGTTGCATAACCACATGCCTTCAATCCCTTAGCCCATCCTTGATAGTCAGTCAACTTTAACTGGAAAAGACTGCTATAACGCCGGCTGGTGGTCAGGAAGACGGAATGATCATGATAACTCTCATAAGCATTGTCGTAGGCTCGGAAACACTCGTTGCGCTCATCATCATCGTGATATGCCTTACGACCTGTCCAACCGTTACATTTGATACCGAAATGATTGTTTGCCTTTGTGGCAAGTTCACTCTTCCCCGCAGCAGATTCCAATACCCCCTGTGCCAGCGTGATGCTCGCTGGTATACGGTATTTCAACATCTGCTCTATGGCTACATCTTTATACTGATCGAAATAATCCTGATAGCGCTGATTCCACTTCATGGTCTGAGAAATGACCATCTGGGACGCTACAAACATGCATAAAATAGAAAATATTATCCGTTTCATGAATAAAAACCTGAATTATTTTGCAAAAGTAGAGAAAAATAATTAAATTTGCAACAAAAATCGGAAGATTATGAAGGAATTAGAGATTAGACCCAAAATTTGGGAGGCCCAAATGGATGAATTGACAGCGGAAGAACGCTCGTTGATAGAACAAGCCATAGAAGGAACAAATCGTTCGTATTCACCCTATTCCCATTTCCGTGTGGGAGCAGCTCTAAAACTTCAGAATGGGGTAACAATCATTGGCTGCAATCAGGAAAATGCTGCTTTTCCCTCAGGCATCTGTGCAGAACGTTCTGCATTGTTTGCTGCCGGTGCACAATATCCCGAACAACCTGTTGTCATGTTGGCTATTGCTGCACGAAATGAAGAGGGAGCATTCACTGAGCATCCCGTCAGTCCTTGTGGTCCATGCCGTCAAGTGCTCATTGAGACTGAGACCCGATTCCAACATCCCGTACGCATCCTGCTCTACGGACAGCGCTGTGTATATGTAGTGGATAACATCAAACAGTTAATGCCCTTGTCGTTCACAGAATTCTAAACAAGTAACTTTATAATAATACAGTATTAAAAATGGTAAAGATTTCCAAAGAAGCCGCCCTTGAATATCATGAGGCGGGGCGTCCTGGTAAAATTGAAGTAAAACCTACCAAAGCGTATCGTACACAAACCGACCTGTCGCTGGCATACTCTCCTGGTGTAGCCTATCCCTGTCTGGAAATTCAGGAGAATCCCGACGATGCTTATAAATATACCGATAAGGGCAATCTGGTTGCTGTGATCTCAAATGGTACGGCAGTACTCGGCTTGGGCGACATTGGCGCCATGAGCGGTAAGCCCGTGATGGAAGGTAAAGGATTGCTTTTTAAGATTTATGGCGGTATCGACGTCTTCGACATCGAGGTCAACGAGAAAGACCCCGAGAAGTTCTGCGAAGCAGTGGAGAAGATTGCACCTACATTTGGCGGTATCAATCTGGAAGACATCAAGGCGCCCGAGTGTTTCTACATCGAAGAGCGTCTGAAGAAGAGCCTCGACATTCCCGTGATGCACGACGATCAGCACGGCACGGCTATCATTTCTGCCGCAGGACTGAAAAATGCCCTCGAAGTCAATGGCAAGGACATCACGAAAGTGAAGATTGTTGTCAATGGTGCTGGTGCTGCTGCTATTTCTTGTACCAAGCTCTATATGGCTATTGGTGCCCAGAAGGAAAACATCGTCATGCTCGACTCCAAGGGCGTCATCAGTGTCGACCGTCAGGATTTGAACGAGCAGAAGCGTTTCTTTGCTACCCAGCGCACAGACATTCACACGTTGGAAGAGGCTGTCAATGGAGCCGACGTCTTTGTAGGTCTTTCTAAAGGCAATGTCCTTACGCAAGACATGGTGAAGACGATGGCTAAGGACCCCGTCATCTTTGCCCTTGCCAATCCTGTTCCTGAGATATCCTATGAGGATGCGATGGAGGCACGCCCTGACACACTGATGTCAACAGGACGCACGGACTATCCTAATCAGATTAATAATGTAATAGGTTTCCCATACATTTTCCGCGGTGCCCTCGACGTTCATGCCACAGCCATCAACGAGGAAATGAAACTGGCAGCCGTTCATGCAATAGCTGATCTGGCCAAACAGCCTGTCCCCGATATCGTGAACGACGTCTATAAGGTTAACAACCTTACTTTCGGTCGTGACTATTTCATACCGAAGCCCGTTGATCCACGACTCATTACCGAGGTGAGTGCTGCTGTAGCCAAAGCAGCCATCGAGAGCGGTGTGGCACGCAAGACCATTGAAGACTGGGACGAATACAAGCGCTCACTCTCCGTATTACTTGGACAAGAGACGAAACTCACCCAGCAGCTATACGCCACCGCCTCTTCTCATCCACAGCGTGTGGTATTCGCCGAGGCCGTTCACCCCACCATGCTGAAAGCCGCCGTACAGGCAAAGGCAGAAGGGATATGCTATCCCATCCTGCTTGGCAACGACGAAGTCATTACTAAGCTGGCCAAGAAATTAGATTTGAACATTGACGGTATCGAGATAGTCAACCTGCGTCATCCCTCTGAGCAGGAACGTCGCGAACGCTACGCCCGCATCCTGACAGAGAAGCGCCAACGTGAGGGCTACACCTTCCAGGAGGCTAACGACAAGATGTTCGAGCGCAACTATTTCGGAATGATGATGGTTGAGACGGGTGAGGCAGATGCTTACCTGACTGGTCTTTACACCAAATATTCGAACACCATCAAAGTCGTAAAGGAAGTCATTGGCATCAGACCTCAGTACAAGCATTTTGCCGCTATGCATATCATCAACTCTGCCCGCGGTATTCTATACATTGCAGACACGCTGGTCAACGAAGATCCCGACACAGAAGCACTCATCGATATTGCCAAGCTTGCCAGCAAGAGCGTGAGGTTCTTCAACGATAAACCTGTCGTAGGTATGGTCAGCCACTCGAACTTCGGAAGCAGTCAGAGTAATGGTGCCTTGAAGGTTAAACATGCAACTGAGTATATGCAGGAACACTATCCTGATTTACCCATTGATGGTGAATTGCAGCTTGGATTTGCACTTGACGACGAGCTACGCGACGAACAGTATCCGTTTACCCGACTGAAGGGAAAGAAAGTCAACACGCTCGTTTTCCCCAACCTCACCTCTGCCCGTTCATCCTACAAGATGTTGCAGATGCTTGGAGCCGACGCAGAAATCATCGGTCCGATTCAAATGGGACTCAACAAACCCATCCACTTCGTTGACTTTGGAGCATCCGTCAGAGATGTGGTCAACATTGTGGCTGTAGCAACCATTGATGCTTACGTGGATAAATTGAAGAAAAAAATTACAGCGGTCAAAGAACAGTAGAAATCGCTGATTAATATTTTTTAAGAAAAAAATCGGCCCGTCGGAGTACCACGAGCCGTTTTTTTTCGTAACTTTGCACCGCTTTTGCAAAGCATTTATACGACACACGTCTGATTATCAGATAGTTAAGACGATTTAAGAAAGTTATTTCAAGATGAGACAATTAAAGATTCAGAAAAGTATTACGAATCGTTCGAGTGAAGCACTGGATAAATATCTGGTGGAAATTGGTCGTGCACCTCTGATCAGTATCGATGAAGAAATCGAGCTGGCTCAGAAGATTCGCAAAGGAGGTCCTGAGGGCGAGCGAGCCAAGGACAAACTGGTTACGGCAAACCTTCGATTCGTAGTATCTGTCGCTAAGCAGTATCAGCATCAGGGACTGACGCTGACTGACTTGATCGACGAGGGTAACATTGGCCTGATTAAGGCTGCACAGAAGTTCGATGAGACTCGAGGCTTCAAATTCATTTCCTATGCTGTATGGTGGATTCGTCAGAGCATTCTGCAGGCTATTGCCGAGCAGAGCCGTATTGTTCGTCTGCCACTCAACCAGGTAGGTTCACTCAGCAAGATTAATCATGAGATTAATAAGTTCGAACAAGAAAACCAGCGTCATCCGTCCATTTCGGAGTTGAGTGATGCCACGAGTCTTGACGAGGAGAAGATTTCACAATCCATGATGGCTGACGGGCACCATGTGTCTATCGACGCTCCTTTCCAGGACGGCGAGGACAACTGCATGCTCGACGTGATGGCATCTGGTGACGATTCCCGCACTGACCGCCAAGTAGATCACGAGTCAATGGCACTCGAGTTGAACAACGTACTTCAGAAAGTATTGAAAGAGCGCGAGATTACCATTATCCGCGAGTGCTTCGGCATTGGCTGTCACGAGAAGGGCCTTGAAGAGATTGGCGACCAGCTCGGACTGACCCGCGAACGCGTCCGTCAGATTCGCGAAAAGAGCATTGCCAAGCTCCGCGACTCAGGCAATGCACGCATATTAATGAAATATTTAGGCTAAAAGTTTTGTGACTCCAAAATTTTTTCGTACTTTTGGGGTCGTGAATCTGAAGCTACGCATAACAACCATAATGCTGGGCATGATGACTCTCATGCCCAGTATTTGTTTTGCCGACAGGAATGTCGACTCGCTGGTACTGAACCGTGTTTGGAGCTACAGGCGAAACTATACTGTTCCGGCCAAGGGCACAGAACAGAATGTCTATATGCGTTACACTTTTGGCATGGACCGTCGTAATGCCCTGTTATTTCTGGTTCCTACCATGTATGTCGTTGCCGATGGCGACCGCCATTTTGTCGGAGAATCATACTGTAGGCTCTCATTCCGCGATGCTGACGAGTACGATGTAAAGAGACAGGTAGTATGGGGCACTATTCCCCGTCAGCGCACCGCTATGCCTGCTATGCTGGAATTCAGCACGCCTGATTTCTATGACGACACACTCTATCCAGGACACGTTTTGTCACCATTTTTTAAAGGGAACCACTTCCTTTACCGTTATAAAGTCAGGGAAGTGGAGGGAAATATGGCTGTCATCCGTTTTGCCCCCCGAAAGAAAAACACCCAGTTGGTAAAAGGCTTTGCAACCGTCGACGCCTTAACGGGCAGGTTGCAGTCTATCGATTTTGAAGGCGAATACGACATGATTTCCTTTAAGGTCTCGGCTGAGATGAACCAAGACGACGCCCATTCCAGACTCCCCAAGCGATGTACGACCGATGCGTTGTTCAACTTTCTGGGCAATCGTGTAACAGCCAGTTTTACAACAGTTTACGACTGTCCTCGAACCCTCCCCGACTCTCTCAGAAACGTCAAGGACCGGGAGTTAATGGAGGAGCTGCGCCCCATTCCCTTAAACCAACGAGAGCAGGAAATCTATGCGCACTATGACAGTATCCAGAACGCCCATCGGGATACTGTTACCGTTGATACTGTACAACAACATAAAAACACTTTCGGCGACTGGATTAAGAAAGTCGGCTGGGACATTATTGGCGACAACCTCATCAACGGCAATGGCACTGAGGTTGGTGCTGTGTCCATGCGTTTTTCACCTTTGTTCAATCCTCTCTATTTGGGATACAGTCAGAGCCGCGGTATCAGCTACAAACTGAAACTCGGTTTCCGATACAGTTGGAATACGCACCGCTATCTGACACTGAATCCACAATTCGGTTACAACTTCAAGCTCAATCAGATATTCTATACCGTTCCTCTGCGAATGACCTATAACCCCAAACGCAACGGCTATGCAGAAATAAAATGGGCAAACGGCAACCATACGTCGAACATTTTTCTGGCTGAAGACTTCAGACGCAGGGCAAAAGACAGCATCAGCATGCCCGACTTCAAGGATATGTATATTCAGGCTGTCAACAACGTGGAGGCTTTCGACTGGCTTGAAATCATGGCCGGACTGGTGTACCACCGCCGTGTGTCATTGAATCCGCAACTCATGGAGGACGTGGGGATGGCTAGTGAATTCCGAAGCTTCGGTCCCTTATTGACACTCAGGCTCACTCCCTGGCGCGATGGTCCTGTTCTGACTGCCAACTTCGAGCTAGGATTCAAAAAATTATTCAAGTCTAATCTTGACTATCGACGGTGGGAGTTCGACGCATCCTATATGAAACGGCTCCCTAGCCTGCGTATTCTCAACATGCGGGCAGGAACGGGATTCTATACGAGGCGTAATACCAGGTATTTCGTAGACTTTGCCAACTTCCGCGACAACAATCTTCCATCAGGCTGGGAAGACGACTGGGCCGGACAGTTCCAATTGCTGAACAATATGTGGTACAACCAATCCAACTACTATGTACGCGGCCACATGTCGTACGATAGTCCGATGCTGCTGCTTTCTTACCTGCCGTTGGTGGGAAGATACCTTGAGGTGGAGCGAATCTATGTCAGTGCGTTGTCCATTGCACACACCAGACCATACATGGAATTGGGCTATGGTTTTACAAACCGTTATTTCTCTGCAGCCGTCTTTACCAACCTTCTTGGCGGTAAGATTCAGGAATTCGGATGTCAGTTTACCGTTGAATTGTTCAGGCGATGGTAATGAAACCCTTAAAACAAATAAAAGTACATGAAGGCATTAACCGTATATAAGGCCAGTGCAGGCAGCGGCAAGACGTTCACGCTGGCCACAGAATACATCAAGCTGCTGGTCATGAACCCGATGAGCTACCGCACCATTCTTGCCGTCACCTTTACCAATAAGGCGACAGAGGAAATGAAGATGCGCATCCTCAGCCAGCTGTATGGCATCTGGAAACAGTTGCCAGACTCTTCCGACTATATGGAGCATATCGTCAAGTCGACGGGCTTTTCTGAATCACAGATCAGCCGTCAGGCTGGCGAGGCACTCCATCAGTTGCTTCACAACTACAGCTACTTCCGCGTCGAGACCATCGACACCTTCTTCCAAAGTGTGCTTCGCAATCTGGCCCGCGAGCTGGACCTGACAGCCAATCTGCGCATCGGACTGAATGACAATCAAGTGGAAGAGCAGGCCGTCGACCAACTCATCGACTCGCTCACGCATACCGATGTCCTGTTGCAATGGATCCTGAAATACATCATGGAAACCATCAGCGACAATCATTCCTGGAACATCATCGGACAAGTGAAACAGTTCGGACGCACCATTTTCCGCGACTACTACAAGGAGAAAAGCGGTGAGCTGAACAAGGTGATTACCCAGAAGGACTTTCTGCCCAACTACATGAGCCAGTTGCGCCAGATTCGCTCGGACGCCCTGCAACACATGAAGGAAATCGGCGACCACTTCTTCGACGTGCTTGCTTCCGAGGGACTTTCAGAAACCGATCTCAGCTATGGCAAGACTGGCGTTGCCTCCTTCTTCCGTAAGCTCCAGAACGGCCAATTCGACGAGGGCATCATTGGTTCACGCGTTATCGACTGCAAGGACGATGCCTCCAAGTGGTGTCCGAAGAAAAGCAGTCGCGCAGAATTCATACAATCCCTGGCAGACTCCACGCTGATGCCCATCTTGGAGCAGGCGATTGCCGAACAGCCCCTTCAGTGGAAGCTCTACAAATCGTCCGACCTCACCCTGCGCCATCTGAACCAGCTCCGTCTACTGGACAGCATTGAACAGAAAGTTCGCATGATGAACGACGAGGCCAACCGATTCCTGCTTAGCGATACCCAGCAGTTGCTCCACTCACTGATCAAAGACAGCGACTCACCGTTCATCTTCGAGAAAATCGGTACGCGCCTGGAGCACATCATGATCGACGAGTTCCAGGACACGTCGACCGTCCAGTGGCAGAACTTCAAGGTATTGCTGCAAGAGTGTATGAGTCATGTCGATACCGAGAATCTCATTGTTGGCGATGTCAAGCAAAGCATCTACCGCTGGCGTTCCGGTGACTGGCGCCTCTTGAATGCCATCGACCAGGAATTCCCTCGTGCTAAGGACGTGATGGACATCCTCCCGCTGGACACAAACTACCGCTCCGAGCGTCACATCATAGAATTCAACAACGCCTTCTTCACCGAGGCAGCCAAGCAGGAATACGACGCACAGCGCGAAGACTATCCTTCTGGCGCAGAACAGCTCAAGCACGCCTATGAAGACGTCACCCAGAAAATTCCCAAGAAACGCGATCCGAAAGGACTGGTCGATATCCGCCTCCTGCCCTCCAAGGACTATATGGAGGAGACCTTGCGCCAGCTGACCGACACCATCGCCATGCTTCTCGATCAAGGGGTAAAGCCACAGCAGATTGCCATTCTGGTACGAACCAACAAAAACATTCCTGCCATTGCCGACTACGTCAGCTCGCAGATTCCCGCTATTCGCATTGTCAGCGATGAGGCCTTCCGCCTCGACGCATCGGTCAGCGTCAGTCTCATCGTCAACGCCTTTCACCTGCTCACCCACCATGACGACTCACTGGCCAAGGCGACGCTGGCCAAGCTCTATCAGCGCGGCGTGTTGGGCAACGACACCATCGAAAGCGAACTGTTCATCAAGGACCGTCCGCTCGACGACCTGCTCCCGGCAGCGTTCCTGCAACAGGCCCCGTCGCTGCTTCAGCTGCCACTCTACGAACTGGCGGAACGAATCTACAAGATTTTCCAGCTGGAACGTCTCAAGGATGAAAGTGCCTATGTCTGCACGTTCTACGACCAGCTGAACAAATTCTCACTCGAAAGCAGTACCGACATCGATGCCTTTGTGCTCGAATGGGAAGAGACACTCTGCAGCAAAACCATCCAGAGCGTGGTCACCGACGGAATCCGCATCCTCTCCATCCACAAGAGCAAGGGCCTGGAGTTCGACAATGTCATCATACCCTTCTGCGACTGGAAACTCGAACACAACGATCTCCTCTTCTGCCAGCCTCACGAGGCACCTTTCGACGCGTTGCCCGTAGCGCCTATCGACAATCATGGCAAGCAAATGCTGGGCACCATCTATGAAAGCGACTATCTCAACGAACGCCTGCAGAACACCGTCGACAACCTCAATCTGCTCTATGTGGCCTTCACGCGCGCTTCCAGGAACCTTTTTGTGCTGGGTGCCCGCGACGCCAAGGGCGGCCGTTCGATTCTGATTCAGAACGTGCTGTCGGAACTGGATCTGAAGGACTGCACCCTGGAAGGTGTGAACGACGCCGAAGAGCCCATCTGTTTCATTTACGGCCAGCTGTCCATCGACACCGAAGAAACCGCTGACGCCAAGACGTCCGACAACGTCTTCCTGCAGCCCTCCACGCCACGCTCCGTTACCATCGAGAGTTTCGACCTCAAGACCGAATTCCGCCAGAGCAACAAAAGCCGTGAATTCATCGAGGGCGACGACGAGCAGCTGGAACTCAGCTACATGAAGATCGGCAGCGTGCTCCACAACGTGTTCTCCACGATTCGAACCAGTGCCGACGTCAAGCAGGCCTTGCAACAACTGCAACAGGACGGCGTGCTCTACGACGACGAGATCACGGCCGAGCAGGTGACCACCCTGTTGCGCAAGCGCCTGGAGAGTCCCCGCATCAGGGAGTGGTTCTCCCCGCGCTGGCAACTCTTCAACGAGTGCAGCATTCTCAGCGTCGACAGTCAGGGCAACATGCAGGAACGCCGTCCTGACCGCGTGATGACCGATGGCCACGAGACCCATGTCGTCGACTTCAAGTTCGGACGCCCCCACCCCGAATATTTCGACCAGGTGCGCGAATACATGCAACTGCTGCGTTCTATGGGCATGCCCAACGTCAAGGGTTGGCTCTGGTATGTATATAATAATAAGGTAGAAGAAGTAATATGAAAGATTTCCTGGCATACGTCGCCGACGACATACTCAGCAAGTACGGCACGAACCTGTCGCGCATTGCTGTCGTTTTCCCCAACAAGCGCGCCTCGCTGTTCCTGAACGAACACCTGGCACGCGCTGCCCGGCAACCCATCTGGAGTCCGGCCACGATCACCATCAGCGAACTGTTCCGCCAGCAGTCCGACCTGCAGGTGGCCGACCCCATCAAGCTGGTCTGCGACCTCCACAAGTCGTTCTGCCGCTGTACGCAGCTGCAGGAGTCGCTCGACAAGTTCTACGGCTGGGGACAGCTGCTGCTGGCCGATTTCGACGACATCGACAAGAACATGGCCGACGCCGACCGCGTCTTTGCCAACCTGCGCGACATCCATGAGCTCGACGACATCTCCTACCTCACCGACGAGCAGCGCCAGATGATTCACCGCTTCTTCAGCAATTTCTCCGATACGCACAACAGCGAGCTGAAAGAGCGCTTCCTACGCCTTTGGAGCCGGTTTGCCGACATCTATCACGACTTCAACAGCCGGCTGGCCTCGCAACAGCTGGCTTACGAGGGTGCCCTCTACCGCCAAGTCGTAACCACCCTCACCACTACTCCCGACGAAAATTCGTCGGGCACCTTCCCTTACGACCACTACCTCTTCGTGGGCTTCAACCTGCTGCAGAAGGTCGAGCTGCAACTCTTCAGCGAGTTACAGAAGGCAGGCAAGGCACATTTCTATTGGGATTTCGACCATTACTACATGCAGCACCACGAGGCCGGACAGTATATCCGCCGCTACCTGGAACACTTCCCAAACGAGCTCGACGTCACGTCGGAAGCCATCTACGGCAACTTCAGCAAACAGAAGCACGTCAGCTACATCTCTGCACCTACGGAAGACATCCAGGCACGCTATATCAGCACCTGGCTGCGCGATAGCCAGCGCCTGAACGACGGTCGCCGAACGGCTATCGTGCTCTGCAACGAGAACCTCTTGCAAACCGTCGTCCACTGTCTGCCCGACGAGGTCGACAAGGTCAACGTCACTACCGGTTATCCCCTTTCCCAGACGGCTGTCGCGTCGCTCATCAACATCTGGTTCGACCTGCAGCTGCAAGGCCGTACGCCGCGTCTGCTTCGCATCTTCCAGCGCCATCCCTATGCCCGGTTCATCAGCGACGACCAGCAGCCCCTGTTGCAAATACTCCGCGAGGTGGCCACCAACGGACACTCCGACATCACCGACCCGCTGTTCCAGGAATCGCTGTTCAGGGCCTACACGCTGGTCAACCGCATCGAGAATCTCCAGCAGAGCGGCGACCTGACGGTTGACATGACGACCCTTCAGCGACTCGTCTCCCAGGTCGTCCAGCAAACCACCATTCCCTTCCACGGCGAACCGGCTGAAGGCATCCAGGTCATGGGAGTCCTCGAGACGCGTAACCTCGATTTCGACCACGTTTTGCTCCTCTCGTGCAACGAGGGAAACATTCCGCGCGGCGTCAACGACTCGTCATTCATTCCACACAGCATCCGCCAGGCCTACGAACTGACCACCATCGACAACAAGGTCACCATCTATTCCTACTATTTCCACCGCCTGATGCAGCGTGCGTCCGACGTCACCATCCTCTACAACAGCTCTACCGAAGACGGCCAACGTGGTGAAATGAGCCGGTTTATGCTGCAACTGATGGTCGAGAGTCCCCACACCATCACCAGCCATACCCTGCAGACCGGACAGACCATCCAGAAGTGGCTCCCCGACCCCATCGAGAAGACGCCACACGTCCTGCAGGTCATGCAGTCGCAGTTCACCACCCAGCACCCTATCCTCTCGCCCACGGCCATCACGAAATACATGCGCTGTCCACTGCAGTTCTACTACCTCTACGTGGCCGACATCCAGCAGCCCGACATCCCCGACGACGAGCAGGAACTCGACCATCGCATCTTTGGCAACGTCTTCCACGAAGCGGCCGACATCATCTACCACCAGTTGCCCCGGTACATCGACAAGCCCCTGCTCGAACACCTGCTGAAGTCGAAAGTGGAGATCGAGCGCGCGGTCGACGAGGCCTTCCACCGCATCATACCCTTCGCACCGAAGCGAGGTCTGCAACTCATCAACCGCGAAGTCATTATCCACTATCTGCGCCAGCTCATCACCATCGACCAGCGGTTGGCACCCTTCACCATCCTCGGACTGGAGTACGACGTCAAGCGCCAGCTCACACCCTCGGCAACGTACTTCCAACCCAGTATCATCGGAGGACGCATCGACCGTCTTGACCTCATCACCGACGGCAGCGACGAGTATATCCGCGTGGTCGACTACAAGACCTCCAACCGTCGTCCCAAGCCCATAGCCGATGTCGAGGCCATCTTCCTACCCGAAAACATTCGCGAACACTCCGACTACTACCTGCAGACCTTCGTCTATGCCGACATCATCAGTCGCCAGCGCCCCGACCATAAGGTGTCGCCGGCACTCGTCTTCATCCAGCATGCCGGAGGCGACAACTACGACCCCACCCTCTGTTTCGGCAGTCAGCCCGTGCGCGACATCGCACAGGTCTCAGCGCGCTTCAACGAACTGTTGGAAGAGACCATCACGGAAATGTTCTCCCCCGACGTTCCCTTCCAACCTACCAGTGACCAGCGCACCTGCAGCACCTGTCCCTTCGCCGCCCTCTGCCGCCACTGATTCGTGGCTACTTTCTCAGGAAATCGACCTTCTGTCTGTTTCCCTCAGGTCTCACTGCGAAGTGCACCCAGATGCTCTTCGCGCTCCGCTCGATGATCAGCTCGTCAAATGGCTCTCCGCTCTCGTCAGCGATGTCAAGGAGTATCGTCGCATAGCGTATCGCCTGTTCCTTTCCCAGACAGCGTATATCCACCGCACATCCCGTCAGGTGGTTCGAGTTCTGCGCCCCACCCACGGCCTTATTCACCTGTGGACTCCTATACCCGGAATTGATAATGATCGGCTGGTGGTTGTACCTTTGGCGCAACCGCTCAAGCCATCCGCACACTCGCTTCAGGTTCTCGATATGTACCCGACTGGGGATATTCCCGTCCTTCGTCTTCACACTTGTTTTCGTCAACTCAGCGAGCGTAAAGTGAGGCGATAAGCGAAGGCCATCAAGCTTGCTTGAATGGCTGAGCGCAGCCTCACTCGACGAAGTCAAGTGCTGGGAAAGCTTCATTTGTTTGTTAATTTCTGCGTTCATCATTTTATTTTGATAAATTTTCTTTTAGATTTTGAGGCCCTCGTGGGCCGACACCGTTTTTCAACTTCTCCACATAGTAGTCCAGTCCGAAGATGCTGCCTGCCAGCAGGAAGGCCTGTGCGATGTACATCAGCGTGCCGTTGGCCACGTCGTCGATGTCGAGGACTTGGTAGAACGCCATCACGATGCTGGATACGATCAAGGCCACAGCCATCAGGTATTGGACGGATTTCCCATAATTCACTTTCATAACTGCGCACCTCCGTATCCTGCCAAGAGGGCTGCCGCCAGCCGAAGCACCTCGGCCAAAAAGCTCCAAATATTTTTCTTCATACGCTTTAAATGTTTTTTAGGCTTGGAAAGCCGGTGTTTTTCCTTCATTTGATTGAATCCGAAAGGATTGATGGTGTGAATGCAGGCTTTGACTGTGAGCTTGCTCATGAGGCAAAGGATGCAGACATAGCATCAGAGACAAAGTCTCAAGCAGAATGAAGGGGTTTTTCTGGTTTTTGTCTTTTTTTGGAGTGCGGTAGCAAATTTTTCACTATTCACTTTTCACTTTTCACTTTAAAAGGTGTTGGCCCGAAGGCCAAACCTTTTTAAACTACGCTCCCTCAAATCCGCTCGGATCATCGCCACCGCTGGTGTTCTTGACGAACTGCTTGGTGGTCACCTCACTCGACTGGCCGTCCTTGATGGCGATGGCCTTCAGAGTCACCGACGAGCTCACGGTGATAGCCTCAGTGTACAGCGTGCTGCTGGCCGTAGGCGTCGAACCGTCTGAGGTGTAGCGAATCTCAGCGCCGTCAGGACCCGACATCGTCACCTGAGTCGACGTGGTGAATGCTGCCTCACCGCCAATGGTCGGAGCTGCTACGCCGCTCGTGATCGAACCCGTGCCACTACCGCTACCGCTTCCTTCGCCGCTGCCGGAACTAGAGCCTGACCCACTGCCTGAACCTGAGCCGCTACCGGAACCTGAGCCGCCTCCGTCGCCGCTGACCACGGTTCCGGGATTACGGAAGTCGTCCAGGGTGGTCAGCATCTGCACCTTCGTGATCTTTCCGTTCACGGTGCGCTTCTCGACCTCGACGATGTTCTGCGACTCGGGGGCCACGTTGCGTGCCAGGAACTGCTTGGAAGTCAGGTTGTCCAGCTCGCTGCTGTCGGGGGTGAAGCGCAGGCGGATGCCCTTGATGATCGACGTGGGGTTGAACGTCTTGTCCTTCATCTGCGCCTCGGTGGCGCCGCCCTTCTCGTTGAGTACCGAGGGGTAGAAGATGCCCAGTCCGTCGAGCTTCACGCCCACGCCCTGTGCCACCAGCTCGGGCACGCACTCGGAGAGCTTGATCAGCACGGCCATGATGGCGTCGCGACCGACCATACAGTTGTGGTCCTTCAGGTGCTGTGCCAGTCCGCGGGTGGAGAGGGTCTTCTGACGGTCCACCTCGGCGTAGTACTTGCCGTTCGACGCCAGCGTGCTCTTGTTCTTGCGATAGTTAATCGACATTGAAATCTTGTTTACTGCCATAGTTTTTTTACTTGTTTTTTAGTTAGACATAGGATTTTTGTTTTCTCTTTCTTGTCGCTCGCCTGCTGTCGTGTCGGCGGCTCGCCTGTCGTCTGCTCCGAGTTCGTGGCCTTTGAGCTCCGAGCGCGCGCCTCACGAGGTCCGAGCGCGTCAGCTTTTGATTGATACTGCGAAGGTACAACATTTTTGCGGTATTTCCAAATTATTCGCGTTTTTGGGCGACAAAACGCCGTTTTCGTGTTGAAAATCGGCCAAGTCGATTTTTGATGGCAACTTTTTAAAGTTAACAGTTCTCTCTTTGAGAGTGTGGCGTTGCGAGGATAGTTATATCAAATATCAGATATCAGTTTTCTCATGAGCAGATTACCCGCGAAACGAATAATCTTTACAAAATATTTTTACTAAATATATAATATACATATTATATATATTAGTAACATTCAAATTCACTCATTACACTCTCACTCAAATAAACTGATATCTGATATCATCAGCAAAGACCAAGCGAAAATCGCAGGAAGGTCGATTTTCTAAGAACGTAACAGGTCGCCGTCAGAACATCATGGTGAAGCCGAGGCGGATGCTGTTTTTGGCTCCGTAGGTGGCGGGGTTGTAGTTCATGCGGCGGACATACTCAATCTGGAAGAAGCGGAGGATGCCGCGGACACCAGCGGAGATTTCCCAGTAGGGCACACGGGGATTCATGATGTGGGAGTCTTCAGGGAACGCCATGAGCACGTTGCTGCCGGCATTCTGAGTGAGGAAGGGGTTGTTCTTGTCGGACAGTGCGCCCCACAGCATCTTGACACCGATGTATTCGCGCAGACGGGCCTTCTGGATGAGGGGGATGCGGTTGAGGATCTTGCCCTGCATGTCCCAGTTGAGGTCGACGCTCCAGAAGCGGTCGTTGAGGAACTCCATGTTGGCAATCTGGTTGAACATCTGCTTGCGGCTGATGTAGGAGAGGTTGGCAGCGGGCATACAGAGCAGCGGGAAGGGCACCTGGCTCCACTGTACGCCGGCCTTTGTCAAGAGGTCGATGCGTCCCCAGCTGTTGAGCCAGAAGCGCTTGAAGATGCTGGCCTCGGTATAGTGATAGTGGTAGTCGCCGCCGAGGAAATTCTGGATGCCCATGGTGTGGCTGAGGGTGAGGATGGGTGCCTCGCGATTGACCTTCAGACGGCGTATCTTGGAATTGGCATAGAGGGCGCCGGGGCTGTACTCGATTTCGGCCTTCAGCTCGGTGGTGCGGAAGCCATCAAACTGCATGTTGCCGGCGGCTTCGTTGCGCTCGGCCTTCAGGCTGAGCAGGGTGCGCAGTCCCCAGCGCTGCTCGTACTCGAAGGAGAGCTGCTGGCGGTTATAGTACATCATCTTGTCGACCTTCATCCAACGGAACGCGGTGAACATGTTATCCTTGTCGGAAGACAGGAACTTGTCGGAGGGCGACATGACGTCGTAGGTGGACTGGAACGTCAGGTTGCGCTTGGGAAACTCCTCGGGCAGGTATTTCTTACGGTTCAGCGACCAGGTGGCCTGTGCGTTGTAATACCAGTTCTTGCTCTTCCAGCCCCGGGCCACGAAGCCCTTCAGGAACAGGTGTGGCGAGAGGTTGGCGGTGGTCTGTGCGCCAAGACGGGTGCGCAGGCCATCGATGAAGTTGGAGCTGATCATGGAGGTGATGGGTCCGATGTCGAGCTTGCTGTGTTCGCTGGTCTCGATGAAATTCTCGCTGAGAATCTTCAGTCCCATGAGGATATAGCCGAAGCCGCCCATGGTCTTCATGCCTTTCAGGAAGTCGCCCATCTTCGCCTCGCTGGCCGTCAGCGGCACCTGGCGCTGTTGCGCCCAGTAGGCATCGTCCTGTCGTTCAGCATCGGGGTCGACGATGGTCTTGTCGAGGCCCTTGAAGAGCTTGTCTGGAATCTCGGAGAACTGATAGTCCGTCAGTCGCGTCGTTCGGATGGCTACGCCCTTCTGGATGAAGTCGAAGAGGACGAGTTCGACAACCATATCGTCGACGGACAACACCCATTCGCCCGTGGGCAGCTGGGTGAACTCCTGGATGATTTTCATGTCCTCGACGAAGTTGACGTCGGTGCGGTTGGGCAGGATGATCTCGCAGCGCTTGACCTGATAGCTGGAGTCCTTCAGGATGTAGAGGTCGCCGCGGAATCCGAAGTCCTGCTGGTTGTTGGGCAGGAAATGGACGTGGATGCACGAGTCGCGCCCTACGGCCAGGGTGTCCTCGATATAGTAGCGGTAGAAGGAGATGGCACCGTCGCCAATGGGCGATGTAAAGGGATGCTGCAGCACGCGTACCTGGTTGTCGTAGATGTTGACATCGGTGAAGACGTCCTTCGAGGCGGTGTTGATGATGTCACCGGTCTGGAAGAAGTTGGTGATACCCACGGAGCGCTGACCAGTGATGATGTCTTTCTCGTCGTGCGGACTGCGACGGTAGATTTTCTGCGTCACCGTCTCGTCGATGCTGGCAGGAAGAATGAGCTTTCCCGTCTGCTGGCACTTCTCGACCTGATCGGTCAGCCAGGGGAACTTCTTGAACTTCGGATTGGTGAGCATGTCGGGCTTGACGTCGTTGAGCGCCAAGGTGAGCTTCTGATATTTCGTGTACTGATAGTAGTCGCGGTTGTTCAGATTGGTCTTGCGCTTGTTGGCAATGACCTTGCGCATGAGTTCCACCGCGGGGTTGCCCTTACGGCGATAGCGCCCACGCTTGGCACGGACGGTGACCTCGTTGAGCGTCTTCATGTCGGGCTTGAGGGCCACCAGCAGGCGATGGCTGTTGGGACCGATGCTGACGCTGCGCGTCTTATAGCCCACGCCGCTGAACGTCAGTTTCCAGCCGACGTGCTTGGGTATGGAGAAATAGCCGCGATGGTCGGCCATGGTGGTGATTTTCTGACCTTTATACTGCACGGTGATAAACCCGATGCTATCGCCAGCCTGGTCGTCGATGACATATCCGGTAATCATTTCCTGAGCGTGTGTGGGTAACGAGAAAGCCATTACCAGCAACAGCATGAGGAACTTACATGTGCGTGTGAACATTATTAGAAAGCTTTTGTCCTGCGGGACTCTATTAACGTGATGCATAAACAACTGATTCTTTGCTCAGCTCCACCCAGAAGATGGAACCCTTACCGTATTCCGACTCCACGCCGACGCTGCCGCCCAGGGTAGAGGCCATGCTGCGACAGATGCTGAGACCCAGTCCGGTGCCGTGAACGAATTCGTCGACCTTGGCGAACCGGTCGAAGAGCTGGTCGTTACACTTATCGGCGGGAATGCCCTTTCCGGTGTCGCGAACCCAGATGCGAACGGTGTCGTCCAACTCGCTGACACCCACCGTCACCACGCCATCGGTGGTGAACTTGAGGGCATTGGAGAGGTATTGGTTCAGTATCTCGCGCATACGGTCACGGTCGGTGTATAATGTCGGGAGCTGACCGCCATCGGCCATCTCCAGGCGTACGTGGACTTCCTTCGCTGCAGCGTCGTACTTGTCGAACAGTTCGTCGACGACTTCCTTCAGTTCAAAATTCCGCTTGGTGATATCGCCACCGCCTCGAGCCTCGAGTTTCGACATATTGACAACATCGTCGAACAGCGTCAGCAACTGCGTGTTGTTCTTCTGAATGAGGGATACCAGATGCTGGCGTTCATCCTCGCTTTCAGCCATACCAAGCACCTCGCTGAAGCCCACGATGGCATTCAACGGCGTACGGATTTCGTGACTGATATTGGTCAGGAAGGCCGACTTCAGACGGTCGCTCTCCTCAGCGTGGAAGAGGGCTTCCTTCAATGCGGTCTCTGTCTCCTTCTGCTGGTCAATACGCATGGTGGTCCCCACAACGGTCTCCGGATGTCCGTTCAGGTCGCGCGACTCGATGGTAAAGTAGCTCTCGCTCCAGTAAGGCTTCGAGCTATGGCTGCCTATCATCTGATATTGAATGTGGAACTGTTCGACCACACCTGCCAGCAAGTCGTCCCAGCCTTCTTTGAAGGTCTGCCGGTATTGAGGAAGCATGTGACTGAAGACATCCTCGAGTGTTCCGCCTGGCGGCAGAAACAAGAGGTCGCCAGCATCGCGATAGTCGCTGTCGAAAGTGACAACAAGGGTCTTCACGTTGACACGCCACACGCAGAGGCGCATGGTTTTCAGCACCAACTCGTGTTCCACGGAGAGTGTCTTCACCTGGTCCAGCTCATCGAGTTCGGCCTTCAGTTGTCGTGACTGACGATACTGTCGGTATAACACAACAATCAATAACATCAGCACGGGAATGCCGACAATCCATGCGAGAACATCGAGTTGGAACAACGATTCAATCGCAAAAAGCACAGTCACCAAGGTTACGGTCATCGCTGTAATCTTTAAATTATTGGGCAAAATTACATAAAATTTCTGAATAATGCAGCAAAAATTAAATATTATTTGTAACTTTTCGCAAGCGAGAAGTTACTTTCATTCGAAAATGAAAAGAAAAATCCGTTTTTCTTTTGCATTTTGCTCACTTATTCGTAACTTTGCACCATATTTTTATAAAGACATCATGACACAGACATTTGAAATGATCGCCAAGACCTTCATGGGACTGGAACCTGTCTTGGCGAACGAACTGACGCAGTTGGGCGCTGAGAATGTAACGATAGGACGCAGAATGGTGTCCTTCACGGGCGATAAGGAGATGATGTATCGCGCTAATTTCCAACTGCATACGGCCATCCGTATTTTGAAACCCATCAAGCATTTTAAAGCCCTGTCGGCAGACGACGTCTACGAAGGCGTGAAGGACGTCGACTGGACACAATATCTGGCACTGGACAAGACTTTTGCCGTCGACTCGGTGGTATTCTCGGAAGAGTTCCGCCACTCGAAATTCGTGGCTTACAAGGTAAAGGACGCCATTGTCGACCAATTCCGCGAGAAGACGGGCAACCGTCCGAATATCAGCGTCAGCAATCCTGACATGCGCCTGCACATCCACATTGCCGATGTGGCACCGGGACAGAGCGAATGCACGCTATGCCTTGACTCGAGCGGTGAGTCGCTGCATCGTCGCGGCTACCGTCAGGAGAGTGTGGAGGCTCCGCTGAACGAAGTGCTGGCAGCGGGTATGATTCTGATGACGGGCTGGACGGGCGAGACAGACTTCATCGACCCCATGTGCGGCAGTGGCACCCTGCTCATCGAGGCAGCACTCATTGCCCGTAATATGGCTCCGGGCCTGTTCCGCAAGGAGTTTGCCTTCGAGAAGTGGCCTGATTTCGACGCCGACCTGTTCGACGAGATATACAACGACGACTCGAAGGAACGCGAGTTCAAGCACCACATCTATGGTTACGATGTGGACATCAAGGCTGTCAACACCGCCCGTCTGAATGTGAAAGCCGCTGGTCTGACCAACGACATCACCGTCAGCGAGCAGGACTTCAAGGTGTTCACCCAACCCAAGGAGAAGAGTATCCTGGTGACCAATCCGCCCTATGGCGAGCGCATATCGACACCCGATCTGCTGGGAACATACAAGATGATTGGCGAGCGGCTGAAGCACGAATTCACAGGTAACGACGCCTGGATTTTGTCGTATCGCGAGGAGTGTTTCGACCAGATCGGTCTGAAGCCCAGCATCAAGATACCCTTGTTCAACGGTTCGCTGGAGTGTGAATTCCGCAAATACCAGATGTTCGACGGCAAGATGCGCGACTATCGCGCCGACGGAGGTGTCGTCAAGACCGACGACGAGAAGCGCCAGATGGCCGAGAAGCACCGTTTCAAGAAGGAACGTGAGTTTAAGAAGCGCCTGACCGAACAGGAGGAGAACGAAGGAGCCGACATCCGCTCGTTTAAGTTCCACTCGCTGGAGCGCAAGGAGCCCCGCAAGCCCCGTGAGCCCAGAGAAGACAGGGAGTCCAGGGATTTCAGGAACACTAGAAACACGAGAGACTCTAGAGATACTAGGAATACTAGAGATACTAGAGACTTCAGAAAAAACAGGCCTCAGAAAGATTTCCGTAATTCGAAGGATTTTAAGAAGTCCTTCAAGAAGAACAACGACAGACGATTCGACGATGATGAAGATTAAGCAAAAACTGGTCCGTCTAGTCAAACTAGTCATTCTAGTAACCCTTGCCACGCCCATGACCGCTCAGAACAAGCTTTTCTCTCTTGAAGACCTGAACTTCGGTGGCACGAACTACCACAACATGCAGCCCAAGAACCTGTTCCTTACGTGGTGGGGCGACCAGTTGGTAGAGACGGATGTCGAAGCGTGCAACATCGTTGACGTCAAGACGGGCAAGAAAACAAAAATTTTCACCCTCGACGAGATCAATAAATGGGCAGACAGTGACGAAGAGGCTGACCGCTACGTGCGTCATCTGATGAATGCCTCGTTCCCCTACCCCGACCAGCCTCTGGTGGCGGTGGGCAACAAGAAGTCGTTCCTTTTGCTGAATTTCATGACCCACCAGATTGTGTGGCAGGACAGCATCTCAGGCCAGGAGGCCAACGACTGGTGCCCAGCATCCAAGGCAACGGCCTACGTAGAGGACCATCAGCTGTTTGTCGCAGACGGTGAGGGCCGGAAACACCAGCTAAGCACTGACGGCAGTCGAAACGTGGTATACGGTTCTGCCGTACACAGAAACGAGTTTGGCATCCACAAGGGCACCTTCTGGAGTCCCAGCGGACAGCGACTGGCGTTCTACCGTATGGACCAGAGCATGGTACAGGACTATCCGCAGGTTGACATTTTCCCCCGCGAGGCAAGCTATGAACCCGACAAATACCCCATGGCGGGAATGACGAGCCACAAAGTGACGGTGGGTGTCTACGACCTGAAGATAGACAAGACGGTCTATCTGAAAGCCGGTGACCCTACAGACCGATACTTCACCAATATTGCGTGGAGTCCTGACAGTAAGACCGTTTACATGTTCGAACTGAACCGCGGACAGAACGACTGCCGCCTGGTGTCGTACGACGCTGAGACGGGCGAGAAGACGTCTGAGCTGTATCGCGAGACGAGCGAGAAATATGTGGAGCCGATGAACCCCATCCTGTTCCTGCCTTGGGACGATACGAAGTTCGTGATGCAGAGCCAGAAGGACGGCTATAACCACCTATACCTGTTCGACAAGAGCGGAAAAGAGTTGAAACAGCTGACCAGCGGCAAATGGGTCGTGATGGAGGTGCTGGGATTCAACAAGAAACAGAAGACCATCGTCATCAAGGCCAACGCCAATCATCCGCTGTGCCATAACCTCTATGCCGTCGATGTGAAGACGGGTCGTATGACCGCCCTCGACAATGGCCTGGGTGTGCACAACGGCAAGCTGTCGGCATCGGGCACCCTGATGTACGACCGTTACACAACGCCTGACATCCCACGCAACATTGACGTCTTCAATGTGTCGCGCGGTTATGCCGCTGGGAAAACAGTCCGCCTTCTTACCGCTGCTGATCCTTGGAAGGATTACCAACAGCCCATCTTCGAGAACGGCAGCATCAAGGCCGCTGACGGTACGACTGACCTCTATTATAGAATGGTGAAGCCTACCGACTTCGACGCCACCAAGAAATATCCCACCGTCGTCTATGTCTATGGCGGTCCTCACGCCAACAACGTACAGGCTTCGTGGCATTGGTACAGCCGAACGTGGGAGACCTACATGGCGCAGAAAGGCTATATCGTCTTCATTCTCGACAATCGCGGCAGTCAGTATCGTGGACGCGACTTCGAGCAGGCCACGTTCCACCAGCTGGGACAGATTGAAATGCAGGACCAGATGAAGGGTGTGGAGTTTTTGAAGAAACAGCCATACGTTGATGCTGACAGAATGGGTGTCCACGGCTGGAGCTTTGGTGGATTCATGACCATTTCACTCATGCTCAACTACCCCGATGTTTTCAAGGTAGGTGTTGCCGGAGGTCCCGTCATCGACTGGAAATGGTACGAGGTGATGTATGGTGAGCGTTATATGGGCACCCCGCAGAACAACCCCAAAGGCTATGAGAAGACCAGCCTCATCAGCAAGGCCGGCAAGTTGAAGGGCAAGCTCCAGATTATCACGGGATATAACGACAACACCGTTGTGCCGCAACACTGTCTGTCGTTCCTCGACGCCTGTATCAAGGCTGGGACACAGCCTGATTTCTTTGCCTATCCAGGCGAGGAGCACAACATGCGAGGCCATGCCAGCGTGCATCTGCACGAACGTATTACACAATATTTCGAAGACTACTTGAAATAATTACTAGTATCACTAGTATGACTAGTACAACTAGAAAAGACTAGAAACAATATGAAGGAAGAACAGATATTAGTCCGTATCACCGGACAAGACCGCCCGGGCTTGACAGCCAGCGTCATGGGCATTCTGGCCAAGTACGATGCTCAGGTGTTGGACATCGGCCAGGCTGACATCCACAGCACCCTGTCGCTGGGCATTCTGATCCGTATGGACGAGATGAAGTCGGGACTGGCCATGAAGGAACTGCTGTTCAAGGCCACCGAGCTGGGTGTCAACATCGGATTTTCACCCATCAGCGACGAGGAATACGAAGACTGGGTGGGCCATCAGGGCAAGAACCGCTACATTCTGATGGTGCTGGGCCGACAGTTGGAAGCCCGCCAGATTGAGGCGGCCACACGCATTCTGGCTGACCAAGGTCTGAACATCGACTCCATCCTGCGTCTGACGGGTCGTAAGAGCATCAAGAATCCTACGAAACACGTGCGCGCCTGCATCCAGTTCTCGCTGCGTGGCGAACCCGTCAACCGTCAGGAGATGCAGTCGAAACTGATGAAGCTGTCGCAGGAGATGGAAATCGACTTCTCCTTCCAGCGTGACGACATGTTCCGACGCATGCGCCGTCTGATCTGTTTCGATATGGACTCGACGCTCATCCAGACGGAGTGCATTGACGAACTGGCCGAGCGCAATGGCGTGGGCGCCGAGGTGCGTGCCATTACGGAGAGTGCCATGCGTGGTGAGATTGACTTCAAGGAGAGTTTCACACGGCGTGTGGCCCTGTTGAAAGGCCTCGACGTCAGCGTCATGCAGGACATTGCCGAACACCTGCCCATCACAGAGGGCGTCGACCGTCTGATGAACATCCTAAAGACGTGCGGCTACAAAATCGCCATTCTCTCGGGTGGTTTCACCTATTTTGGTGAATATCTGCAACGACGCTACGGCATTGACTATGTCTATGCCAACGAACTGGAAATCGGTGAGGACGGCAAACTGACAGGCCGCTATGTAGGAGAGATTGTCGACGGACATCGCAAGGCGGAGTTGCTGAAACTCATCGCACAGGTAGAGAAGGTGAATTTAGCACAGACCATTGCTGTTGGAGACGGTGCCAACGACCTGCCAATGATCAGTAAGGCTGGTCTCGGCATTGCTTTCCACGCCAAGCCTCGTGTGGTGGCCAATGCAGAGCAGTCGATCAATACCATCGGACTCGACGGTGTACTCTACTTCCTCGGCTTCAAGGACAGCTATCTTGGCGAGCAAGGGAAACTATAAAAGTTCAAAGTTCAATGTTCAAAGATATGAAAATACTATTGTTAGGCAGTGGCGGACGCGAGCATGCACTGGCCTGGAAAATCGCTCAAAGTGAGAAATGTGAGAAACTGTATATCGCACCGGGTAATGCCGGAACGGGCAACTGTGGCGAGAACGTAACCATGAAGGCTGACGACTTCGAGGCCATTAAGGCATTCTGCGTCGAGAAAGACATCAACATGGTGGTGGTTGGTCCTGAGGACCCATTGGTAAAGGGTATCTACGACGAGTTGAAGGCAGATGCCCGCACGAAGGATATCCCCGTCATCGGTCCCTCGAAGGCTGGTGCCGTGCTGGAAGGCTCAAAGGACTTCGCCAAGGACTTTATGGTGCGTCACAATATCCCCACCGCACGCTATCAGACTTTTGATGGCGAGCACGTGCAGGAAGGTTTGGACTTCCTGGAAACGCTCCAGCCACCCTATGTGCTGAAGGCTGACGGTCTTTGTGCCGGCAAGGGTGTGCTGATCCTCCCCACCCTCGACGAGGCCAAGAAGGAACTGAAGGAAATGCTGGGCGGTATGTTCGGCAATGCCTCCAGTCGTGTGGTCATCGAGGAATTCATGAGTGGCATTGAGTGCAGCGTATTCGTCCTGACCGATGGCCAGCACTACAAGATTCTGCCCGAGGCCAAGGACTACAAACGCATTGGCGAGCACGACACAGGTCTCAACACCGGTGGTATGGGTTCTGTCACTCCCGTTCCCTTTGCCACGAAAGAATGGATGCAGAAGGTCGAAGGCCGTATCATCCGCCCTACCGTTGAGGGACTGGCTGCTGATGGTATCGACTACAAGGGATTTATCTTCTTCGGGCTCATCAACCGGACTAACACGCCCACTGGAGAACCTGAGCCCTATGTCATTGAATATAACTGCCGTATGGGAGACCCTGAGACTGAGAGTGTCATGCTACGACTTAAGAGTGACATTGTCGACCTGTTTGAAGGTGTGGCTCAGGGCAATCTTGACCAGCGCGCGATTGAATTCGACCCCCGTGCTGCCGTCTGCGTCATGCTCGTCTCTGGCGGCTACCCTCAGGAATACAAGAAAGGCTACCCCATTGCAGGTATTGAGAATGTCGAGGGCTCTATTGTCTTCCATAGCGGTACGGCACTGAAGGATGGTCAGGTAGTTACCAACGGCGGGCGTGTCATTGCAGTATCATCGTACGGAAAGAACAAGGCCGAAGCCCTGCAAAAGTCGTTTGAAGAGGCACAGAAAATACAGTTTACCGACAAATATTTCCGCCGCGATATAGGCGCCGATTTGTAAGAAAAAAGTGAAGAAGTTTCTGCAGAACAAAATTGCCGAGAGCAAGCTGGCTTTGCCCCTGACGGCAGCCTATGGCGTTATCGTATGGTTGGCCAGCGGACTCATTGGCGAACAGTGGTGGATACAGTTCGCCTGCTTCGCTCTTGCGGCGTTTCTGATGATGGAACTGAACACCATCCACGCCCTCATCCGCATCTATTCGCGCATGGTCAGCTGTGTGTTCATCATGTTCCTATGCATGCTCTGTTTCCTGTTTCCATCCATTCCAGGAGCCATTACGCAGGTTTGCTTCATCGCCGCCATGACGTTGCTATTCAATAGCTATCAGGACAAGACGGCAACAGGATGGACCTACTACAGTTTCCTGATGATGGGCATCGCATCGCTGGCATTCATCCATATTTTGTTCTACCTGCCCATTCTGTGGCTCGTTATGCTCTTCCAACTGCAATCCTTATCCTGGCGCACATGGACGGCGTCACTGCTTGGTATCATCACGCCCTATTGGTTCTGGTGCTGTTGGTTAGGATGGAACGAGGACTTCACACCACTCTTCGACCATTTTGTTCCGTTGGGCGAATTCTCTACACCATTCGACCTTTCCTCACTTTCAGAGCACCATCTTATAACCCTGAGCTTTGTCGTCCTAATGGCTGTCACAGGAACCATTCACTATATCCGCAAACACCACGACGACAAGATCCGCATCCGTCTGCTTTACGGAGGGTTTATGTGGATGTGTCTGACAACCACTGCCTTTATACTCCTGCAACCGCAGCACTACGACGTGCTCATCCGCATCCTCATCATCAACACCGCACCACTGGTCGGACATTTCCTGGCGCTCACACATACCCGACAGACCAACATCGTCTTCTTCGTCATTATCGTCGCCACCTTAATCGTCACAGGCTATAACCTATGGATGTAATCATTTCCCTGCTCATCAGTTACGGCTATTGGGGCATGCTCATCACGGCATTCGTCGCAGGCTCCTTCTTCCCGTTCTCCAGCGAGGCAGTAATGACCGGGTTGCTCGCGGCAGGACTCGACCCGTGGTTGCTCATCGTCTATGGAACCATCGGAAACGTGGCCGGAGGAATGTTCAATTATTTCATTGGTAGAATGGGACGTCTCGAATGGATCGAACGCTACCTGCATGTCAAGCAGAAAGACCTCGACCGCGCCACACGCTTCATGGCAGGACGCGGTGCATGGATGGGCTTCTTTGCCTTCGTACCCGTTCTTGGTTCGGCTATCACCATCGTACTTGGGCTGATGCGTGCCAACATCCCCATCTCGCTTACCAGTATCGCCATCGGCAAATTCCTTCGCTACGTCCTCCTCGTTTACGGAGCATCACTGTTCTTATAGAGCAAATAATTTCATTAGAAGCATTTTTTCTTCATTTTTTTTGCACAGTTCGTGGGAAAATACGTACTTGACCTTTGGTCGAGCTACTTTTTCGCTCGAAAATAAAAGAAAAATTGTTTTTTTCTTTGTATTTTACTCACTTATTTGTACCTTTGCAAGGTTAAAGACAATTGTAACTGATGAAGCAAAAGATATTCATTGCCGGACCGTGCGTGATAGAATCAGCGGAGCTGTTGGACCAAGTGGCATCTAAACTGGTGGAAATCAACGTCAAACTGGGCATTGACATCATATTTAAGGCTTCGTTCGACAAGGCCAACCGCACATCGATAGGCTCGTTCCGAGGGCCAGGCATCGACAGAGGGCTGCAGATGCTGAACGATGTAAAAGAGAAATACGGACTGCGCCTGTTGACGGACATCCACGAAGCCTGGCAGGCTGAGCCGGCAGGACAAGTGGTGGACGTCGTGCAGATTCCCGCCTTCCTGTGTCGACAAACAGACCTGTTGCTGGCCGCTGCCAAGACGGGATGCGTGGTGAACATCAAAAAGGCTCAGTTTCTGAGCGGACAGGACATGCGATACCCCGTCGAGAAAGCCCGCGATGCAGGAGCCAAGGAAGTATGGCTGACAGAGCGCGGCAACATGATGGGATATAACAACCTGGTGGTGGACTTCCGTAATATTCCCGATATGCTGGACATCTGCGAGACGGTTATCATGGACTGTACACATAGCGTGCAGCGACCAGGAGGAGCCGACGGCAAGACAGGAGGTGACAGGCGATTCGTGCCACAGATGGCACTGGCTGCCAAAGCCTTTGGAGCCACGGGTTGGTTTTTCGAGGTGCACCCCACCCCAGACCTTGGACTGAGCGACGCAGCAAACATGCTGGAGTTGGAAAAGCTTTACGACTTGGTCGCAAAGCTAGTTGAGAGTTGAAAGTTGAAAGTTTAGAGAGAATTGTGACAGTAAAAGAATACGCTATACAATGTATTAAGGACGAGGCACAGGCGGTGCTGGACCTGATACCAAAGATGGACGAGGACTTCGACCGCGCTGTAGAGCTAATCATGCAGTGCCAAGGGAAGGTAATCGTCACAGGTGTAGGCAAGAGCGGACATATCGGAGCGAAGATAGCAGCGACACTGGCCTCAACAGGCACCCCGTCGTTCTTCATCAATCCGCTGGACGTCTATCACGGCGACCTCGGCGTGATGTCGAGAGGCGACGTGGTGGTGGCCATATCGAACTCAGGACAGACTGACGAGTTGCTCAGATTCATACCGATGGTGCTTCACATGGAGATTCCCATCATCGCCATGAGCGGCAATCCGAAATCACTGCTGGCCAAATATTCGACCTGCCACCTGAACGTAAGCGTAGAGAAAGAGGCCTGTCCACTGAACCTGGCCCCCACCAGTTCGACGACAGCAACACTCGTCATGGGTGATGCATTGGCCGTAGCACTGATGGAGCGACGCAACTTCCAGCCTCAGGACTTCGCACAGTTCCACCCTGGAGGCGAGTTGGGCAAACGACTGTTGACTACCGCTCAAGACGTGATGCTGACGGAGAACCTGCCCCTGCTATCGGAAGAGATGCACTTGGGCGAGGCCATCATCTTGGTGAGCAAAGGCAAGCTGGGACTGGGCGTGGCCATGAAGGACGGACGCATCAGCGGACTCATCACCGATGGTGACATCCGCAGAGCAATGGAGAAATGGCAGGCTAAGTTCTTTGACAGGACGGTGGCTGACATCATGACCCGCAACCCCAAGAAGGTGAGTCCGCAGACTAAGATTGCCGAGATACAAAAGACAATGAACGAACATAAAATTCACAACGTGCTGGTCGCAGACAACGAAAACCGACTACTCGGAATTGTCGACAGATATGCATGTGTGCTTTAAAATAAACAGACTATGAACAGACTGAAAAAAATATTGTTAGTCATTATGCTGGCACTCCCGTTGACAGCAGCAGGCGTTTATCTGTTTAAGACCCTGGACTCCCGTAACGGACTGATCAGCAGTCAGATCAACTGCGTGCTGAAAGACCAGCGAGGATATATGTGGTTTGGTACCCCTGCCGGACTATACCGCTTTGACGGCTACACCTTCAAGAATTTCCAGAGCAACTCGCAGGACGGCTCGTCACTGCCCGACAGCTACATCATCAGTATTCAGGAAATGCTGGACGGCAATCTGTGGATTGAGACGTCGGCAGGATTCTGCGTGTATCACCCGCAATCGGAGAGTTTCGAACGCGACATGAAGCAGATCTATGCCAGCATGGGTATTGAAGGCAAACCTAACGTCGTATTCATAGACAGACACAAGAACTTCTGGGCTTCGATTCCGAACAAGGGTATCGTGGCCTACAACATGCAACAGCAGACCAGCTACGAGTTCGGTTATACCAACGACGCACACGGTATACCACAGGGAAACATCTGCTCTATCAGCGAATGTCGCGACGGAGCCATTGCCGTCTATGAGGACGGACGAATGGTATGCTGCGACATCATGCGACAGCAGAACACCGTATGGCAGACAGATCACATCGCCCAGCAGCACCTGCGCAAGAGCAAGACGCTGAAGGCCTTTGCCGACCAGATGGACAACATCTGGCTCTACGGACAGGGCACATTGATGGTTTACAACAAAAACGCCAACACATGGAATACCAGCATTGGCGACCAGCTGGGACTCACCAGCGTGGCCGTAGACCACATCGTAAACAGCATGACTGGCGACCGCACCGGTAACATCTGGGTGGGAACAGACCGCGCAGGACTGGTTCGCATCAATGTGAATACCCACGAAATGGAAAATGTCCAGCCACGAGGCATTAACCCGCGCCGCATTGACAGCGAGACGATGGCCATACAAAGTGTCTACGTGGATGACACCGACCTGTTGTGGGTAGGAACCGAGAAATCGGGCGTGGCCTATTACGGCAACAATATCTACAAGTTCTCCAGCAATCTCATTGGCGACATCACAGCCATTGCACAGACCAGCGACACAACCATCTGGTATGGTACGAGCAATCACGGCGTCATCGGTTATAGCGGCACATTAGCCAGTACAAAGGTATCGTGCATGGCCACCACGCCGGACGGAAGCCTGTGGGTGGGTTCGAAGCAAAACGGTCTGACACGCATCCAGAACGGAACTGGAAAAATATACTCTGCAGCACGTGACAGTTCGAAGACACTCATCGACGACCACATCAACGCCCTCTGTAGCGATAAGTCGGGTAACCTATGGATTGCCACCAACGGAGGCTTGCAGGTGTATAATCCGAAGATGGACACCTTCTCGGCTTACACCCGCGAAAACGGTATGCTGAACACCAACAACATCACTGCACTATTCTACGGGCAGAACAACCGCATGCTCATTGGTACGGCAGAGGGACTGGTTATTCTCGACCTCTCGACACGTGAAAAAATGGTGTTGACAGGTAACTCGACGAATATCCAGACCTTTACGAACAACTATATTACCCAGATTTATGAAGACTCGCGCGGACTTATTTGGATTGGAACACGTGAAGGTTTGAACATCCTGAATACCGTCAAGGATGAACTGAGTCACCTGACGGAGAAGGACGGACTCTGCAATAACCTGATTTGTGGTATTGCTGAAGACAAGAACCACAATATATGGATATCAACCAGCAATGGTTTGAGTCGTGTGGTGACACAACGCGACTACGAGGACGGCTCATTCAACTACGGACTCTACAACTACAGCATCTACGACGGTTTGCAGAGCAACGAGTTCAACATGGGCGCCATTCTGGCGAAGACGAACGGTGAGGTGCTGTTTGGAGGTCTGTATGGTGTGAACTGGATTCGCCATACTGCCAAAGACGATCAGGAGTCATTGCCACGCGTCATGCTTACACAGCTGTTTATCGGTGAGGAAGAGATTCTGACAGGTCACGAATACGATGGACGTATCATTCTGACATCGGCCCTGAACGAAATCAGTAAGATTGAACTGGGAAACAGCCAGAACACGCTGACCATCAAGTTTGCCGCAGGTAACTACAACCAAGGCGAGCGTCTGCAGTTCATGTACTGGATGGAAGGACTGGAGAACGACTGGCGAAACGGTGATGCCCTGTTGCATGGTGTTAAATTCCGCAACCTGAGCAGTGGCACCTATACGCTACACGTCAAAGCCGTTAGTGCCGACGGAGCGGTAAGTAACCAGGAACGTACACTCGAAATCACCATTGAACGCCCATGGTGGATATCATGGTGGGCCTTGACGGTATATGTTATCATCGCCATCCTGGTATTGGCCGTTTGGCGCTATGGCATCAAGAAGCTGAGGAAAATCTGGAGAAGCAAGCGTACCGTCATTGACGAATTGAAGCGCCAGCGCGAAGAAATCAAGAACACCAGTGACGAGCTGCGTCAGCCTATGGCCCGCATGACAACCATCATTGGTTCGTTGGCTGAGAAGGAACAGTCGATGGAGGGTCGCGAACAGCTGAACTCGCTACACTTCCAGTTGCTGCAGGTCATCACACGCATCTCGGAGATGCAACAAACGCTGGAGAATCCTGAGAAGAAGGCCGAATCGACTGCCAAGGACCGCATGGAACTCAACGACCAAGGCGAGGTGGCTTTGATATCAAGCTCTACTGCGAAGGAATTGACCGCAGAAATCAGGCCTTTCAAAGTCGACTCGCAGGCGAAGAAGTTCAGCGTGGTATTCATCGATTCGAACCACGAATTCCTGAATTTCGTCAATGCCCATCTGCGCGAAGTCTACGATTTCCACGTGTACGACAACATCAAGAATGCTCTGCCCGACATCGAGATGCTGAATGCAGACCTCGTTGTTTGTAAGCAGGACATGGACGTGATGACAGGTAGCGAACTGTGTTCCCGCTTTAAGATGGATCCACGCAGGAAAAAGACCAAGTTCGTGCTGCTGACGGACGGTGTGCTGTCACAACAAGATATGACCGACCAAAACATCACGCTGGCAGCAGACGACTATCTGGCCAAGCCCTTCAATATCCAGGAGGCCGTCATACGCTTCAACAAGCTGATGGGTCTCGGACCTATTGAAATGGAGAGTAACGCCATTGAGGGTGAAGAGACACGCCGACTGGAGAGTCACAACGCCAGTATGACCACAGCTACCTTCCACTATGACGATGAAGGCACAGAACAGCGTGCTACCGTTGAAGAAACGGAGACCATTGCACCCCACGAGCAGGAAGAGCAACAGCCCGAACAAAGCGACCCTCAGAATACGGGAGGCGAGCTGATGCGTCAATACTATGGCGGCAACACCATTGGCGACTATTCGATGAGCGACGCTATGGACCAGCAGTTGATGCGTAACATCGAACAGTTCGTGCTGCAGAACATGAGTCGCGGACAGATCAGTCTGGAAGAGATGGCCACAGCAATGGGTATGGGACGCGTGCCGTTCTACCACAAGGTGCGTGCCATCACCACAAAGACGCCAGCCGAGATTGTACGCGACCTGCGACTGAAACATGCCTGCACCCTGTTGGTCAACACGAATATCAATATGAGCGAGCTGGCTATCAATGTCGGCTTCATGACAGCCGAGAACTTTGCCAACATCTTCAAGGACAAGTTTGGAATGACGCCGCTGGAGTATCGTATGAAATACAAGAAATAGTCAATGATTCGTACGTTTTTCAGCATTCTTCTTACTAACATATGCCTGTCAGCGGGTGCTCAAACGAGCGACTCGCTGATTGTTCAGACCCTGCGCGAGAGCCATATCCGGTTCAGCAACGACAACAGCGTAACCCTACTGATGTCAGGACAGGAGAAATTCGACGACATGTTCCGAGCTATCCGCCAGGCCAAGAGCAGCATACACCTGGAGTACTTCAACTTCCGCAACGACTCCATTGCATCGTTACTGTTCGACCTGTTGCGCGAGAAACGCAAGGAGGGTGTGGAAGTGAGAGCCATGTTCGACGGATTCGGCAACGACTCGAATAACCAACCGCTGAAGAAGTACCACCTGCAATCCTTGCGCGAAGACTCCATCGATATTGTGGAGTACTCCCCCATCCGCTTTCCCTGGGTGAACCACATTTACGGACGCGACCATCGCAAGATTGTGGTTATCGACGGCAAGATTGCCTATACGGGTGGCATGAATGTAGCCGACTACTACATCAAAGGCACAGAACAGGTCGGTGAATGGCGCGATATGCATTGTCGCATTGAGGGCGATGCTGTCAACGAGTTGCAACGCATCTTCTTCCGCATCTGGAACCGCACGACGGGTGAAAATGTCTCAGGCATGAAATACTATCGTGGCGGAACACCAACCGTGTTCGAAGGATTGAAACCCGACACTACCAGCACAACCAGAAAGAAACTAGTGGGCATCATCAACCGAGAACCTGGCGTGACGCCCAAAATCATGCGTACTTTCTATATCAACGCCATCAATCAGGCGCAAGACTCCATCCATATCATCAACCCCTACTTCACCCTCATTCCCAGCGTTACCCGTGCCTTGACACGAGCCATCAAACGCGGTGTGAAAGTGGAAATCATGTTATCTTCGAAGAGCGACATTCCCCTGACACCAGACTGTGCACTCTACCAAGCCCGCAAACTGATGAAACGTGGCGCAAAGGTATGGCTCTACAAGCCGGGATTCCACCATTCGAAGATTATGATGGTCGATGGGCTCTACTGCACGGTGGGCAGTACCAATCTCGATGCACGCAGTCTGAAATGCGACTTCGAGGAAAATGCCGTCGTCGTGGACAAGGCTACCACAAAGGAACTGGACGACATGTTCTGGCGGGACAAGCAAAAGAGCTTCGAGCTGACCGACGAGACATGGGACGAATTCCGCACAGGCTGGCAGAAATTCCGCGGATGGTTTGCACATTTGCTGCAGCCCTTCCTCTAAGAACCTACAGGCACTCCTTTCTCTCTAAGAGCGTACCAAGGCTGTCATCATTCGGATTTGCAGGACGTCAATGCCCCGTTTCGACAACCACACGGTATCAGGAAACTTACTGGGAATATTGGACTCCCGGAAATGCGCTGCAGCATCGTCAATGCGGCCCAACAGCCATAGGCAATAGCCGTAATTCAGGTGATCCTCGGCAATCACTTTTTCCCCTTTCATCAGCTGCTCGTATATTTTCTCTGCCTGCTCCAACCTGTTGTCACAAGTCAGCGTCCACGCCAGCACACGCTGGACATTCACGTCGTCAGCATACTCATAGTCAAGCTGATAGAGCAACTTCAGCGCTTCCTCGTAATCCTCTAACTGCACCAGACAGATGGCATTGTTCAGCATGTAGTTCTTCTTGCCGGGACACAGCAGCAGCAAACGGTCATAATAGTCGTTAGCCTTTTCATATTGATGTAATTTGAAAGCATAACGTGCCGCACCGCTCAACGCATGTTCGTTCGTGGGTTCCATCTCGACGGCCTCGTCCCAACAATCCAGCCACATCAGGCACTGTGCATCGGTGTATTCCTGCGGAATTTTCGATAGCAGCCCCTGAGCCATCTCGTCGAAATGGTACTTTTTCATCATGCGTACCACGCTGTGCTTCCGTCGGTCGAGGGGCGAACGGAAGAACAATAGTGAACCAAAGAAATTCAGCGTAAAGTATCCCTTCGTGCTGTCTTCAAAGGGATTGTTCAACCCCGAGCGATTGGGGAACAGACGGAAGAACCGGTAGAGGTCCATCAGATAGATGCGGCGCAGATAGGGCGCCGTCTGGTTCTCGCTGATTTCCAGTTCACCCAACGAGGCCTCGTTATGCTTCAGCATTTCGCGCACAGACGCCGGCAACCGCCCCAGCACCTCCATCGAAGCTATGACGAACGAATACTTGTCGCTGTTGCAGAAAGGTCCCCTGTCGACTATCGACATCACAAACCGCTGGAACTCCAAGCGTTCCACGAACTGGGAAATGTCGGGATGATGAATATAGAATGGCACCAGCCAGTTCGACATATCGTAGAAAAACGGATAGCGCTTCATCTGCGAGAATCCTCCGAAATAGACGTCCGCCCCCTGTTTCTGCATGTCAATCATGCGCTGCATGGTGGACTCCAACTGTTCCATACGCCGCTCTGAAGCATCGGGATGCAGCACGTCCTCCAAGGGGTCTTCCGCGACTTCCTCTATGCCATTACGCGTAATCTGGAACGCGTCGTTCTTCATCAGGTCGGGCATAATCTCCCTGCGTATGATGTCGTTGTCCTTCTCGGCATTCAGCGTCAACAGGAGCTGCATCTGCAATTCGGTGAGTTCCTTGCATACCGCCTCCGACGTCAACAGCTCGTCGATAATGGCTCTCTGTTCCGGATAGACCGAATGTAACACTTCGTCTATCGAGAACACCCAGCCCACCAGTGCCCGCTGACGCACATGTTCATCCAGCGACTGCCGATAGACATCCGTCAACAGGCGGAACTTTACCATGTCGAACTGATTCATCAACGACAGCATGATGGCCGAGACGATGAGTTGCTGGTCGATATTGTCAACAGTAGGCGACAGCAACAATTCAGTGAATTCCCTCCCTACACCCTCTGTCCACATGTGCGACACAACGATGTAGTTGAACAGCGCATTCATCTGCTGATGGTGCGCTTTGTATATCGCTTTGCGTTTCTCTTCGCGCTTGTTTTCCGCCTCAAACTCAAGCATGGCGACGTCGGTGACGAAATTCTCCATTTCATGACGAATGGCCGACAGCGACCTGTCGCGCTGTTGCTGACGGGCGCTCTGATACACGGAAGTCAGAAAGGAGGAAGCCTGTATGCGACGATGAGTGGCCAGATTGGCAAAAATCAGATACACCTGTTGCAGCAAACGCTGGTACTGATTCTGCCGCTGCGGGTCGTCCATACCCTTACGCCAATAGTCCAACATCAGGTTGTACTCTTCCTTCAACCGATGCAGACGCTCTATGGATTGTCCGTCAGGCCATGCCGAAAGATAGACTTCCAGCTCCGCAATGGCCAATCCGCAGTTGCCTTCACGAAGCCGCTTGAAAACCGGTTCCAACGAGTGATCTAATGTCTTCATTTCTCTTTCTTTTTAATGCCCAGCCACTTCTCTACCAGCGCCACATCTTGCTCACGGGGGCCTCGCGCGCGTACATATTTAATATTTTTCGGCAGCGAGTCCACCAAATTCGCCTTCATTTTGCAGCGCTTCACGATGAGGTCGCGATAATGACGCACACCATATTTATTGATCGAGTCACAAGCCTGATTATAGGCCTCGACGAAGAGTTCCAACTGCTTGCCACGTTCCTGGTGGCGCATCTCTTTCTCATTGAATGCCAGCACACCCAGTTGTACATCCTCCTTCTGCGTGTCATACACCACACCGTGCTTCATCGTCCGCGCGGCAGTGGCCTGGGGTTCCATCAGCCACAGGGCGTCCATCTCGTTGTTCTGCAACATCAGCAGGCGCACGCTCAGGTCGTTGATCTGCACTTTATACACACGGTCCTTGTCCAGCTTCACCGAGTCAATCACCCGGTCCGTCAACAGGTCTGTAGCCGAAAAGCGTGTCATGGCCACCATCTTGTCGTCCAACTGTTTCAACTGGCGCACACGCGCATTGCGGTTTGCTACCAGCTGCCAATGGGCATTGGTCACCGTCGGATAGCGTAGCTTCATGCCACGCATCTCCAGGCGCTTGGCACGCACCAGGTCGGTCACCATACCTTCTACCCTGCCCCGTTCCAAAGCCGTGTCACAGTCCATCTGTGCCATATAGAACTTCAGACGCACACCACCACGCAGCGTGTCGTAAAGCTGGTAGTGCTCGGCCACATACAACGGCAGACAGTCCAGCGTAGGCATGACGGCCACCTTCAGCGCGGCAGAATCCTTCTTCTGAGCCTCCTGCCGACTCATGCGCTTCTGGCTCTTCGTCTCCTCATACGACTGATGGCAAGCTGCCAACAGCAACAAGGCGGTTATCATTATTATCAAATGTTTCATAATTCGTTGCAAAGATACTAAAAACTTTGAACTTTGAACTTTGAACTTTGAACTTTTTTCTTGAAGATGACATTTTTTACCTTTTTACCTTTTTACTTTTTTACTTTTTTATTATCTTTGCATCCGATATGGCAAAAGACAAGATCATGTATGTCTGCGACAACTGCGGACAGGAGTCAGCCAAATGGGTTGGCAAATGTCCGGCATGCGGACAATGGAACACGTATAAGGAAATCAAGGTAGCCGACACCAAGAAGAAGGTGGTAGCCACATCGGCAGCAGCGTCGGCTGGTCGTCAGTTACGAGAAAACAAGGTGTTACGCCTGAAGGACATCTCTGCCCACGACGATCCTCGCATCGACATGCACGACGCGGAGCTGAACCGCGTGCTGGGTGGTGGACTGGTGCCAGGTTCCATCGTCTTGCTGGGTGGCGAACCGGGCATCGGCAAGTCGACACTCTCGCTGCAAACCATGCTCAACCTCACCGACAAGCGCATCCTATACGTCAGCGGCGAGGAAAGCGCCCACCAGCTCAAGATGCGCGCCGAGCGCATTCTTGCTGTCGGTGGTTTCCCCACCGACGATAACTTCATGATTCTCTGCGAGAATTCCCTCGAAGCCATCTTCGACCATATCAAGGAAGTACAGCCCGAACTCATCATCATCGACTCCATACAGACCATCTCTACCGAGGATGTCGAGTCCAGTGCCGGTTCCATCGCTCAGGTACGCGAATGTGCCTCGGCCCTGCTCCGCTTTGCCAAGACCAGTGGCGTGCCCGTCATCCTCATCGGACATATCACGAAGGAAGGCACGCTGGCAGGTCCGAAAATCCTCGAGCACATCGTCGACACTGTCATTCAGTTCGAGGGCGACCAGCACTACATGTACCGCATCCTGCGCAGCATCAAGAACCGCTTCGGTTCCACCTCCGAGCTGGGTATCTACGAGATGCAGCAGACGGGACTCCGTCAGGTCAGCAACCCCTCGGAACTGCTGCTTACCGAAGAGCACGACGGGCTCTCGGGCGTCGCCATCTCCTCAGCCATCGAGGGTGTCCGGCCCTTCCTCGTCGAGACGCAGGCCCTTGTGTCGTCTGCCGCCTATGGCACGCCCCAGCGCACGGCCACAGGTTTCGACCAGCGCCGTCTGAACATGCTCCTGGCCGTGCTCGAGAAACGCGTAGGATTCAAGCTGATGCAGAAGGACGTCTTCCTCAACATTGCCGGTGGATTGCGCGTCACCGATATGGCCATGGACCTCAGCGTCATTGCCGCCGTACTCTCTTCCAATGTCGACACCCCCATCGAGAGTGGCTGGTGCATGGCTGGCGAGGTTGGCCTGAGTGGCGAGGTGCGCCCCATTGCACGCATCGAACAGCGCATCTCCGAGGCCGAAAAGCTGGGCTTCAGTCATATCATCATTCCGAAGTACAACCTTTCCTCGCTGAACCGCAAGAAGTTCAACATCGAGCTCGTACCCGTCCGCAAAGTAGAAGAGGCCCTCCGGGCGCTGTTCGGATAAGAAGTTAAAGGAGTTAAAGAAGTTATCGCTTCGCTCGAAGTTAACGACAATAGTTCATTCCCAGAATAATCCGCCTCTAGACTAACGTCTTTAACTTCGTTAACTTCTTTAACTTCGTTAACTCCGTAAACTACAATAAATCGTAAACCGTCTGATCGTCGATGCCTGCTTCGGCAAAGGCTTCGCGACGTTCCACGCAGGTGCCGCAACGGCCGCAATGGTGTTCCCCACCCTTGTAGCACGACCACGTCTCGCTGTAGTCGATGCCTAATGCTTTACCGCGACGGGCTATGTCGCCCTTCGTGATGTTCGTGTAAGGCGAGCGCAGATGCACGTTGACAAAGGTTCCTGCCGCGGCAGCGTGGTCGAAGGCATCCACGAACTCTGGACGGCAGTCGGGATAGATTGTATGGTCGCCGCCGTGATTGGCCATCATGACGTACTTCAGGCCGTTCGACTCTGCAATACCTACGGCAATGGACAGCATGATGCCATTGCGGAATGGTACCACCGTCGACTTCATGTTCTCGTCGGCATAGTGGCCCTCGGGAATCTCCTCACCGCCCTCGAGCAGCGAACTCTTGAAATACTGCGTCATGAAGTCCAGGGGAATCGTGATATGCTTGATGCCCAAGCGCTCACAATGCAGACGGGCAAAGGGAATCTCACGGGCATTGTGCTTCGAGCCGTAGTCGAACGATACGGCCAGCGCAATGCGGTCCTGCTCGTCATATAATAAAGTGGTGGAGTCGACCCCACCACTTAATATCAATACCGAATCTTTCATATACGATTACATATTCATGCCACCGTCGACCTGAATGACCTGTCCGCTCACGTAGCTCGACATGTCGCTGGCCAGGAAGGTAGCCACGTTGGCAATGTCCTCGACCTGTCCGCCACGACGCAGGGGAATCTTGTTGCACCACTCCTTGCGAACCTCCTCGGGCAGGGCAGCGGTCATAGCCGTCTCGATGAAGCCAGGGGCAATGGCGTTGGCACGGATACCCTTCGGGCCCATCTCCTGGGCAATACTCTTGGCCAGCGCAATCAGACCAGCCTTCGAAGCGGCGTAGTTAGCCTGTCCAGCATTACCGTGAACACCAACGACAGAAGCCATATTGATGATGCTGCCACCGCGCTGACGCATCATGATGGGCACACAGGCATGAACGAAGTTGAAAGCCGACTTCAGGTTCACGGCAATCACGGCGTCCCACTGCTGCTCGGTCATGCGCAGCATCAGACCGTCCTTCGTAATACCGGCGTTGTTCACCAAAATATCAATGCTTCCGAACTCTTCCTTCACAGCCTTCACCACCTCCTCGGTCTGAGCGAAGTCGGCAGCATTCGAAGCGTAGCTCTTAGCCTTCACGCCCAGGGCAGCGATTTCCTTCTCAGTCTCCTCGTTGATCTCGAGGTCAGTGAATGCAATGTTAGCGCCCTCAGAGGCATACTTCAGTGCGATAGCCTTTCCGATACCGCGTGCAGCACCCGTAATCAGCGCTGTCTTACCTTCTAATAATCCCATAATTTCTTACCTTATTATATATTAAAATAAATGTTCAAAGTTCAAAGTTCAAAGTTCAATGTTCAAACCTTCCTCTTACCCAGTGCGCTGTACACAATCTTCGCCACCTGGGGCTTCGTGGCCTCCGCAGTCATACCGTGGGCAATACGGCCATAGATGTACGGCACCTCCAGGCCCTTGATACAATAGTGCGTGATGTCAGCCACCAGGTCTACGTTGTCGATGTCGAACTCACCGTCCTCCTTGCCTTCGCGGAACACACGACGGAACAGCTCTATCTCCGCATCATCGAAATTCTTGCGAATCTTCTCCACCATCCAGATGTTACGGAAGAACTCCGCACGCAGGTTACCATTGCGCACCACCGTCTCGCGAATCATGCTCAGGTGCATGTAAATCAGTTCGATGATCTTCTCCTGCGGGGGAATGCGCTTGGCGGCCACATCGTCCAGCATGTCCGACAGACGCTCCAGCTCGCTTTCAATCACAGCATAATAAATCTCGTCCTTCGACTTGAAATAGGTGTACAGCGTGCGACGACCCTTTCCCGACGCCTGAGCAATATCGTTCATCGTCGTGTTTTCAAGTCCGTTTTTTGCAAACAACTGTCGAGCAACGTCAACCAGTTTCTGTCTCGTTTTCGATATAGACATAATTCTCTGCACACCGATACTTTTAAAAAACTGCACAGTACCAGTAGCGTGTGCAAAATTAGGAAATACTTCGCAAACAGCCAAATTTTTCTGCCGAAAATGTTCGAAAATACCTATTTTTGTTGAAAAATGAAAGAAATATTTGGTAGTTTCGAAAAATAGTCGTACCTTTGCAGCCGCTTAAGAGAAAACATCGCGGAGTGGAGCAGTTGGTAGCTCGCCAGGCTCATAACCTGGAGGTCGCATGTTCGAGTCCTGCCTCCGCAACTAATAGCAGTCCCAACAAGGGCTGCTTTTTTGTTGTGGCAGGGCTCGACATGCTCCCGTTTTTAGCAACTCGGCTTTTCTCTGACAGAGAAACGGCTTCTCGCTATTTTACAATGAGTTGAAGTCCATGGGGCGGCCGTCGACGAAGAAGTCGACCAGCTCGTATTTATTGGAGGTCTTCACATCCCACATGGTGGCAGCCTCAACCTTGACGTTACGGAACTCGACATTGTTGCAACGTGACAGCGGCATGTCCTTGCGGTCGCCAGGTTTGAAGAACTGTGTCCAGGGACGGATGAACAGCAGGCGTCCGCAATGTCCCGTGATGTTCTCGACGCGTATGTATTCATAATGCTGGGGGGTGTCGGGGCGCATCTTCAGCCACAGCACACGGTCGGCACGCTCGCTATAGCAGTTGCGCAGGATGATGTTGCGGTCGTGTAACGACTCGGAACCCAGCGTCAGGCATCCGTGCACCCGGCCGTAGCGGCAGTTCTGGACGAGGATGCGCTCGCAGGGGCCGTTGTTCTCGTCTTGGTCGGCCCACGTGCCCTTGCCGCCCTTCAGCACAACGGCATCGTCGTTGACATGCATGAAGCAGCCGTCGATGAGCACATCGGTGCAGGCGTCGATGTCGATGGCATCCGACGATGGTGCGCCACGTTTAGGATCCTGAGGAAAAATATTCTCCGTGGGAGCAAAGATGTAGCAGTCGAGATAGCGCACATGATGGCTCTTATAAATGTGGTTCGTCCAGAACGGTGAATTGATGAGGTGGACGTCCTGAATAGTAACGTTCTGGGAATTCGACACATAGGTCAGTCGCGGACGCTGGGCATCCTTGTTGGTGCACTGCGGATTCCACTGACGGCGAATCCAGAATTCCTGCCAGTAGTGCAGGCCGTTGCCGTCGATGGTGCCACGACCACAGATGGTGAAACCGTCCAACCCGTCGGCATTGATCAAGGCAGAGAAGTACTTGCACGTCTCACCCTCGATGCGCGTCGTCAGAATCGGATAGTCGGCAATGCGCTCGGAGCCTTTCAGCACGGCACCCTCTGAGACCTCCAGATGCGTGCCCTGACGGAAAAACAGTGCACCGGTCATAAACGTGCCCTGAGGAATGACCACCACTCCCCCACCCTCCTGGGCGGCACGGTCGATGACGGCCTGAATCTGTGGCGTCTGCACCTGCGTGCTTCCCATCATCACGCCATAGTCGGTGACAACATACCGATGGCCCAACGTGCTGACATCCACCTTCTTCGTGTTTTGGAACCAGGCATCCATCGCAGTGCCATCGGGCCACGTTTCTTTCACTGAGGCGGTATGGGCGGGAATGCACAGGGTAAACAGGCTCAATACTATCAATGCAAAATGTTTCATGTGCGTAGTTTGTTTGTAATCGCAGGCAAAGGTACGAATAAGTGGGTGAAAATCCAAAGAAAATAACGAATTTATTTTGTTCTTTGCTCGCTTATTCGTACCTTTGCCCCCATATTTATAAATATGTATGAAGGAATTTGTAATTTCTGAGGTCAAGGCCGAGACTGCGGTGCTGGTAGGACTGATTACCCAGCAGCAGAACGAAGCCAAGACAAAAGAATATCTGGACGAGCTGGAATTCTTGGCCGATACCGCTGGAGCCGTGACTGTGAAGCGTTTTACGCAGAAGGTGCAGGGACCCAGTCAGGTGACTTATGTGGGTAAGGGTAAGCTCGAGGAAATCAAGCAATATATCAAACAGCAGGAGGATGCCTACGACGATTGGATGGACGCCCATCGCGGGTTCGACGGATCGATTGTCGTGACGGGCGATGAGGACTGTCCCCAGCCCGTGGGAATGGTGATCTTCGACGATGAGTTGAGCGCCAAGCAGATCCGTAACATCGAGCAGGAGCTGAAGGTGAAGATATTGGACAGAACATCGTTGATTCTGGACATCTTCGCCATGCGTGCCCAGACGGCAGAGGCCAAGACGCAGGTGGAACTGGCACAATACCGCTACATGCTGCCCCGCCTGCAGCGTCTGTGGACCCACTTGGAACGTCAGGGCGGCGGCTCCGGTTCTGGAGGCGGTAAAGGCTCTGTGGGACTTCGCGGTCCTGGTGAAACGCAGTTGGAGATGGACCAGCGTATCATCCGTCAGCGCATCTCGTTGCTGAAAGAACGCCTCGTGGACATTGACAAGCAGAAGACTACGCAGCGCAAGAACCGCGGACGACTGATCCGTGTGGCGCTGGTGGGATATACGAACGTGGGTAAGTCGACCATGATGAACCTGTTGGCCAAGAGCGACGTGTTTGCCGAGAACAAGCTGTTTGCCACGCTGGACACGACAGTACGCAAGATGACCATCGACAATCTGCCCTTCCTGTTGGCCGATACCGTAGGATTCATCCGTAAGCTGCCCTCGGACCTGGTAGAGAGTTTTAAGAGTACCCTCGACGAGGTGCGCGAGGCTGACTTGCTGGTGCATGTGGTGGACATCTCGCACCCCGATTTCGAAGAGCAGATTCAGGTGGTGGAAAAGACGCTGGCCGACTTGGGCTGCGCCGACAAGCCGTCGATGCTGGTATTCAACAAGATTGATGCCTACACATGGACGCCGCAGGACGAAGACGACCTGACGGAGCCCACGAAGGAGAATATCTCGTTGGACGAGCTGAAGCAGACATGGATGGCCCGCACTGGCGAGAACCAACACTATTTGGAGTGCCTGTTCATTTCGGCAAAGAAGAAAGAGAACATCGATGAGCTGCGCGAAATACTGTATAAGCGCGTAAGAGAGTTGCATGTGCAGAAATATCCGTATAATGACTTCCTCTATCAGATAGAAGAGGAGTAAAAAGGTAAAAGAGTAAAAAGGTAAAAAATAATTGAACCATTAACGATATATTTTATGAGAGATTACAGACAACTGACACAAGAGGAGATTCAGGTGCTTGAGAGCAATAGCTGTTGGGCCGAGGACTGGAACAGAGTTAAGGTGGCTGAGGACTTCCGCCCGTACAACTTCCATCGCGTAGTGTTCTACGGCGACATTCGCCTGGGTAAGTTTGAGAAGACTGTCGAGGTGGCCAAAGGCTTTACAAAGCATTCGGGCATCAACGATGCTACGCTGCGCAACGTGACGGTGGGCGACGACTGTCTGATTGAGAAAATCGGCAACTTCATTAACAACTATAACATTGGTGACGACTGCTACATATCGAACGTGTCGACGATGGAAACCACCGAGGGTGCCACGTACGGCGAGGGTCACCTGGTGAGTGTGCTGAACGAGATGGGCGACGGCAACGTAATGCTGTTCCACGACCTGAACTCGCAGCTGGCGGCTTTCATGGTGAAGCACTTCAACGACAAGCAGCTGAAGGACTCTATTATCCGACTCATCAACGAAGAGATTCGTTTCTCGCGTCCAGAGAAGAGTACGCTGGGCAATGGTGTGAAGATCATCAATTCGAAGGAGATTACCAATACGGTGGTGAAGGACGACTGTGAAATCAACGGTGCAGCACGCTTGAGCGACTGTACCATCCTGTCGACGAAGGATGCCAGCGTATATATCGGCACGGGTGTCATCTGCGAGAACAGCATCATCTCGAATGGCTGCTCAATCACCAACTCGGTGAAGATGCAGGACTGCTTCGTCGGCGAGGCCTGTCAGATCACCAACGGATTCACCGCCGAGGCCAGCGTGTTCTTCGCCAACTCGTATATGGCGAACGGTGAGGCGTGTGCTGCGTTCTGCGGCCCGTTCTCAGCATCGCACCACAAGAGCTCGCTGTTGATTGGCGGCGAGTTCTCGTTCTACAATGCCGGTTCGAACACCAACTTCTCGAACCACGCCTACAAGATGGGCCCGCTGCACTACGGCACGCTGGAGCGCGGCACGAAGACGGCCTCGGGTGCCTACGTGCTGATGCCTGCCAAGATCGGTGCCTTCTCGGTGTGTTTCGGCAAACTGATGAACCATCCCGACATGCGCTGTCTGCCCTTTGCCTATCTGATGGCATACGGCGAGACCATGTATATCGTGCCTGGTCGTAACATCACGACGGTAGGTCTGTATCGTGACATCAAGAAATGGCCGAAGCGCGACAAGCGTGCCCCGTCGTGCCGCAAGAGCGTCATCAACTTCGACTGGTTGTCGCCGTTCACCGTTGGCGAAATCGTGCAGGGCAAGAAGATTCTGGAGGCGCTGCGTCAGGCTGGTGGCGACAACGTGTCGTCGTATAACTACCACGAATACATCATCAACGCCTCGTCGTTGCGCAAGGGCATCAAATACTACGACATCGCCCTGCGAATCTATATGGGTGCCGTGCTGAAGCGTGCCGTGAAGGGCGGATGGCTGGGCAAGCCCACATCGACCATAGGTGAGGGCGAGTGGATCGACCTCTCTGGTCTGCTGCTGCCTCAGAGCGAGGAGCAGCGACTCATCGACGACATCAAGAACGGTTCGCTGGAGAGCATCCAGGATGTGTTGCAGCGCTTCTATGAGATTGACGAGCACTACCGTGTTTACCAATGGGCGTGGACGTACAAGCTGATTCTGGACTACTATGGCATCGACGAGTTGACGGAACAGGCCATGCAGCGCATCCGCGAGGACTATGTCAAGGCCCGCCGTGCTTGGATTGCCGAAATCCGCAAGGATGCCCAGAAGGAGTTCGACATGGGTGATGTCGAGCAGGAGGTGTACGACGACTTCATCTCGAAGCTCGACCACGAGATCGATTACGAAGAGTAAATAACGAACACGAATTATACGAATTAAACGAATGACAATGAAACTCTTTTTGACTGGCTTGTTGATGGTGCTCGGAATGAGTGTCCAGGCCAAAGACTATCAGTATCAGACGGTGGATGCGGATCAGACCAAGACGAGGATTTATACCCTCGATAACGGTTTGAAGGTGTATCTGAGTGTGAACAAGGAGAAACCCCGTATTCAGACCTACATCGCCGTGCGGACGGGTTCGAAGAACGACCCTGCCGAGACGACCGGTCTGGCACACTATCTGGAACACCTGATGTTCAAGGGTACCAAGCAGTTTGGCACCACCAATCCCACGGCCGAGGCTCCGCTGCTCGACGAGATTGAACAGCGTTACGAGGCCTATCGCAAGCTGAAGGACCCCGAGGCCCGTCGTCAGGCTTATCACGAGATCGACAGCGTGTCGCAGGTGGCTGCCCAGTACTTCATCCCCAACGAGTACGACAAGCTGATGGCTGCCATCGGTGCCGAGGGTACGAACGCCTTCACGTCGAACGATGTGACGTGCTACGTGGAGGACATCCCGTCGAACGAGATCGAGAACTGGGCAAAAATCCAGGCCGACCGTTTCCAGCACATGGTGATACGTGGTTTCCATACCGAGCTGGAGGCCGTCTACGAGGAGTATAACATCTACCTGACGGACGACGGCGACAAGATATGGAATGCGATGGGCAAGAAACTGACCCCCACACACCCGTACGGTACTCAGACCACCATCGGAACGCAGGAGCATCTGAAGAATCCTTCGATCACCAACATCAAGAACTACTTCAACAAGTGGTACGTGCCCAACAATGTAGCCATCTGTATGTCTGGCGACTTTGACCCCGACAAGACCATTGCCGTCATCGACCGCTACTTCGGACTGTGGAAGCCCGGTGCCGACGTCAGTCAGCCCGTGTATCCCGCACAGCGTCCGCTGACGGCTCCTGCCGACACCACCGTCATTGGCCAGCAGGCTGAGCAGGTGCTGGTGGGTTGGCTGGGCAAGAAGGCCAGCGACCTGCAGTGCGACACGCTCGACGTCATTGCCTACATGCTCTGCAACGGCAAAGCCGGACTCTTCGACCTGAACCTGAACCAGACGATGAAGGTGCAGGGCGCTGACACATGGATGCAGGAACAACAGGACTATTCCTGCTTCATTCTTGTTGGTATGCCAAAGCCTGAACAGAAGTTGGAAGAGGTGCGTGCACTGATGCTGGGCGAGATCGAGAACCTGAAGAAGGGCCGGTTTGCCGACGACCTGTTGCCATCGGTCATCAACAACCTGAAGCTGAACTACCAGCGCGGACTGGAGAGCAACCAGTGGCGCGTCAGACAACACATGAACGCCTTTATCAACGGCAAGTCGTGGGAGCAGCACGTGGGCAAGATGGACCGTATCTCGAAGATGACGAAACAGCAGATTGTGAGCTTTGCCAACCGTTTCTTCACCAACGGCTATGCCACCGTGTTCAAGGTGCAGGGTACCGACACGCTGCAGAAGAAGATTGACAAGCCTGCCATCACGCCCATCCCCACCAACCGCGACCTGGTGAGCCGCTTCGTACAGGACATCCAGCAGTCGAAGGTGGAACCCATACAGCCCGTTTTCGTAGACTTCAAGAAAGACCTGACGGTCACCGAGACCAAGCGCCATCTGCCGCTGATGTACAAGCAGAACACGGAGAACGACCTCTTTACGCTGATATTCCGCTATGAGTTCGGAACACAGGACGACAACCGCTACGACATTGCAGCCGGCTATTTGGACTATGTGGGCACGCAAAAGCACACGCTGGCCCAGATTCAGCAGGAGTTCTACAAGATGGCGTGCAGCTACTCCGTCAATGTGAATCCCGACAACATGAACATCACCCTCACGGGTCTGCAGTCGCAGATGCCACAGGCGCTGGCTCTGTTGGAAGAGGTGCTCAATCAGTCGAAGGGCGACAAGGCCTCGTACGACCAGTATGTCGACCTGGTGCTGAAGAGCCGTGACGATGCGAAGAAAGACCAGAGAACCAATTTCCAGTATCTGGTGACTTATGCGATGTATGGCCCTCACAACGGCATGCGTAATGTCATGTCGGAAGAGCAGCTCCGTCAGGCCAATCCCCAGCAGCTGCTGTCGCTGATAGCCGGACTGAAGAACTACAAGCACAGCGTGCTGTATTACGGCAAGCTGACTCCCGAGGAACTGTCGAAGGTGCTGGATGCCAAGCATCAGACCGCCAAGACGCTGGCTGACGTGCCTCATGGCAAGCCCTACGTTCGCCAGCAGGCCACCGAGAACGAGGTGATGATAGCGCCTTACGACGCCAAGAACATCTATATGGTGATGTACCACAACGAGGGTCTTGACTGGAATCCGGAACAGGAAGGCGTCGTAGACCTGTTCAATGAGTACTACGGCGGTGGCATGAACGGCATTGTATTCCAGGAACTGCGCGAGGCCCGCGGACTGGCCTATAGTGCTGCGGCCTACTACGTGACGCCTGACAAGAAAGGCAACAAGGACTTCTATCAGGCCTATATCATCACACAGAACGACAAGATGATGGATGCCGTGAACCAGTTCCACGTCATTCTGAACGACATGCCTGCCAGCGAGGCAGCCTTCCAGATTGCCAAGGATGCGCTGACCAAGCAGTTGGCCAGCCAGCGTACCACGAAGTCGGGCGTCATCAATGCCTACATCGTAGCCCAGCGCAAGGGTATTGACTATGACTTGAACGAGAAGGTGTACAACGCCCTGCCCGGCATGAAGCTGCAGGACATTGTGGACTTCGAGAAGCAGCACATGGCCAACAAGGCCTATCGCTACATCATTCTCGGCGACGAGAAGGAGCTCGACATGAAGGCATTGGAAAAAATCGGCCCCATCAAGCGCCTGACACAAGAAGAAGTCTTCGGATACTAAACCGAAGACTTCCACCTGTCCTTTGGGGTTTTGCCCCAAAGAATTATTTCTTCACGCGATAGATGCGGAACGACATAGGAGGCAGTTGGTCAGTAATGACCAGCTGCTTCTTTTCGCTGGTACAGGCGATGGAGCCCTCCTTCGGAGTAATTAGCTCGGGGTGCTCGATGCTGTTCTCGTCGTCCATGCCATCGTGGCTGAGAGTGATGGTGCGGGCCGTTGTGGCTCCCGTCATAGCGGCCAGGTTCAGCTGCACGGGCTGGGCAGTGCGCGACGTGTTGGCCACCTTGATAATCACCTCACTGGCATTGCTGTCGAAAGCCGCCGAGGCAAACAGGCCGTTCTGTCCCTCCAGATTTGCCACGGGCTGTGGCTTGGCTTTCTTGTCAGCGGGCGTCATGGTCAGCGGCAGCACGTGGGTTCCGGCATTGGTGGCATACAGTTGCTGCACGTAGTAACTGACGGTCTTGAACATCTGCGTCTGGTCGTACCAAATCTGGTCAGGGCGCCACTGCCAGCCGTCGACATGGGCAAACAGAGGAGCGGGTGTCGTCATATGAACCACATCGGCATTACGCTCGAAACCCGTCATGAAGGCGGCTTCCAACAAGGCGGCCTCATAGTGGTTCCACTTCTTACCCTTGCCGTGACAGGCATACTCGCCGGCAAAGACCTTCGGTCCCTTGCGGTCGTACGTGTCGTAACGCAAACCATGCGTCAGGAACCACTGCTCGTCACGATAGTAGTGTTCGTCGACGAGGTCGGCCTTCTGAGCCTTCATGGCTTTCCAACCGTCTTCGAAACGGAAGGTATTGTCGGGCACATCTTCAGGCACAGGACCGCTGGTTCCCACAATCTTGATGTCGGGATATTTTCCGCGGATGGCAGCCACGAAGGGCTTCAGACGCTCGTAGTAGAACTCGCCCCACTGCTCGTTACCCACACCGATATACTTCATGTTGAAAGGCTCGGGGTGTCCCATATCGGCACGTACCCTACCCCACTTCGAGTCGGCTGGGCCGTTGGCAAACTCGATGAGGTCCAGACAGTCGTCGATGTAGGGCTGCAACTCGTTCATGGGTACGTGGGCACTCTCCTTCTCCCAGTTCTGATACTGGCAGGCCAGTCCCACACTCAGAATGGGCAGCGGCTCGGCACCGATATCCTCAGCAAGTTGGAAGAACTCGAAGAATCCCAGACCGTACGACTGGTAGTAGTCAGGATAGTAGCGATAGTCGAAGGTGTGCTCCCAGCGGTTCTGGTTCAGCGGACGGTTCTCGACGGGACCTACCGTGTTCTTCCACTGATAGCGGGTGTCCAGGTCGGTACCTTCGACAATGCAACCGCCAGGGAAACGGAAGATGCCGGGATGCAGGTCAGCCAGGGCCTGGGCCAAGTCACGACGCATGCCGTTCTCGCGGTTTTTGAAGGTGTTGACAGGGAACAGCGAAACGTGTTCCAGTGCCACGCTGTTGGCTCCCTTTAGGAAGATGCGCAACTTGGCATGCTTCAGCGTCAGGGGCGATGTCAGCGTCAGCGTGTACTTCTTCCAGTCGGTCGAGGTGATGTCGAGCGTCTGTTCTACAAACTCCTGATGCTCGTCCATCGAACGCTCGTTAATCAGCTGCACGCGGAGGGCACCATTGCCCTTGGGAGCCTTCGCCCAAACGGAAAAGCGATACTGCTCGCCCTTCTTTACGCCGATGCCAAAGTAGCCCTCGTTGGTCAATCCCGTGCGACGGTCGTTGTGGTCAGGGGCACTCAACACCACATAGTTCGGACAACGCTCAAAGGGACCGTCACTCATCACATCGACACATCCGAAGGCCTGCCAGCCCATCAGGTGCTGGGGAAATTCAAACGAGCGGTTCTTAATGAGTTCGCCATAGAGTCCGCCGTCGGCAGCGTAGTTGATGTCTTCAAAGAAAATGCCATACATCGTCGACTGAATGGGTGCTCCCAGTTTCTTGGTGTTGATGTCCATGACGTTCTCTGACCCACGGTCAGAGTGTGGCGTTGTATTTTGGGCGGTTGTCCCCAGCGTCACTGCACTAAGCAGCAGGGTCGTTAATAGTTGCTTTCTCATTTGTTGTTTTGCTTTGTTTTGTTAGTATTTATGGCACAAAGGTATATAAAAAGAATCTTATTTCTGAACTTTTTAATTAGATTAACAATAAAAAGAATGATTCTTGCTCTTTTATTCGTACCTTTGCAGAATACAAACTAAAAACAAATACTTAGAAGAATATGGCAAAATCAGTAGAATTCAAGTATGCCCCGATGTTTCAGGTGGGCGAGGACAAGACGGAGTACCGCTTGTTGAGTAAGGAAGGCGTGACAACCGCCGAGTTTGAAGGAAAGCAGATCGTGAAGGTCTCTAAGGAGGCCCTGACCCTGTTGGCCCAGCAGGCTTTCCACGATGTGGAGTTCATGCTGCGTCGCGAACATAACGAACAGGTGGCCAAGATCCTCACCGATCCCGAGGCCAGCGAGAACGATAAGTATGTAGCCCTGCAGTTCCTGCGCAATGCCGAGGTGGCTTGCAAGGGCATCCTGCCTTTCTGTCAGGACACCGGTACGGCCATCATCCACGGTGAGAAGGGTCAGCAAATCTGGACGGGTTTCGAGGACGAAGAGGCTCTGAGCCTTGGTGTGTTCAACACCTTTACTCAGGATAACCTGCGCTATTCGCAGAATGCTCCTCTGAACATGTACGACGAGGTAAATACCCGTTGCAACCTGCCTGCTCAGATTGACATCGAGGCAACAGAGGGCGCTGAATATCGCTTCGTCATGGTGGCCAAGGGTGGTGGCTCTGCTAATAAGACCTACTTCTACCCCATGACCAAGGCTACCATCCAGAACGAGGGAACACTCATTCCGTTCCTCGTAGAGAAGATGAAGTCGCTGGGTACAGCAGCATGTCCTCCTTACCACATTGCATTCGTCATCGGTGGTACATCAGCTGAGAAGAACCTGCTGACAGTGAAGCTCGCTTCTATCAAGTTCTACGATGGTCTGCCAACAACAGGCGATGAGACGGGTCGTGCTTTCCGCGATGTCGATCTGGAGCAGAAGCTTATCAAGGAGGCTCAGAAGATTGGTCTTGGTGCTCAGTTCGGTGGTAAGTATCTGGCTCACGATATCCGCGTCATTCGTTTGCCTCGTCATGGTGCAAGCTGTCCTATCGGTATGGGCGTTAGCTGCTCTGCAGATAGAAATATCAAGGCAAAGATCAATGCCGATGGTATCTGGCTCGAGAAGATGGACTCGAACCCCACCGAGTTGATTCCTGAGGAGCTGCGCAAGCCAGGCGAGGGCGGCAAGGGCATCGAGATCGACCTCAACGAGGGCATCGATGCCGTTCGTAAGGAGCTCTCTAAGTATCCTGTTTCCACGAGGGTGAACCTTCGTGGCACGATTATCGTGGCTCGCGACATTGCTCACGCTAAGCTGAAGGCTCGTCTGGATGCTGGCGAGGGTATGCCCGACTACTTCAAGAAGTATCCAGTGCTCTATGCAGGACCAGCTAAGACTCCAGAGGGCTATCCTTGCGGATCTATGGGCCCAACCACCGCAAACCGTATGGACCCATACGTAGATGAGTTCCAGGCTAATGGTGCATCGCTCGTCATGATTGCCAAGGGTAACCGCTCAGACGTTGTCACTGAGGCTTGTAAGAAGCATGGTGGTTTCTATCTCGGCACCATCGGTGGCGTGGCTGCAGTGCTCTCTCAGTCGAGCATCAAGAGCATCGAGTGCGTTGAGTATCCTGAGCTCGGTATGGAGGCTGTATGGAAGATTGAGGTCGAGGACTTCCCCGCATTCATCCTCGTCGATGATAAGGGTAACGACTTCTTCAAGACCCTGAAACCCTGGTGCCCGGCTGCCAAGTAACGTTGTTACGAAATAACGATATAACGTTATAACGAATGCTGAAGCCATCGACAACTCTAACGATTCTGATGCTGCTGCTCGTCACGCTGACGACAGCAGCACAGGACTTCGCCGTGCGACAAGGCTGTCGGCGCGGCACACCGCGTCCCCAAACGACAACCCTGCGGCGTGGAGGCAGCGAGGGCAGGATACCCGGTGGCGACTTCTACCATGGCGAGCGTCATCAGCTGACGGTACTCGTAGCCTACAACGACCGTTCGTTCGTGGGCGACGAGGCTGCCACGTTAGAACAATGGAACCTGATTTTCAATACCGAGAACTTGGCAGAGGAACCTTTTAAGGGCTCCGTCCACGACTATTTCCATGCCCAGAGCTATGGCGAGTTCAACGTCGTCTTCGACTTGGTGTATGTGCAGGTCAGCGGCGATGCCCAAAAGTATGCCAGCACCCAAAAGGATGACGAGAATTCGCAGTATCTGGTCGAGGACATCATGGAAGTACTGAAAACACTCGACATCGACTGGAGCCTCTACGACTGGAATGACGACGGCTATGTCAACCAACTGCTCATCGTCTATGCCGGCAAGGGCATGAACGATGGTGGCGGAAGCGATACCATCTGGCCCCACCAATGGTGGATGAGCGAACACTTGAAGGATCGTCAAGAGGGCGTTTATTGCGAGCCCATCCCCGTTGAGGGCGGCGACAAGACCTATCTGGTCGACTGCTACTGTGCATTGGCGGAACTGACCAGAAAGAACGACTACGGCTCCTTCGGCACCATCTGCCACGAATACAGCCATTGTTTCGGATTTCCCGACTTCTATAGTAGTTCTTCGCAAATCGTAGGCACATGGGACCTCATGGACTATGGCAACTACAATGGCGGCGGTTACCAGCCCCCATGCTACTCTGCCCACGAGCGCTGGCTGATGGGATGGCTCACCCCCGTCGAGTGTACCGAAAGCATGACGGTCTCTGACATGCCGGCACTCTGCGACGAACCACAGGCATATCTCCTTCGTAACGACGCATACGAGAACGAATACTACATCATCGAGAACCGTCAACAACGGGACTGGGACACTTCTCTCCCAGGCAGTGGCATCGTCATCTTCCACATCGACTACGACCCATCCATCTGGACAGGTATCACCGAGTGGCCCAACGGCGGTTCTATGAAGCGCTACACCATCTTTGCTGCCAACAACTCGGCCTACACATATAGCGGATGGGGCTATCCCTACAAGAGCAACAATGAACTGACCAACACATCGAAGCCTGCCGCCTCGTTGAATCATGACAACAGCGACGGGACGAAGCTCATGTCGAAACCCATCACAGCGATGGCCGTCACCGACGGACTGGCCTCGTTTGAAGTCAACCTGACACCGACAGCCGTCAGCGAACACGTGGCAATCACCACGCCCAAGGTGCTCTACGACCTCGGTCCCATCCGCATCATCAGGTGTGCCAACGGAGAAATCAAAAAAGTGATGAAGCATTGAACTTCATCACTTTTTTTTAGATTCACTCCGTCGCGCAAACGCCCGGCATTAGAGATTAGAGATTTTAGAGATTTTACTTTTTTACTTTTTTACCTTTTTACTTTTACTTGACAAGGGACTGGTACCTGTTATACTCAAATTAAAATCAATATTTGAGTACAACGAGCCGATTTGGGGACAACAATTTTCCTGATTTTGGGGCGACAAAAGCGGAATATCGAAAATAAACACTATCTTTGTACTCCGAAATTGAATTTGTCCCCATGACTGCAAACAGCATTTTGATTACAGCCGTCTTCTTTGCATTTCTGGTAGCTGCTGCTATCAGTATCTATTTTTCGTACAAGCAAACCAACACAATCCTAAAGAATAACAACCAACTAGCCGACGAAGTGGAGAGCCAAAAGGAATTGCAGCACCAACTTCGTAACGAACTCAAGGAATTGAAAGAACAGCTGAAGCCTAAGGACAGGGTTTCGGAATTGCAACAGGAGACGGAATCGCTGCGTGAGAACATAAAAGACACCCGCGAGATGAGCGACGACGAGCTCCGCGGATGGATTGACCTGCAGATGGCCGAGAGCCACATGTATGCCAATCCGGACCTTTCGCTGAAGGACATAGCTCAGCGCCTGGGACTGACCCAGAAGCGAATCAAGCAACTCCTGAAAGACGACGTGCGGTATGGACGTCTGTACGACTATCTGACGGAAAAACGCGTGCTCTACGCCACCGAGCTAATCAAGGAGAATCCGCAGTGGTCGATGGATGCCATTAGAAAAGAGGCCGGTTTCGTGTCGCGCACCACCTTCCAGACCGAATTCAAGAAACGTATTGGCGTCACTCCCGCCCAATACCGCCAGCACACTCAGACCGAAGAGGTCAGAGTTGAATCAAACTAACACTTTTCGCATCGTCCAGCCAAGGGCAATAACAACTGCGATGCCCATGATATCTACGATGACGTAAGGAATCAGGTCGTAGAGCATGATGGGGAAAATAATCATGGCCACCATGTGGGCCACCATCAGAATACCCACCCACTGCAGCCATCCACGATAGAAAAAGGCGATGGCGATGCCGAGGGGCAGAAAGACCAGGGGCTGTGCTACTGCCAGTGCCAGATCGATGACTGATTCTGGGAGCATGGAGGTAATATCACCCGCAGCAACAACCACCATAAAAATCCACCACAGCACGGTGAAAGGTCTGACCAACGGCTTCATGCCACGCATCATGGCATAATAGAGTATCATGTCGCCCGCCAAAACAATCAGCCGAAGCGGAACCTGAAATCCATTGGCATTCACCCATTCAGCTATGTCATACGAGGTGTTGAATGCCTGTATCACAAAGAACACAAAGCCTACCTCGATGAGCCAGCGGGGCAATCCGCTTTCCACCTTATCAATATAAATAGAGCGTCGCTTGTCGTTGGCCATCATCCGGGCCGATTCGTTTAGTGATTGATATTCCATTTTTTGTGTTGTTGTAAATCGACTGCAAAGATACGAAAACTTTCTTTAAAATCGCCCTTTTGATCAGCAGAAATGCCTGTTTGTAGGAGTAAATTCTGTTTTGAGGACACATAAAGACTTTGGGGACAACAACTTTCAAAATTCTTTTGGCTGGTTTCTTTTTTTCGCGCTTTAATAGGTATATTTGCAAAAAAGATAATATCTAAAACAAAAATTGTTATTAATAACTAACTAGAATGATGAAAAAAGTTATGTTGACAATGGTCTTAGCCTTGACAGGCCTGACCGTTCATGCACAGTGGAACAACTGGCATACCACGCAGGCTATCAGTAGCGGTTTCGGATTGTTGGGCTCTATGATTGAGTCTTCCGAGCGCAAGAAGGCTATGGAAATCTGGGAACGCGAGAAAAAGCAGTATCAGCCCACTTTCAAGGAAGCTCAGGAGAAGGCCAAGCAGCTGGAACAACAAGAAAACTGGACAGAAGCCCTCGAGAAATATGAAGAGATGGCCAAGCTGAACTGTGACTATGGCTATACCGACCAGAAAGGCATTTCCACAAAGATCACCAGCCTTTACGAGAAGGCCGGACGTACCGAAGAAGGTCCCGGCGTGGTGAACAACAAGCGCGTGACGCTGGCCGATTACTCGCAGTACCGCTTTACCCTACAGAATCCCATCAGCAAGGGCAAGAAAGACAATACCACGACAAAGATTGTCCGCGTGAGTTGTTCTGATTCTGAGACACGTATCGAGCTGGAATGTGAAGCCCTATTCCCCAATTTCGATGTTTGTATACAGCCTGGCACTTATATTAAAAGCAAGGGTAGCGGAAAGTTGCGTCTGAGCAGCGTGGAAAACATTGCTACCTGCCCCACTTGTACCAGTATTCCCTGGCCATACCAGAAACTGCGCTTTGCCTTGATATTCCCCGCACTGCCAGCAACGGCAGAAGTGTTCGACCTCATTGAACCATCCAGCGACTGGAAGTTCAAGGAAATCAGATGTAAATAACCTCAACGCTAATAACCGGCAAAGATGAAAAGAAAGATGCTTTGGGGCCTTTGCATCCTCCTGACAATAGCTGCGAGCCATGTCAGTGCACAGACTGTCGCCCCGTCAGTAACGTCAAATAGTAAACTGGCACCTATGGTGCATGCCTTTGCTGCGCAACAGGTTGAGGCAGCCAGGCGCGCTGGAGGACAGGTGTCCCAAAAGCCAGTCCTCTTCGTCGTACGCCTTTACCCCGAAGCGGATGCCAGCGAGGCTAGCCAGCAGATAGAGGCCACTGGGGCCGAGGTGAAGACGACTATCGGACGTATGCTGATGGTAGCCGCTACAGCCCGGCAGCTGCAAGACGTGGCAGCACTGGAGGGTGTGCAACTCATTGAGAAACCCGTGAAACCCATGCTGAAGCTCGACAACAGCCGTAAGGCTACCCATACTGACGAGGTGCATACAGGCACTGGCGTCCAGCTGCCACAGGCCTATCAGGGCGATGGTGTCATTATCGGCATCATCGACGCCGGTTTCGATGTGACCAATCCTGCTTTCAAGGACGAGCAGGGCAACCTGCGCGTCAAGGCAGCCTACTATCCAGGCATGACCAACGGAAAAGGCAACAAAGCAGTCGTGGACGGCAAGGAGCTGGATGGCACGCTCTTCGATACCCCAGAATTGTTGCTCGACACTGCGCGTCTGAAAGACGACATCCACTATCATGGCACCCACGTGGCAGGTTGTGCGGCAGCCAGCCCCATCAGCACCGTCAAGGGCATTACGGGTGGCACCCTGGCAGGTATGGCCCCCAAAGCCGAACTGATTTTCTGCAACACGTCGTCTGACGATGCACAACAACAGAAATATGAGGATTCAGAAGACGTTGACGATGTCGAACAGCTCAACACGATGTATGCCCTGAACTACATGGCCGACTACGCCAAGAAGGCTGGCAAACCCTTCCTGGTGACGATGAGCATGAACACCCATAACGGTACGCACGACGGCACCAGTGCCGGTTCGCAGATCTATAAGGCTTTTTGCGACCAAGGGCATGTGATGACCATCTCTACCGGCAACGAGGGTAAAGACAATTGCCACATTCATAAGACCGTTGACAGTGAGCATCCGCTGAAGACACTCATGGGTGTGCGTGGCCTATTCGCTTTCTATAATTATCTGTTTACCGACAAGCATGCTTATATCCGATTCTTCGTCTATGACGAAAACAAGAAGCAAGAACTGGCCACCACGGCGGTTCACGAGCTGAAGAACGGACTATCGTCGAAGATGCTGATAGTAGGTGACATGGAAGATGTGGGCACAGATGCGCTGAGCCAGGATTTAAAGACGCTGCTGCAAGACCGTTACACCAGTGCTGGCGGTGGACTGGTCATCGGCAACGGTATTGGTGCTGGCGTTGCCCCCGACGGATCATCCCGTGCAATGACGCAGACCGTTATTCAGTCGAAGGGCAATTTCAACTTCCTCCAGCAGAAACTCGGCATAGAGATTACATCGGCCAACGCCGCCGAACAGCGTGCGTGGATTGACAATGGAGAATTTCTGAATGCCGAAGGCTTCGATGTGGCAGGCAACGATGTGAGTGTTGGCGACTTCAATACCACTGGTGTACCTATCGGTGTGGGAGCCTGGACGGCCAGCAACCTGATAGTCGATAAACCTGGCGAGGCTGCTGAGCCCGATGAAGATTTCAAGGAGGGTGAAGTGGCCCCGTTCAGCAGCTATGGCACCGACTATGCCGGCAACCGTCATCCCTTCGTCGTCTCCCCAGGCGTGTGCATCTATAGTGCTGCTAACTCTTTCTATGGCGACGGAACGTACGAAACCTCAGAGGTCAGCAACCGCCAGTCGTTCAGCAATCAGTTCATCGGTCAGACCACACCACGTGAGTATTGCTGGGTGAAGTCCGACGGCACCTCGATGGCGACCCCCATTGCTGCAGGCATTATTGCCCTGTGGCTGCAGGCCGCCCACGACAAGGGACGCACGCTGACCAACGACGACGTGAAGGCCATCATCCAGAAGAGCGTTGATACCGACGACAACACCACCAAGGCAGGCATCCGTGCCGGCCACGGTAAAATCAATGCATATAAGGGCATCCTCGAAGTGCTGGGTCTGCCTACCGCCATTCCTTCGCTGAGCAAAAACCAGCCTGAGGCTGTCACCTTCCGACTCGTGGGTGACGTGCTCTATGCCGACGGTGCTGCCGACGGAACACCCGTCACCGTCTACAGCCTCTCGGGCACTGTACTTCAACGGTCCACCGTGCAGCAGGGATCCATCACGCTTCCCGGTCTGCAACGTGGCGTCTATGCCGTCCAGCTCGGACAGTTAGGTTCGACACTAATCCGCAAATAATGACGTGAATCAATAAAAGTCACAACAAACTTAACTCAGAAATGATGATGAAAAAAGCGCTATTATTAACGATTGTTGCGCTGATGGCCGTAGCGGCAAAGGCAGCACCGACCATTACTCAGCAACAAGCCAAGGCAAAAGCCCAGGCATTCCTCGAACAACGCCAGGTCAGCGGGAATACTATGCGCAGAAGCGCTGCTGTCGAACTCCGCGAGGCTGCGACAGGGCTCTCAGAGCTCTATGCCTTCAATGCCGAGGGCGGCGGATTTGTCATTGTCAGTGGCGACGACCGCACACTGCCCGTGCTTGGATATAGCCTGACGGGAAGTATTGATGCCGACGACATGCCCGACAACATGCGTTCGTGGCTTCAGGGCTATGCCGATGAGATAGCCCATCTGAGCAAAACATACACCGCTCCACAGCAGACAGCCACGAGTTCGTTGTCACCTGTTCAGCCCTTGCTCAAGACCACTTGGTATCAGGTGGAACCATACGACCTGATGACTCCCCTCTACGAAGGTAATAAGTATACCTGGAAGGGCAAACGTTGTGCGACGGGCTGTGTGGCGACGGCGATGGCGCAGGTGATGTACTACCACCAGTGGCCCCAGGATGCCACCACCACCATTCCTTCCTATACGTTCAACTATCAGGAAGGGGAGCCTTGTACGTTGCCGGAACTGCCTGCAACCACCTTCAAGTGGGACCTGATGCTGCCCGACTATACGAGTCAACAGCCAGGTACGGAGGAACAGCGTATGGCCGTTGCCGAGTTGATGCGTTACTGTGGGCAGGCTACCAAGATGGACTATAGCCCCGATGCGTCGGGTACGCAGCACGAGTTCATAGCCAATGCCCTTCGACGCTATTTCGGCTACTCGCAAGGTATCTACTGTGCCGACCGCGCCCATTATACCATCGAACAATGGAACCAGCTGATCTGGAATGAGTTGAACCAGAAGCGTCCTGTCGTCTTTGCCGGGCAGAGCAGCAGCGGCGGACATGAATTTGTCATCGACGGCTACGACGGTAATGATATGTTTCACGTCAACTGGGGCTGGGCCGGAAAGAACGACGGCTACTTCGCCATCAACGTGCTGAATCCCGACGACAACACCAGTGTGGGGTCTGCCGGCAATACCAATCTCGGCTTTGCCACCAACCAGCAGATTCTCGTCGGCATTGAGAAAAGTACCGGCACCGAGACTGTTGTGCCCGAAGTGGTCAGGAAACTAATCATATATAATGAGCCTGTTGCCATTGACACTGCATTGGTGTACGTGGCGGCATATACCGATTTTGAGTTGAGGAAAGCGTCATATTATATGGGACTGGGCATCAAGAATGCTGATGGCTCCTGTACTCTCGTAGCGCAGAACGACACGGCAACCAGTTTCGTTAACGCCCAATTGGCAGAATTTGTTTTTCCGAAAAGAAAACTGACGCTGACCGACGGCTCCCACACCCTCTACCCGATAGCCAAGGATGCCCAAGAGCCCACTGCGGCATGGGAGTTCTTTGGCGCTCCCGGCGAGTGCTTTACTGTGGATGTGAAGGATGGGCAGGTTACCATTCATCCCAACATGGTGATGAAAATCATCAATGCCTATTTCGAGAAATCGCCTGCCACCCCGTTAGAGGAGAACACGCTGATACTGGTGGTCGAGAACCAGGGCGACAAGGAGGTCAGCACAGTCACTCAGCTGAACGTAGGCAAAACGATGGGCACGACCTTCGTACCTGCAGTGGATAAGAGTGAAATGATGCGCCCCACGCAACTTGAGAAGGGTGAGCGCGTCACCCTGCGTTATCCCATGGTGGTTCCCTTCAAGGGAGATATGGAAATATTCCTTCTGGGATTGTCGGACAAGGTAACCTTGGACAAGACGGTCGTCAATATCGAGAACGATCCCCACCTCTTCGACCTGAAGGTGGTTGACTATAAAATTGAATATCGTGATCGTTTCGACCTCGATGCGCTGATATACATCAAGAACGATGACACACGCACGTGGAAGAAGCCATACTCCATCTCCTTGCAGTCAACGATGGTAGGCGAATCAGGCAGAATTTCGGGTTCGAATTACGATACCATTCCTCCTGGACAGACCATGGAGTTGAACGCCAGCGAACTGGATGGTATCTTTAGCACATCCGAGAACCTGAATGACATACGCATTCTCATCGGAACATCGTATAACAAGTTCGTTCAGGGCACAACCCTGCTCGATGTCACAGTCAAGCCTGGCACCACCGTGACACCTTCTGGAGTAACCGGCATCAGCACTATCCATCGTGAGCCGTCCAGCAATAACCAGATTTACGATCTGCAAGGTCGTCGCGTCACTGGCCAGCCTGCTAAAGGACTCTACATCATCAACAACAAAAAGATTTTCATAAAATAATAAAAGCTATAACAGATTTAACTAAGAAACAATAATGAAAAAAGCGCTATTATTAACTATCATTGCGCTGATGGCCGTAGCGGCAAAGGCAGCACCGACCATTACTCAGCAACAGGCCAAGGCTAAAGCTCAGGCATTCCTCGAACAGCGCCAGGCCAGTGGGAATACTATGCGCAGAAGTGCTGCTGTCGAACTCCGCGAGGCTGCGACGGGTATCTCAGAGCTCTATGCCTTCAATGCGGAGGGCGGCGGGTTTGTCATTGTCAGTGCTGATGACAGCGTAGACGGTGTGTTAGGCTATTCACTTCATGGCGCGATTGACCAAGATGACATGCCCCCTAACATGAAGGCATGGCTGCAAGGCTATGCCCGGCAAATCAAGCTGATACAAGAGGGGAAGGCCCAGGCTGCCATGCGTGCTCCTGCACCCCGGGAGCGCATTGAGCCATTGATAAAAAGCCAGTGGGGGCAGCGTGAACCCTACAACAGGGAATGCCCCGTAGACCTTAAGACAGATGTAAGAACCATAACAGGCTGTCTGGCCACATCCATGTCACAGGTGATGAGATACTGGAAATGGCCGCAGGGTGCGACAAAAACTGTAGAACCCGGGAATCTGGCTCCTTCTACGACTTTTAATTGGGAAAACATGCTCGACACCTATACTGAGGGCAACTATACCGAGGCTCAAGGCAATGCCGTTGCCCACCTGATGCGATGGGCAGGCTTGAGCGTCAAGATGGAATATGGTGTGAATATGTCTGGCGCGTTGACCATCCTTATTGACAAAGCGCTGCGTGATTACTTCGACTATGATAAGAATGTACGATGGCTAAGCCAGGTGGAGTACACGATTGACGATTGGGAGGAGATGCTCTATCAGGAACTCGCTGCCAAGCGCCCCATCATCTATAATGGTTACAACAGTAGTGTAGAGGGCCATAGTTTTGTCTGCGACGGCTACGACGGAGAAGGTAAATTCCACTTCAACTGGGGATGGAACGGAAAATTCGACGGGTTCTTCCAGATTCCAGCCCTTGACCCTGTAGGCTCTGGCGATGGCGGCAGTCTGGCAAACCCCTGCTGGTCTGACTTCCATGATGTAATCATTGGCATCCAGCCGCCTACGGAGGATCCGGCAATAGAGACTCAGACAGTCCATGAGGGGTGCGAACGCATGTATGTATATTGTGACTCGGTCATGACACGACCTGACACGAAGTCGCCCTTCCCGGAGATTCGCATCTTACGCTATTTGACCACGGCCCATACGTTAAGCATGCAGCCTACCTACCGGTATGCGCTGCTGAAAGACGGTAAGATACACTGTATGCTGAATGGCAGACAGTATGCTGAATTGACATCAGCGAGAATTATCTGCATCAACAGTTTCAACTGCGTGCTGCCCGACACACTCTCCGATGGCAATTACCGCCTGGTTGCTATGATGGATACTGGCAAAGAGCCTGACATCAAGGATGTGCTTCGGGGGTCAGACCGTTTCTATGTCAACGTCAATATCGACGGCACTACGCTGCGTCTGACAGAGGTTCCCGGCGAAGCCAACCTGAAACTGTCCAACCCAGAATATGAGTATGAGGACTTTCGTGGTGAACAGACTGTCAAGACAATCACCTTTACCGTCGAGAATCTGAGCGATGAGGAATATTTTGGCCATCTGTTCGTTTATAAAACAGACCCCACTTTATGGAGTTATGAGCGCTGTCTGCTCCGTCCGCATGAGACCCGAAAGGTGAAGGTCGTCAGACGGAAAACAGATTACGGAACGGTCATCATGAAACCTGACGAGCAGTATGGCGTCTATGCTGATATGTTCTACCGCCATTGGCTCTATGGCATTAAAATAGATGCCACACCCATCACGTTGGGTCCGCTGACACTGGGTGGCAACAGGGTTGATAACGAAAAGAAAATCATTAAGGGATCGAGTGGCAAGCTCGACTTTACCATCTTCAACCAAAGTGACAAAGACTATAGTGGCTTGTTCAAAATCACTGGCTATAATGTCGAGGACGAATCCGAGAATGTCCCACTCACCACAGGAAGTAGAAAATTACCTGCTGGCAGCAGTATTACCTTTACGGAAAAACTTAAAGAAATGGGAACATGGTCGAAGGTCAGGTTCTCGTTCAGATACCTGAATACTAACGATCTGTTTGACGAATACTTCACCGACGTCTATACCATTGTTCCTGTGGCTACCGCCTTGACGCCAGATAGTGTGGAGACCGTTTTTGACGATGCTGAAGAGATTGTCGCACCCGAGGATGCTACAGTCGTCATCATTCCCCAATCCAAGGTAAAGCGTGTCACGCCCAACAAGAATCCCAACACCATCTATTACGTGTCGAACCCCTCAGTGGAAGGACTGGAACATGCCATCGTATTGAATGACAAAGGCAGTTCCCAGAACCCCGTCGTCTTCTACACCCGCTATGATATGGGCTTTAAGAATAATATTCCCAATGTCTCTTCAGAATCAGCGGGTATCGTGCATACCTTCACCGCTGAGGAGACCAATTGCTGGCTCCCGCTGGTTTTCTTTTCAGATATCATAACCGATGAATTCGTGACAGATGCGGTAACAGGAGAAGATCTCTCAGCAAATTTCCACTACTTTGCCGAAAGTGAGGAGATGAAGGACTGTGGCGCTTCGAAAGGCGAACTGCATGTGAAGCCGGCCGCCCAACGTGGCCAGTTCTCGTTAGTCCGTGTCGACCCCGCCATGGCTGGCCGTACCGTCAAATTCATGGGAGATGCTATCTTTCAGAGTTCGTATTTCTTGCTGGGTTCAAAGCTCGGCATCGTTTACAACTACTGTCGGCAGACCAGAAAGAATGTCTACATCCTGGAAGGCGATAGCTTCGTGCTGCATGAGAGCTACGAAATGAAGCCTTTCACCTTCTGTCTGGTAGCTCAAGAGAATGCGACAGGACTGCCAACATCGCTTAAGATTGTCAACGACGCTAATCCGACAGGCATCATACCGGCTATTATGCCAACCACTGACGCCGGCAGCTACTACGACCTGCAAGGCCGTCGCATCACTGGCAAGCCTGCTCGTGGAATCTACATCATGAACAACAAAAAGATTTTTATAAAATAAGTTTTTATTTAACATTTAGTATTCATTAAACATTTAAACAACAATGAAAAAAATTCAAGCAATGATGGCTGTCGTGCTGGTAGCACTGATGGCTTTCGCAGTACAGAGCTGCGGTAGTGATGACAAGACACCCGATCTGAGTGGCGACACCTACAAACTGACAACCTCGATGACGTTCCAGGACAAGGGCCAATTCACAGATGCCGAGGCGGCAGCACTGCAGCAGGCATTCGTAAAGACGGAAACGGGTCAGTACATCACCGACAAGTCTGCCGCCGACAAGTCCAAGGAAATCGTCACCACCTTTGCAGCAACCATAGAAACCCAGATGAAGGGCGACAAGTCCGTAGTGTTCACCGTCACCGTCGTCACCACCAACATGAGGACCAACAAGGAGGTCTACCGTTGTGATATCATCTATAACAAGGGTAATGTATCCACCAAGAATTATTAAACAGAAATAGCTATCTTTTTATTAACTTTTTAAACAACAGTAAGTATCATGGGGTAGCTACCCCATGATACACTTTTTTACCTTTTTACTTTTTTACTTTTTTTACCTTTTTACTTTTACTTGACAAGGGACTGGTACCTGTCATATACTGATACAGGTCCACTGATACATGCACTCGATACGTGAATGAGAAAAGATGATTTCTAACTATTCAACTGAACCTTATACCTGCGTTGAAGCGCAACCAAGACGCTACGCTCGGCTAGGGGATTCAGGCCGCGAAATGTGGTGCGGCGCTTCAACTCCGACAACGGCATTTCCAGGAGCAGCTTAGCGATGCATTCGTCGGCAAAGGAGTTTGATACCACGTTGACGCCCGTGAAGTCGAGGACAACTTTTTCATCGCCGTTGATAAGCGGCAAAAGCTTCTCACGGAGCTTCTGCCCCATGTCGCGCGTTCCGAAGTCCGTACCGTATTCTATGAACTTAAATTCTACCATAGCGATTCCAATTCTCCTGTTTCTACAAATGCCTCGTTATACTCTTCGGCAGCGTCGGCCCGATGATCCACTATCTGGTTGGGGTCGATCTCCTCGCCGGTACCAATTTCCATATAGATGAGCGTGCCCTGCCAGAAACCGTTCTCGATGACCGAGGTGCTGCCGTCTTGAATGATGAGTTTGTGACTTCCTGAGTGCAGAATGAACTCTTTGCCGATGCTGTTGACTAGCCTTGATGTGGTGTACAGTCCGAACCCCATACCCTTGCCGTCGGTAACGGTGTCCTCAAGGCACAGCCTCAAGGCCTCGGCCTCGGTGATGTCCTTGAATTTCTCGTTCTCAGCGAGCGAAGCCCTGATGCCCATCCCATCGTCGGCAATCAATATGCGCAACACCTTACGCTCATCGTCATAGTGCGTCATGGCCGTGCCCAGCGGCTTGCCGGAATGGATGTGCACGTTGTCCATCATCTCGTACAGACAGTAGCTCAACGCCTGCAGCACGCTGACTTCGATTTCGAAGTGAGAGGTCATGGCATTGATAACATCGCGATAGACCGCATTCAACGTCTGAGCGTCGAACACGTCTATTGAGACGTCTGTCGTTCCCTTGAAATACTTATCCAGAATAAATGCTACATCCATAACGTTTTGAATTACGCTGCAAATATACCTCTTTTTTTTAAAACTCCGCACGAATCCACCCAAAAAGTGGTGAAAATTGAGGAGAAACACACAAAATTTACCTTTTATTCGCCAGCCACCAGCCGTCGACGACGTCGTCCAGCGAGATCTCCTGGCCGTTTTCCACGTAACACATGGCTTGTAGCAGGGCATACATCTGCGACATGCTGCCAGGCACGATGGTGTCGTCGGGGCCCATGTGCGCCCGCAGGCATACCGTCTTGATATACGCCAGCGTGTTGTTCTCGTTGCTGGGTGCCCACCGTGAGATAATCTTCCTGATGGTATTGCACTTGTGGCGCACGATGTAGTTCCTCAGCACGATGAATGCCGCCCTGACGCCCCATTTCATTTCCGTAAACTGTTCAAAGGCGTGGTCAGTCGGCTGACTGACCTCACCTTTCCAGTTATTCCCCACCCGCAAATTCAGTGGGTTGTTATTCCTGATTCCCCGTGGAATCCTTTGCTTTTTCATTTTTTCATTCTTTCATTTTTTCATTTTTCAAAATGGTCCATACCCCATGCACGAGGTTGTTCCCAGCGCGGTCAGCGCCGCCGTCAGCGCGGCTATCGCTATGCGAATCACCGTCTCCCAAAAACTGTTCTTTTTCATAAGCTTTTAAATGTTTAATTCAATTTTCTGAAGTTAACGCTTCGCTCGAAGTTATCGAAGTTAACGAAGTTAACGACGTTAGTTCTTGCGATTGATTGTTACCTCTTTTTCAGCTCTCGTTTCTATTGTCGT
>JAEEGK010000990.1_pt1 | contig 71061 bp, 57 predicted proteins | sample 8958771 | NCBI WGS metagenome assembly JAEEGK01 (sample SAMN16246547, study PRJNA631951) | gut metagenome | biome: gut microbiome; feature: rumen; material: SC-attached | host: Bos | place: Iran: Karaj | collected 2018-10
TCACGATACCACCATCATGACGGAAATCCTTCAGCTTACCGTCGAACATCTGGTATCTGCGGAACTCACACTCCAACGACCCATTGTACAGTGGTATCTTGATGCTGGGTTTCAGACCAATCTGCTCGAAACACTCCTCACGGTAGGAGAGGATCCAGGCGTCATTGCCCTTGAACTGGTGCTTCAACCGTTCACCGATCATCCGATAGGTTCCCAAGAGGTCGGGGGTGGAGATACGTTCTCCGTAGGGGGGATTGGTGATGATGATACTCTTGTTCTGGGGTTGCGTGAAGTCCTTGAAGTCCTGTTGCTCGATGGTGATGTCAGCAGAGAGACCTGCGGCCTTCACATTCATACGGGCCGTGTTCACGGCCTTCATGTCGATATCATAGCCATAGAGATGGTACTTGAACTCCCGTTCCTGACTGTCGTCATTGTAGATCTCGTCGAAGAGGTCTGCATCGAAGTCCGGCCACTTTTCAAAGGCATATTCCTTGCGAAACAGTCCCGGGGCCATGTTCTTGGCAATCAGGGCGGCCTCAATGAGCAGTGTACCGGAACCACACATCGGGTCGATGAAGTCAGTGTCGCCCTGCCAACCTGACATCAGGATCATACCTGCTGCCAACACCTCGTTCAACGGGGCCTCGACACTCTCCTGACGGTAGCCCCTGCGATGCAGCGACTCTCCACTGGAGTCGAGACACAGCGTACACTGGTCTTCTGCGATATGGATATGCAGACGGATGTCTGGATTGGCGATGGAGATGTTCGGACGCTTGCCGGTCTTCTCGCGGAACTGGTCCACGATGGCATCCTTCACCTTGTATGAAACGAACTTGGAATGACGGAACTCCTCGGAGAAGACCACCGCATCGACGGCAAAGGTCTTCTCTGATCCCAAGTAGTCTGTCCAGTCTATTTTCTTGATTTCCTCGTAGACATCATCCGCACTCTTGGCTTTGAAATGGCGGATGGGCTTTAAGATTCGGATGGCGGTGTGCAGTTGGAAATTCGCACGGTACATCAGCTCTTTGTTACCTGTAAACGAAACCATTCGTCTACCTATTTGTATGTCATTTGCCCCTAATTGGGTCAGTTCTTTCGCCAGCACAGGTTCCAGTCCCATGAACGTTTTGGCGATGAGTTCAAAGTTTTGTTCCATTATTTTGCCGTTTACAGTGTGCAAAGGTAATGTAAGTTGGGCAAAAAAACAAATAAAACACAAAAAAAAGCACCAATTTAATGTTATTCGGATTTTTTTTCTTAATTTTGCCACGTCTATTATCGGGTTTATGACAGAAATAACGTCAGCAGCCATATCAAGCCTCATGGGGTTCGTCCAATTGTTCTGGATATTGGGCGGCATATTCTTTTTGGTGCTGTGTTATATGATCTACCGTCTGAAAAGACAAGGCGTACGCCTGAAAAAAGAAATTCAGGAGATTGAGGAACATTCGAAAAATCATGTCGAGTACGAGTTTATCCTGAAGGCCATGAAGTTGGCCTCATGGCATCTCGACCCCGTGATGCGTACACTGTCTTTCGACAATGACTACCGTGAGAGTCTTGGCACTTATACCCCCGATGCCAATACCAATATTGACGACTGGGTGCAACATCTGGTCTTCCAGGACCGCAAACGAATCCAGAGAGCCCTCGACGACCTCTGTACGGGACATACTGACGTGTTCCATCAACAGTATCAGGTCATCTCCACCCAACCGGGAAAGTCGTATTGGGAAGAGAGCTATGCCACAGTAGGAGAACGTCGTGAGGATGGTATGCCCAGTAAGATTGTGGGTGCCTCGATGCGTGTCGATGACCAGAAGGAGATGGAGAACGACCTGATCCTCGCGAGAAACAGGGCTGAGGAGAGTGACCGTCTGAAGACAGCGTTCCTGGCGAATATCGGTCATGAGATCCGTACACCGTTGAATGCCATCATCGGTTTCGCTGACCTCCTGCCGGTGGTGCAGAGCGAAGAAGACCGAACACAACTCATCACCGAGATCCAGAATAACAACCATAAGCTCCTGGGCATCATCAATGGTCTGGTCAGCATGTCGGAGATTGAGGCTGGTGCACGTAGTCTGACCATCTCTGCAGTCGATATCCATGAGCTGCTGCTACTGATGGTGACGAAATTCCAGGAGACCACAGATGTGGAGATGAAGTGTGAGTTCGAACAGGAACAGATGATGATCCATACCGATCGTGACGTGCTGACGGAGGTCCTGGAAAAACTGGTGGAGAACGCGGTGAAATTTACGTTACAAGGCTCCATCACGGTTGGTTATAATGTCGAACCCGAACACTTGCTGCTCTGGGTGAGGGATACTGGAAAGGGTATTGCCCAACACGACCAGAAGCGGATCTTCGAACGTTTCGTGAAGGTTGATGAATATATTCCGGGAACGGGTCTGGGACTCTCGGTCGTACAGTCTCACGTCACTCATCTGGGAGGTACTGTCGGGGTGGAGTCGGAGGTTGGTGAGGGCTCCACATTCTGGGTCAGACTACCCATCACCTGAAAAAAAATCATAGACCGGTGCAACTATTCCGTGTTTTGTTCCGTCAAACGGATAGAAACATTTAAAACGGTATGGCAATGAAAAGAACAAAGAAACTGACAATGTACAGCATGATGCTGTTGACCGTGGCCTTGATGACCATCTCCTGTAAATCGGAAATCAAGGTCTTCTCCGATAGTCCTATGGTGACGCAGGTGCGTCAGATCAAGGGTTTTGAGAGGGTAGAGATCGTTGGATCACCTACCGTCTATTACCAACAGGGCGACACTTATTCCGTCAAGGTTAAAGGACCGGAGGATCTGGTGGATAAGATTGTCACGGAAAAAGAAGACGAGACGCTGATTATCCGCAACAAAGGGAAGTTCGGGATCGTCAACATCAACATGATGGGTAATGACCAGTTGGAAGTGCATGTCACCTCCCCAGACCTCATCGGCGTTCAACTCAATGGCTCGGGTGACTTTATCAGTCATCAGAGAATCGATACCGACAATATGGAGATCACACTCCGCGGATCGGGTGACATTGATATCAGCGACCTCATCTGTGACCATTGCGTGATGGAAGTGGTGGGGTCAGGAGATCTGGATATCGACCGTCTGGAGACCAGAACGTCCGAGGTGTCTCTTGTGGGTTCCGGTGATGTAGAGCTGAAACAGGTCAACGTGCGCTCTACGGACATCACCCTCAGGGGCTCAGGCGATATCTCCGTCGATTTTATGGAAGGCTGTCAAGAGGTGCAGGCCACCCTTACAGGCAGTGGCGATGTCACGCTGAAAGGACATGTCAGGAAATATGCCCAACAGAAGTCCGGCTCAGGCGACATCGATACCAATCATTTAACAGTGGAATGAAATATGCAATCATAGCAGCCGGAGAGGGGTCGAGACTTCAACAGGAAGGCGTCAGCAGTCCAAAGCCATTGGTGAAAATTGGCGGGGAGATGTTGGTTGACCGGCTCTTCCGGGTGTTCCAACAACAGGATGCTACAGAGATCGTGGTCATCTGTAATGAACAGATGACGGAGGTCAGGCACCATCTGCAACAGATACAACAGGCAGGATCGCTGCCCTTGAAGTTCATCGTCAAGTCAACGCCCAGTTCCATGCATAGTCTATGGGAACTGAGCCCTTGGCTGGCCGATGAACCTTTCGTGTTGACAACCGTCGACACGATTTTTCGTGAAAGGGAGTTTACGGACTACGTGCAGACCTTCCAGACCCTGGTGGGACAACAACAGGCTGACGGACTGATGGGTGTGACAGACTATATCGATGACGAGAAACCACTCTATGTGGCGACTGACGATGACCTTCGTATCACGGGGTTCCTGGATGTCTGTGAGACACCGAGATACATCAGTGGTGGCATCTATGGGTTGACACCACGGAGTCTCACGACACTCCAACGGTGCATCGAACGGGGGGAGAGCAGGATGCGTAACTTCCAAAGGGCACTCGTCCATGATGGCCTGCTCCTAAAGGCTTTTCCGTTCTCGAAGGTCCTGGACATCGATCATGCCAGTGATATCCAGAAAGCAGAAGAGTTCATAGTTCATAGTTGAGAGGTGAGAGTACTGATGATACAACGGGCTGTGGAGTTTTCGCCAAATTCTGTCGATAAGGACTTGGCGATACTCGAGGCTGTCGCCAGCCGCCTGGACACACGGGGACTGTCCCTTCTGTGTGAAGCTCGCGAAGCACAGGGGGACTGTCCCCTGTGTATCCAAAAGGACAGTCCTCAGTGTATCCTCTCAATGGCTAGACTTCCAGAAACCCTCCAATGGCTCAAGACCCTCAAAGACGTCCGCATCATCAATAGGCCTGAAGGCGTAGAGAACTGTTCCCGCAGTCGTCTGCAAGAGATCATGGAACGACTGTCTATCCCCCTGCCTCCCCGTGAGGGTCAGGATGGCTACTGGCTGAAACGAGGTGATGCGGCAGCGCAGTCTCAGGAGGATGTGGTCTATGCTGCAGACCGACAAGCCTTGGAGACAGCCATCGAGACCTTTAAGCAAAGAGGCATCACCGACTATGTCGTCAGTGCCCATGTCAAAGGTGATCTCGTGAAGTTCTATGCCGTCAAGGGCGGATTCTTCCGCTACTATTATCCGACGGATGATGGACTGACGAAGTTTGATGATGAACGTCACAACGGTCCCGCGCATCATTATCCGTTCGATAGCAGTGCCATGCAACATGATGCTGCCCGTCTGGCTGAGGCTGTGGGCGTAGAGGTGTATGGTGGTGACTGTATCGTCAGGGCCGATGGCTCGTATTGTTTTATCGATTTCAACGACTGGCCCAGTTTCTCGCGTTGTCGTGAGGAGGCTGCTGAGGCCATAGCAAGATTAGTGAAAAGTGAAGAGTGAAAAGTGAATAGTGAAAAGAAAAAATAAACGACAACATAGACAACTATGACAACTAAGACAACAGTTAACAGTGACAAGCTGTCACCTGAGTCAGCTGTGCTGACAAAATTAGTTGTCCAAGTTGTCTAAGTTGTAGTCAAAATAGTGAAAAGTGAATAGTGAATAGAAAAAATAAACGACAACATAGACAACTATGACAACAAAGACAACATTTAATCGTGACAAGCTGTCACCTGAGTCAGCTGTGCTGACTAAAATGTTGTTCAAGTTGTCTAAGTTGTAGTCAAAATAGTTAATAGTGAATAGTGAATAGTGAAATATGGCAACATTTAAGGAATTATTAAAAGTGTCGTTTAAGTCTGCGGATACGGAGGAGTGGCTCGATGTCCACTTCACGCGTCCCATAGGACTGGCTTTCGCCTTGTTGTGGAATAAGTTCAATATCCATCCGAACGTCATCACCATCCTCTCCATCTTCTTGGGCGTAGGGGCTGGCTATATGTTCTATTATACCGACCTCTGGCATAATGTCTGTGGCGTCCTGTTACTGATGTTTGCAAACTTCTGCGACTCTACCGACGGACAGATGGCCCGTCTTACGGGGAAGAAGACACTCATCGGAAGGATGCTCGATGGTTTCGCGGGGGATCTGTGGTTCTTCGCCATCTATCTGGCCATCCTTCTCAGACTATGGCATCAGAACATCCCGGGAACGGACTGGACATGGGGTCTCTGGGGCTTCTTGCTCTGTGCCATCGCCGGACTGCATTGTCATGCGGACCAGAGCTCGCTGGCGGACTACTACCGGCAGATCCACCTCTACTTCCTTCTGGGTAAGGAGGGCAGTGAACTCGACAATTACGCCCAGCAGCGAAAGATCTACGAGGACCTGCCAAAGTCGAAATGGCTCGACCGTATCTTCTATTTTAATTATGCCAACTACTGTAAGAGTCAGGAACGACGTACGCCTGAGTTCCAGAAATTCTTCAAGGCCGTGAAAACGTCCTGGCCGAATGCTGAGGAGATGCCTCAGACATTACGACAGGAGTTCCGTGCGGGCAGTCTGCCGCTGATGAAGTTCACGAACATCCTGACGTTCAACACCCGGGCGATCACCGTCTACGTCACGTGTCTGTTGAACTGTCCCTGGGTCTATCCACTCCTGGAGATTACCGTGTTTAATATAATGTACGCGTATATGCATCGCACGCACGAGAGACTTTGTGCCTCGATGTATGGGAAATATATCGCCCAATGACGAAAGGTTATATCTTCGATTATGGTGGCACACTCGATACACATGGTTGCCACTGGGGAAGGGTCATCTGGCAGGCTTACCAGCATGGTGGCGTGCCGGTCTCTGAGACCGACTTCCGGGAGGCCTATGTCCACGCTGAACGGACCCTCGGCAAGAATCCCATCATCCAGCCAGACTTTACCTTCCGACAGACACTGGAGACCAAACTCCGTCTCCAGCTGGAGTTCTTGCAGGGTAGGGTGGGCTCTTCCTGTGTCATGACTCACCTCCCGACACTGACTGCTGATCTCTATGAGCAGACTGTCGGGGAAACCGCGCTCAGTCGCAACGTCCTTCTCCAACTGAAGGACCGCTATCCCTTGGTGCTCGTCAGCAATTTCTATGGCAATATCGCCACGGTCCTGAAGGAGTTCCATCTCGACGGTATCTTCCAGACGATTATCGAGTCGGCCGTGGTGGGCATCCGAAAGCCCGACCCGCGTATCTTCACCTTAGGGGTGGAGGCTCTCGGACTACATCCCGAAGAAGTAGTGGTGGTGGGCGACTCCATCGATAAGGATATCATCCCGGCAAAGACGGCCGGATGTCAGACGATATGGTTTAAAGGCCTAGGCTGGACAGATGACCCTGTTGACGAATCCATCCCCGACCGTGTCATTACAAGCTTAGAAGAGATATGACAGCGCGTTTATACCATAGGAGCCCGTGGATGATGAGAATGGTTGTATTGCTATTCTTCACTCTTCACTCTTCACTCTTCACTGCTCTCGCCCAGCATCTGATTGAGGGTCAGATCCTGGATGCCCAGACGGGAGAACCGGTTCCTTTTGCCAGTGCACAGTATAAGGGACATAACCTGGGTGTGGCCTCAGATATCGAGGGACGGTTCCGCATTGAACGCCATAACGGATGGCCCCTGACATTCAGTGCCGTGGGATATGTGTCGACTACCGTCATGATCAACCACAACGTGAAAGGCCATTATACCGTCCGCATGAAAGCGGATAATACGGTCCTGAAGGAGGTGACGGTGAAAGCGAAACGCGGACGATACAGTCGGAAGAACAACCCTGCGGTGGAGATGATGAAGAAGGTCATCGAGGCCAAGAAGAAAACCGACCTCGACAACCATGACTTCTACCAGTATAACAAATACCAGAAGCTGACGCTGGCCCTCAACGAGATCACGCAGGAGATGATGGAGGACCCGAAATACAAAAAGAAACAGTGGCTCATCGATCAGGTGGAGACATGTCCGTATAACAACAAACTGATTCTCCCCGTATCTGTCGATGAGACGGTCTCGCAGAAGGTCTACCGGAAGAAACCTCATGACGAGAAGGTCATCATCAAAGGCATGAACTCTACGGGTATCAACGACCTCGTACAGACGGGTGAAATCCTGAATACGGTGATGAAGGATATCTTTACGGATGTCGATATCTATGACGACCAGATCCGTATGCTCCAGTTTCCTTTCACCTCGCCCATCGGCAAGGATGCCATCGGATTCTACCGGTATTACATCGAGGATACGTTGATGGTGGATCATGACAAGTGCTTCCATCTGCATTTCCTGCCCAACAACCAACAGGACTTCGGTTTCCGTGGCGATCTCTATATCCTTGCCGACAGCAGCTGGCAGGTGAAACGCTGTGAGATGACCATCCCTAAGAAGAGTGACGTGAACTTCGTGGAGAACATGCAGATCACGCAGGAGTTCAAACAGCTGCCCAATGGTGAATGGGTACTCACCGTCGATGATATGTTTACGGAGATCGTCTTCGCCAAGTTCCTGCATAAGTTCGTGGTCATCCGTAACACCCGTATCACCGACCATGCCTTCGACGAACTGCCCCGCCAGCTCTTCAAGGGCAGGAAGAAGGAGGTGAAGGATGTGAATGCCATGATGCGGGGCGATGACTTCTGGGCGCAGTACAGGCAGGTGGAACTCACCAAGAGCGAGAGTTCCATGAGCTCTTTCATCCATCACATCGAACAGATGAAAGGTTTCAAATACATCATCTTCGCGGCCAAGGCACTGATCGAGAACTTCGTGGAGACAGGCTCGAAAGAACACCCGAGTAAGGTGGACATCGGACCAGTGAACACGATGATCACCAGTAACTTCATCGATGGACTGCGTACCCGTTTCTCAGCCCAGTCGACAGCGAATCTCGACTCGAACTTCTTCTTCCGGGGCTACCTTGCTCGCGGATGGGAATCAAAGAAGAATTACTATAAGGGCGACCTCATCTGGTCGTTTAACAAGAAGGAGTATCTGCCCCGCGAGTTCCCTACGCGTACACTGACTTTCTCGTCGTCCTACGACATCGAGTCGCCTTCCGACAAGTTCATGCATACGGATAAGGATAATGTGTTCACGGCCTTCAAATGGGCCACGGTGGACAAGATGCTCTTCTATAACCGTCAGTCGCTGACTTTCGAACGTGAGGAGGACTGGGGTTTCCGGACTACCGTCGCCTTCAAGACTGAAGAGAACGAAGCCTGTGGAAATCTCTATTACATCCCGCTCTCGGAATCTTCGGATAAAAACCTCTGGACCAACTGGAGCCATCCAGTCGCGGAGCGTGCCTTCCGTCAGACGATTCAGCCCGACGACAACTGGACACCTGTTGCCTCCCGTAAGTTCCGTACGACTGAACTCCGTGCTGAACTTCGTTTTGCTCCCGGTGAGACGTTCATCAATACCAAACAGCGTCGACTACCCATCAACCTCGATGCGCCTGTACTCACCGTCAGTCAGACGCTCGGTATCAAGGGGCTTCTGGGTAGCGACTACAGCTACAGCCTCACCGAGGCCTCCATCTACAAACGCTTCTGGCTGAAGTCCTGGGGCAAGATGGACTTCTACGTCAAAGGCGGCATCGAGTGGGAGAAAGTACCATACCCACTCCTCATCATGCCTCAAACCAACCTCTCCTATATCATCCAGGACTACACTTTCGAGGCTATCAACAACATGGAGTTCCCGATGGACCGCTACCTCTCGGCTCAGATCAACTGGGACTTCAACGGCAAATTCCTCAACCGCATCCCGCTCATCCGGAAACTCAAATGGCGTGAGTGGATCAGTGTCCGTTGTCTCTGGGGAGAACTCTCGGATAAGAACAATCCGTATCTGGATCATAATATCGGCAACACACTGTTGATGTATTTCCCGGAGGGGTCGTATGTCATTGACCCCAAGCGACCTTACTGGGAACTGTCGCTCGGTGTGCATAACATCTTCAAGCTGATTCATGTGGAATATGTGAGACGCCTGAACTACAACGAACTGCCTACCGCCCATAAGCATGGCGTACGGTTCATGGTCAGGATGACCTTCTAGAAAGCCCTGTAAAACAAAAGAACCAAGAGTGTCATCACGACAGTCTTGGTTCTCATTTTCTAACTAACTTATTATCAACTATTCATTACTCATTCATTTTGACGTTGCAAAGGTACGCATTTTTTTTGAGATTTGTATCATTTTGACCGTAAAAAAATACGTAAACGTTTGCGCCTTTCAATCTTTTTTTGTATCTTTGCCCCCGAATACAAAAATTGCCATGTCAACTAATAAACATAGAACGTCACTGAAGGACCTGGCCAGGGAGTTGGGCGTCAGTATTGCTACCGTCAGCAGGGCCTTACGCAACAGTCCGGAAATCGGAAAGGAAATGCAGGAAAAGGTCAAGGATCTGGCGAAACGTATGAACTATCGTCCGAACCCCTTTGCACAGAGTCTGCGGAAAGAGGCACCGCGCGTCATAGGCGTCGTCGTACCGAATCTCGTGACGCATTATTATGCGGCGGTCCTCGATGGTATCGAGGCGGAAGCACAACGGGCGGGCTATTCGGTCATCAGTGCCAACACGCACGAGGACAGTGAGGCTGAGGTAAGGACTATCGATAACTTTATCAACCTCCATGTTGAGGGTATCATCGCCTGTCTCTCGCAAAACACCACCGACTACAAGCATTTCGAGGAGATCTCAAACATGGGTATCCCTTTGGTGTTCTTCGGACGTACGTGTCTGTCGGAGAAGTTCTCCAGTGTCACGGCAAATGGGGATGAGGCAGCACAACAGGCTACGCAACACCTGATCGATACAGGGAGTCGGCGTATCGCATTCGTCGGAGGACCGAACCACCTCGATATGGTCCGCCGGCGGAAACATGGCTATCTGGAGGCACTACGGGAGAACCATATTCCCATCGAGCGCGAACTGGTGGTCTGTGAGAAGATCGACTACCAATGGGGCATGGAGGCAGTCACAAAGCTGTTGCAGATGGAAAACCGGCCTGATGCCATATTGGCCTTCAACGATATCATCACCTTCGCGGCCTTCGCGGCCATCAAAGAGGCTGGACTACAGATCCCGGAGGATGTGGCACTCATAGGATTTACCGATGACCCGCATGCGGGCTATGTCACACCACGCTTGTCGCTCATTGCCGACCAGTCTCAACTCATGGGAGAGACAGCTTGTCAACTGCTCCTGAAAAATATCAATGGCGATTCAAAGATCTATAAAAAGATAGTGCCTCAGGAACTGGTCATCCGAGACACTTCTTCTCGCAAGAAATAAAAAAAATCCCGCCAACCGGCGGGATTTCTTGTTGTTATTTGTTTCTTTCTTTCCAGAGCTTGGTCATATCCTCGAGCGTCTTGCCCTTCGTCTCGGGAACGAGCTTCCATACGAACAGTGCTGCGATGACGCAGATGATGCCGTAGAGACCGTAGGTGAACCAGTGACCGAAGTCATCACCCTCGGTGAGGTGCATGTTGAACATCGGCACGAAGGTTGATGACACGATGAAGTTCGAGATCCACTGGAAGGCCACGGCGATGGCCACAGCAGCACCACGGATGGTGTTGGGGAAGATTTCAGCGATGAGTACCCAGCAGATGGGACCCCATGAGAACATGAACGATGCTGAGTAGATGAGCAGTGAGGCAGCGGTGATCAGTGAAAGGCTCTCATTACCAAAGGTGACTGCCACACCGAAGGCACCGATAGCCATACCTAAAGAACCGGAGATGAGCAGTGGCTTGCGGCCCCACTTCTCGACGGTGAACACAGCCACCAGCGTGAACGTAATGTTGATGATACCCATGAAGACGGTCAGCATCATCGGGTCGTCCATACCCATATCACCGAAGATACGTGGAGCGTAGTAGAGCACAGCATTGATACCTACAGCCTGCTGGAACACGCTGAGCATGATACCGATGAAGATACACATGGCACCGTAGGTCAGCAGCTTCTCGGTCTTCACCACCATCGTGTCCTTGATGTCCTGCAGGATCTGGGCAGCCTTGCTTGAACCGTTGATCTTCGACAGGATGCCAAGGGCCTTCTGGTCCTGACCGATCGAGACAAGGTAACGCGGAGTCTCAGGCACGAAGCAGATCAGCAGTGCGAAGAGACCTGCGGGAACAGCCTCACTACCGAACATATAACGCCAACCGGTTGTGACGGTCCACTGGGCGGCTGGGGTGATGGCAGCAATGCCCTTACCCATCTCCTCCACGAGCGGCTGGATGTGGTCACCCAGGATGAAGAAGTTCACGAAGTAAACGACCAGCTGACCGAAGATAATGGCGAACTGGTTCCAGCTGACGAGCATACCACGGATATTGGATGGTGCCACCTCACCGATATACATCGGACAGATAGCCGAGGCCAGACCGACACCGATACCACCGATGACACGGTAGAAGTTGAACATGATGAGCAGTGAGTAGGTGGGCTGACCATAGTCGAAGAACAGGAACTCCGGATCCATCGAACCCAGTGCAGAGATGAAGAAGAGGATACCGGCGATGATCAGTGACTTCTTACGACCGAGGTTTGTGGCCAGGAAGCCTGACAAGGCGGAACCGATGATACAACCGATAAGGGCGGAGGCAGAGGTGAAGCCGTGCCAGCCATCGGTATAGGCGAAGTCCTTGGCTTCCATGAAAAACGCCTGGAGACCTTTCTCGGCTCCAGAGATTACTGCGGTGTCATAACCGAACAACAGGCCACCCAGGACGGCGACCATCACGATACTAATCAGGTAGCTGCGGCTACCGGTTTCTGTTTGTTGCATAGTTTTTATGATGTTAAATTGATAGCCATATGGCAGGTTTTTGGAAATTCTCTGCAAATGTACGGCTTTTCTGCGAAATTACCAAATTTTTTACCTGATATGCGTATTTTTTTGCGAAAAGTTTGTCTGTGTCGGGATTTTTGTGTAATTTTGTAGCGAAGAATTAAAAACCTCCAACTGTATGAAGAAGTTGATATTATCTCTCATGTGGAGTGTCTGTCTCTCTCTGGGGGCACAGACGACACTGATTCCGGATATGAAGTTCCGCCGTCTGGATACACAGAACGGCTTGTCGAGTTCACAGGTGAACTGTATCTACAAGGATTCACGAGGATACGTGTGGATCGGTACACCTTACGGACTGAACCGCTATGACGGTTACCGGGTGAAGGTGTTCTATTCCAATAAACGTGACACGACAACCATGCGTGATAACTACACCGACCAGATCTATGAGAGTGCGGACGGCAAACTCTGGATGCGACAGGGCATGAACTACTGTGTCTTCGATCCGGTCAAGGAGTCTTTTGAACGCAATGCCGCACGCGAGGTGGCCAAACTGGGTATCTCGTGTAGTATTGAACGGCTCTACATCGACTCGAAACAGAATATCTGGATCAAGGACTATGAAAAGGCCATCTATTGCTATCACCCCAAGACGAAGAAATACACCACGATCAAGGTAGGCTATGGTGAAAAGGAATATATGCCGTCGGGCATCTCCACACTGGCCGAGGAGGGCGATAAACTGATCGTAGCAACGAATACCGGTGAGCTGATCTGTCTCAATGGCGATACGGGTGAGGTGGAATGGACCAACAAGTGGATGCGCGAACATGGCAGTCCGCAGGACCAGGAGTACCGTCTCTATATCGATAAGGACCAGAACTACTGGTGTCAGGTGCTGGGATTTACTTATATCTATATCAAGAAGGAGGACCGCTGGTATACCAACGTCAATGAGTATTGTGCCGCTCATGGTATCGAAGGTCTGCCAGGATCGCTCATGGTCTGGAACCTCGTCATCGACAACAACAACTGGCTCTGGCTGGTCTGCGATCACAACGGTTTGGTCGTCGTCGACCTGAATAATAAACAGTGGAGGCAGTTCCTGAATAACAAACATGATGAGACGTCTATCAGCGATAATACGCTTCGTGTCATCTATCCGGCAAATGACGGCAGTATGTGGATCGGTTCTTATAAGAACGGTGTCAACCAGTATGTACCGGGTCTCTCGAGTCTGAAGTCCGTGGAGATTGGCGATGTCACTACGGTCTGTGAAGATAAACGGGGCAATTACTGGGTAGGTACCAACGATGCGGGTATCTATATCTATAACCCCAGGACAGGGGAGGTCCTCAACCACTTCACGGCGGATAACAGCGCACTGGTCAACAATATCATTGTGGGCTCATGGGCCGCCAGTGACGGGACAATATGGTTCGGATCGTATAACGGTGGTCTCACGCATGTCTTTCCTTCTGCGTCGGATCCTGCACAGGCTACCATCGTCAATACACAGGCGACACCGGGAGGACTGGCCAACAACAGCGTATGGGCGCTGACGGAGGATAAATGGGGACGACTTTGGTTCAGTACACTCGGAGGTGGACTGCAGATGTTGGATACGAAAACGAATAAGTATACCACGTGGAATACGAAGAATACGAAAGTACCGGGCGACTACCTCAACTCCGTAGCCTGGAACAAGAAAGGATGGCTCATGGTGGGTACGGGCTATTACTACTCACTGGTGAACCCGGTGAACCGGAAACTTATCAACCAGGTGATTCCGGAGGATCCGAATGTGCCCTCGAATGTCGGTTCTACCAACTACGTCATTGAGGATAGCCGTGGACTGATCTGGCACGGCTCGAACATCGGCATCATCGTCTATGACCAGAAGACGAAGTTCCAGAAACTCATCGATATGACGGATGGTCTCTTCGGGTCGGGTGTCAACTCGATCATCGAGGACCTGAAACATAATGTCTGGGTGGTGACGGACCACGGCGTGTCGCGTATCACACCGCAACCGCAGGACGATGGCTCATGGCAATTCTTAATCCGAAGCTACAGCAGCCGCGACGGTCTGCAGAAGGCGACTTACAACCAGCGAAGCACCTGGCTCACACGTGATGGAAAGGTGCTCGTCGGTGGACAGGGTGGACTCGACATCATCAATCCCTCTCAGCTGCAACACTCCAGGAGCAAGGAACATCCGGTATTCGCGGGACTCCAGATCTTCGACCAGGATGTGGCGGTGGGCAAGAAGTTCAACGGTCGTGTCATCCTTGATGAGGCACTAGACGAATGTCGCGAACTCTCGCTGAAGTTCAATGACCAGTTCACCATCCAACTGGCGACCAATGAGGTGTCGGTGAATAATATCAAACGCTTTGCCTACAGACTGGAGGGCTTTAACGAGAACTGGGTGAAGACCTCGGAATCCAACCCGAACATCACGTATAACTCCTTGCGCGCGGGGTCTTATATACTCCACGTACGCATCCTCAAGGGCGATGGTACACTGGGTGAGGAGGAGAGTACGTTGGAGATTACCATCCGACCACCGCTTTGGCGAACGCGCTGGATGATCCTCTTGTATATGCTCGCAATTGCCGGTATTGCCTGGTGGTGGCGCAGACGGTTCCTGAAGCAACAGAACGAGAAGATGGAACTGGAACAGTTGCGTCGGGAGGCAGAGAAGAGACAGTGGATGAGTAACATGCGCAAACAAATGCTGCAGGAACAGACAGAAATGACGGCCTCGACGGAGAAGACGGACAAGGAACCGGTACAGCGGGATATCATCGAGAACGGTGAGCATGTGGTCATCTTCAAGGAGGAACCGCAGAACGACCTCCAACTGTCGCTGCAGACATCGGACATCGTGGCCTTCATCAAGGCAAAATGTGACAGTTTCAAGGCGCCGGAGGGTAAGAATGTACGTATTACCTTCTTCCCCTTGGTCAACGAGGCGGATGTGGCCTTCGACAAGGTGCAGATGGAACGTGCTCTCGACAATTTGCTCGGCAATTCAGTGCAGTTCTCGCCGTCTGAATGCCGCATCAAGATCTTTGTCGACAAGAAGGACGATAAGGTGCAGATCAATATCTCTGACAATGGCATCGGTGTACCTGATGAGGCGAAACCTCACATGTTCGACCACCTCATGGATGAGGACGATGGCGTGAATCTCTATATCGTCAAGGATATCATCACGGCACATGGTGGCACGATCACTGGCGACGACAATCCGGGCGGTGGTACGCTGATGTCTATCACACTGCCTTCTGCCGATGTGGAGGTGGAGGAGGCTGTCTTCATGGACGATGACGAATAAAGAACTTAATAAAAAATAAGGTAATGCGACAATTTGGAATCATGGTGTCTGCACTTCTGATGGCGACTTCTGCAATGGCGGCCTCAGTGCAGACCAACGGTAACAGTGTGACCATTCGTCCTGACGGGGGTCAGGCTAAGGTCATCCGACTCGAAGTGATGAACGATAAGATCATCCGTGTCAGGGCAACGTCGAAGGAGATGTTACCCGACAAACCGGCTTCGCTGATGATTGTTCCGCAGGTGGCGCCTGCCAAGGGTAGCTACAGCGTAAGCGAAGAAGGTGAAAATGTGGTGGTAAAGGCTAAGAACGTAAAGGCTGTGGTCTCAAAGGCCACTGGCGAGGTGACGTTCTTCGATGCTGCAGGCAATCAGTTGCTGAAGGAGGCTAAGGATGGTAAGCAATTCTGGGACTTTACAGTGCCTGAGCGCGAACTGGGTATGAAGACAGGCTATACCGTTCCTGAGGAACAGAAGCATGGTCTCTCCTGGCAGATGAAGTTCGACAGCCCTGATGATGAGGCTTTCTACGGTCTAGGTCAACACCAGAGCGAGGAGTTTAACATGAAGGGCAAGAACGAGGATTTGTTCCAGTATAATACTAAGGTAAGCATTCCCTTTGTACTCTCTAACAAGAACTACGGACTGCTGTGGGATTCGTATAGCTATTGTCGCTTTGGTAATCCCAACGATTACCTGCAGCTGAACCGTGCTTTCAAACTCTACGACCGCACAGGTAAAGAGGGGCATCTTACAGGTACCTACGTGGATGCCCATGGCAAGAAGCTGGTTCGTGACGAGGATTCGATCTATTATGAATATGGTACGCCCGAGAAATCCGCTATCGCTTTGAAGACGGACAATGGCGGCATCAAGAACTTCCCCAAAGGCTTCAACCTCATGGGCGCCACCGTCACCTACGAAGGCTTCATCGAACCTAATGGTCAATGTTCAATGGTCAATGGTCAATGTTCAATGGTCAATGGCCAACTATATCAGTTCATTCTTTACTATTCAGGTTATGTAAAGGTATATATCGACGGTCAGGAGGTTGTGCCTGAGCGCTGGCGTACGGCATGGAATCCCAATACCTATAAGTTCTCAACCGAGTTGCAGAAGGGCAAGCGTGTGCAGTTACGTATCGAGTGGCGTCCTGATGGTGGTGAGGCTTATTGTGGTCTGCGTGTGTCAGAGCCTCGCAATAAGACAGAACGCGAACAACTTAGTGTCTGGAGCGAGATGGCTAAGGATATGGACTATTACTTCATCGCTGGCTCTAACCTCGACGAAGTCATCTCCGGCTATCGTACCTTGACGGGTAAAGCCAGCCTCTATCCTAAGTGGGTGCTTGGTTTCTGGCAGAGTCGTGAGCGTTACAAGACGCAGGATGAAATCGAGGGTACGCTGGCGGAGTTCCGCAAGCGTCATATCCCTATCGACAATATCGTACAGGACTGGAACTACTGGCCTGAGGACCAGTGGGGCTCGCACCAGTTCGAGGCCTCGCGCTATCCCAATCCTCAGCAGATGCTCGATAAGGTTCACCAGATGCATGGTCGTTTCATGATCTCCGTCTGGCCCAAGTTCTATTGCAATACCGACAACTACAAGGAACTCGATGCCAAGGGTTGGATGTATATCCAGTCGCCCACCGACGATATCCACGACTGGGTAGGTCCTGGTTATACCAATGGTTTCTATGATGCCTATGACCCAGATGCCCGCAAAATGTTCTGGCGTCAGATGGACGACGCCCTCTACACCGGCCTGAGCAAGAATGGTCAATGGTCAATGGTCAATGGTCAATATTCAACCGTCGACGCCTGGTGGATGGATGCCTCAGAGCCAAATGTTCGCGACTGTACCCCTATGTGGTACCGTAAGGCCCTCTCTGGCCCAACTGCCTTAGGCACATCAACAGAATATTTTAATGCCTATAGCACCGTCAATGCCGATGCCATCTACAATGGTCAGCGTTCGGTATGGAAGGGCAAGAAGGATGAGCCACGTGTATTTTTGCTCACTCGTAGTGGCTTCGCTGGCGAACAGCGTTACTCTACTGCTACCTGGAGTGGCGATATTGGTACCCGTTGGGAAGATATGCGCGCCCAGATGACAGCTGGTCTCAACTATTCCATTTCTGGTCTTCCTTTCTGGGGTATGGACCAGGGTGGATTCTGTGTGGAGAACCGTTATGTGGCTGCCCAACAGCTCTTTGACCGTACAGGTCAGGAGAACGAGGATTTGAAGGAATGGCGCGAACTGCAGACCCGTTGGAACCAGTTTGGCACCTTTATCCCTCTGTTCCGCTCGCATGGTCAGTGGCCCTTGCGTGAGATTTGGAACATTGCTCCCGATGAGCATCCTGCCTACAAGTCCTTCGTTTACTACGATAAGTTGCGCTATCGTCTCATGCCGTACCTCTATTCACTGGCAGGTTGGGCTCACTTCCAGGATTACACCCTGATGCGCCCGTTGGTCATGGACTTCAATGGCGACAAAGAAGTTGAGAACATTGGCAACCAGTGGATGCTCGGTCCTGCGCTGATGGCTTGTCCTGTAGGCTACTACAAGGCTCGTAATCGTAGTGTCTACTTCCCTGAGCAGTGTGGTTGGTATAACCTCTATACAGGCGAATATACTGAAGGTGGTCAGCGCTTGATTGTTGATGCACCATACGAGCAGATTCCTGTCTTCGTGCGCGAGGGAGCGATCATTCCCTTTGGTCCTGAGATGGAGTGGAGCGATGAGAAGCCTGCTGAGCTGATAAACCTCTATATCTACGCTGGCAAAAACGGCGCCTTCCAGCTCTACGAGGATGAAGGCACCAACTACAACTACGAGAAGGGCAAGTACTCCACCATCGACATTACTTACGATGACACTACGAAGACCGTTAGCATTGGTGCGCGCAAGGGTCAGTTCCCAGGTATGCTGAAGAACCGCCGTTTCAATGTCGTGCTGATGACCAAAGATGCACAGAAACCTCTCAACCTCGACAATCCTGCTGGTAAGATGGTTGAATATAATGGAAAAGCTGTTAGCGTGAATTTATGAAAAGAATCATTTGTCTCGTCTGTGTCCTTTGTGGACTGACAACGATACAAGCCCGTCAGCGTCAGAATTTTGACGCTGACTGGCTTTTTGTTCTGGCCGACTCTGTCCAGATGGCGGAAGTGAATTACAACGATGCTTCATGGCGTCGTCTCGATGTGCCTCACGACTGGGCCATAGAGGGCGACTTCTATGCTGGCAATCCCAGTGGAGCGGGTGGGGGAGCACTGCCTGGCGGCATAGGTTGGTATCGCAAGCACTTTAATCTGGGAGATTGCGAAACAAATATGAAAGAGACGAAGTTCTTCCTCGAGTTCGATGGTGTCTATATGAACTCTACCGTCTACATCAATGGCCAGAAGGTGGGCTATCGTCCCTATGGCTATTCGAGTTTCGAGTACGACATCACGCCTTATGTGAAGGAGGGTGAGAATGTGGTGGCTGTTCGTGTGGACAACTCTGACCAGCCCAACTCCCGTTGGTACTCTGGCTGTGGTATCTATCGCCACGTCTGGCTCACCAAGACAGCTCCCATCCATGTGGCTCATTGGGGCGTCTATGCCAACAGCAGCGTCGCAAAGGGCAAAGGTCGCCTCGCCATCGAGGTTTCACTCGAAAATCTCACAAAAGGGACAGTCCCTATTGTGAGAAATACATTGGTTGATCCAAACGGCAAGGTTGTTGGCAAATCTAGCGGCCTGAAATCTGTCATCAATGTCTCTAAACCGATGCTGTGGTCGTGCGAGACGCCAAATATATATAAGGTACGCACGGAAGTGATTCAGGGCGGCAAGGTCGTTGACACCTACGAAACTTCCACGGGTTTCCGCGACTTTAAGTTCGATGCGAAGACGGGCTTCTGGCTCAATGGCAAGAACCTGAAGCTGAACGGCGTCTGCGAGCACCATGACTTCGGCTGTCTGGGAGCAGCGCTTAACGAGGACGCCCTACATCGTAAACTCACCAAGCTCAAGGCGATGGGTGTGAACTCTATCCGCAGTTCGCACAATCCCCCTGCGCCAGAGTTGCTGAATATGTGCGACACGATGGGTCTCATCGTGATGGATGAGAGTTTCGATATGTGGCGACGCAAGAAGACCCAGAACGACTATGCCCGTTTCTTCGATGAGTGGCATGAGCGCGATCTCACGGACCTCATCCTTCGCGATCGCAATCACCCTTGTATCCTCATGTGGTCGATAGGCAATGAGGTACTCGAACAGTGGTCGAGTACTGACGCCGACGAACTCACGCTTGAGCAGGCCAATCTCCTGCTGAATGCGGCCCGCGATGCTTCGACATTGGCCAAGGACGGTGAGCTGAGTCCTAATTCTCTGTTGACGATACATCTGGCTGACATCGTGAAACGCTATGATACCTCGCGTCCTATCACGGCTGGATGTAACGAGCCCTCACCGAATAATCATCTCTTCAAGAGCGGAGCCATCGATCTGATCGGTTACAACTATCATCATGAGTGGGTGAAGGATGTACCCAAGAACTTCCCTGACAAGCCCTTTATCTTCTCTGAGAGTGTCTCGGCCTTGCAGACGCGCGGCTTCTACAGGATGCCTTCAGATACGGTCTACAAGGCTCCGAAGCAGTGGTGGTTGCCCTATACCGATCCCAGTTTCATGTGTTCGGCCTACGATAACATGCATGCCTCGTGGTCGAGTACGCACGAGGAGACGTGGGATGTGGTGAAGCATAACGACTTCGTGGGCGGACAGTATATCTGGACAGGCTTCGACTATATCGGAGAGCCTACGCCCTACGGTTTCCCTGCACGTTCGAGTTACTTCGGAATCATCGATCTCGCGGGCTTCCCCAAGGATACCTATTATATGTATCAGAGCGAGTGGACCGACAAGCCCGTGCTGCACCTCTTCCCCCACTGGAACTGGGTAGCGGGCGACTATATCGACATGTGGTGCTACTATAGTGGCGCTGATGAAGTGGAGCTCTTTATCAACGGTAAGAGCCAAGGTGTGCGCAAGAAGACGGAACATACGGCCGAGGGCTGGAAACAAGGCCTATGCACGGAGTATCACGTCGGCTGGCGCGTGACCTTCGATCCTGGTGAGGTGAAGGCCGTCTCCCGCAAGGACGGCAAGGTCGTCTGCGAGCAGACCATCCGTACTGCCGGTCCTCCTGCGAAGATCCGTCTCTCGAAGGACTATCAGGGCAAGAACACCACGTTTATCACCGCTGAGGTGGTTGATAAGGACGGTAACCTCTGTCCTTGGGCTGACGATCTGATTTATTTCATCGGCGAAGGTGATGGCCGTATCCTGGGCACAGACAATGGCTGTCAGACCTCTATGGAGCGCTTCACTTCTCCCCAGCGACATGCCTTCCACGGCAAGTGTATGGTCGTGGTAACAGGCAACGGCTCCATCACCGCCAAGTCGCCCACCTTAGAGCCCACGTGGATAGAGTTCACAGTCAGTCAATAATTATTTCTTGTCTTTGCCGTGCATGCTCTTGACCTTCATGCCCAGTTTGCCTGGCATGATGGCATTGAGCAGGACACCCACAAGGGCAGCGAGGGCCAGTCCGGAGAAATGGATGGGTCCAACGCTCACATTATCCTCAGCACCATATTTCACACCAATGGCAATCACCAAAATAGAGGCTGCCACAAACACATTGCGCGAGGAGTTGAGGTCGACGCTGTCTTCCACCAGATTGCGTACACCGACGGCAGAGATCATGCCGTAGAGAATCAGACTCACGCCTCCGATGGTGGCTGCGGGTATCAGACCGATGAGACAGGCGAACTTAGGACAGAACGACAACAGAATGGCGAAGCAAGCTGCCAGACGGATGACGGCAGGGTCGAAGACCTTGGTGAGGTTGAGCACACCAGTGTTCTCACCGTATGTGGTATTGGCAGGAGCACCAAAGAGAGAAGCCAGTGCAGTGGCCAGGCCGTCGCCCATCAGCGTGCGGTGCAGACCTGGCTCTTTCAGGAAGTCCTTGCCTACGGTGGAGGAGATGGCACACATATCACCGATGTGCTCCATGATGGTAGCGATGGCTATCGGCACGATGGCGATGATGGTGGAGATGAGGAAGGTGGAGTCCATATTGTCGAAGACTGCCAGTACAGTCTGCTCGCGGCTGAAAGGCAGGCCGATCCACGCGGCATCGTTTAATGCCGAAAAGTCCACTTCACCCAATACAGCGGCCAGTGTGTAACTGACCAGCACACCCAACAGGATGGGGACAATCCTGATGATGCCCTTGCCCCAGACACTGGTAGAGATGACCGTTATGACAGCCACAAGGGCCAGCAGCCAGTTGGTGGCGCAGTTCTGGATGGCACTGCCTGAGAGCACCAGACCGATGGCAATAATCATGGGTCCTGTGACCAACGGGGGGAAGTATTGCAGAATCTTCTCCAAGCCGAACGATTTGATGAGGCCTGCCATCACGAAATAGCAGAGTCCGGCGAAGAACACACCCATGCAGGCATAGCCCAAGGCCAGCGTCTCACTCATGCCCTGTTCTACGCCCAAAGCCTTTACGGACATATAGCCTCCCAGAAAGGCAAACGACGAGCCGAGGAAGGCTGGTACCTGCAACTTGCTGACGAGATGAAAAACCAATGTGCCGATACCTGCAAACAGCAAGGTAGACGACACGGAGAGTCCTGTCAGTACGGGCACCAGGACTGTGGCGCCGAACATGGCAAACAAATGTTGGATACCTAAGATAATGTACTTGGGCATGCCCAATTGTCTGGCATCGGTGATGCCTTCTTTCGGAGTGATGTTCATATTTTGATTAATTTATTTTCGCTGGCAAAGTTACGAAATTTAAGTGAAAAGTGAATGGTGAATAGTGAAAAATTTGCTACTGCACGGATAAATTATGCATTATGCATTATTAATTATGAATTATTTTGTATCTTTGCACCAAAGAACTTAAAAACTATTGATGATGAAGAAAAGATTGCTTTGTGCCGTGTGTGCGCTTTGGGGTGCGATGGCGGTAAGTGCGCAGATTCAGACGAATGCGGGTGTGCAGTATCTGCAGTGTATGCAAAAGGATATGTCGACGGACTTCTATGACCTGTCGAATACGTATTTCTTCGCGGACAGTCTTGTGAGCTTCGATGCCCAGAAGGGCGAGGGTCTGGTGCAGTGGAAGCGGTATAGGCTGAGTCCGCGACAGGCGTTCAACCTCAATGGCTACTGGCCTGTGCGGATGCAGATGCTGGACTTTCCTGATGCAGCGTATGAGAATGATCCAGCGCTGAAGATCAAGATAGAATGGATAACGCCAAGGACGGCGAGGGTTAGGATGTTGACGACACCCATTGAGCCGAAAAATACTGATCTGGAGGACGTGATGTTTTGCGAGGCCTTTAAGGCGAATCACGGGGACAGACCCCATGATCTTCGCTCCGCTTCTATCACAGGGGTCAGTCCCCATGATTCGCAGAAGGCCATTACATATTCATCGCAGTATGGCAGTATCGAGATCCAGAAGTGTCCTTGGAGGATTGTGGTGAGAGATGCCAAGGGAAAGGTGCTGACGCAGACACGCCATATCATTGACAACGATTCGACGCAGGTGAAGCTGTTGCCGTTCTCGTTTATCAAACGAGGTAGCGACAATTCGCGCAGCATCAATCCTGTGTTCCTGCTGTCGCCAGGCGAAAGGATCTATGGTTGTGGAGAGTCGTTTACATCGCTGAACAAGGTAGGGCAGAAGGTGCATCTCTCCGTCACCGACCCTCAGGGACCTGAGACCGACGGACAGTACAAGCCCGTGCCCTTCTACTTCTCGAATCGTGGCTACGGCATCTTTATGCACACGTCGGCCCCTGTGACCTGCGACTTCGGAGCAAGCTATATCGGAGCCCAGCGCTTGTTTATGGCTGACGAGCAGATGGACTTCTTCGTGTTCTTCGGTGAGCCCAAGGACATTCTGAACGAATATACGGACATCACGGGTAAGAGTCCGATGTTGCCGTTGTGGAGCTTTGGCACGTGGATGAGCCGTATCACTTATTTCTCGCAGGAGGAAGGTCTTGAGATTGCCCGTCAGTTGAGGGCACATAAGATTCCTTCAGACGTGATCCACTTTGATACGGGTTGGTTTGGCGTAGACTGGCAGTGCGACTATCAGTTTGCGAAGGACCGTTTTAAGGATCCCGTCGGCATGCTGAAGCAACTGTCGAAGGACGGCTTCCATACTTGTCTGTGGCAGTTGCCTTACTTCACGCCCAAGAACCGCTTCTTCCCTGAGATTATCGAAAAGGGTCTGCATGTGGTGAATGCCACTGGTGGTATGCCCGTTGAGGATGCCATCCTCGACTTCTCGAATCCTGAGACCGTCAGTTGGTACCAGTCGAAGATCGAGGGTCTGATGAAGCAGGGTGTCTCGACCATCAAGTGTGACTTCGGTGAGGCAGCGCCCTATAATGGTTTCTACCATAGCGGCAAGGGCGGACTCTATGAGCACAACCTCTATCCGCTGCGTTATAACAAAGCCCTTTGGGAAGTGGTGGAGAAGAATCATCCTGGCGAGGGCATCATCTGGGCGCGAAGTGCCTGGGCTGGTTCCCAGCGTTACGCCCTGCATTGGGGCGGTGATGCGGCTACGAATAATATCGGTATGTTGGGCGACCTGCGTGGAGGCCTGAGCTTCGGACTCAGCGGTTTTTCTTTTTGGAGTCATGATATGGGTGGCTTCGTGACAGCCTCGCCCGAGGATATCTATCGTCGCTGGCTGCCCTTTGGATTCCTTTCGAGCCATACGCGAGCCCATGGTGCACCTCCTACAGAGCCTTGGCTTATCTCTGAGTCGTTCACTGAGGCCTTCCGCGAGTGTGCTGAGATGAAATACAAGTTGATGCCTTACGTCTATGCTCAGGCGAAGGACTGCTCAGAACGCGGACTGCCGATGGTGCGGGCCTTGTTCGTAGAGTTTCCGCAAGACAAGGGCGCCTGGCTCGTGGAGGATGAGTATATGTTCGGCAGTCAGATGCTCGTAGCTCCGCTGATGGAGAGCGGCAACGGCCGTGACGTCTATCTGCCGAAGGGCAAATGGATTGACTACCAGACGGGTAAGGTGTATGAAGGTGGCTATCAGACCATCAAGGCAGGCAAGATTCCTGCTGTCATCTTGGTAAAGGACGGCTCTCTGATTCCTCATGCGCCTCTGGCACAACGTACAGATCAGATAGACTGGAACAAGATAGAACTGAAAGCCTACAAAGCCGATGCCAAGAAATGTAGTGGTCTGTTGTTCAAGCCCGGCGATACTGCAATCCAGCAGATAGAACAATAAAAGTCTCTATTTCTCGAAGTGCTGGTAGTCTTTCAGGCTTCGCCAGTTGCCGCCCCATGTGAAGCCGTGCTGGATAAACAGACGGTAACATAGATCGTTGCGGTCTATCTTATAGGGGAAGGTCTTCTTGCGATTCGTGTATTTCCCTGCCGTCGCAGGCTGGACGATGCGTCTGCCGTCTTTCCCCGTCTTCACACAGGGATTATACAGGGGGTTGATGTCAATGGCCAATCCCTGGGCGTGCTTCGAGAGTTTGTTGGAACCAGCGACTTTACGGTAACAGAAACAGTAGGTGTTATTAGCTCGCATCGACTGTTCATCGTCAGCGCCGTATTCATCAATGAGACGGATACGTTCGATGCGGTACTTCTGGCGGAACAGTTCCTCGAAGATCTCCTTGAGGTCCTGTGCGATGGACTTGTTACAGATGATTTCCCCTTCGCGGACGATACCCTCGCCATCGTAATGCTGCAGTCGCAACAGCCGCAGGTCGCTGCGTCGGATGGTGGGATTCTCTTTAAAAGACTTCCCGTTGATACGCTGAAAGACCGCATCGCTGATGGGTTCAACAATAAACCTTTCATGGGTTGTCTGTGCCTGGACCCATGAAAGGCTATAGCATAAGAGAAGACTCAGCAGAACCTTTCTCATCACTGATTATTGATAATCGCGGACCCTGATGTCGATACCGCTTCCTGCCAGTTTCAACACCGCCTGATTGACTGGCGTGTTAGAGTAGTGATAGGGGAAGAGCACCTTTGGCTTGATGATCTTCGTCGCATTCACCAACTGGTCGATGGTCATCGTGTAGGGCTGGTTACAAGGCAGGAAGGCAATGTCGATATCCTTCACCTCTGCCATCTCAGGGATGTCCTCCGTATCGCCGGCAATATAGATCCGCAGACCGTCGAGCGTCAGGATGTAACCGTTGTCACGACCTTTGGGATGGAACTGCGTATGACCCTCCGTATAGTTGTAGGCAGGAACAGCCTTGAGCGTGATGTCATCACGATAGGTCACGCTGTCACCATTGTTCAGCACCAGACTGTTGCGGAACATGTTGTAGACAGCCAGGTTCGAATAGGTCGTGGTGGCTGGCGTCCGCAGCAGGGTGATAGCCTCGCGCTCGAAGTGGTCGCGATGCTCGTGGGTAATGAGGATGATGTTGGCCTTGGGAAACTTCGAATAGTCCGTCTCTGGCTTCGCACCTAGACCTACGGGGTCGACCTCGATCTCTACACCGTCATAGTTGATCTCTATGCTGGCGTGTTTGATACAGGTAATGGTGACTTTCTTACCGCTCTTGGTGGTGAACTCATCCACTTTCTGAGCAGCTGTGCAACTGATGGCTGTCATGCAGCCAAGCAGCAAAGTAAATAAATGATTTTTCATTTTGTTATAGGGGTAATGTGACGATGAATCGGGCACCCGTCTTGTACTCGGTGTCAAGTCTGACAGTGCCTCCCAGACGTTCAGTCATAGAACGGCAGAGTGGAAGTCCCAGACCCAGACCTTCCTTGAAGGAGTCGATCTTAAAGAACCGTTCAAAGATATGCTCTGCCTCGTTTGCAGGAATGCCTTTGCCGGTATCCTCCACTATAAGCGTGAGGTTTTCTTTGTCGGCAGCGACTTTCAATGTGACGGCACCCTTAGAGGTGTTCTTGATGGCGTTGTCTACCAGCGAACTGACGATGCGCTTGAGCATCATCTTATTCGTCGTGATGACATAGTCCTCATTGAGCGAGCTCTCAAAGCGCAGGACTGTTTCTTTGCTGGCAAGGTTTTTATTCTCCTGCAACAGGTCACGGAGTACTTTGTTCAATTCTACTTGATCCTCTTTGACCACATCTTTTGCTGTCTCACTATTGGAAAGCTCCAGCATCTCATCGATCAAGGATGTGATGATGCGGGCATTCTTCTGCATCATATCTGCAATCTTCTGTCGGTCTTCGATACCTGAGGCCAGATCGGGATTGGAGATGACCTGTGCAAAACCGCTGATAATGTTTAGCGGTGTTCGTACCTCATGGCTGACATTCTTAATGAAGGCCGTCTTCATCCTGTCTGACTCCAGCGCATGGTCATAGGCTTTCTTGAGTTGTTTCATGTGGCGACGGCGTGACAGAATGATATACGACAGTGCTGCTACGAGCAAGCCCAGCAGCAGGATTCCGATGCTGAAGACGATGGTCCGGTTATGGGCCGCCTTCCGCTCTATATCATGCAACGTCAGTTGTTCGCGGACACCCGCCATGCTGTTGATCAGGACGACATTATTCGCGGAGTCTTTTTCTGCGGTCTCCTTGCGAAGCGACTCGTAGGCCTCCTTCCATTGTCCTGCTGTCTCATAAATCATGGTAATGGCACTATAGCTATCTTTGCCCAATTCTTTCTTGGCCAGTGCGATGGCTTCGTCAATTTTGCCCGTGCAAGCCAGATAATAAACCTCTATTGAACGGCCGTGAACAGATGACTGACCTTCTTCTACACCCTTGCGATAGGCCTCATAGCCTTCGAGGAACTTTTCAATGTCGCCACTATTAAAGTAGGTGAGGGTTTTGCGGGTCTCGATGTCGAACACGCGTTCAGGTGAGTACTTCTTGGAAATCTCCAGAGCTTTCTCCAACAACTCTCGGGCATACTCGGGATTTTCTTCCATCTCGACGTTGACGAGGTTCATGTAGATGGGTGGCATACTCTCATAGTAGCCGTATTTCTCCATCTGCTCGATGACGTACTTGAAGTTGCGCCTGGCTGCTGCCTTGTTGCCGCAATAACGGTTCAGATGCCCCAACATGTTATAAGCCATGTACATCTCCTTGTCCAACTTCTTCTCGCGTAGTTCCATAGAAAGATCACGCCCCAGGATATAGGCCTCGTAGATCTTTTGCCGATTCAGTTGGAAGACAATTTCGTTACACCGCTGGGTGTAGTAGGCATGCAAGTCGTTCTTTTGCAGCAGATAGTCTTCTAAATTCTTTACGGCAGGAAAAAAACGGGCGCTGTCGGCATCATTGAAAGCATGGTGCATGGAATCACGCAACTCTAAATAGGTCTTATCGGTCTTGTAGTCAGCTTTCTCTGCTGATGCTCCAATACCAAACCATGCGACAATGCATATTATGAGAATTACTCTTCTACTCATTTATGGTTAAATGACGTTTTATGTTGCAAAGGTAGCTTTTTTTTTCTTTAAATCAAAATATTTTGGTTTTTTTTTGCTTTTTCGTTCACTAAATTGTATCTTTGCAGTATGGATATACATGCAATTGCTTCTTTTCATTCTCCTTTGAAGTCGAAGTTCGGAATTCCAAGACAGAGTGGTCTGGTCAGTGAATTGTCTGGTTACATCGTTTTTGAACCTGAATACCGACGGATGGAAGCGGTGAGAGGACTGGATGTTTTCGACTACTTGTGGCTGATATGGGAATTCTCGGAAAACAGCGAAGCGAAGAAGAGTCTGACGGTACGACCACCACGTCTGGGAGGAAACAAACGACTGGGGGTCTTTGCCACACGTTCACCTTTTCGCCCCAACAATCTCGGACTCTCCTGTGTGATGATAGACCATATTGCGGAAGACCCTCAGTTAGGCCCAGTGATACATGTTAAAGGAGCTGACCTGATGGATGGCACACCAATCTACGACATCAAACCTTATGTGACTTATGCTGACAGTCATCCTGAAGCGCGTAGCGGTTTCGTCGATCACTCGGAGTGGCAGGAACTACAGGTGGACATCCCTGAGACAATAGGGTCACATTTCTCGCCAGAGCAACTGCTGTCCCTGAAAAAGATTCTCGCCCTAGATCCTCGTCCTCATTATCAGGACGATCCGGACAGGGTCTATGGCATGACTTTTGCTGAGTATGATATCCGTTTTAAGGTCGATGGCCTTTTATTGTCTGTCGTCGACTGCGTCAAGACGGTCTCGCCATAGGTATTTCCGAGTCTCGTGGATGAGGATACCGCTCAGGAAAAGTAACGACAACAGGTTGGGAATGGCCATGAGGGCATTCATACAGTCTGCAAAGTTCCAGACAATACTGAGGTTGGCCACACTTCCGACAAAGACGGCAGCAATATACAGGATCCTGTAGACAATCATCCATCTCTTCCCTTTTAGATATTCCACGGCCCGCTCACCATAATAACACCATCCGAGAATCGTGGAGAAGGCAAAAGTCAACAGACCAAAGGTCAGCAGGGGAGTACCGACATACGGAATCTTCGAGAAGGCCACCTTCGTAAGGGTAGCGCCATTGGAGAAGTCGATATCCGGATAGGCGATGATGCTGCTGACGATGACTAGACCGGTCAACGCACAGATGATGACAGTATCCCAGAAGGTGCCGCTTGATGATACCAGAGCCTGACGCACAGGATTCCGAGTTTGGGCTGCGGCGGCCACGATGGGGGCTGAACCCATGCCACTCTCGTTCGAGAAAAGACCTCTGGCAATACCGAAGCGTGCGGCCATCATGACGGTCGCTCCTACAAAACCGCCACCTGCAGCCTCAGGACTGAAGGCCGCATGGCAGATGAGTTTCAGCGCTGGCCACAGATAGTCGGCATTGACGATAAGAATATAAAAACAGCCTACGACATATAGTGCAGCCATAAAAGGTACAAGCATACCACAGACACGAGCAATACTCTTGACACCGCCTAAGACTACAGAACCTGTTAGCAGACAGACAAAAATACCAGACAAGTATGGGGAAATGCCATACGATTCGTGGGCTACGGTGGCGATGGCATTAGCCTGTACTGTATTTCCTATGCCAAAGGCTGCCAACGCTGTGAACAGCGCAAAGAGTATCGCCAGCCATTTCCATCCAAGTCCTCTTTCCAGGGCGTACATCGGGCCTCCCAGCATCTTACCACTCTCGGTCTTTACGCGGTATTTGATGGCCAACAGTCCCTCGGCATACTTTGTGGCAATACCGAATACACCTGTCAACCAACACCAGAGTACAGCTCCTGGACCGCCTAGTGCGATAGCTGTAGCTACGCCGATGATGTTTCCGGTTCCAATGGTGGCAGCAAGTGCCGTGGCTAATGAACCAAACTGCGATACATCGCCTGTAGCACCAGGATCACGTTTAACGGATAGTCTGATGGCTGTAAAAATCTTCCGTTGAGGAAACCGTAATATGATGGTCAGATAAATATGTGTACCTAATAGTAATATAATCATGGGCCATCCCCATAGGAAACCGCTGAGCTCCGTTAAAAAGTCGTTAAGTCTGTCCATATCTCTTACCGCTCAAATTTGATGATCACATTCTTATAACCAAGGGCAAGCAACATTTTCCTGAATTGCGCTTCGGCATTCTCCTCAGCAGCCTTCAGATTCGAAGGCGTCATACAGCGTTGGAGCATCATGCGATACGCTTTCTTGTATAACGCCTCTCTGTCGGATTCCTGCCACGAACCGCTTTCATAGAATGACTTCGTTCGAGCCTCGTCGATGAAGTCTTTGTCTAAAAGTCCTACTTTTGGCAGAACGGCTGTGGCTGTATCACCGCTGACGGTGAGCCAATGGGGACGGGCTTGGTGCATGTTGATGCCCAGACGGAGTGTGCCATAGTAGATGCGTACCAGATGGTCATCACTGAGCAGACCCTTGCGTACTGTGTCCACCAGTTCTTCATTACTGACACTCAAGAATTCCCATTCCCCGATGGCTCTCATGCTTTCTATCTGGGTTGGCGTGTCACCAATACGATCGTCCACACCCAGCTCTATCGTGTTGTTCTTTTCAAAGAATACGAGCCAGACAAACACAAGAATGAATGCTGTCAGCGCCAAAATTTTGACGAGGTTGGAGGTCTTGTCGGTTTTCTTGCTCATAGTTTAGTGTTCTAATAGTTTCATGATGCTGTTCGCATTGAATTCCTTTCGGAAGGCGATGGTGATGTTCTCTTCTTGATAGCCCAACTGCACAATCATCGGCACGAGCACTCTGGCGGCATTCTCCTTGGCCATGTCGATAATGCCCAATTCGGGAATGCTTTGGATGATCGCCGCACGACCCTGTTGCTCGTAATTAGCCATCTCGGCATCGCTGAAGTTGGCACGGGCCAAGGCGACATAGTGACGCACATTCTTACGGTCTATCTTGGAACTGGTCATCGTCACTTTTGGGTCGGGGAGGAGAATGGTGATCTTATTGCCATGCTTTTCGATGTTCTTCTCTGAGAACTGGCTGAAGTCGATGTAGGCCTTGAGGGTTGCATCCATCGGGATGGCTATCTTACGCTCGCCAAGGGGAATCTTGATGTTGTAGGCTTGCTGGAGGAGGGAGCCGCGAAGACGGATGACGTCGTCATGGGTGATAATCTTGTGAACCTTGAATTCTGAAGTGTAGAGCTTTGAACATTTCTGTACTTGCATGATGAGCATAGGTACCGTATCAATGCTTTGAACGATAGACACATCCTGCTTCTTCTTGCCATCAGAACAAGCTCCAAGAAACAGACTGACAAATGCAAAAAAGAGGATAAATTTTCTCATCTTCATCAAAAATATGGGCAAAGTTAGTGAAAAAATGTCATATAACTGCAAAAACCTATAAATAAATGATGTTTCTTATAAACTTTTTGCTCTTGACGACGTCATATAAGCAAAAGAATAATAGTGATTTAGGTTAACATAGTTATATGGCAAGTGTGCCTATCCTTTCAGTTAGTAATAGTTTTATTGGTATTAAGGTTAGTATTTCAGGTAACAAAGATTACGGAGCCCGCTAAGCGTAAGCGGGCCATTTTTTTTGCCCAAATTGAAACTTTTTTCACTTTTCACTTTTCACTTTTCACTTTTTTTTGTACCTTTGTGCTCGAAATCATTCAGATATTAGAAGAATATGAGAAATTTTATTCAAACCATTGTATTTGTCGTCGTGGCTGTCTCCCTGAGCGGATGTAAGGAGAAGAAACAGCATGATGACATCATCACGAAGAAAGTGGAAACGCCTAAACCGCAGGGACCGATCAAAATGCAGGACTATACCCAGACGAAGGAGGTGCAATGGTTGGGTAAGAACTATCAGATAGAAGTGATGCGTCTGGCTGACGACAGCTTGAAGATGGTGAAGGACGAGACAGGACAGAAGTTCGTTGACAATCGCATATCCCTTCGCATCACTCGGGCTGACGGTAGCGTGTTCTTCAGCCGAGGTTTCACAAAGGCGGCCTTTGAGTCTTTCCTTGATAATGACTATCGGAATACGGGCATTCTGGAAGGGTTCGTCTTCGACAAAGTGGAAGGCAATAACTTGTTCTTTGCAGCCAGCGTCTGCCATCCACAGACGGATGAGTATGTCCCCTTTGTTGTGACTGTCAGTAATTTGGGCGAAGTGGGTGTCAAACTTGACAACCTGATGGATACGAATGGAGGAAATCCAGATGATGACGAATGAAAAGGGACAGATCACGTTTGATAGTTTCATACGTGGAGCCATCGGTGTCTTGATACTGGTGGGTATCGTGATGTTGCTCAACAGACTGAGCAATGTCCTGGTACCCTTCTTTCTGGCTTGGCTGATTGCTTATATACTGTTCCCGCTGGTAAAGTTCTTCCAGTATCGTTGTCGGATGAAATACCGGATTTTCGGCATCCTCAGTGCTTTTCTGGTAACGGGTGTTGTTTTGACGGCCGTATTCTGGCTGATGATTCCACCAATGGTGGAAGAGAGTATGCGGGTGAAGGACCTGCTGGTTGTCTATATCACCAATAATGAGACGGTGAGTAACATCCCACGTATGATTCAGGAGTATGTACATGAGCATCTGACCGTAGATGAAATACAGGCCATTGTCACCCAACAGGGATTCCTGGAAGGCATCAAGGTTACACTTCCGAGGCTTTGGGATGTCATCACCCAGTCCATCAGTATCGTCTCGAGTGTGTTTACACTCACGATGGTGGCGCTATATACCTTTTTAATATTATTAGACTATGAGGACATCAGTCGGGGATGGCCTAATCTTTTGCCGGAACGTTATCGGGGCTTTGCCACGCAACTGTTCAGCGATATAGAGGTGAGTATGAATAAGTACTTCCGAGGTCAGGCACTTGTCGCCCTTTGCGTAGGCATCTTGTTCAGTATCGGCTTCCTGATCATCGATTTCCCCATTGCTGTGGGTTTGGGCATGTTCATCGGATTGCTCAACATGGTGCCTTATTTGCAGTTGATAGGCTTTGTACCGGCTATCTTGTTGGCTATTGTGAAGGCAGCTGACACAGGGCAGAATTTCTGGATTATCATGCTCATGGTACTTATCGTGTTTGCCGTCGTACAGATTATTCAGGACACCATCCTTACGCCGAAAATCATGGGGCATGTTACGGGCCTGCATTCGGCCATCATCCTGTTGTCGCTTTCTATCTGGGGATCTCTGCTAGGTATCTTGGGCATGATTATTGCCCTGCCACTCACCACGCTGAGTATCAACTATTACCAGAAATATGTGATCAGGAAAAGAGAACTCAAAGCGGAAAATGCATCGCAAGAGACTTCTAAGTCTTAACGAATTTTAAATCTGTTTAATTCGTACAAGAAAACGGTAATTACATTATTCAAAAAAATACAAAAGCATAGTCGGGAGGTACAACTTTCCGACTTTTTTATTATCTTTGTAATCGAATTTAAATGAATCAACCTAACTTAGTTTTTCACTAACTTATTTTTTTTATGTACAACTATCAAAAATTCCTTTCAGCCATTTGTGCGGGTGTGTTGATGCTTAGTGCATCTTCTATTCCTGTTCGTGTGATGGCATCAGAAGCAGTCACTCAGACGAAGACTGCTGTGCAGGTAAAGGGCGTTGTCCTCGACACTAACGGTCAACCCGTTTTGGGGGCAGGCGTCATTGAAATGGGCACTCAAGGTAATGGAACTTTGACGGCGGCCGACGGCTCCTTCACCTTATCCATTACGAGTGGTGCCAAGATTAAAATCTCTTATATCGGCTACAAGACCGTCATCATGACACCTGTAGCGGGTAAGACGGCTTCCATTACGCTCGAAGAGGACTCAGAACTCCTCAATGATGTGGTAGTCGTAGGCTATGGTACTCAGCAGAAGAAACTCGTGACAGGCTCTACGGTTCATGTGACCTCAGAGAACATTGAGGCTGTCAATGCCGTTGATGCCTTCGGTGCTTTGCAGAGTCTGGCTTCCGGTATGAACATCGTGATGAATTCCGGACAGCCGGGCGAGGGTTACAAGGTAACAATCCGTGGTATGGGTACAGCAGGTTCCAACACCCCGCTCTATGTGGTCGATGGTGTGCCAGGTGCCAATATCGACGACCTCTCTCCGAACGACATCGAGAGCATCGACATCCTGAAGGATGCTGCTTCCAGTGCCATTTATGGTGCCCGTGCTTCAAACGGTGTTATCCTGGTGACCACTAAGAAAGGTAAGACCGGCAAGATTCAGGTAGCTTTCGACGGCTATCTGGGTTGGCAGAATGTCAACACCAATGATGTCACCCCGTTGAATGCCACACAGTATATGGAGATTATCAACAAGGCTCGTGAGATACAGGGTGTTGAGCCATACGTTTGGGAGAACTATATCCCCAAGCAGTTGCCTTTGATTCAGAATGGCACTTGGAATGGTACCAACTGGCTCGACGAGACTACGATCGACAACGCCCCGATGCATAATGCCTCCGTCACGATCTCTGGTGGTAGCGACCTGTCGCGCTTTGCTCTCGGTTTCACGAAATACCACCAGACAGGTACGCTCGGTGCACCTGCCGATCCAAAGTTCGATCGTTATACTGTTCGTATGAACTCCGACTATTCTCTGATCAGAAAGAAGGGACGAGATGTTCTAAAGTTCGGTGAGAATGTGACCTTCTCTGCTACCGATAAGCGTGGTGTCTCTGTGGGAGGTATCTATGGCAACAGCATCCGTACCCTGCTGGCCATGACCCCGCTGCTGCCCGCCTACAATGCCGATGGCAGTTACTATGAGTACAAGGATATTCTGGCCGATAACTGGAGTTTCTTGGATGAGGCGCATAATCCGCTGGCAGCGATGAAGTACGATAATAGCAACGGCTATAATAAGGGCTGGCGCTTGCAGTCAAACTTCTTCCTGGAGTTCTCACCCATCAAGGGTCTGACCTGGCGTACCAGTGCAGGATGGTCTTACCGTCACAGGGAAAGCCGCAGTTATGTACCAGTGTATGAACTCAGTGCCAAGAAATCGCAAGCCAACGATAAAATCTCACAGAGTCAGTCATACAATACCCGTTGGTCTTTGGAAAATACCCTCAACTGGAAGGAGTCCTTCGGCCTTCATAATATCGATGCCCTTCTCGGACAGTCTGTCGAAAAATGGGGCTATGGTAATGGTGTCAACGTGACCAATGGTAATTCTCTCTTCCCTGGATCCTTCGATCATGCCTATATAACCAACGCCGATGTGGTGGATACTTCATTGACCTCCATCGGTGGTAGTCCGGAATCACAGGGCGCCATCTCGTCGTTCTTTGGACGTGTTAACTATAACTATGCCGAGACCTATCTGCTCTCTCTCGTACTTCGTGCAGATGGTTCTTCTAACTTCGCACGCGGCAAGCGTTGGGGCTACTTCCCCTCTGTCTCTGCAGGTTGGGTAATCAGTAACGAGAGTTTCATGGAGTCGACAAAGACTTGGCTCGACTTCCTGAAGATCCGCGCCAGCTGGGGTCAGAATGGTAACTGTAACATTTCCAGTTTCCAGTATCTGGCAACAATAGCCCTTGACGATCCCTATTATTTCGATAGCAAGGACAACCCTGGTCTCGGTGCTTATCCCGATATCCTTCCCAACGAGGATGTGAAGTGGGAAACTTCCGAGCAGCTTGATTTCGGTTTTGATACCCGTTTCCTGAACAGCCGTCTGGGCTTCTCCTTCGACTGGTATAAGAAGACCACCAAGGACTGGCTCGTAAGGGCTCCGATGTTGCTCATTTATGGCACAGGTGCACCTTATATCAATGGTGGTGACATCGAAAACAAGGGTTTTGAAGTTCAGTTGAGCTGGAACGACAAGATTGGCAAGGATTTCAAATATGGCATCAATGCCAACTTCTCGCACAATAAGAATGAAGTAACCCGTCTGGCCAACTCCGAGGGTATCATCCACGGTGGTTCCAATGCTATTGCCCAGAATACTGCAGAACTCTATCGTCTGCAGGTAGGCTATCCCATCGGTTACTTCTGGGGTTACGAGATGGAAGGTATCATCCAGAACGAGGCCGACCTTCAGGACTATATCAACCGCAACTGTGGCGGCGACAAGAAAAACTCTCTGCAGGGTGAGTCGTTGCAGCCTGGTGACGTGAAGTTCGTTGATTACAACGGCAACGGTAAGATTGATAAGGATGACTCCGATAAGACGATGATTGGTGATCCGAATCCCGACTTTACCCTTGGCCTGAACATCACAGTGGCCTATAAAGGTTTCGACCTCGGTGTCAATGGCTACGGTTCCTTCGGACAGCAGGTGGCTAAGAGCTATCGTCAGTTCTCTGATCATCCCGATGATAACTATTGTACGGATGTTTATACCAAGTATTGGACAGGCGAGGGTAGTACCAACAGGTATCCGCGCTTCTCTGATGGTAAGACCGCCAACATGTCTGAAATCTCACGTGTCTGGATCGAGGATGCCGACTTCTTCAAGATCTCACGCATCTCCTTCGGCTACGATTTCAAGAAACTCTATTCCAAACTTCCTGTACAGAAGTGCCGTCTCTATATTTCACTCAACAATTTCATCTGCTTCACCGGCTACTCTGGTATGGATCCTGAGGTCGGCTTCGGCAACGGTACAAGTTGGGCTTCTGGTATTGACTGTGGTTATTATCCATCTTCCCGTTCTTTCCAGGTGGGTGCAAACATCAACTTTTAATAATTAATTATTTAGAATTATGATTAACAAGATATATAAAATAGGTAAGAGAGTGTTAGCAGGAGTATTCTCCTTACTCCTTCTCTCCTTCTTTCCTTCTCTCCTTCTCTCTTGTGAGGATTTCCTCGACACAGATAACCTTACGAAGAAGGATACTTCGAACTTCCCGATCAATGAAACAGATGCCATCCAGATGGTGAATGGTATCTATTCGGTGATGAACAGAAATCTGGCTGACCCCGAAGAGGATCCTTTCTTCATCTTCGATATCGCCTCCGACGACCGTCTTGGTGGTGGTAGCCAGAGTAATATCGGTGCCCAGGGCGTCGACCGTCTGATGAATGCTTACGTCGACTGGATGAAACCCCTCTGGCAGCAGCGTTATGCCGGTATCAACCGTGCTAACAATGCGCTGGAGACCATCGACAAGGTGACGGAATGGTCTTCTCCTGAAAAGAAGAACCAACTGCTTTGTGAGATCTATTTCCTCCGTGCCTTCTATTATTTCAATCTTGCACAGGTGTTTAATGGCGTGCCTCTGGTGCTCTCGACTGAAGCCAAGAACCTGCCAAAGTCCTCGCCAGATGAGGTATATGCCCAGATTGCTTCCGACCTGAAGAACGCCATCGAGGCTGGTCCGTCAACCAAGTATCCCGACTTTGGCGAGGGTCGTGTGTCGAAATGGGCTGCTGAGGGTATGATGGCTCGCGTATGGCTTTTCTACACAGGCTTTTATGGTAAGTCTGAACTGCCCCTTGTTGAGGGTGGCAGCATCTCCAAGTCGCAGGTGGCATCTTGGCTGGAGGATTGTATCCAGAACAGTGGTTTCGGTTTGGTTTCCGACCAGCGTAACCTTTGGCCATACACCAATCCTTATACCGCTAAGGACTATCCGTATGCCCATGAAAATGGTTTGAATTGGGAGACCGACGAAAACAAGGAGAGTATGTTTGCTATCAAGATGTCGAACAAACCGGGTTGGAGTGCTGATTCTCAGCTACGTCACAACCGTATCGTCGAGTTCTATAATCCGCGTAAGACCACTGAGGCTGCCTTCCCGTTCTCCGTCCAGGGCTATTCCAATGGTCCCGTATGTCTGAAATTGTGGACGGATTGGGCTGAGGATCCTGACTATGCAGGCGACTACCGTCGTGTAGGTTCTATCTGTGAGCGTAAGGTCGAAATCCCCAATTACAAGGGCGATCCCGCCAAAGAAGTGGAGAATACCGACCTGCTGGCCAAGAAATACCTCGGCTGTGAGGCTTATAACGAAGACCACAGCGGTCGCTACCTGAGCTATGGCTACTACTATGGTAGTGAGAACAACCGTCAGACGGGTTTGACTCAGTCGCTCGTATGGCTGCGCTTTGCCGATGTACTGCTCATGCATTCCGAGCTCACCGATGGTAAGGCCATCTATAATGGCAAGAGTGGCCTGAATGCCGTTCGTCAGCGTGCAAATCTGCCTGATATCGCTTATTCTCTGACAAGCCTGAAGAAGGAGCGTCGTTATGAGCTATGCTTCGAGGCCCTGCGTTGGAACGACCTGCGCCGTTGGGGTGATGTTGCTGAGAAGGTGAAGAACCAGGTGGGCAATCATATTCTCAATCAGGGTATTGAGGGTGAGTATGCCTTCACCAACGACTTCATGCAGCGTTACCGCGACACCGAGGGAGGTTTCTTCAAGATTCCTGAGGATCAGGTCACACTGTCTGAGGGTGTCCTTGAGCAGAACCCCGGCTGGGGTGATGGAACGAACTGGGTTAAGGGCGACCTGCCTTATAAGTTCAAATAAATAAAGTAATCCCCTCGCCATCGCGAGGGGATTATTTTTTCAGAGCGACGGTATAATATTCTTAAACCAGTTGTCGCAGAGTTCTTGCATATTGGGGAAAATCAGATTAGCACCCGCTCCAAGGAGTTCTTCGTCGGGTAGGGGACCCGTGTTTACGGCGATGGTGAAGATCTTTGCGGCATGACCAGCACGGACTCCCAATGGGGCATTCTCAATCACGACAGCCTGCCATGGCTCCATATTGCCAGCCTTCTGGAGTCCCATCAGATAGGGGTCAGGGTAGGGCTTTCCACGTTTCACATCGTAGGCCGTGGTGATATGGGCTTCATCGACGTATGCTCCGAAATCGCGGAGGATGCGTTGGAACAATGGACGCTGACCACTGCCTGTCACCACTCCGATCTGTATGCCACCTTCTTGTATCTTGTCCATAAGAGAAAGGATACCGGGCATGATGGGAGGCTCGGGTAACTGGTGAAATAGTTGCGACTTCAGGTCATACATCTTCTGAGCTTCCTCTTCACTGATGTCACGATGCTGTTGCAGACGTACCATCTGTCGGATCGTGTCCACTCCTCGCGCACCTTCGGTAGCATAGGCATCGTCAGCCGTCATGGTGATGCCGCATTTAGCCATGCTCTCCTGCCACGCAATACTATGGTTGGGCATGGAGTCGTAGAGCACACCGTCCATATCGAAAAGCACGACTTTGGGGTACAATACCTCAAAGCCGTGTTCTTCCAAGTATTTTTTTATCGCTAACTGATACACTTCTGTGCGGTAGCAAATTTATCACTATTCACTGTTCACTATTCACTCTCAAGGCGAGCCTTGATGGCTTTGCTCTCTGCCTCGTAGCCGGGCTTGTCGAGGAGGGCGAACATGTTCTTCTTGTAGGCCTCTACACCAGGCTGGTTGAATGGGTTCACACCAAGTACATTGCCACTGATACCACAACCGATCTCGAAGAAATAGATCAACTGTCCGAGATAACGCTCGTTCAGGCGAGGCATGCTGATGCGGATATTGGGAACACCACCATCCACGTGAGCCAATTTGGTACCCAGCTCAGCCATCTTGTTGACCTCATCCACACGCTTGCCGGCCAGGAAGTTCAGACCGTCGAGGTTCTCTTCGTCTGAAGGGAAGAGCAGTTTCTTTTCAGGCTCCTCTACGCTGATCACGGTCTCGAAGATTGTACGCTCACCGTCCTGAATCCACTGTCCCATAGAGTGCAGGTCGGTGGTGAAATCGACAGAGGCAGGGAAGATACCTTTCTTATCTTTACCCTCGCTCTCGCCATAGAGCTGCTTCCACCACTCACTCATAAAGTGCAGCTTCGGCTGGAAGTTCACCATGATCTCAATCTTCTTGCCACTCTGGTAGAGTCCATTGCGGACAGCTGCATACTGGGCAGCGGGGTTCTCTGCAAATGGAACATCCTTTCCACAAGCCTTCTCCATATCCTGGGCACCAGCCACCAGTTCCTTAATACTGAAGCCAGCGCAGGCGATAGGCAGCAAACCTACTGGAGTGAGTACAGAGAAGCGGCCACCAACGTTATCGGGAATGATAAAACTCTTGTAACCCTCCTTGTCGGCGCAAGTGCGGGCAGCACCCTTCTTGGCGTCGGTGATGGCCACGATCACCTTCTTAGCCTCTTCCTTACCACGCTGGGCCTCACACTGCTTCTTCAGCAGACGGAAGGTGAGGGCAGTCTCGGTGGTTGTACCTGATTTCGAGATGTTGATCACACCGAACTTCTTGTCCTTCAGGTACTCTGTCAGTTCGAAGAGATAGTCCTCACCGATGTTGTTACCAGCGAAGAGAATCGTGGGATTCTTCTTGTCGTTCACTAACCAGGCAAATGAATTGCTCAGGGCCTCGATCACAGCACGGGCACCTAAGTAAGAGCCTCCGATACCAGCGACGACGATAGCCTCGCAGTTCTGGCGCAGTGTGTCGGCACAAGCCTGCAGTTCATCGATAAATGAAGGTGTGATACTGGAAGGCAGATGCAGCCAACCCAAGAAATCATTACCTGGGCAAGTGCCCTCTTCCAATGCCTTCTGTGCGGCCTTTACTTTCGGCTCGAAAGCCTCTACTGCGCCTGCCTCAAGAAAGCAAGCAGCCTTTGTGATGTCAAGTTTAATGTCACTCATTGTTTTGCTTAATTATCGGGTTTCATTATAATTACATTGCTATTGCGATGCAAAGATAATGTATTTCTTTGAATCCACAAAGAAAATTACAGAAAAACCTTATAAACTCTGGCACAAACTATACGAATACCCGGCCTTTATTTATGTTGTTTTTTTCTGGTAGAGGTCGATTTTCTGCCAAAGCGCACTTCCAAGTCCATTTTCCAGCCATCTGTGATGGTGTCTTCGATTCTCTCGAACGTTTCTCCTGAAATCTTCTTGAATCTAGTTCCTCTCAGCACGGCCTTCTCAAAGGCTTTTCCTGTAGGTACGAACTTCAAATCATCACCCCACATGTTTGCGTTTGTCCAGTCGGATATTTTCTTTTCTGTTATATAATCTTTGATTTCGAACTCCATCTCTATCAACTTGTCGGCGGTTTGCTCTCCACTGACATGGTGATTTGTCTTGAAACGGTGTTTTATCCAGGCGCTCTTCAATATGATGACGTTGTTGTCCTTGTCGGCGGCGAAGACCATTTCCATTGTCGATTCGTTCGTGTATTCTCCTGGCAATTTATACTTGTCTTGAAGAACATACTCAGGGTGTGTTGTAATGACTTGTTCTGAAGAAGGTTTCGTCTGCCTACTTCTGATGACGAGATTACCTTCAGCATCGTTCTCACACGACCATTGCAGGTCCCAGCCACTCCATGACACACCCTCTCCGAATAATTCGTTGTGATTGATATATTCAGAATAATACGATCCAATAAGATTATCATTCCTAAACTTCGTTTCCACACGCCACACCTTTGCCCTCGTCATTGGGTTGTCATTTTCGCCATCACCGAGTTTGGCGGTCAGTCGAGAGGGGTGCATCTTGTCGTTCTCGGGCGTGTGGCTGATGAGTAGCAGGGTCTTGTTTTCTGTCAGATCGTTGAGTGTAGTCTCATTTTTGATGACAAGGGGTCCAGATTGCGTAACGGTTCCTAAGAACTCGCTGACATAGGTACCTTTTTTCGAGCCGTTGGCTATCAGATAGACATCGGTGGCCACCTTCTCCAGGCTCTCTTTTACCTCCAATTGTTTGTTGACGAAGGGCTTGGAACCCTTGTCATTTTTATACGCTTTGGCGATGTTGATGGTGCTGATGGAGATGCCGAAGCGGTAGCAGTCGGAGGTGAAAGTTTTCTCGCCGTCTTGATTGAAACTGTATTTTTTCGTATTGTCTCTCATGTTGCTATAGGCGATGCCTGTCCTGATTTTTCCGAGTGCAGCATCCACGAGGAATTCATAATAGGTGGTCACGTAGGGTGCAAGGAGAAAACGATCTTTCTCTTCTATCGCTTTTTCGATGCAATCGTAGGTGTCTTTGCCACCATCGTACATCTTTTGGTAGAATTCGGTCACAGCCCTGTCGCCCCATTTTTGTGAGACGTATTCAAAGAAAAGGGCCATGCCGTAGCCGTGTGACTGCCAGCCCTTGCCCCGGCGGTCGCTCCTGACATACCAGCTTGTGGGGTCGTACCAGGTCGAAGGTGGGTCGCACTCATCATCGTAGACTCCTCCATTGTAAAGGTCTTCGAAGTAATAGCCTTGGGAGAACTTTTTACAATTACCCTGCAAAATGGTCGATGTCTCCTTGCTGTCAGCTAACCGTTCTGCCCACACACCGCCAGCCTCAATGAGCATAATCCACTGGCTACAAGCACCGCATCCTGACTTCAACCAGCGCGTGTCATATTCATCGCTGAAATAGTGGTGGAGCTCATGGATGACGGTCTGGTAGAGTTCTTTGTGGTCGATAGTACCTGTGAAAAGCTTTGAGTTGAGGTAGACGCTGCTGAACTCATGACAAATAAGACTGCCGGAAAACTCGCCATAGTCACCCACCTCGCGGTCTTCGAATTTTACACTAATGTCGTAGGTCTTCGTATCGCTCTTCACTATGCCGGTGGCTATCAATTTCGTAATAGACTTCCCCATATAGTCGTTAATTACATCGAGGACATCGCCCTTTTCAATCTCGAACGAGCGGGGGACGACGAAGTGCCATTTTACGTTTCTGACTTGACCGCCGTTGGATCTTGTTCTTGCGCCTGTGCTGAGCGTCTTGGCCCTGCCAAGACCCACCGTGAAGGATTTGGTTTCATCGTTGGGATTCACGAATTTCGGGAATTCCACCTCGTAGGCACCGTTCTTGTAGATGGGTTCCAGAAAGAGGTCGTTGTTCACTGACTCAAACCTTTCCCGTGAGAATCCTGGCGTGCGCGCTACCATGACAATGTCGTCGCTCTGCTGATCGCTCTTGATCCTGACCTTGAACTTGCCTCCGGTGTGTACGGGCATTGATATCTCGTAGAAGGGTGACACCTCGTCGTTAGGCAGGATGGTGCCTTTGGTGAGTTCTGCTACCTTCACTTCCGTTGTTTCACCGAACGTTCCGCTGGGCATCTCTATCTTTAACTCGTTGAGTTCCACTTGTCCACCGTTGACCCCTATATTGGCAGTCATCTCCTTGCTGATGCCGGTGGTCTTCCCCTCCTGTTCAATGGTGATGCTGACGGTCTCGGCGGTGATGGTGGTACTGTTGCTGCCTGTCACCTTGATGATGGCAGAACGAGCACTTGTCGAGGTATTGGGCTCGGCGGTGATGGTGATATAATTATAGGTGGGATCTTCCTTGAAGTCGCCACTGAGCCAGTCGGCGGAGATGTCGTAGCCGAAGTATTTGTAGGTCGTCTTGACTTGTAGCTGCTGGGTGCCTCCGGCTGATGTGAAAGACAACTTTCCAGGGGTCACTTGAAGACTGCTCGTGCCTACGGGCTTGGTGTCTTCTTCTTTTTCTGAACAGGCCATGAAGCATAGTGATATGGTAAGCAGCATCATAGCCAAGAATGGTTTTGTTAATATAATCTGTGTCATATGCATTGTTAAATTTGTTATTATGCGACAAAAATAACAAATTAGATTGAATAATGGAAATGCCTCAAAAAGAATCATCCGACAAATTCCGAATATGTCGGATGATTCTTATTTTTGGGTGTTGTTTTTCCACTCTGTGGGCGTCATGCCAGTGTGCTCCTTGAAGTAGCGGGTCATAGCCTTGTCGTTGGAGAAGCCTGACTCCGTAGCGACTGATGATATCTTCATGTCTGGCTGCTCTCGCATCAATTGCTTGGCATAGTCCATACGGTATTCATTGATGAATTGGGCAAATGGGATGCCCTTGACAACATTGATGCAGTCGGACACATAACGGCTGTTCGTACCAAGTGCTGCAGCAATGTCGGAAACTTTCAGACCAGGACGGAGGAAAAGTCGTTGTTCATCCATTAGGAGACAAATGCGCTGCATCAACTGTTCGTCGCCTTTAGGGGGCAGAACTTCGGACGGCTTTTCTGGCTCTACGGATGATTGTAGTCTATCTCTTTTTCTCCATGTGTAGCCTATGAAGAAGATGGCTAGAACTGCCAGAATCACTCCGGGCCATATCCACCCGTTTTTACTCAGTGCTGATGCTGTCTGATCATCGCTGTTTAGACGTAACAGCCACACTGAGGCTGAAGGGGTGAAGTTGCTGTTTGGATAAAAAGATTTGAATCCTGTTAGTAGCAGGTTGCCATCGTCTGTGATGACAGGGATAGTTGTTGCTGTCGTATCCGTCAACACATCGGTATGGTAGAGAGTCAACTCTGCTGGTTTTTTAGCATAGTCAATACAAAGTGCATACTGGCGTCCAGTCTTGTCGCTTCCCACCATATAGCCTCGTTGCCGTTGCTGGTCTGTATAAATAGGTGAATAGTAAATGATTTTTCCCCACTGGCTTTGTATGGGAACAGGAGATGTGGTGGGCAAAAGTGAGAAAACAGTGTCGCACACCTCGACAATCGCCATCTGTCCACTTTCGTTTTCCACAGGCATCAGGTAGGCATAAATGCCACTTGCCTCGTTGCCCACAAAACTGTCGTTGCTCTGAAGAGATATATCGTATTGCAGGGGATGCCAAGTGTCAAAGAGTGAATCCTTGAAAGCCTCTCCGTGCAAACGGTCTATGAGTATAGTGTCGAAACGTTTTCCATGATAGTCATAGCCTGCCAGTATCAGGGCGTCATTCCCTGAAATCCGGAATACATGAGGCAGGTAACGTGATAGGCTGACATCCTTGACGTGGGTAAATGTCGATTGTCCGTCGTATATTTCCATCCCGTCGTCAGCATACCAGTTGCCTGTTATCAGCACGTGTCCGCTGTCGAGTTCCACGGCACCTGCTGATGCCCGTTTATGTGCGAGACAGCCAAAGCCCTCGAAACGATGGGTGATGGGGTCGTATTTCTCTACTTCGAAACTTTGTCCGATGCCTAAGTTGTCCTTGAAACCTCCAGCAATCAGCACTTTCCCTGATTTCATGGCAATGGCGAATCCACCATCATGGGGATAGACCGTTTGAATCAGATGCCACTTACCATCCTTGAAATATTCTGCTGTAGGTGTGAGGACAAAGCCAGAGGTGTGACCACCGATGACAACTGGCTCTCCATTCAGACAAAACAAATTATAGCCATAACGGGGGATATTCAGGTCAGGCAGGCGTTCTGCTTCAATCTTGACAAGGGGACAATTTCCCTTGCTGTTGGTTTCGGCAGTAGCCTGTATGCCCCATTGGGTGCCTAATAATATTATAATAAGGTGTAATACGTTCCTCATGGGCTTGCTTTATCTAAAGCTGTCTGTGAGTAACTTGATTTCAATCTGTGGGGCGATGCGTTCGTAAAGAATATTATAAACTGCATCAAGGATGGGCATATTGACGTGACAGTGACGATTAATCTCTTTCATACACTTCGTACCAAAGTAGCCTTCGGCAATCATCTCCATCTCTATCTGGGCAGACTTGACGCTGTAGCCCTTGCCAATCATCGTACCAAAGGTGCGGTTGCGCGAGAAATTGGAGTAGCCCGTAACCAACAAGTCGCCCAGATAGACGGAATCGTAGGCGTTACGTTCGATAGGATGGACGGCAGTCAGGAAACGGTTCATCTCCTGTACGGCATTGGCCATCAGAACTGCCTGGAAATTGTCGCCATATTTCAAGCCATTGCAGATGCCTGCTGCAATGGCATAGACATTCTTCAGTACACTGGAATATTCGATACCAATCACATCTGTCGAGGTTTTGGTCTTGATAAAGTCGCTGGCGAGTACATTGGCGAAGGCCTGGGCTTTCTCACGGTCGGCACAACCTACGGTGAGATAGCTGAGGCGCTCCAGTGCCACCTCCTCAGCATGCGAGGGACCACCGATGCAGGCGAGGTTGTCATATGGAACATCAAATACCTGATGGAAGTACTCGGAACAAACGAGGTTCTCGTCAGGCACGATACCCTTGATGGCTGTGATGACATATTTGTCGCGCAGACGGGTCTTCAACTTTTTCAGGTGACTCTTCAGATACGGTGAAGGCGTCACAAATACCAAAGTGTCGTATTGTTGTACGATGCGGTTGATATCGCTCTCGAACTGAATTTCGTTGATGTCGAAATGTACACTGGTGAGGTAGGCAGGGTTATGCCCCATACGACGGAAGTCCTCGATACGGTCATCGCGTCGCATATACCAACCGATATGGTGAGTATGACTCACCACAATCTTGGCTATAGCCGTTGCCCAGCTGCCACCTCCAATAATTGCTATCTTACCACAGTCGTACATGGTTCATTGAACATTGACCATTGAACATTGACCATTAGGCTTGCGCCTTCTCGATCCAGGCAGCAACTTCGTCTACTGAAGGCTTCTGGAGTTCGAGTTTGTACTTCTTGAAGATGTCACCAATTTTCTGCTGCAGGCCCTGGGGCTTCTCGTCCTTGATATTTGTAATCAGGTTGAAACCAGCCTTGCGCAGTACTGGAACGATATCCTCAGGTACACCAATCTCGGTCCACTCGGCTACTGACGACTGAGGAATCTTCTTCTCAGGCTTCATCTGTGGGAACAGCATCACCTCGCCAATGGCGAATTTACCTGTGAGCAGCATCACCAAACGGTCGATACCGATACCAATACCGAATGTGGGAGGCATACCATACTGCAGAGCGCGCAGGAAGTCGTGATCGATGATCATAGCCTCGTCGTCGCCCTTATCAGCGAGCTTCATCTGCTCGATGAAACGCTCCTCCTGATCGATAGGATCGTTGAGCTCAGAGTATGCATTAGCCAGCTCCTTACCGTTAACCATCAGCTCGAAACGCTCAGTGAGGCCGGGCTTAGAGCGGTGCATCTTGGTAAGTGGTGACATCTCTACAGGATAGTCGGTGATGAAGGTAGGCTGGATGAAGGTGCCCTCACAGAACTCGCCAAAGAGTTCGTCGATAAGCTTACCCTTACCCATGGTCTCGTCTACGTCCATACCCTTAGAGAGGCAGAACGCACGAATCTCGTCCTCGGTCTTGCCATCGCAGTCGAAACCGGTTTTCTCCTTGATAGCATCGAGGATAGGCAGACGACGGAACGGGGCCTTGAACGAGATGATGTTGCCATCGATCTCAACCTCGGGCTTGCCGTTAACGGCTGTACAGATCTCCTCGAGCATCTTCTCTGTGAAGGTCATACCCCACAGGAGATCCTTATAGCTGACATAGAGCTCCATGCAGGTGAACTCTGGGTTGTGGGTCTTGTCCATACCCTCGTTGCGGAAGTTCTTACCCATCTCATAAACACCCTCGAAACCACCAACAATCAGGCGCTTCAGATACAACTCTGTGGCAATACGCATGTACATATCCTGATTCAAGGCATTGAAGTGGGTGATGAACGGGCGGGCTGATGCACCACCTGCGATGGTCTGCAGGATAGGTGTGTCTACCTCAGTATAACCAGCGTTGTCAAGAATGCGGCGCATAGTGCGGATGATAGTTGCACGCTTCAGGAAAGTGTCCTTAACACCAGCATTAACCACCAGGTCCACATAGCGCTGACGATAACGCAACTCGGGATCGTCGAAGGCATCGTACACCTTACCGTCGGCATCGGTCTTGACCACAGGCAGTGGCTTCAGACTCTTGCTCAGCAATGTCAGCTCCAGCACATGGACGCTGATCTCGCCAGTCTTTGTGCGGAACACGTAACCCTTCACGCCAATGAAGTCGCCCAGGTCGAGGAGTTTCTTGAATACTATATTATAAAGGTCCTTATTCTCGTCAGGACAGATAGCGTCGCGCTGCACATAAACCTGGATACGGCCCTTTGAGTCCTGCAGCTTGGCAAAGGCAGCCTTACCCATGATGCTCTTGCTCATGATTCGGCCTGCGATGCTTACCATGCGACTGTTTTCAGGTGTTGCCGTCTCGCGAACATCGTTACCTTCCTCGTCCTTGCCAATGACGGGCAGATCCTCGAAATTCTCGATGATATCGGTGCTCCATGCGTTTACGGGATATTCTGCGGCAGGGTAGGGGTTAATGCCCATCTTGCGCAGTTCGTCGAGCGACTGTCGACGTAAGATTTCTTGTTCACTTAACTCTAAAATGTTCATCTTTAATATTCGAATATTTCAATTTTATGGGTGCAAAGTTACAAAATTATCCCGAAAAATGCAAGATTCGGCTAAATATTTGCAAAAAAAGGCGCAAAGATTTGGTTGTTTATTAAAATGTTTCTATTTTTGTAGCAGAATAACTAAATAGGTAGCTATGAATGAAGGAACCGTAAAGAAAAGAGTTGTAGGTGTAGACATTAGTCTGGACGCAACATCTTATGCCATTGTGGATGTTAGAGGAAACATTCTGGCAAAGGACAGCTTCCCCACTGAGGATTATCCTGAGATTGGGGCTTATGTGTCTGCTCTGAGTGATGGAATCGTTAAGTTGATTGAAGCGAATGGAGGTGATGAAACCGTCCGTTCTGTGGGTATAAGTGCACCAAGTGCAAACTATAAGCTGGGAAGTATCGTGAATTCTCCGAACTTCCCCTGGAAGGGTGTCATCCCATTGTCGGCTTTGCTGCGCGACAGACTGGGACTGGCTGTGGCTGTGGCTAATAATTCCCATGTGGTGGCATTGGGCGAACATGCTTTCGGTTGTGCTCATGGTATGCGTGACTTTATTGTCATCACACTGGGTTCTGGTCTGGGAAGTTGTATCTTTACAGACGGAGGTGTCAAACTCGGATCTGATGGCTATGCCGGTGAGATTGGACATACGTGTGTTCATCATGATGGCCGTCTCTGTGGTTGTGGAAATAAAGGCTGTCTGGAGGCGTACACAGCGACTAAAGGTATTATTCGTACAGCCCGTGAGGTGATGACGGAGTCGGGTGAGCCTTCGAAGATGCGTCGTGTCGAGAAACTGACGCCAAGGGTTATCTCTCAGTTGTGTGAAGAGGGTGACGCTATGGCGATAGAGACATTCCGTCGTACCGGTGAGGCTCTGGGTCTCGGACTGGCCAACTATGCCTCTATCATTAATCCTGAGGCCATTATCTTTACAGGTGGTATCATCAGGGCAGGGAAATGGTTGATGGAACCGGCTAAGGAAGCTTTCGATGAACACGTGTTCCATAATATTAAGGGTAAGGTGAAGTTCCTGACGTCTGATTTGGAAGAAAGTGAACGTAATATACTCGGTGCAAGCGTGCTGGCTTGGGAAGTAAAAGAGTATTCTCTGTTTATTGAATCATAAAACAATACAGTATGGAAGAAATTGATCAGATAAAAACTCGAGTTGTTGGTGTAGATATCCGTGAAGCAAAAACCACCTATGCCTTGGTGGATATCCGTGGCGAGATTATCGCGATGGACTATTTTATGACTATGGACTATCCTGACATTTCTGATTTTGTCAGTGCACTGAGTGAAAAAATCATCATGCTTGTCGAGGAAAACGGCGGATACGACAAAGTCCGGTCTGTGGGTTTGAGTGCTCCAAGTGCGAATTTCCTGACAGGCTGTATCGAGAATGCGGCTAATATGCCTTGGAAAGGTGTTATCCCCTTGGCAGCCATGTTGCGTGACCGTCTGGGACTGGCAGTGGCTCTCGCCAATGATGCGCATATCACGGCTTTGGGTGAGAAGACCTTCGGCAGTGCCCATGGCCTGAAGGATTTTGTCGTGGTCTCCATCAGTCATGGAGGACTCGGCAGTTGTATCTTCATGGATGGTAAGCCTCATCTGGGCGTAAACGGCTTTGCGGGAGAGTTCGGACATTCCTGTGTGGAAGTCAACGGACGACAGTGCGGTTGTGGAAGAAAAGGTTGTCTGGAGACTTATTGCTCTGACAAAGGTCTTATCAAGACGGTAGAGGAACTGTTGGCTGAAGGTCAACCGTCAGCGTTGAGGGACATGAAGAATCTGAGTCTACAGACGGTGATCTATTATTGTGACCAGGGAGACGCTGTAGCCATTGAGGCCTTCCGTCGTGTGGGTTTCATGCTCGGAATAGGACTGGCCAACTATGCCTCTATCCTGAATCCTGAGGCCATCATCCTCACAGGTGATATAGTGCAGGCAGGCAAATGGTTGGTGAGGCCGTTGAGAAAGTCGTTTGATGAACATGTGTTCCATAATATCCAGGGAGAGACGCGCTTGCTGGTATCCATCCTGAAGGAAGGTGAACGCGACGTACTGGGTGCAAGCGCTCTTGCTTGGGACGTCAAGGAATATTCATTATTTAAATAACAACACAAGAACTGGAAATGGTAGAGTATAATCTCAAGACGAGGGTCGTAGGTGTCGATATCAGTGTGGACTGTACGACGTTTGCTATCGTCGATGTACGAGGAAACATCATTGCAGAGGATTCTTTTGCAACAACCGATTATCCTGATGTGAATAAATATATCACAGCCCTGAGTGAGGGAATCGTTACACTGGTTGAAGAAAACGGTGGCTATGAGACCATCCGTTCTATCGGTATCAGTGCACCGAGTGCCAGTTGCATCTCTGGCTGTATCGAGAATGCGGCGAATCTGCCGTGGAAGGGTATCGTCCCTCTGGCAGCGATGCTGCGTGACCGTATCGGACTGGCTGTAGGACTGGCCAATGATGCCCATATCGCTGCCTTGGGAGAATATGCCTACGGTAGTGCACATGGTATGACGAACTTCATCGTCGTTCACCTGGGTTCAGGACTGGGTAGCTGTTTCTTCTCTAATGGTAATGAACACAAGGGTTTTTCGGGCTATGCCGGTGAACTGGGACATACGTGTGTAGAGCCCGGTGGTCGTGAGTGTGGCTGCGGAAAGCATGGCTGTCTGGAGGCTTATACAGCGGCTAAAGGTGTCATCAAGACGGCACGGGAAATTCTGGAGGAGAGCGACAAACCGTCACTGATGCGGGATATTCAGGACTTGTCTCCGAAGAAGATTACAGAATGCTGTGAAAAGGGCGATGAGTTGGCTATTGAGGTCTTCCGTCGTGTAGGCCAGAAACTGGGTATAGGTCTGGCGAACTATGCTTCACTGATTAATCCTGAGGCCATCATCCTGACGGGTGGTATCTCGCGTGCAGGAAAATGGTTGATGGATCCGGCCTATGAGGCATTTGAAGAAAATGTCTTCACGAATCTGCGGGGTAAGGTGAAACTCCTTCTGTCGAAGTTGGAGGAGCGTGAACGAGACACTCTGGGTGCCAGCGCTCTGGCCTGGGAGGTTCCTGAGTACTCACTATTTAAGTGAATAGTGAATAGTTAATAGTGAATAGTTGTGGACGTAGAGATAATAAACCGGATTATCAACGAGAAACCCAACCTGAGTACCGCCCTCGGCATGGAGTTCATATCCACGCCTGAGGACGATACTTGTATGGCACGTATGAAGGTTGACGAGCGTAATCGTCAGCCTTTTGGTTTTCTAAGCGGAGGTGCATCACTGGCTCTGGCGGAGAATGTGGCAGGCGTAGGCTCTTCTGCGCTTTGTCCTGGATGTGCCTGTGTGGGCATTGAGGTGAGTGGGAGTCATGTGAAGGCGGTCGCTGAGGGGGATACTGTGACGGCTTTTGCCAAGATGCTTCATCAGGGCACCACACTGCACGTATGGAACGTGGATATCAAGGATACCTCTGGTGACCTGATCTCGAATGTGCGAGTGACGAACTATATCATCAAACAGAAGAAATAATGTCCGCATACGCCATCTACCGTTTGCCGCATGAGGACCATGCGACGTTGATCCAGCAGACTGAAGGTGAGCCTGTGGAGTGTTTCTCCTGCACGGAACTGAATGGGAAAAGCGGATTCGTCATCGCCCCTTTTGAGGTGAAGGAGAATCAGCCGATATTGTTGATTCAAGGTGAATCGAAGCGTGTGGCGTGTGGATCAGGGGACGTGTGTGTCAGAGAACCTTCCCTAGACCCAACATCCCCAGACCCAACCTACGCCATCGACTTTGCCAATTATCATTCCCAACTCGAACTTGGAATGTTCCGCAAGATCGTCCTTGCCCGTTGTGCCGATGAGAAGATTGGGAAGAAGGTGGAACCCATGGAATTATTCTATAGGGCTTGTGCGCTGTATCCCCGTATGTTTATCGCCCTGGTGCAAACGGAGAAGAGTGGCTGTTGGTTGACGGCTACGCCAGAGATCTTACTCGATGGAGAAGGTCAGGACTGGCGCACCATCGCCCTGGCAGGCACCATGAAACTGGAGGGAGACCAACTTAATGGTGAAGGTGAGACCCTGCGATGGAGTACCAAGAATATTCAGGAGCAGCGCATTGTCGCCACCTACATCACTGAATGCTTGGAACAGTTTACCGGTGATTTCCGAGAGGAAGGTCCTCGTACGGTGAGAGCGGCTAATCTGGTGCACTTGAGGAGCGACTTCACCTTTAAACTCGAGAACCAGGATCATATCGGTGACTTGTTGCAGACACTCCATCCCACACCTGCCGTGTGTGGACTTCCCAAACGTGAGGCCTTCCAGTTTATCACCAGGAACGAACATAGCCCACGTCGGTATTATAGTGGTTTTATGGGACCCTTGGGACAGCAGACTCACCTCTATGTCTCGCTGCGATGCATGAACATCGAGCGTAACGTCTGCCATCTCTATGCTGGCGGAGGATTGTTGAAAGACAGTACCGAGGAGCAGGAGTGGACAGAGACAGAGGCAAAAATGGAAACGATGCGGAGATTATTATATGTACAGTAGTAAAGAGAATGTAAATATACTGACGGCGCTGTTGGTGGCGCATGGTGTGAAGCATGCCGTATGTTGTCCTGGCAGTAGGAATTCACCCATAGTGCATAACCTAAATGAATGTCCAGATATCACGTGTTATCCTGTCACTGACGAACGCAGTGCAGGCTTTTATGCCTTGGGTATGAGTCAGTGTCTGAAACAGCCTGTCGTCGTCTGTGTCACTTCTGGCACGGCATTGCTCAATCTCGCTCCAGCCGTTGTAGAGGCGTATTATCAGCATATTCCGCTGATTGTCATCTCAGCAGACCGTCCTCAGGCTTGGATAGACCAGCTCGATGGTCAGACGCTCCCACAGCCCGATGCCCTCGGACGATTCGTCAGCAAGGCTGTGTCTCTGCCTGAACCTCACGATGCAGAAACGCGCTGGTATTGCAATCGCTTGGTCAACGAAGCTCTCCTCGAAAAGCATGCCCCTGTGCATATCAATGTCCCCATCTCCGAACCCCTCTTCGACTACAACGTTGCTGAACTCCCTGTGGAACGGAAGATAGAACTGCTGCCTGCCGACATCACCAATCAGACGCTGAGTCATGTCTGCCGCATGTTCATGCAGTCGGAACGTCCTTTGCTCATTGCAGGACAACCCATGAACCCAGGTTACGATGAGGCCGTCTGTCTTATTGGCGATGACGAGAGTTATGTGCCCGACCTGGTGCTGTACATCGGAGGCTCTATCGTCAGCAAACGTTTGAAGCGATTCCTTCGAAAGGCCAAGGAGACGTGGGTGGTCAATGCTACGGGTGAGGTGACAGATACCTTCATGAACCTGACGCGCGTTATTCAGGGCGATGCTGCTGTGGTGGAAGATCAGATCAGTTTCCTCCTCGAACAACAGCCCCATCCTTTCATTCAGAAATGGGAAACCCTGCTGTCAAAAGTTCGTGCTCACGCTGCTGCCTATCAACCTCCCTATTCCCAAATGGCCGCTGTCAAATGCTTCGAAGCGCAATTAATGTTCAATGTTCAATGGTCAATGGTCAATGTTCACTATGCCAATAGCACCGCCATCCGTTTGGCGAACATCTTCGCTCAGCATAGTGTCTATTGCAATCGTGGTGTCAATGGCATCGAGGGCTCCCTCTCCACCGCCGCTGGCTTTTCTGTGGTGAGTGAGGAGACTGTTTTCTGTGTCATTGGCGATCTGAGTTTCTTCTATGACCAGAACGCGCTATGGAATCAGAACCTGCAAGGCAACTTCCGCATCCTCCTGCTCAACAATGGCAAGGGTGGTATCTTCAATCTGCTGAGAGGTCTGGAGCAGAGTCCTGCCCGTGATAAATATGTCGCTGCTGAGCATCACACCTCTGCCGAGGGCATCTGCCAGCAGAACGACATCGTCTATCTCAAGGCCGAGAATATGGAGCAGCTCAAACAGGGTGTCTCCACCTTATTAAATATAAATAGCTCGCGTCCCGTCCTCCTCGAGGTTTTCACTGACCCTGCTGAGGATGAGCGCGTATACAAGGATTATTATAAAACACTGAAAATATGAGAGATTGGAAAGAAATCCGCAAGTTCGAAGAGATTATCTTCGAGGAATATAATGGCATCGCCAAGATCACCATCAACCGTCCGCAGTATCGCAATGCTTTCACCCCAAAGACCACCTGGGAACTCTCCCAGGCCTTTGCCATGTGCCGTGAGATGCAGGACATCTCTGTGGTATTGCTCACAGGTGCCATGTCTGAAGTGCCTGAGGGTAAGACGCTCGCTGATGTCAAGCACGCCTTCTGCTCTGGCGGTGATATGCACGTCAAAGGTCGTGGTGGCTATGTCGACGAGGAGGGTGTGCCTCGCCTGAGTGTCCTCGATGTGCAGATGCAGATTCGTCGTCTGCCCAAACCCGTCATTGCGATGGTCAATGGCTATGCTATCGGTGGTGGACATGTGCTCCACCTCGTCTGCGACCTCACCATCGCCTCCGAGAATGCGATCTTCGGACAGACAGGTCCCAAGGTAGGCTCCTTCGATGCAGGTTTCGGCTCCTCTTATCTGGCCCGTATCGTGGGTCAGAAGAAAGCCCGTGAGATATGGTTCCTCTGTCGGCAGTACAGTGCGAAGGAGGCTGAGGAGATGGGTATGGTGAACAAGGTGGTGCCCATCGAACGTCTCGAAGATGAGTGTGTCGAGTGGGCAGAGATCATGATGGAACGTTCGCCTCTGGCCCTCCGTATGATCAAGGCTGGCCTCAATGCCGAACTCGATGGTCAGGCTGGCATTCAGGAACTCGCCGGCGACTGCACCATGCTCTACTATTTCCTCGACGAGGCCCAGGAAGGTGGCAAGGCCTTCCTCGAGAAGCGCAAACCCGACTTCAAAAAGTACCCCAAACTGCCGTAAAGACAGAGTATTCTTTTTAAGACAGAGTAACAGAATAACAAATATTGAACACATAAAGAATAACATAATATTCAGATATATGGATATTGAGATGTTGGTGAGAACAGTTATAGAGTGTGCTAAGAATATACGTAGACATTTGGGACCTGGTTACTTAGAGTCTGTATATAAGAATGCTATGTTAGTAGAACTGAAGAAGCAAAGTTTGTCTTATGAGATAGAGAAACCAATCAATGTCTATTACGAAAATGTTTTGGTTGGTGAGTTTAAAGCAGATATAGTTGTAGAAAATGTTTTAATTCTGGAATTGAAGGCTGTTCAGTCATTACACATGGCCCATGAGATTCAATTGGTAAATTACCTGACTGCAACAGGTATTGATGATGGCCTTTTGATTAACTTTGGCTCAGAAGAACTTCAGTTTAAGCGTAAGTATCGTATCTATCGCAAAAGGTTTCAATAATCTGTTAATAATTTGTTTTGTTACTATAAATATGTTATTCTGTTACTATGTCTTTAAGATGTACTTTGTCTGAGAAAATACTCCATTTCAAACAACCAGCAGGAACCTCTCGTGGCGTCTATACCACCCGCAAGATCTGGCTTGTTCATCTGTCTGATGGTCAGAGAGAGGGAGTAGGGGAGTGCGCCCCATTGCCTGATTTGAGCTGCGATGCCCTCCCTGATGATGAGTACGCCTCTATATTGAAAAAATTCTGCGAGGATTTCTGTCAGTCTGGCGAAATCGACTACGACGCTCTCCGCGACTACCCCTCCATGCTCTTCGGTTTGGAAACCGCCCTGCTGAATCTCCAGAATGGCGATCGTCTGTTTGATACCGCCTTCTCTCGCGGTGAGGTCGGTATCCCCATCAACGGCCTCGTCTGGATGGGTAACCACGAAGAGATGCTCCAGCGTCTCGAAGAGAAACTGGCAAAAGGCTTCCGCTGCGTCAAACTCAAGATCGGCGCCATCGATTTTGACCAGGAACTCGACCTCATCAAACGTATTAGAGATCGCTTCTCCTTCCACGAGGTGGAGCTCCGTGTGGATGCCAATGGCGCTTTCCCCTATGACGAGGCACTGTATAAACTTGAGCTGCTGTCGCAGTATAATATCCATTCCATCGAGCAACCCATTCGCCAGGGACAATGGGCTTTCATGGCAGACCTCTGTCGCGAGTCCCCACTCCCCATCGCCCTCGACGAAGAACTCATCGGTGTCAATGACCCTGAGATGAAGCGTCACATGCTCAACATCATCAAACCACGATTCATCATCCTCAAACCCTCCCTTCATGGCGGTATGTCCGGTTGTCGGGAGTGGATTGATATCGCCCGCGATATGGGTATCGGTTCGTGGATCACCTCTGCCCTCGAGAGCAACATCGGCCTCAATGCCATCGCCCAGTTTGCCTCTTCTGTCTATGGCGATCACATCACCATGCCCCAGGGGCTAGGCACTGGCCAGCTCTTCACCGACAACATCCCCATGCCTATAGAAATACAAAAAGACAGAGTATTTATTAAGACATAGTAACAGATTAACAAATATATATTCTTATGTCTAAATTATCTGTTAATAAAAATATGTTATTCTGTTACTCTGTCTTTAAATCGTTATTATGTCTATAAATGAGTTCCTCGAGGAGTGGAATAACCCCTCACCTTATGTCCACGTGCAGACCAGCGGCTCTACCGGCACGCCCAAGCCCATGCTGGTTGAAAAGTCCCGTATGCTCGCCTCTGCCCGCATCACCAACGATTTCCTTGGTCTCCAGCCTGGTGACACAGCCCTCCTCTGCATGTCCCTCGACTTCATCGCTGGCAAGATGATGGTCGTCCGCGCCCTCGAACGTGGATTACGTTTAGTCTGCGTTGAGCCTTCGGGTCATCCATTGCGTGTTGCCCTCAACGACCAGACTCCCCTTTCTTTCGCTGCTATGGTCCCTTTGCAGGTCTACAACTCCCTCCAAGTCCCTGAGGAGCGTGAGCGACTGAAGCAAATAAAGCATCTGATCATTGGCGGAGGCGCCATCGACGATGCTCTCGCTGCCGAATTGAAAACCTTCTCCAACGCCGTCTGGAGCACCTACGGCATGACCGAGACCCTCTCCCATATCGCCCTTCGTCGTCTCTCCGGCCCCGATGCCTCCGATTGGTACACACCCTTCCCTTCCGTCACCGTCTCTCTCTCTGACGACTCCACCCTCATCATAGATGCCCCCGAAGTTTGCCCCGATCGCTTAATCACCAACGATATCGCCAACCTATCGCTGGGGCCAGGCCCCAATGATAGGTTTCCTCAATTCCGAATCCTCGGCCGTCGCGACAACACTATTTGCTCTGGCGGTCTCAAGATCCAAGCTGAGGAACTCGAGCGCCAGCTCCGTCCTCACCTTCGCGTACCTTATTTAATAAGTAAGCGTCCTGACTCCAAATTCGGCGAGATCGTCGTCCTCCTTACCGAAGGCCCCGTCGACGATGCCCGCGAGGTCTGCGAACGTATTCTTCCCAAATACCACCACCCCCGCGCATACGTCCACGTCTCTCACATCCCCCTTACAGCCACCGGTAAACCCGCCCGCCGTGAAGCCGAGAAACTTGCAAGAAAAAACAATAAGTAATATGAAAACTACAACAGAACGTGTATTCCAGATTTTTAAGGAACTGAACCAGATTCCACGCCCTTCGCACCATGAAGAGCGAGTTGCTGACTATATATGCCGGTTTGCTGAGCGGCTGAATCTGCCCTATAAGCGCGACAAGGAGAACTGCGTCGTCATCAGCAAGCCAGCCACACTGGGCTATGAGGGCGCAGAGCCTGTCGTACTGCTCAACCACATGGATATGGTTTGCGTGGGCATGAGCGATCCGCTTAACACGCCTATCGATGCCTATATAGAGAATGGCTGGATGAAGGCACGAGGCACGTCGCTGGGTGCTGACAACGGCATCGGACTGTCGATGGCACTTGCCGTGCTGGAGAGCGACGAGATTATACATGGTCCGCTGGAGGTCATGACGACCACCAATGAGGAGGACGGCATGTCTGGAGCCTCCCAGCTGAGCAGCGACTTCCTGAAGGGTCGCAAGGTCATCAACCTTGATTCGGAAGACTATGACACCATCACGACGGGTGCTGCTGGTGCCTGCCTGCAGTTCCATCGCATCCCACTGGAGCGTGTGCCGGCCCCTGAAGACAGGAAGTGGTACCGCATCCGCATAGTTGGTGGATTGGGTGGGCACTCTGGCGTTGACATCAACAAGGGACGTTGTTCGGCCGTTAAGGCAGCAGCAGCTGTTTTAGTGTCTCTTTCGGAGAAACATGACTTCAGCTTGGCAACGATCAATATAGGTGAGGCCAATGCTTCAATTGCTTCAAAGGGCGAGATGGTGATAGCATGTCCATCGGCAGAATCTCAAGCCTTGATCCTTGATGTTAAGCAGACAAGCGACTGGTTGCATGATGAACACCCTCAAGACCCTGATGTGAAGTGTCTCATCGAAGCCTGTGAACCCCAAGAAACCGTTATCTCGCCAAGAACTTTCCAAGCACTGATGACCTGCTTGTGTGAGGTGCCTCAAGGGGTAGTGAGAATGAGTGAGGTGATGCCTGGCACGGTGGAAACGTCCAATAATATTGGGCGTGTCGTGACGGAAGAGGAATACATTTTTGTCTCTACACACACACGTAGTTTCATCGATGACGATATGGATGCACTAAGCAAGGCTATTGCCAAGACGTTTAAGGATAGCGGTGCCCAGTCCGAAGTTGTGATGTCGGCTCCTGCCTGGCAGGAAGACCAGCAGTCAGCATTCCTCCAGCTCACCTCCGACACGTTCCAGGATGTGCTGGGCTGGCGCCCACGGATGGTGGCCATGCACTTCGTGCTCGAGGCTGGATTCTTCGTGCAGCACTATCCTGGCATTCAGATTGCCAGCATCGGCCCCCGCATCGTCGAGCCTCACTCAACCAGCGAACGTGTCGAACTCTCCACCATCGAAGATATCTGGCAAGTGCTCATCGAACTCCTCAAACGTCTTGCTGACGGTTCTTATTTGGGCGTTGGGGAATAGGGCGATTTGTATATCCTATTTGTAATACGCAGGGACGGTTCTTATGTTATAACAAAAGAACCGTCCCTCTGTTACAGGGCATCTGGGTATACCCAAGTACCTGTTCCTGTGACTAAGGCTGAATTTCTGAATCCATGTCTATATGCTCATGGCTACTGCAGACATCTTTTCACTAAGATCCTGCAGGGCCTTGCGGAACATAAGTCTTTCCTCATCGGTAAATATTGCAGTCTTTCCATTCACCCTGTTTCCATTCACCTTCTGCATAAGCCATCCACGTGACTTTCCAAAATATTTCTTGGCAATATAGCTGAATGATAGGGCTTCTGGCAGATCTCCCAATTTGGCACGGAAGATCATTTCATCGGCTTCTTCGATGACCTTACGCATGCCTTTGTCAAATTCAATTACACCTTTCTCTAACTCTTCTGCAGTCAGTTTTACAGATGGCTTCCTTCCTTCAGTGACATCTTCGAAATATGCCCTGATTTTTTTGTCTTTGATATGATTAGTTGCTTTTTCCATATTTAGAGTAGACCTGACGCTGCAAAGATAATAAACATTTGTTTAATCTAAAAACCAAAACAAGAAAAACTTTAGTAATAAACAAAAGTTTAACTGACATTAACTCTTTCTTCTTCATAAATACAAAATTTTGTTGTTCATAATTTAGACCTGAGGTCTCCTATTGGTTGCAAAGATAGGCATTTTTCGCTTATCTTCCAAATAATTCACAATTTATTTTTAGTTTCTCTTCCAAAATAATCATTGGACAGGCATCTGGGTGTACTTGTTGGACAAAACAGGGGTTAAGACCCTGATTCTTGTCCAAAACCGATAATAATTTTGAAATAATTTGGAACTTTAGATAAAAAAGTCCTATCTTTGCCCCTAAGTTGTAAAACCTAAGATAAATATGCCTGTAGATAAGCAAGTCCTATTACGATACAAGGTGCTGAACCGCTGTTTCAGAAACCAGTTCAGAGCATTCACCATCGACGATCTCGTTGATGAGTGCAATGCTGCTTTGATAAGGGCAGACAAGCAAGAAGTCTCCAAGCGCACCATTCAGAACGATATCAACATCTTGGAGGCAGACTACGGTATCATGCTTAATGAAAACCTGAAGCGTGGGCGCCAGCGACTCTATCGTTATCGCGACACCAGCTATACCCTGCCTCTGTTCCGGATGAATGACAAGGAACGCAATAAGATCCAGGATGCCATCCGCGTGCTCGAAGATTTCGAGGGCGATCCCATGTACGAATGGGCGCGATCCCTGCTGATACAGGTAGGAGCGGGACTCTTCGATGAAGACACCTCTTCAGTGGTATCCTTCCAGAGCAATCCCGATCTCGAGGGTCTGATGCATTTCAGCAAGTTACTGCAGGCTATCATGACCAAACGCGTGCTGAAACTTACCTACAAGCCCTTTGGCAAAGATACGCTCACCGAACGCATCTATCCCTACCACCTCAAACAGTTCAACGACCGTTGGTACCTCATTGCGCAGGCCATTGGCTACGACACCTTGGCTCATTATGCCCTGGACCGTATCGAGAGCTTCGAGGAGATCGCGCTGCCCTATAAAGAGTCCGGAGTAGACTTCAACCATTATTTCGACGATGTCATTGGCGTCACCGTTCCTGAGCGCTACGAGCCTGTGGATGTGATACTGCGAGTTTCTAACAATCGTTTCAACTATATCAAGACCAAGCCCTTGCACCTCTCGCAGCGCATCATCGCTGAGGAAGATGGTTACACCAAGATCTCCATCAATGTGAAGATCAACAAAGAGCTCATCTCTCTGCTTCTCTCCTTTGGCCCCGATGTCGAAGTCATCTCTCCCGCCTCCCTCCGCAAGATGCTCGCCAAGGACATCCACGTCATGAGCGAGAAATATCCCGAAGACAAATGATCAATGAATATGAAGTACTTTTATCCCTTTGGTGAGGAATTAAAACCTGTAGTGCAGCAGGATAGGACACCCAAGAAGGTGTTTGTGCTGGGAGTTTATGCCAGTGCAGTACATGCATGTTGGAAGAAGCCAGGGCAAAAAAGGCCTGTTTGTACTGCCTTAGCAGTAGCCAGCGAACCCCGGATCTTCTGGGATGGAAACCCCGAAGAGGCTAAGGAAATAATCAGCAGAATCAAGATCCCTAAGGAATTAGGAACGTTGGAGCCTGCTGATTCAAGATTCAATGGCCCATCAGCAAAAGTTCTCGATGAACACATCCTAGCACCCTTAGGCTTTACCCGCAAGGATGCCTGGCTCTGCGACCTTTTGCCAGAAACGAGATTGAATGATGGTCAGGTTAATGCTTTGAAGAAATATGAGAATGTCAGAGAAAAGTATGACCTGAATGAAGTAACAATCCCTAAACGCCCCTCAAAATTTTGTGATCAAGAACGCTGTAAAGAGATCATTGCAGAGCTGGAGGAATCTAAAGCTGATATGCTGGTGCTGCTTGGCGATATTCCCATTAAGCAGTTCCTCAATACAGTGGCAGATGTAGAATACAAATCATTGAAGGAATATAAGGAACGCTATGATTACGGCTCTCCATCAGAAGCTGTGATTAATGGCAAAACCTACAAAATCCTTCCCTTAGCCCATCCTCGTCAGATTGGTGCCCTCGGTTCTCATAGTAATGATTGGTACAGATTCCATCAGGAATGGGAGAGTCATAAGAAATAAAAATATCAACTATGCAGAAAACCTGCACACTTAGGGGCTAACTTTGCACTCAGAAACTTTTGGATGTTGAATTTAAAGCTTTTGACGATTATGGTTACAGCAGAGTATTTTGAGGATCTGAAGAAGAGCATGGCTAAGAAGAGTGTCGTGGCTCTGGTGCGGGAGTTTAACAAGCAGGTAGGAAGCCGGGCTTGGACGTCGATTCGTGGGGTGCACGACAGTGTGCTTATTGATACACTGATAGCGAAAGGTGTGGATGTGTCTGCGATTTATGATGGGATAGACATCAGTTTTGCGCGGAAAATCAAGCTGAATGACGATAAAACCAAAATTATATTTGCGTAGTTCCAGATATTTTCGTAAATTTGCATCACTAATTTGAAACGATATTTTTTATGAGTATAGATGAGAGACAACAGCAGACCGCTGTGAATGTACAGGAGAAAGCAAACCTGATCTGGGCTATTGCTGACAAACTGGTGGGCGTTTACAAACCTCATGAATATGGTAATGTTATCCTGCCTATGTGTGTCATCAAGCGCTTTGAGGATACGCTGGCTCCAACGAAACAGAAGGTCTTGGCCCGTAACGAAGAGTTGGAAAAGAAAGGCATCACCGATCTGAAGCGTGGCTTCCTAGAGAGTGCTGCTGGTCAGAAGTTCTATAATCTGAGCCGCTTTACTTTCGAGACCTTGCTTGCTGATGCTGATAACATCAAGGATAATTTCGAGAGCTATCTGAACCATTTCTCTGATAACGTCATCGATATCATTCATCGTATGGAGTTCCAGAAGGAGATAGACAAGATGGCTGAGAATGGTCTGCTCTATCTGGTGATTCAGGAGTTCTGTACTGCAAAGGCCTATCTGGGCGCCGATAAGATTTCGAGCGTGGATATGGGCTACATCTTTGAAGAACTGGTGCGCAAATTCTCTGAGAGTTATGATGAGCAGGCAGGAGCACACTTCACTGCCCGTGACATCATCAATGTGATGGCAGAACTGCTGATTGGTGATGACGAGGCTCGTTTGGAAGAAGAGGGTATCGTGGCCACCGATTATGACATGACGATGGGTACCAGTCAGATGCTGAGTTGTCTACACGACCGTTTCAAGCAGATTGATCCTGATGCTGATGTCACCAGCTATGGTCAGGAACTGAATAATCAGACCTTCGCCATTGCCAAGGCAGATACCCTGATTCGTGGTGGTAATGCTGATAATATGCGCCAGGGCGATACGCTGGGTGATGACCAGTTCGCAGGCTATAAGTTCGACTATATCATCTCTAATCCTCCTTTTGGTATTGAGTGGAAACCTTCTCGCAAAAAGGTGGAAGAAGAACATCTGCAGGGAGGTGCAGGACGTTTTGAGCCAGGACTTCCCGCCATTGGCGATGGCCAGATGCTATTTTTGCTGAATGGTGTGGCCAAGCTGAAGGAAGAAGGCCGTATGGCTATTATCCAGAATGGTTCCAGCCTCTTCAAGGGCGATGCAGGTAGTGGCGAAAGTAATATCCGAGGCTATCTTCTTGATAACGATTGGCTCGAAGCCATCGTGCAGTTGCCTAATGATCTGTTCTATAACACGGGCATTGCTACCTATGTCTGGGTGGTTACCAAGAATAAGAGCGCAGAGCGCGAGGGTAAAGTGCAGCTGATTGATGCCAGCCAGTGTTTTGAGAAGCGCCGTAAATCTTTAGGTAACAAGCGCGTGGAGATTACGGATTTCTGTCGCGACCTGATTATGCAGGCTTATCATGGTTTCAACGACTATATCTATAAGGCCACTACTGCTGATGGTACAGAGGTTCAGGTAGAGAGTCGTGTGAAGGATAACGATGACTTTAAGTATCGTAAGGTGTTTATTGATCGCCCGATGCGATTAATATACGAGAATCCCCAGAAGCCTGATGAAAGTGAGAAGCTTTCTAGTGCAGACCGCACTGTAGTGAATGCCTTTGTAGATGCGTATCGCCTCTATTTCAATGGCCAGAGCCTGAAGGATACTGAGTTTTTCCAGAAAATTAAAATGAAGGCTGGGCTAAAGGTCACCAAGGCGCAGATTAAGAAGATTCGTCAGCTCTTGGGAACCAAGGATGAGACTGCGGAGGCTATTTACGAGGATCCATTTAACTTAAGCCAGCGCACATACGTCTGGGATACCGAGTTGAGTGATACGGAGATTATTCCTTGGAAGGAAGATCAGGAAGAGTATCTTGCTAAGAACGTGGCTCCCTATGCTGCTGACTATCGTGTAGATGAAAACAAGACGCGTATTGGCTATGAGATTCCCTTTACCCGTGAGTTCTATCGCTATACGCCGCTGAAACCCAGCTCTGATATCTTCCAGGCACTGAAGGACTTGGAACAGCAGGAGAGTGAACTGATGGAGAAGATATTGCATTAATCTTTGATGGCTATGGCAAGAGGATATAAAGATAGTGGCATCGAGTGGATTGGCAGGATTCCAAAGGAGTGGAAGATGCAGCCTCTTTCAATCTATTTTGGGGAGAATAGTAAACCCAATTTTAATTTAGATTCAATCAATGCATTACAATTCAAATATGGCGAGATTATTCAGAAACCCACCAATGGAAGAGAATTGAATGATAAGGATTTTGAATTGCTATCAAAATATACGATGGTTGCACCTAACGATATTGTTGTTAATGGTCTTAATCTAAATTATGACCTAAAGTCTTTACGTATTGCTAGAGTAAGAGAAGAGGGTATTATAACATCTGCTTACATAGTTTTACGTCCTCGAAATGGTGCTAATTCTTCTTTCTATAATTATTATTTGAAAGCATTAGACTTTCAAAAGGTTTTCCATGGAATGGGAGTAGGTATTCGTCTTACGCTTAGTTACAATGAGTTGCGAGGAATGCTTTTACCAGTTCCATCCTTTGAGGAACAGAAGCGAATTGCTGATTATTTAGATGAGAAATGTGGAGAGATTGATTCACTGATTTCATTGCAGGAGCAGATGATAGCGCAGCTGTCGGACTATAAACAGTCTGTTATCACTGAGGCTGTCACAAAAGGTCTTGATCCTAATGCTCAGCTCGTCCCCTCTGGCATTGATTGGATTGGGGATGTGCCTGAAGGATGGAAGTTGGCGAGAATGGATTATATTTGTTCCGTGATTACTGACTTTGTAGCAAGTGGAAGCTTTGAAAGTTTAAGGGAAAATGTTCCCTATCTAGATACACCTGATTATGCGATGTTAGTTAGAACAGCCGACTTATCAGGAACTGCTAAATCAGATAAACGTGTATATATTTCTGAACATTCATATATTTTTCTGTCTTTTCCTGAATAAGGTTGACTCCTTATAGGCTCTTTTTTTTAACACTTGCCTACCCGTACGGAAAAGGTTGACTCGCTCACCTGGGAAAGCTTGACGACCTTCACTGAGGTGGTTGACCCTTTTCCTAAGAACGTAGACTTCGTACGGATATTGTTTACTTCTCATCTTTTTTTGTTTACTTTGTACTGAATTGGTTTACTGCCCCTGTGCGCAGCCCATGCTATGAAAAACACTCGGGGGGTGCCCTGCGGCAGGGGGCAGACAGCCCCCGAGAGCCCTGCCTCCTGACTACCATAGTCGCTGCTGCATCCCTTGTTCCGTATGAGCGACAGAGGGCACTTTCATGCCGATGCTGGCGTGCGGACGCTGGTCGTTGTAGAAGCTGATGAAGGAGGCGATGCGCTTACGTGCGTCATCAATGCTCTTGAAGCGCCGCTCGCGGTAGATGACCTCTGTCTTGAGGATGCCGTTCACACGCTCTGCAATGGCGTTGTCCGTGGGCTTGTAGTCCTCCGTCATGCTTATCCTTATACCATATTTCCTCAGTTCGTCCGTATAGGCGTTGCAGCAGTACTGTACGCCTCTGTCAGAGTGGTGGATGAGCCCCTTCAGTTCGTCGGCCGTAGCCTGCGCTATGGCCATCCTGAGAGCCTCCAGCGTATACTCTGCCTCCAGCGTGTCTGAGAGGCACCAGCCGACGATCTTGTGCGAGTAGGCATCCGTCACCAGGTGCAGGTAGCAGCAGCCGTCCACAAGGTCGATGTACGTGATGTCGCTCACCCAGAGCCGGTTCGCGCGTGTCGGCACGAAGCCGCGGATGAGGTTCTTGTACCTGCGGTAGCGATGGTTCGAGTTCGTCGTGTGGCGGGGCTTGGGACGCTTCTGCATCAGCTGGAAGTCGCGCAGCAGCCTCAGGAACGCATCTCGTCCCGGCACCCAGCCGCACAGGAACATACGCTTCATCATCAGCCACAGCTTGTAGTATCCGATGCCGGGATCCATCTGGCGGATCTGCCTGACAGCATCCACGATGCGCATCACGCGGAAGAGATACTCCTGGTCGCGCTTGCACTTCTTGTAATAGGCCTGTTTGCTTCGGCCAAGCAGGTCGCAGCTGTACTCGACGGTATAGCCGAGGGAGCCGCTCAGGCGCTCTACCGCTTGGCCCCAGATTTTTTTCGGATCCTGATGCCCTGCTCCTCGGCAATGTCGATGAGCACGTTAAGCGCCACGTTCTTGTCCTGGCTGTACTTCAAGTCCTTCTCCAGCCTAGCAATCTGCTTCTTCTGGGCCTCGATGAGCGCCGACATGGCCGCTACATCCATCGGAGTATCTTCCTTCTTCTTTGCCATATCACCTTCGGTTTGAACGATTACCGGCTGCAAAGATGCACATTTTTCGTGAATTTCCAAAGGACTCAGGCAAGATTGTATCCAAGCGGATAGCAAATTAACACTTGGAAGGTCATATTTCATGGCTATTTCCTTCCGTGACTTGCCACTTTGCATGTACTCGATGCAAATACTGCGCTTCAAAGCGCGACTGAATCTTAGTCTACTCATAACTTTTAACCTTTTAAAATTTAACATTTAAGGCCCTCTATGAGTCAACCTATTTCAGTACAAGACAAAATGGCAATCACGGAATCATAAAAAACAAAAAAATATCGGCAAAAATTTGCATATTTCAAAAAATGGTATTAAATTTGCAACCAAATTTTAGAAATATGGCAAAATTTAAGTTTAAAGGAACAACAACAGAAGATGTCGAAGAGGAGCTAGAAAGGCTCTGCACGATGGATGCCAAAGAGATCCCACTTAATCACATAATTAAAGTGGTGAGCGTGATAGGCGTCGAATACGTGGCAGGGCAAAATACTGGCTCGCAAGTTCGATTCCAACATCCTGAAGTTGAAACCTACGGCCATTATTTCGGCGTTCATAAGGAACATAAAGGAAAAGGTGAAGATTTGGTGTTAAAACGAAATTTTAAACAATACATGGTGCCCCATCTGAAAATGATCATCGCAAAGCGTAAGGCTAAAGGAATCTAAAATAAAGCAACAACATTGTTATAACATTATATACATTATTAATTATGAAAAGCTTAGAGTTTTACAAATCTCTCGAATATGACATTGTCATCAAGAGAGAAGAACTTGATGGCGAAAAATGGTATGTGGCTTATTGCAACGAATTGGGTATGGCTGCATGCCACGGTATTGGCGACACCCGTGAAGAAGCCGTCAACAGCTACTTGGAGGAAAAGGACGCATTTCTGGAATTGCTTTACTCGCGCGGTGAGGCCATACCAGAACCTTCTCCTGCGGACAATAACTTCAGTGGCACATTCTCAGTACGTACATCTCCTTGGCTTCACGCTCTGATTGCAAGCCAGGCTAAGAAGAATGATGTATCTATCAATTCTTACGTGAATCAGATTCTTGCATATTGTGTCGGACAGGACACAATGTGTGAGAAGTTTGATAAATACGCGCAGAAGCTTACCGTCAGGCTCTCGGAGCAATACAACATGATTATGGATGGTATTGACGATGTTCAATACAATATGCCAGAACCAACGAAAAAAGCAACCAGCATTAATATGAGTGTAGCATGAAGAAAGAAACAATTTCCCCAGAAGAGTATTCAAATATACTTTCATCTATATCTTTATCGCAAATTCTTCTCAATGATTGTAGTGCTAAAAAGCACGAAGTTAAGTCAAAGGGTGGCGCTATTGATTTAGACATCTCTATGAAACTTGGCTTCGACCAAAATGCAAGCGAAGTTAGTTTCATCACTACCTATAAACTTGAAGGTGTTAAGCGCTCTGAGGGTGCAGATGAAAAAGTGTTTACTATTACGACCAGCTTTCTTTTGTCATATATGAAGACTAAGGAAGTTGAGGTTACTAAAGAATTTGTTAATGTATTTAAGAACAACAGCATAGAATTGGTTTCGTGGCCTTATTTCCGTGAGTTCGTACAAAATATGATATCACGTATGGGCTTTCCGCCATTGACTTTGCCAAGTAAGTTTTTTAGTAAATAGATGTCAAGATTCGCACAGTATTACGGAAAATACAAGCACGATGCGGGCTGCTATGACTGGGAACAGCGACAACAGCATCTTGGTGCTCTCTTCGAAAATGATGAGAGCATCGAGTTTTATATGGGAGAGGCTGAAACAAGAAAAGTATATAAACACCGCGTGTATAAACTCAACAGCGCACCAGGTATCATCGTGATGCGCTTTGCCAACGATATAGATATTCCAGTGGAGCGTGACTTCGAGCCAGCAATGGCCAAAGATGAGCCGTCATGTTTCGTTATCATTGATAATCGTGACCATCTGCGGACGGTGGCTATTCAGAAACGCAAGAAGGCTTTCAGCAATACCCGCCAAGTGGCGAAAATACTGTCTTACGTGATAGACCAGCAACTCTTCAAGGATCATTGCTACGGATTCGAGATTCTGCCAGACTACTATCCTGCTGACTTGTTCGAAGTGTGGGAGCGCCAGCAGGCGCATGCCCAGTCTATGAGATTTGGGATACCGCAGATGGATAAGGAGGAAATTCTCAGAAAGGTAGAGGAACTGAAATCGAAGAATCGCGACTACTTCGATGACTCGCTGATGGGTTCCTTGCTGGATGTGCTGATGGCGCAGAAGCAGGCAAAGTATAAAGGCCACTACACGGTGATGCCCGAAGAGAAGAAGGCTGCACTCTATGTGGATAAGGACTCTGTGTACATGCGCAACATGCTGACCTTGGCCGATGCTGTGGACGAACCTGTAGAGTTGGTGACGAGCGACGGAGGTACGTTCCGTTGTTTCATTGACAGCGAAGAAGACAATACGGACAAGATTGTCAGCCATGAGTTCAACGACAACTTTCTGGAGATGCTTTTCAAGGCGAAGAAGAAGGATGGCAGTAAGGTTGAACCTGAAGACCGCCTGAAAGCAGAAGAAGAGGTGGTGGAACTGATGAACAGCATGAAGCACGAGGTTGATGACGAAGAGGAGGAACTGGCTGCATGATAGTAAGACTTGACAGGGAACAGCAAAAGAATGCAAGGCGGCAACTGCTGACTGATGTGGTTTACATCATCAGTCACGATGCCTTGAAACAATGCAAAAGCGATGGGCATACCGAACTAACTCCGGTTGAGATATTCCTGTCGGCACAGAAGTTTTGCGACGCTGTATTTGATTTGCCTGATGCAGTAGAAGGTATCGGTGACGAAATAGACGATCTGGAGGATGAAGCCACTGGTGCTAACGATACTATGTTCATTCTTCTGCTGGCCACCATGCAGATGCAAGCCATTAGCGGCAAGCGTGTGGGTATCGACATCAAGTTCATTATCCAGCACATCTTCGAGCGCATAAGCGACCACGAATTGTTCTTCAATTTGTTTAGCCAGTTTGCCAACAAAGAGGAAACCCGATGGATGGAAGGCAAGAAAACCAATCTGCTGGACTATGAGTTGCAGGAAATCAAGTTTGATGGCGGCGATGTAGCAGAAATGAAAGGCTTTGTGGATGAATATGTCAGGGCAACTCTCAAGCTGACTGAAGCAGAGATAAGGAGCAACTTGCTGACGCTTGGCTTTATTAATATGGAATACGGGCACGTGTTTGACGAACAGTTGAAAAAACTATTCGACAAGCTGGGCATGAAGATAACAGAGATTCACAACCACTTTGCAACTGGTAGCGGTTGCCAAGTATTCAATGGTGAAGTTAAAGGTAATTTTGAAAAGAAGTAACGGATATGGAAGAAGAAAAGAAGAAGAGTGATATAACCAATCATTTTGAAGCAGGGGCAAACTGCCAAGTATTCAATGGCCCGATTAGCGGTTGTGTGTTTGCGATGCCTGGTGCCAACGTCACACAGAATCCTGTTCAGCCGTCAACGGAACTTGACGAGCAGCAGCAAGACGTGGTTGAGAAACTGAAACCAATGTTCTATGGGCAGTTAGAAGATGCGAAGGCTTTCCTTGTGAGCATTCAAGGAATGAAGCCCACGCAGATAACCGACAAAGTAAACCAGTTGGTAAGCGAGAAAAAGATATCGGATATGTCGAAGCATCGCGATTTGTGGAAGGTGCTTCATGACTGCGGCATTTATGACAAATCGGAATCGAACTGGAACCAGCAGGTGAAATAATCACCGCTAAAAACACTCAAATATAGGGAATCGGCAATTGTCGGTTCCTTTTTTTTTGCCCTTACTTGTACAAAAACTTGCGCAGTACTTGTACAAACTTGTATTTGCTTGTATATCAACTACTTACAAATAATTTTCCTTTTTAGTTCCAGAAAAACGGCGTACCTTTGCAACGTCTTCCGAGATATGCAGCCGATAAGTGAGCGGGCTATCCTTAGAGATGCGGGAGCAGATTACAACTATGTCACGTACACGTAACACTATCACAATGGCAAGAGGCACAATCGCTGAGAATGCACGTCGTCAGCTGTCGCTGATCAATCGGTGCCAAATGCCGAGAAACGTGAAGAGAGACTGGCGCTTCATGGGTCACAGAATCTAAAACCAATAGGATTCGGGCCCGAATCTCGAAAGAGAGAAAGGACAGTCAAACAAACCA
>JAEEGK010000991.1_pt1 | contig 70972 bp, 58 predicted proteins | sample 8958771 | NCBI WGS metagenome assembly JAEEGK01 (sample SAMN16246547, study PRJNA631951) | gut metagenome | biome: gut microbiome; feature: rumen; material: SC-attached | host: Bos | place: Iran: Karaj | collected 2018-10
TGTAAACCGATACCGTGATGGTGTAAGCCGGATTAGGGATATGGCCTAAATATAGTAAACCAATTCAGTTTAACCGTCCCAAATCTGTCAACCAATTCTAGGGAAAGTCAACAATGACATCCGTTCGTCCGGAAAAATGTGGTTTTTGTAGCGTTGGTCGTCCGAAAAAATGTAGTTTTTCTTCCAATATTCGTCCAAAAAATGTATATTTGCATCGTGAATACGTCCGAAAAAATGTAGATTAATGTTATGGAACGACTGATATATAATGATTTGCTTAAATGGAAGGGTAGGAGTGGAAGAAAGCCTCTTATCTTAAATGGGGCACGTCAGGTGGGAAAAACTTGGATTATCCGGGAATTTGGCAGGCGGGAATATGCCAACACTGCCTATATCAACTGTGAGAGCACCCCACAGATAGAGGAGGTCTTTAAGGACTTTGACACACGTCGTATGGTGACTGCCCTGTCGGCTGTCTCGGGTGAATCCATTACAGCGGGCTCTACTTTGATTATCCTTGATGAGATACAAGAGTATCCGCGTGCCCTGACGGCATTGAAGTATTTCTGTGAGAATGCATCCGAATACCATGTAGTCGTGGCTGGTTCCCTGTTGGGCATATCGCTGCATCAGGGTGTTTCCTTTCCTGTGGGGAAGGTGGATATGATGAACCTCTATCCCATGTCGTTCACCGAGTTCGTGATGGCCATGGGAAAGGGGCAGGCAGCAGAGATACTGCAGAACGGTGATATTTCCTCCACTAGTGCGCTTAATGGTTTCTTCATCGAGCTATTGAGACAATACTATTATGTGGGCGGTATGCCTGCAGCGGTGAAGTCTTTTGCAGAAGAGGGTAACCCTCATGAGGTACGCAAGATTCAGAAACAGATACTGGCAGACTACCGCAAAGACTTCTCCAAGCATGTGTTGCGGAGCGAGGCGGAGCGCATTGCTATGGTGTGGGATGCCATCCCGCAGCAGCTGGCAAAAGAGAACAAGAAATTCAAGTATTCAGATGTGAAACCGGGAAGTCGTGCCAGCGACTATCTGCTTGCCATTCAGTGGCTATTAGATGCTGGTCTGATTTATAAAGTAACACGCGTCAGCGCACCCAAGATGCCGTTGCGTTTCTATGAGGAGCCTTCGGTATTCAAGCTGTATATGAACGACGTGGGTTTGCTTGGTGCTCAGATGGATGCACCTGCAAAGGATGTGTTGTTGGGCGATAATGCTTTCTCTGAGTATAAAGGTGCTTTCTCGGAACAATATGTACTGTCGCAGATGGTACCTTCTGCGCTACCCATCCACTATTACGCAACCAACGATTCGCAGATGGAGATCGACTTCATCGTGCAGGCAGAGCAGCGTATTCTGCCAATCGAGGTAAAGGCCGAGGCAAATGTTCACTCCAAGTCGCTCCGCACCTTCATAGAGAAAAACCCCGACCTGAAAGGCGTGCGATTCTCCACATTGCCCTACAAAGACCAAGACTGGATGGAGAACGTGCCACTCTACAATGTCGAAAAGCTAATCAAAGATAATAACCAATAATATTATGTGAGCATGATGAAGATGCATCGATTTCCCAAAACAGTGTATCTTTACATCTCGAAAGAGGCCTAATCCACAACATAGTTATGAACTGATACAACAAAAATAATAAATATGGACTTACAAGACATTATACAACAAATTGAGGTATGGGAACCATGGGTTGAAAATTACAAAACCATGGTTCCAAAATTCATAGAAGAGGCTAGCCAGAACAAGGATTGGAGTGAATGGGATAAAGATACTTTTGATGTCTATTTCAATCAATTGGAAGGTAACCCTATTTCCAGTATGAAACAAGGATATTTTACATTAGAACAAAGGGATCTGATAAAAAGTCATTGGCGTGATTTCTCAAAGGATTTACAGGATATTGCTCTTAGTCAGACAGTACCATTATTTGACAAATATGAAGCCATTACTAATAAAATAAATAGCTTATATGATGGTAATAGATACGCATCAATTAACAGAATGATTGCTGGTTTGCAGCCTCAACTTTTGTGTACGATTGTGAATGGAATGCATCTGAATACTTTTTGCTATTATTTGGAAACTTATTGTGAAGGAAAATATAAATTTGAAGGTGATTATTTTCACAAAAGCCATCAAATTTGCACTCTTTTTAATTCATTACAACCCCACAGAAGCTATTATGAGAATGTAACATTGCCATGGCAGACTTATGAATTTATTAGAGATTATTTACAGAAAAACAGCCAAAATAAAGAATCTATGAATAACTTGAAGAATCTCATACTATCAAACCATAACATTATACTCTCCGGTGCACCGGGTACTGGTAAAACGTATTTGGCCAAGCAAATTGCAGCACAAATGATACTCGAGAAAGAGTACAACGAAAAAACTGTTTCGTATGATGAAAAGAAAAAGATGGAAGAGCAGTGTGAATTTGTCCAATTCCACCCAAGCTATGATTATACAGACTTCGTTGAAGGCCTAAGACCCATTAGTGATAAAAATGGAAATGTCGGTTTCGAAAGACGTGATGGAGTATTTATGGCGTTCTGCCGTAAGGCATTAGATGCCTATATAAAGACCGAGGATAAAAAGAGTGCTCCCAAATATGTTTTTATCATTGATGAAATTAACCGCGGTGAGATTTCTAAGATATTTGGAGAACTTTTCTTCTCGATAGACCCAGGGTATCGCGGCCCTGAAGGAGTAGTTACTACTCAATATAGTAACCTATGGAAAGAAACTGACTATTATGATGGTGGGAAAAAGTTCTATGTACCGGAGAATGTCTATATCATAGGCACGATGAATGATATTGACCGCAGTGTTGAAAGTATGGATTTTGCTTTCCGTCGCAGGTTTGCTTTCAAAGAGGTTACAGCTAAAGAAAGCCAGCAGATGCTCAATTCTGAACCAGCATTGAGCGAAAAAGTCGACGAAATAATAGGTCGCATGGACGCTTTGAATGAAGCAATATGCCCAAAAGACAATAATAATTCAAACAAAAAGGGTATTGAAGGATTATCATCGGCATACCATATTGGAGCCAGTTACTTTTTGAAACTAACTAATTACAAAAAAGATGATGGCACATTTGATTATGACAAACTATGGGACTATCATTTGAAAGGACTGCTGTCTGAATACCTGCGAGGGATGCCAGATGCCGAAGAGAAACTATATGAATTGAGAAAAGCTTTTGATATCAAAACGTCAGATAGCACCCAGTCATGAGCCGTCTACGTATCACTGATAACCACGAGCCAGTTGATATCACCCATGAGAGTGACACAAGGTATTGTCATGATGAAATAGATGACAATACTCGAAAGGATTTGCAGCGAATAGCCAATGCTCAAATAAAAGACTTAAAAGGTGATGAACGACCAAATCTGTTGGTTTTTCCAAGAGACTTAGGATACTATGGGGATGACGTAGGCGAAGGACAGATTATCAGCTTTCACGATGACTGCATTTCCACTGGCAATATAATGGGATTTGTCGGGGTGAACAATACCCAAGTGGATATCGTTTCCCGTTTCGCAAAAACGGATGGCGAAGACTATTTCCTGCACTATATGCTACAGAGGGTATTTGCCATCAATCTGTTCGACATTAAACACACATTGAGCCGACAGCCGATATTTGACTTCTTACTATATCTGTTTCCATTCTTTCTCAAGAAGGCACTTCGGCAAGGCCTTTATAAGAAATATAGGCGTTTAGAATACAATGACTCCAATATACGAGGGCCGATTGATATAAACAGGCATATTCGGGAAAACATCCCTTTCCGCGGAACAGTAGCATACTCAACTCGTGAACATACTTATGACAATGAGGTGACAGAGTTGATTCGACATACGATAGAATACATCAAAACTCACTCTATGGGTAATTGCGTATTGAACTGTGACCAAGAGACGAAGAATGCCGTTATGACTGTGATGCAAGCCACCCCGTCATACAATAGCAGAGATCGAAACAGAATTCTTAACCTCAACCTACGTCCAGTCACCCATCCTTATTACTCCGAATATACCGCATTGCAGAAAATATGCGTTCAGATACTCAGACACGAGGCAATAAAGTACGGACGGGAAAAGGACAAAATTTATGGTGTTTTATTTGACGGGGCCTGGCTTTGGGAAGAATACTTGAATACCATTTTCACCCGAGCGAAAATGGTTATTACACATGCAAAGAACAAGACTGGAGAGAACGGAATTCTTCTATATAAGAATAAAAGAAAAAGTCTGTATCCAGATTTTTATAGAAAAACTGACGATGCAAAGTCCTCGTTTGTGTTGGATGCAAAATACAAACATTTAGGTCAAAATGAAGGCGATATCAGCCGAGAGGATTTATTTCAGATGATTACCTATATGCACGTTCTGCCAGCTCGGCATTGTGCATTGCTCTATCCAATAGAATTAAAGGAGTCAAACACCAGTGCTATCGTGTCATCCTCACCACTACAACTACAAGGAGATGGAGGTGAGATAATAGATATAGGCATCTCAATCGCTAGTGAAGCGGTGTATTCCACATTCTACAAATCTCAAGAGAAAACAGAAAGTAATTTGGTGGACGAAATCAAGAATTGGATGGGGAAACCAGCGGGGTAATAAGTAGAGTGTGTCATGAGACTTGTGTTTAGTATTGGAAAAAATCGCAATATATTGCGATTATAATATGCTAAATGGAAAAATAGTTGTACTTTTGCAACGAAAATCCCATTATAATGGTATTATGGCCCTGGATGTGCCGACAAATGAATTTTTTTGGTATGAATAATTAATGTATAATTGCTATTATTTGCTTGCTGTTGCTGCCCATGATAGGGTGGGGGGCAGAGCGAGGTGACACGGCGGGTGAGTGCCGCTGAGATGGGCTATCGGGGCGGGTAATAATACTATAATGCTGAATACTGTCGGCATCTTTGATATGTAATTATACTTGATAAAAATACTACTATTGTATATTTTATAAAGTATAATTCATAAAATATTTGTATCTTTGCACTGTCACAATAAATACAATTATCATGGAATTGATTGAGAGGCAAAGGTATATAGAAGAAATAACCAAATGGCTTGGAAAAGATTTGGCCATTGTGCTTACTGGGCAGCGTCGTGTAGGAAAGAGTTGCCTATTGCGCTTCCTATGTGATAAGTTGTCCCGAGAGGGTAATGTGATATTCATAGACAAAGAGCAGCGGCAGTTCGACAGTATCCGTACTTACCTTGACTTGAACGAATATATCGATGCCCATTGGGAGGAAGGGAAGCACAACTACATTATGATTGATGAGGTGCAGGACGTGGCAGAGTTTGAACGCTCACTGCGAAGTTTCTACAATGAACCCCACACGGATGTGATAGTCACTGGCAGCAATGCCAAAATGCTGAGCAGTGAATTGTCTACGCTAATAGGTGGCCGCTATGTGGAAATATATATCCAACCACTGTCATTTACCGAGTTCCTGCAGTTCCACAAGATGGATGTCAACCATCCCGACGCGTTAAATTACTATATTGAATACGGAGGCATGCCGGGTTTGGTGCAGGTGGGACTCGACAGAGAGAATGCTTATAAATACCTTGCAAGCATCTGTGACACTACGTTGCTAAAAGACGTGGTGATGAGAAACCAAATACGCAATGCCGACTTCCTGACGAAGTTGGTGCAATACATGGCCGACAACGAGGGCAAACTCATCTCAGCCTCCAACATCAGCAAATATATGAAATCCATTGGTGAAACCATTTCGCCGGCGGTCATCATCAACTACCAAAAAATGCTGACCGAGTGCTATCTGCTCCACAAGGTAAGCCGCTACGACATCCATGGCAAACGGCTTTTCGAAAGTAATGAGAAGTTCTATTTTGAGGATCAAGGTATCCGAAATGTCATTGCAGGAGGGAGAAGGGAGCAGGATATTGAAAAGGTTATTGAGGGTGTGATATATCAACATCTAATCCGCATTGGTTATGAGGTGCGTGTGGGGCAGTTGCAAGCAGGAGAGGTGGACTTTGTCTGCTCTAAACCGACAGGGGAGCGTGTATATGTGCAAGCATCCTACATCATCGCCGACGAAACCACACGTGAAAGGGAATTCGGAAATCTCAGAAAGATTAACGACAACTACCCCAAATACGTCATTTCCATGACTCCTTTGGTGTCCCGAAGCGACGATAATGGCATCACCCACTTAAATCTTAGGCGTTTTCTTACAGAAGGGCTTTAATGTAATTATACATAATCTTATGAACAGACTGATAAGAAATAAACTCATATTACATAGTGCATTACTATTGCTTCTGCCTATAGCAGGGCAAGGGCAGAGCGAGGTGACGAGGCGGCTGAGTGCCGCGGAGATGGGATACCGGGGTCGGGTGGAGACGGTGCAGCGCACGGAGTTTTGCATGGACTCTGCCAACCGGTTCTTTGTCACCACGACGGAGGCTTATGACGAACAGGGGCTACGGACTGACATGTCGGTTGCGGATTTTCTCTATCAGTCCAATTACCACTATGAATATGCCGACAACGGGCAGCTGGTATACTATGTAGGCGACTATGGCGAAGGGGGTAAGGACAGCATTGTGTTCTTTTATGACAAGAACGGCTGCCTATTTGGTTATGAGGAATACGGAATCAATGCCGACCCGACCGAGGGCAACGGTGTAACGGACTATCTTGTGACTTGCGACGCTCAATGCCGAGTTCTGACATGTGCCTCGGTGTGGGAAGACACTACATGGTATGAATACGACAACCAAGGCAGGCTGTTGAAGAAGACGCAGTCGTGGAAAACGGATAAGGCTCAAACATACGATTACACAAGGCATGGACGACTGGAGAGAGTGCGCATTGGCGATAAGTATTACGAGGATACCCATTACAAATACGATGCCAATGGCGACACCATAGAGGTTTGGCACACCAACTGGGAGCATCTGGAAGGAGAAACCGGTCCACACCATGTTGGCCAGCATAGACATTATTCCTATACCCAGTATGACGACCACGGAAACTGGACCAAGGCCACTGTCACCGTCCAAGAGTCGGGAAAGACATACACCTCTACCATCATACGCACTTTTGGCTACTACGATTAATCAAGAATGCAAAAAAGAAAATCAACCGAATAATCTAATTATCAATGCTGAAATCCAGAACACAATACCGATCTGCAGTTCATATTACTCAATGTCTATTGCTATTCTTTGCCCTTATGCCGACCACAGAGGCTGTGGCACAGAGTGAAATTACCCACCGAGTGACTACAGGCGATGCGGGCTATCGGGGGCGGGTGCGCAGTGTTCAGATAATGCAAAGTTGCAACTCGCCGACTGAGCGTTGTTCGCGTGTGCAGGAAGAAATGTTCAATGCCGAAGGGCTTCGTACGTACATTGTCACAATCGACTCGTTGGGGCGTTTCTATACCAAATGTCATTATGATGCCAATGGTCGCATGAGATATGTTATAGAAGGTTTCCCTGCGGGGGCTGACAGCATTGTGTTCCGCTACGACCGGAAGGGGTGTATGATGGCAAGCAGTGTGACCCGCTTCACGCACAAGGGGATTGATAAAGATATGTCGAACGTTTTCCGCATAGAGTGTGATGACCATTGCCGCCCGTTGCTGTATATTCCGCCTTGGGGAGACACTTCCGAATACAGATACGACACGCTGGGGCGATTGGTATACCGAGCACTGCCGGGAGCCGAGGAGACCTACTATTATGATGCCAAAGGACACCTTGTGCGGCAACGGACGGGGAGTTCCCGATATGTGGACCAGCATTTTCGTTACGACCAGCGAGGCGACCTGGTGGAGACTTGGCACACAGACTGGGAGATGGGAGAGGCAGTGATATCGACAACGTTTGAACACTGTCGCTACAAGTACAAGAGTTATGACAAACACGGCAATTGGACCAAAGCGGAAGTGACGGTGAAGCTGAACGGAAAGACCACAATACTCAATATTATCCGCACTTTCAGCTATTACGACTGAATGGAGAGCGAGGAGGAAAGACTTGCCCAAGGAGGTGCGGCCGCAAGGGGGAGGGAGAGCGAACCTACACTGGACCTACAGCGAACCTACCTTGGGAAAACAGTTGGGTGAAGAAAAACGCAAGGCCGATGGGCAACACGCTGTAATATAGGTTGAAGGGGAGGGGAGGGGAGATGTTTTTTGGATTGTGGATAAAAAAAATCGACTTAGTTGGGATTTTTTGTGTATCTTTGTAATATGGAAACTACGCCCCATACAGTTACAAGACGCAAAGAAAGAATGTCTTACGAACAGGCTTTCTCTATGAACGGTGGTAATAAGCCACCGCAGGCAGTGGAGTTGGAGGAAGCTGTACTGGGTGCACTGATGCTTGACCTCAACGCACTCAACACCGCAATAGAAATGTTGCACGAGGAATATTTCTACAAACCAGAACACAGAGTGATATTCCGCGCGATATTCAAGTTGTTCGAGATGAACCAGCCGGTGGACATGATGACGGTGACGGAGCAGCTTCGCAAAGACGGCAACCTGGAGGCTGCAGGCGGAGCATGGCATATCTCGGAACTGACCAGCCACGTGGTGAGTAGTGCCCATATAGAATACTATGCCCGTGTGCTGAGTGAGAAATTTATCTCACGGGAATTGATACGCATCTCTACCCAGACTATCACCGACGCCTATGACGAGACCACCGATGTGGTGGATTTGCTCGACAAGACTGAAGGCCAGTTGATGGATATTAACGACAAGAATTTCAAGACAGACTTCCATGCACTCGGCGACTTGGTGCATGCCGCTACCAACCAGATAGAAGAGGCCAAGAAAAGCAACGAGAGCGATAGCAAATATGTGGGAGTGCCGTCGGGATTCACTGAGCTGGACCGCATCACCGCTGGTTTCCACCCAGGGACGCTTATCATTCTGGCTGCCCGTCCGGCTATGGGTAAAACGGCATTTGCATTGTCGATGGCAAGGAATATGGCTGTGGATTTCAACAAGCCTGTGGCGTTCTTCTCGTTGGAAATGACCGGCGTGGAGCTTGCCATGCGTTTGATATCGGGCGAAGCGGAGATACCCGGCGACAAGCTGAAACGCGGCGAGCTGGAGGGCTGGGAGCAGCAACAATTGGAAACCCGTACCCAAGCCCTGAACGAGGCCAAGATATTTATTGACGACACGCCCCAGCTGACAATATACGAACTGAGGGCTAAATGCCGCCGACTGAAGCAGCACCATCATATTCAGATGGTGTTTATTGACTACCTGCAGCTGATGACTGCCGGCACCGATGTAATGTCGCGCAACGGCAACCGTGAGCAGGAAATCAGCACTATAAGCCGACAGCTCAAATCGCTCTCGAAGGAATTGGGGATACCGGTGCTGGCAATGTCGCAGTTGAGCCGTGCTGTGGAAACACGCGGCGGAACGAAGAAGCCTATGTTGAGCGACTTGCGAGAATCGGGTGCAATAGAACAGGATGCCGATATTGTTATGTTCATCTATCGCCCCGAATACTATGGTATAACTGAGGACAACGGGTCCACCATCGGAATGGCAGACATTCTTGTGGCTAAACACCGTAGCGGTGCCACGGGTGAGGTTCGCCTTAAGTTCGAGGCCAAGTATGCCCGTTTCAAGAATCCCACATTCACATCGAATGCGGAGATTGCGAGTGCCCTGATGCAGCAAAACACCGATTTCGACAATGCGGGAAAGACCTCTATCTTGGTGGACTCAAAGATAAACAATCAAGGCAACGGCTCTTTAGATACTCCCGCCATCCCACCCGCAACACCACCACAGGACGAGGAGGTGCCATTTTGAGAAAAGACGAACTAAATCACTTCAATAAAGAATAATAGAAACAAAAAAAATAGCAAATGGAAAATCTTGACAATTTGACCAAGAAAGATCTCTTGAAAGAGACAATCAAACACATTGACATTAAGAAATACGATTCTACCGAGCTGATTGACGCCATGCGCAGTATGTCGTTCACCAGCCGCGATACCGCCCGCGCAGCCGACATATTGACCATGATGTGCAAGGAGAAGGATTGCACCAACATCCTTACTCTGGCTGGTTCTACAAGTGCTGCAGGATGCATGCAGGTGTATGTGGACATGGTGCGCAACAAAATGATTGACGCTGTGGTTTCGACTGGCGCCAGCATCATCGACATGGACCTTTTCGAGGCTCTGGGATTTAAACACTATGTGGGTACCAAAGAGAACGTCATTCCCGATACCAAGCTCCGCGAGCTTTATATCGACCGCATTTACGATACCTTTATCGACGAAGAGGAACTGCAGGCTTGCGACAATGCCACTTACGAGTTGTCGAACATGCTGGAGGCCCGTCCCTACAGCTCGCGCGAATTCCTCTATGAGTTGGGCAAATGGCTGCACAATGGCCGCAGTGTGAAAAAGGACAGCCTGATACAGACCTGCTACGAGTGTGGTGTGCCTATCTTCTGCCCCGCATTCAGCGACAGCTCGGCCGGTTTCGGTATTGGCAAGCATCAGTGGGAGCGCGCCCAAAAGGGTGAGAAGTATTTGAGCATCGACTCGGTGTGCGATTTCGTAGAACTGACCAAAATCAAGATGGCTGCACCTCAGACCGGCCTGTTTATGGTGGGTGGCGGCACTCCCAAGAATTTTGCTCAGGACACTGTGGTCTGTGCCGAAATCCTGGGTCATGAAGTGCCTATGCACAAGTATGCTATCCAAATCACCGTAGCCGATGTGCGCGACGGCGCTTGCAGCTCGTCCACATTGTTGGAGGCCGGCAGCTGGGGCAAGGTGAGCGAAGAATTGCAGCAGATGGTGTATGCCGAAGGCACCACCGTGATTCCCGCCATTGTCTCCTATGCTTACCACAACAACTGTTGGAAAGACAGAGAGTATAAGAACTGGCAGAAGCTGTTCGAGAAATAAAAAACTGTTAGTATAAAACATTGAATGGACGATAGCCGTGCATTCATTCACAAATCCGTCCAATATGGAAGAAAGCATCCGTAAGCAGCTGCGCGAATTGCTGCAACAAGAAGTAGTGCTGGCCACGGGATGTACCGAGCCGGGCGCTGTGGCGCTGTGTGTGGCCAAAGCCTGCGAAACCTTGGGACGTGAGCCCGAGAAGATAGAATTGCTGCTGAGCAAGAATGTCTTTAAGAACGCCATGGGTGTGGGAATACCCGGAACGGGCATGATAGGATTGCCCATAGCGGTGGCAATAGCTGTGGTGGCAGGCGATTCCAGCCGGCAGTTGGAAGTGCTCACCGTTCCGCAAGACAAGGTGGAGAAAGCCAAGCAGTGGCTTGCCAACAACGGTTCGCGCATCAATATTGGAGTGAAGGAGTCGGGCGACAAACTATACATAGAATGTATATGCAAGTCGGGATCCAACACGGCTATCGCCATTATTTGCTATAAGCATACCCATTTTATCCATGTGTCGCTCAACGGCAAGGAGACCGAGAACTGCAGTGCGCAGCCGCTCAATGCAGCCAGCGAGGTGCCCGAGAGCCACGACAACTTTGATTTGCAGCTCACTGCCCGCATGGTGTATGACTATGCCACCACATCACCTATCGAGGAGCTGGAATTTATACGTGAGACGGTGAAATACAACGATGCCGCCGCAACCGAAGGGCTGAAAGGCTATGGGCTGAAGACCGGCAAGATACTGATGGAGAATGCCGCGGGAGATATAGTGCACACAGTGGTGGCCCGCACGGTTGCCGCATCGGATGCACGAATGGACGGCTGCACGCTTCCGGTGTATAGCAACAGCGGTAGCGGCAACCAAGGCATTGCCTGCACACTCCCGGTATACAACTACGGCAAGGCGAAAAACTGCACAGACGAACAGATAATTCGAGCCCTGGTGCTGAACCACTTGATGTCTATTTATATCAAGCGAGGCATCGGACGCCTCAGTGCTCTATGCGGATTGGTTAATGCCAGCATTGGTGTGACCTGCGGCATTGTTTATCTGCACGGGGGATGCTTTGAACAGATGTGCTATGCAATCAAGAACATGATCAATACCTTGGCCGGAATGGTGTGCGACGGGGCAAAGCCCAGTTGCGCACTCAAAATGAGCACCGGCCTCTATAGCGCTTTTGTCAGTGCCGAATTGGCATATCACGACTGTGTGGTGGATGCCACAGACGGGCTGAGCGAGAGTGATGTGGACTGCTCGATTCGAAATCTGGGCCGTTTGGGTCACGATGGTATGGATTTGGTGGACGATACAGTGCTTGATATATTGACACATAAACAATAGTAAAAGATATACAGAGTGGCTTTGGGACAAGCGGAAAAAGGACTCAAACAATGTATTGTTGATAACTTTCCCAAAAACACTATCTGTTAATGAAAAATAATTGATACTTTTGCAAACGAAAAAATAATTAGTGAAATGGAACACAGAAAGGAAGAATTGTATTCGCAGGTGATACCTGCTGGAAAGCGCCGCTACTTTTTCGACGTGAAGGAAACCCGTGGAGGTGACAAATTTATCACCATTACCGAAAGCCGTCGTATTTTCGACAACAACACTGGTGAGTTCTACTACGATAAAAATAAATTGTTCCTCTATAAGGAGGATTTTGAGAAATTCCAGAAAGGATTGGAGAATGCCCTTTCGTTTATCGAGACAGGCATTGAGCCCGAACCCGTGGTAGTGGATTCAGACTTTTCCGATAATTTCTCGTCCGACGAGCAGCAAGAATCGAAGAATTTCGATATTGACGACATAGATTTTAAATTCTAACGACGCATCATGGGCAAGATTATCTCTATCGCCAATCAGAAAGGCGGAGTGGGCAAAACAACCACTGCCGTCAACCTCAGTGCCGCACTGGCGGTGATGGAGTATAAGGTTCTTCTCGTGGATGCCGACCCCCAGGCCAACGCTTCGTCGGGTCTGGGAATCAACTCTGATGAGTTGGAGAAGAGTGCATACGAATGTTTTCTGGGTCAAGCCGATATTCATGATTGTTTGGTGGAGACCGACACGCCCAATCTCTCAGTGTTGCCCACACGTATCGACTTGGTGGGTGCCGAGGTGGAATTGGTCAACGAGAAGAATCGTGAATACTATATCAAACGTGCGCTTGAACCCGTGAAAGACGATTTCGATTTCATCATCATCGACTGCAGCCCCTCGCTGGGTCTCATCACGGTGAACGCACTCACAGCCTCCGACTCGGTCATTATACCTATTCAAAGTGAGTATTTTGCTTTGGAAGGATTGGGCAAGTTGCTCAACACCGTGCGTATAGTTCAGACTCGGCTCAATCCCAGTCTAACTATCGAGGGCTTGCTGATAACTATGTACGACTCCCGTCTTCGATTGGCCCGTCAGGTGGTTGAAGATGTCAGGGCTCACTTCAAACGTTTGGTGTTCGACACACTTATTTATCGTAACACCAAACTTGCCGAGGCCCCAAGTTATGGCAAGTCTATCATCATGTACGATGCCACATGTGCCGGTGCAGTCAACTACCTCAATCTCGCCAACGAAATACTTAAACGTAACAAGCTTAAGCAAAGCACTAAATAATGGCAAGTAAGAAACCCTTAGTCCCAGGTCGCGGTCTTGACGCAATTCTGGGCAATATTGATGTAGAGTCTATCAACGACCATACGTCCGATGTCACTGCAGCTATCTCTTCGGTGGCTATTAGTGATATTGAGGCCAATCCGTTCCAGCCTCGCAAGGAATTCGACAACGAGGCTCTTGAAGAGTTGGCGCAGTCCATTCGCGAACAAGGAGTGATTACCCCCATCACCGTCCGCCGTATGCCCGACGGGAAATACCAGCTCATAGCTGGCGAGCGCCGTCTGCGTGCGTCCCAAATGGCCGGGCTCACCGAGTTGCCCGCCTATATCCGCATCGCCACCGACGGGCAGATGATGGAAATGGCTCTTGTTGAGAATATCCAGCGTGAGAATCTTAACGCTATGGAGATAGCTCTTTCCTACAATGCCCTTATCGAAGAGTGCCGTCTCACCCATGAACAGCTCAGTCAGCGTGTGGGCAAGGACCGCTCTACAATTACTAACTATCTTCGACTGCTCAACCTTCCTGCCGAAACTCAGTTGGCTCTCAGTTCCGGCCAAATCAGCATGGCTCATGCCCGTGCACTCATCAATGTTGAAGACCCCGAGGAGCATCTTGCCATACTGCATGATATTATCAACCGGCATCTTTCGGTTCACCAAACCGAGCAGATGATAAAGGCAGGCAGACAAGAGGGTCGTAGCCATACAACCAGCAAGCCCGAACTGCCCACCACACACAGTGCTGCCCAATCCCAATTGCGTCAGGTGTTGCAGTCGGATGTCGAAATCAAACGTTCCCGCAGAGGGAAAGGTACTATGGTCATCCACTTCAACAGCGATGCCGACTTTGAGCGTATAATGAAACTGCTTCAACCATAAATAATCACCAACGGTATATTGTGTATAAACATCTGCTGATAATACTACTCCTGATGGTGGCTGTGGCAGCCCATGGCCAGCAAGAGGATGTTCGTCAGCAGTCAGCCGACTCTGCCATCCTTCTACAAGCCCAACCGGCCAAGGTTGCAACAGTTCAAGGACATAATCCCACCAAGGCCCTGCTTCTTTCCCTTATACCCGGAGCCGGTCAGATATACAATGGTCATGCTTGGAAAATTCCTATTATCTATGGTGCGTTGGGAGGTGTTGGCTATTTTGTCTACGACAACTACACCAACATGGTTGCTTTCAAAAAAGAATACCTTCAACGTGTAAACGAAGGTGTGCGCAGCCTTGAGGGGTACACCAACTATCCCGACATGAGCATATATAATATGTACCAATCGTACAATAAAAACTTCCAACTTTTCGTTATCATAACAGCTGCAGTTTATGGACTCAACCTCATCGATGCTTATGTGTTTGGACATCTATATGATTTTCAAATCGATGACGACCTGACTCTGCATCTTGGGCCTTCAGTAGCACCAATGCCTACATTTGGAGGTTATGCCCCCTCGCTGCAACTGACTTTGCGTTTTTAACTATATTAAACCGAATCAACGATTAAAAACAAATAATAAATGAACCCGATTCTGATGATTCAAGCCGACATGGCTAATGTAGAGACGGTAGTGGACACTGCCGCCGCTGTAGCTTCCACCGAACGTATCACCCTTTGGCAAATGGCTCTCAACGGAGGATGGATAATGCTTGTGCTTGCCATTCTTCTCGCTTTGGCAATATATATTTCTATAGAGCGCTATTTGGCTCTTCGCCAAGCTGTCAAAACCCAGGATGATGACCTCTTCATGAACAATATCCGTGACTACATCCACAAAGGCGATGTAGACGGGGCACGCTCATTGTCCAAACAAACCAACTCTCCTTTGGCCCGCATGGTCGACAAAGGACTCTCCCGTCTGGGTCGCCCCCTGTCCGATATCCAGGCCGCTATCGAAAACGAAGGCAAACTTGAAGTGGCCCGCTTGGAGAAACGTGTATCCCTCGTTGCTACAGTTGCCTCGCTCGGACCCATGATTGGTTTCCTTGGCACCGTAACCGGTATGGTCACCTGTTTCCAGGATATGGCCTTTGCCGGCAACAACATCGAAATCAACACCCTTGCCACCGGTATGTATCAGGCTATGGTAACAACCATCGGCGGTCTTATCGTCGGCATCATCTGCTATTTTCTCTACAATGTCCTCGTCACCCGTATCAACAAGGTGGTTCTCGACATTGAGGTGCGCGCTACCGAATTCATGGACCTTCTCCACGAACCGGCCTAATCCCAACCTATTCTTTCACCAGTCACATGTTTCATCCTAAAGTAACAAGCCATGATAGAGACGAGAAACAAATTGTCGATTGAGCAAAACAGCTCCACCATGTCCGACCTCGTGTTCCTGCTGCTGGTGTTCTTCATGATGACCTCTACGCTCATCAGCCCCAACGCCGTCAAATTGCTTCTGCCCGAAAGCGGCAGCAAGACTATGGCCAAACAGAATGTAACGGTCTATATCGACGAGAATCATAATTTCCAAGTCAACAACACACCTACTGATATCGATGGCCTCCAGCCCCTCATTGCTTCGGGTATCGAGCCAGGTATCAGCGACGCCTGTGTGGTACTGCGTTCCGACAAGTCTGTCCCCGTTCAGTATGTTGTCAATGTCATCGATGCTGTCAACGCCATTAACGAGCAAACGGGTACCAAACACAAGGTAATTCTGGCAACATCTCCGAAGAAATAGCCATACAATTCACGTTTTAATACCCAAAGAACTATGTCAACCCCATCCAATAGCGAAAACCGGAACCGCATCATCTCGGGATTCATCACAGCCCTGTGCATGATATTGATTGTGGTGGTTTGTCTCGCCTTCGGTTATGATCCTCCCGACCCGCCTATCCCCGAAGAGGGTGTTGAGGTAAACTTGGGCAATAGCGACTTCGGTCTTGGCAACAATCCTATGCCTGCCGAGTCCCAGGCTTCCAGCGCCCCACGTCCTCGGTCTGTGGCCGAGAATATAGCCACTCAGAGCACTGAGTCGTCTACTCCCATGACCACATCCGACAAACCTTCCACTTCCCAGAAAGATAATCCTGTCCCTACTACCACCAAACCCGAACCGCCCAAAGAGCCGGAAATCAACAAAAACGCACTCTTTAGCGGCAACCGTGGCAACAAGAACAACAACGCCAACAGTGGCAGCGAGGGCAACACCTATGGCAAAGGCAATATGGGCAAAGAGGGCGGTGACCCCAACTCCAACCGCTACGACGGCACTCCCGGCAAAGGGGGGGCGGGCTTCAGCCTAAGCGGCCGTTCGGCCCGTGCGCTACCTTCCCCCAACACCAGTACGAACCGCGAAGGAAAGGTGGTGGTAAAAATATGGGTGGACCGTGCCGGTAACGTCACTCAAACCTCTGCTCCCGAAAAAGGTTCCACTCTTACCGATGCCAGCCTGGTGAGCAAAGCCAAAGCTGCTGCCATGAAGGCCAAGTTCAGCCCCAAAGACGATGCTCCTGAAGTGCAAACGGGAACAATCACTTATGTTTTCCGCAACAATTAAGCAACGGCATTATGGAAGAACCTGTCCGTATCGATAAATACCTTTGGGCCGTCCGCCTCTACAAAACCCGCAGCCTCGCAACCGATGCCTGTCGATGTGGGCATGTGCGTCTTAATGGTATGCCCGTAAAGCCCTCCCACGAGGTACGTGAAGGCGAAGTATACGAGCTTTCTATCGAGCAGCTGCACAAGATAATCGAGGTCAAACAGCTTCTTAACAACAGGGTAGGGGCCAAGCTTGTCGAAAACTATATGATTGACCGCACCCCACAAGAGGAATATGAGCGCATTCAAATGGTGCGACAATATGCATTCGAGAAACGTGACCGCGGATCAGGCCGACCCACCAAACGCGAACGTCGCGACATCGAGGAATTCAAATACAAATAATCCAACACTATGCTTCCCCGCCCTCCACGGGGAAGCTCTTGTCTTTATATTTCAAAAAAAAGATTCATACTTTTGCAATAAATATTATTCATCTCATACATAATAACAGATTCGATAATGAACGAAGAAGAGGTAATACGCGATATATTGGCAGGAAATGTCAATCGCTACGAGGAGATAGTTCGTGAGTATCAGTCAATCGTAGCCAACCTCTGTTTCAAAATGGGAGGCACACGCGTTGATGTCCCCGAATTGACACAGCAGGTGTTCGTCGAGCTCTATATGGCATTGCCCCGCTTCCAGTTCAAATCGAAACTGAGTACTTTCATTTACCGCATCACTGTCAATGTTGTCTGCAAGGACCTTAAATACAACAGCCGCATACTCACTCCCACCGACGACTTCCCAATCCCCGATACTACTTCCGACGAACGCAATGCCGAGCAGAACATCATCCGCGACGAACGTCATCGCCAACTCCACCAAGCCATTGGACGCCTTCATGCCGAACAACGCACCGCCTTGGTACTCTACACTTTCAATGACTTCTCCTACAACGACATCGCTGACGTGATGCAATGTACAACTGCAAAAGTCGAGTCCCTCATTTTCCGGGCTCGTAAGAATTTGAAAAAGATGTTAGAAAAGATATGAATTATATGATGACCGATGAAGATATACTACAGCAACTACGCGAGCTAAACTACCCCGATAAAATCGATGTGGTTGATGCCGTAATGGCACAGGTTCGCAACAAACCTCTGTTGGTGCCACAGCCTAAACGTGTCTCTTTCCAGCGTTGGGCCGTCGCTGTCGCCGCTTGTTTTGTGCTGGCTGTCACTGTCAATGTATCCATCCTCTTCTTGCGCGACTTTAATGAACCCCAGCTGAGCAAAGATATTGCTATGGTATACAACTATACCGACGCCTACAACTCTATTTCTTCCGACGACTCCTATGACTTCGGATTGGTGGAATACCTCTACGATGAATGAACCCATTAATCAATAACCATAAAACATCAGTGCACAATGAAAAAGAAAATTGCAACTTACCTTGTGGCCATTTTAGCCTGCACAATGCTCTTTGCACAGTCTCCCAATGAATTCGGTCACGGTAAGAAACACCACAAACATGAACCTCCCAAGATTGAGGAGATGGTGAGCAATCTGTCTGCCATCCAGAAGAAGCGTCTCGAAACTATCACCCAGGAAAGCAAGAAACAGGTTGATAAAATGCAGGCCGAACTGAAGTCTATCAATAGTCAAATCCGCAAACTACTTGATGCCGAAGGCGATCAAACCAATACCTTATTCCCTCTCTTTGAGCGTGAGGCACAACTTAAACTTGAAATCAACAAGGAAATGTACCGCACCCGTCAGCAAATCAACAATGTCCTCTCCAAGGAACAACTCAAAGAGCTGCGCGAGCGTATGAAAGCCGACCGCAAGAAACATGAGCGTGAACACAAAAAGAATCCCCCTCAGAAGTAGTTTCTACTTTTGAGATTATAGTTTTTCATTTTTACAGTTTTCATGGAGTGCCCGATGTGATATCGGGCACAATTTTTATGTATCGGTAGGTTCTATTTATTTGTTTTCCTTGTCGCGTCCCTTCGGGACGCAGTTTTCTATTGTCTGAGTGTCACGGCACTGCGCCTTCGGCTTGTACCGTGTTATTAATAGTCTCACCTCTTCGAGGTGATTTATAGAAGTCCCCTATTGGTGTCTATCGCATGTATTGCAACAGTCCTTTCTTTCTGTGATGTAGTACTCCTTATCCCCGAATTTATGGCATCGCGGATCCAATGACAACACTACATAGACATAATAATCCAGACAAGAAAGAAATACCCTCCGCGTCAGTCTTGCACCGATGCGGAGGGTAGGGGAGTAAACTCGTCGTTGATATTCCCTCTAATCTATTGTTTTAAGGTATTCCAGTATGGCACTTGCGGCTTTTCTGCCGGCACCCATGGCAAGTATCACCGTGGCGGCTCCGCTCACTGCGTCTCCTCCGGCAAAAACTCCGGGACGCGAGGTTTGCCCATTCGCGTCAGTCTTCAATCCGCCCCACTGTTCTGTCTCAAGCCCTGGGGTTGTGGTTTTGATAAGTGGGTTGGGGCTTGTACCCAGTGCAACCACCACATTGTCCACCTCCATCTCAAACTCGCTGCCTTCTATCACGCTGAACTTTCTACGTCCCTTCTCATCCAAATCTCCCATCTCCATTCTCACGCAACGCATAGCGCGAACATTACCGTCCTTGTCGCTGATAAACTCTGTGGGATTTGTCAGGAACGAGAAAGCTATCCCTTCCTCTTTGGCGTGGTGCACCTCCTCGCGACGGGCGGGCATATCCATTTCGTCACGGCGGTATATCACCGTCACGTCGCTACCCAGTCGTTTAGCCGTACGGGCAGCATCCATAGCAACGTTGCCGCCACCTATCACCGCCACCCGTTGGCCCAAATATATCGGAGTGTCATATTCCACTTCGTAGCCGTGCATCAGGTTCGTACGCGTCAGCAGTTCGTTCGCCGACACCACGCCCACCAGCGTCTCGCCCGGTATACCCATAAACTTAGGCAGTCCGGCTCCGCTGGCCACATACACGGCTTTATATTCCTCTTTCTCAAACAGCTCGTCAATCGTGATACTTTTGCCAACAATGATGTTTGTCTTTATCTCAACACCCAAATTGCGCAAATTCTCAATCTCCGGCTCCACCACTTTCTTCTTGGGCAGTCTGAATTCTGGTATACCGTACACCAGTACTCCTCCCGCATGGTGCAGTGCTTCGAATATCGTCACCCTGCATCCGTTCTTGGCCAAGTCGGCAGCGCAGGTCAGTCCCGAAGGTCCCGAACCGATAATGGCAACCTTCGGCCCGTCCAATTGTTTCGGCTCACTCGGGGTGGCATCCTTTTGCACATTCTCTCTAACATGGTCTGCCACAAACCGTTCCAATGCTCCAATGGCTATAGGCTCACCCTTTTTGCCCAATATACAACTGCCTTCGCATTGGTTCTCCTGCGGACACACACGGCCACACACTGCTGGCAACGTCGAGTCGTTTGTAATAATAGAGTATGCTTTCTCAAACTCCCCTTCGGCAATGGCTGCCACAAAGTCGGGAATCCGAATGCTCACCGGGCACCGTGTCACACACATCGGCTTCTTGCAGTGAAGACAGCGGCGTGCTTCTGCCACAGCCTGCTCAGCGGTGAAACCAAACGACACCTCTTCGAAGTTTTTGGCCCGTACTGCAGGGTCCTGCTCTTGGGGTTTCTGACGGCAAATGGCTTTCTCCACTGCGCCGCTCAGGTTGCAGCGGTGTGGTGGCTGTACGTTTCCGTCACCCTCTACGACAGCAATGCGGTAAATACGTTCGTCAGGTGTCTTCAGTCGACGTCCAGCTTCGTCAAAGTCCACCTCATGTCCGTCAAACTCAGGCCCGTCAACACAGGTGAATTTCACCTTTCCACCCACCGTAACGCGGCAGGCTCCGCACATGCCCGTGCCGTCCACCATCATGCAGTTCATGCTCACTATGGTTTTCAATCCCAGCTCTTTGGTCAGCAGCGACACGAATTTCATCATCGGCAGTGGCCCGATGGCAATGCAATGGCTATACGCTTTGCCTTCGTCCTCTACCAAACTCTTTATCTTGTTGGTCACCAGTCCCTTTTCCCCATAGCTCCCGTCGTCGGTCATAATAAACAGGTTGTCGCACACTGCTCTCATCTTCTCTTCAAAGAAAAGCAAATCCTTGTTGCGTGCACCGATAATCACATCGGTGGGAATGCCCAGGCTGTGTGCCCATTTCACTTGGGGATACACAGGCGCAATGCCCACACCTCCAGCCACAAAAAGCAGCCGCATGGCAGCCTTCTCTTCGTCGGTGCTGTCTATCAACTCGCTCGGGCGTCCCAGCGGTCCCACTATCGAGAACAGACTGTCGCCTTCCTGCAGTTTACTCAATCTCAGGGTGCTGTCGCCAACCACCTGATACACTATGTCAATACTTTCTCTTTCGTGATGGATGTCGCAAATTGTCAACGGCACACGCTCGCCTTTGTCGTGCGGTATAACTATCACAAATTGCCCCGGCTGTCCGCATTTGGCAATCCAGGGAGCGTGTATTTCCATCAGATAAATCCGGTTGCTGTTCAGCAACTCTTTCTTCAGTATTGTATACATATTATTCCTTGTTTTAAGGTGCAAAAATACGAATAATAATTTGATTTTCGATTTTTTTCTTGTGCTTTAACAATCCCTACTCCCAACCCTGTGGGCAAAACATGCAGTGTAGGTCAGCATCACGGGCATTCTTGCTTGCCCCGCAAAACAGCAATTCTGCCTACTGCGGATCCACGTCGAAATGTATCTGCAACGAGGCCTGGTTCTTGTCGCTCTTCAATTTGTCGGCTATATCCATTATGATGTGTTTGGCATCGGCAATGGGCTCCGATCGCTCAAACCTTAGCAGTATCTTCTTCAGATACAGCCCCCTTACTTTCATCACACTGGGATATTCCGGCCCCATCACTCTCTGGCCGAACACACTGCGCAACTGTGCGGCATACGCTGCCGCCGTATCGTTCAGATGGTCGCTGTCGCGGTGTTTCAGCGTAATGTCTATGAAGCGGTAGAATGGTGGGTAACGGAACACTCTCCGGTCGGTAATCTGGCTACTGTACATAGCCTGGTAGTCGTTGTCCATCACGTTACGTATGGCCTGATGGTAAGGGTTGTATGTCTGTATTATCACCTTGCCGCGGTGCCCGTGGCGGCCTGCGCGTCCGCTCACCTGTGTCATCTGTTGGAATGCGCGCTCAAACGACCTGAAGTCGGGAAAATATATCAAATTATCCGCACTCACTATGCCCACCACACTCACATGGTCAAAATCCAGTCCCTTGGTCACCATCTGTGTCCCCACCAATATGTCTATCTTCCGGTCCTGAAAGTCGTTGATTATCTCCACATATCGGTTCTTCTGCATCGTGCTGTCCAAGTCCATACGCGCTATCGATGCTTTCGGGAACAGAATGCTCAGGTCGTCCTCTATCCGCTCGGTGCCGAACCCCTTCATTGTGAGGTGGTGGCTGTGGCAGGCGGGACACTCTGTCGGCATCGGGATAGAGTAACCGCAATAGTGGCAGCGCATACTGTTGGTGGATTTGTGATACACCAGCGACACATCGCAATGCTCGCACTTGGGTGTCCAGTGGCAGTCGTCGCATTCTATCCTCAGCGAAAATCCCCTCCGGTTCTGGAACAATATCACCTGCTCGTGGTTATCCAGCGCTTCCTGTATATTTTCTATCAGAAACTGTGACAAATAGGTCTTGCTCACAGCCGCATTGTCGCCCCGTTCGCGGCGCAGCCGCTTGGCCTCCTCCTTCATGTCGGCACACATCACCTCGGGCAGCAGCAATCCGCCAAAACGTTTCTTCATCTCGCACAGGCCGTACTTGCCTTGCGTGGCGTTGTAGTAACTTTCCAGCGACGGTGTGGCCGACCCCAGCAGCGTCCGTGCGCCCCACAGGTGGGCCAGATATATGGCCGCGTCCCGCCCGTGGTACCGCGGCGACGGGTCGTATTGCTTGTAGCTGTTGTCGTGCTCCTCGTCCACTATCACCAACCCCAAGTCCCTGAATGGCAGAAACAAGGCACTTCGGGCACCCAGCAGTATGTCATACCTCTGCTCTCGATTGTCGCTCATGGTGCGGTTCCACACCTCCGCCCGCTGCGAAGCACTGAATCGCGAGTGATACACCCCCACGCGGTTCCCGAAATACTTCCGCAGCCTATTGATTATCTGTGCCGTTAGGGCTATCTCCGGCAGCAGGAAAAGCACCTGTTTCCCCTCCTTCAACGTCTCGTGCATCAATCTGATATACACCTCCGTCTTGCCCGACGACGTCACCCCGTGCAGCAGTGTCACCGCCTTCTCGCTCTGGTGCATATAGTCCACCACCGCCTGCTGTTCATCGTTCAGCTGGATACTCTCGGCCGACACCAGGCTGTCATACTCCATCAGCCGCGACTCTATCCGCTCCTCCTGCAGCAGTACCCCGTTCTTGAGCAATGTACGCAGCGATGCCGCCGACACCTTTTCGCCCCCGTCAGCCTCCAGCAGCTTCCGTTTGGCCACCGCCTCTTTCCCCATCTGGCTCAGCTGCATAAAATGCATCAGCGTTTCCAGCTGCTTGTGTGTCGAGCGTTTCTTCTCCAACGTGTCGAACAACTCGCGACAACGCTCCGCATTCTGGTAATCGGGGGCCAGCGTCAAATAAGTCGACGTTCGGGGTGTGAACCGCTGGCGCAACTCCTCGTTCATCACTATTATCTCCCGCTCCATCATGGTGTTGAGCAGCGGCATCATCTTCTGCAGCCCAATGGCACGGCTTATATCCTCCACCGTCATCACCGGGTGGTCGGCCAGCAGCTGCACCACTCGCAGCTCGTTCGCCGTCAAGTCGTTCAACTCCCCGCTATAGTCGGGATGTATCGACACCGACGACTCGCTGGCCAGCTTGAACGCCGTAGGCAGCGCAACGGCCATCACGTCGCCCACATAACTCATGTAATAATCCGCTATCCATTCCCAGAAACGGAACTGGTGCTCGTCCACAATGGGGTTGATATCAAGTATCGACAACACATACTTCACCGTGTATCGGGGGCATTCCTCATGCACACGCCTCACCACAGCCGAATACAACCGCTTCGGTCCGAACTGCACCACTACCCGCTGCCCCGCCTTTATCACATCGTTATACTCCTGTGGCACACGGTAGGTATATGTACCGTGAATATGAAGGGGCAATATGACATCAACAAAAAATGTATTCATTATCGGTTTGCAAAAATACGAAAAAAAACTTTCTCACGTTATAAAGAAACGAAAAAAAAGTCATCGCTACCCACATTGCACCGATTATCAACACTTCGCGCATGAAAAGAATAATCCTTGCCGTCACCAACGACGTGGTCACCGACCAGCGTGTCGACCGCACCTGCCGCACCCTCACCCAGGCGGGCTACAGCGTCACCCTCATCGGCCGGCGACTGCCCGACAGCCCGGCCCTCACGCCCCGTCCCTACAGCGTATGCCGCATGAGGCTCCTCTTCAAGCGCAATGTGTGGTTCTATGCCGAATACAATGTACGCCTCTTCCTCAAACTGCTCTTCGCCCCGGCCGACGCCTTCTGGGCCAACGATACCGACACCCTCCCGGCCTGCACACTGGCCGCACTCCTGCGCCGCCGCCGCCTCTGCTTCGATGCCCACGAACTCTTCCCCGACGTGCCCGAACTCATAGGGCGTCCACGGGTGCAGGCCGTGTGGCGCAAGGTGGAGCGGATATGCCTGCCCCGTGTCGATGCAGCCTTCACCGTATGCCAAAGCGTGGCCGATGTCTACCACAGCCGCTACGGCATCAACATGACTGTGGTCCGCAACCTCCCGCTCTCCGCTGTAGGTTCGCTGAAGGTTCGCTCCACCTTCGCTCCACCATATACATTGCTCTACCAAGGAGCCGTCAACGTGGGTAGGGGAGTGCGCGAGCTCGTCGACGCAATGCAGCACCTGCCCCAATGCCGGCTTGTGGTGGCAGGCGTGGGCGACCTCTACACCTCCCTCCGCCGCTATGCCTCCACCCTCGACTGGAGCGACCGCATACAGTTTCTCGGCCGTCTCGAGCCCGACCGCCTTCATGCCCTCACCGCCCAAGCCCACCTCGGCCTTTGCCTGCTCGAAGACCTCGGCCTCAACTACCGCTATTCGCTCCCCAACCGCATTGCCGACTTCGTCCAAGCCGGTGTCCCCATCCTCGCCACCAACTTCCCCGAAATAGCCCGCATCCTGTCCCAATACGGCACAGGCGACCTCACCGAACCCTGCCCCGCGCAAAAGGAAGGGGAAGCCTACCGCCTTTACCTCCTGCGTCTGGCCTCCGACATCAATTCCGCCCTCCAGCGTTGGGGCTCCATCCCGCCCGCCACCCGCCAACAAATCTTCTCCACCGCCGCCTCCCACCTCTGTTGGGACAACGAGCAGCACCTTCTCCTCTCCGCCCTCCGACCCTTGCTATAACCCTCCTCGTTCCACCCTCCGTCCATGTCTGTCAGGCGATTTCAAGAAAACACACATCCGCACCCCATCCCTCACACCATTTATTTGACAAGCCAATCAGTATAACCAGCAAAAATCTGTCAAGCGTTTTCAAGAAAACACACCACACCTCCGTCCCTGCACCCGTTTTTTTCCGCCTTCGCTACCTATTAAACCCTTTTCTAGCTCTTATTAAGCTCTTCTTATCCGCTATGGTGAAATGAACTTCTGAAAGTACCAAAGTAGTGCTTGTGGGTTAGCAAAGTTGAGTTGTATGAAGAATGGTTGAAAAGAAAAGGTAAAAAAAAAATGGAATGAATAATATTTTAACAAATCGGGCGTTATCAAAATAAACAAAAAAGAAATTTATGCTATACGACATTTTTTTAGCTCTTTATTTTATCGGTTGCCTTGTAGGCTTATGGTTTGTGTTCAAGAAGATGGGAGTGGCTCCGTGGAAAGCCCTTATTCCAATTTATAATATAGTGGTTTGGATACAGAAGTGCGGAAAGGGGAAGATGTGGTATATCTATTTCCTCATTCCCGCAATCAATGTGTTTATGTTCCTGCTGCTGGTGGTGGAGACGGCCAAGACGTTCCACAGATACAGTTTTTGGGAGCAGACTTTTGCAGTAATTTTCCCGTGGATTTACCTGCCGTTCCTAGGGTTGAACAAGATGGAGTATCACGACCCCACTCAGGAGCCGCCCCACAAGGTGAGCGAACTGCGCGACTGGGTGGATGCCATAGTCTTTGCACTGGTTGCGGCTGTGATAATACGCGGCAAAGTGCTGGAATTCTATACCATACCGTCGAGCTCCATGGAAGGGTCGTTGCTGACGGGCGACTATCTGCTGGTGTCGAAGCTGGCTTACGGACCCCGTGTGGCGATGACGCCGCTTGGAGTGCCGCTGGTGCATAATGTACTGCCCTTCACCGACGGACAGGTGGAGTCGTATCTTAAATGGCCGAAAATGCCTTACCACCGCTACTGTGGGTTGGGCAAGGTGGAACGCTATGATGCCGTTGTGTTCAACTACCCTGTGGGCGACACGATGTGTACTGCCTGGAAAAGCAACAAGAGTTATTACGACCTGGTGCGCGAAATGGGCAGGGAGAATGTGCTGAATGCCAAAACCATGCAGGTGGGAGACCAGATGGTGGAAAACCATATCCGTGTGCGGCCGGTCGACAAGCGCGAGAATTTCATCAAACGCTGTATCGGTTTGCCGGGCGAGGATTTGCAAATTATCAACCAGCAAGTTTATATTAACGGCCAGCCCATTGACCAGCCGCGTTCAAGCCAACAGACCTATGCGGTGCGTTTCCACGCAGGGTTGAACACACGCAAGATTATGGACGATATGGGAGTGAGCTACGAGGACTACGAAAACGCATTGGCAATGATGATGTATGGAGGAGTGGACGCATTCCAGTTGCCGCTATCGGCTGAGAAGGCTAAGGCATTTGCCAGCCGTCCCGATGTGGTGTCGGTGGAGCCGTTGGTGTTTGCCGCCGACAGCAACACGGAGATGATGGTGTTCCCCTATGCCAAAGGCTATAACTGGACGGTGGACAATTTCGGTCCCATACACATCCCGGCCAAGGGCGAGACACTGAAACTGACGCTGGAAAACCTGCCCCTGTACGAACGGATGATCTGTGCGTATGAGGGTAATGAGCTGGAGGTGAAAGGTGGAAAGATATACATCAACGGCACCGAGACCGACAGCTATGTGCCCAAGATGGACTACTACTGGATGATGGGCGACAACCGCCACAACTCGGCCGACAGCAGGTTTTGGGGCTTTGTGCCAGAAGACCACATATCGGGCAAGGCCAAATGGGTGGTGTTCTCGATGGATAAGGACCACAAGAAACCCCGCTGGAACCGTATATTCATGAACGCCTGCAACTGGAAATAGAAATGATAACGAAAGAACCGGGAGGGGTTTTTAAATAAAAATAAAGGCAATATTAATTAACTAAAAAAGGCAACTTGCTGACCATTAGAGGAAAATAGATAAAAACGATAATGGGATGCACAAAAAAAATAAAAAAAACATACAATAAATTGCAATTTTTTAAGTTAATAGGATACTGAATAATTAAGATGAAAGCGATAATAAACACACCTAAAGGATCGATGACAGCGGAACTGTATGAAAAAGAGGTTCCCAACACAGTTGCAAACTTTGTGAAACTGGCCCAGTCGGGCTTTTATGACGGGCTGAGATTCCACAGGGTGATACCCGACTTTGTGATACAGGGCGGATGCCCCTACAGCCGTAATATGCGAGACCCGAGAGTGGGCACCGGTGGACCGGGATGGCACATAAAATGCGAGACCCAGGCAGAAAAGCAATACCACGACCGTGGTGTGTTGTCGATGGCCCATGCAGGGAAAGACACCGGCGGAAGTCAGTTCTTTATATGCCACAACCGTGAGAACACGCAGCATCTGGACGGAGTGCACACCTGTTTCGGACGAGTGGTGGAGGGATTGGAAGTGATAGACGAAATAAGAGCAGGTGATTTGATAGAGAGCATTGTGATAGTTCCGGATGAACAATAAACGACACGAATAGTTACTTGGAAAGAAATAGTAATAAACGACAAAAACATTTTTGATATATGAACTTAGGAATTAAATTGCTTGTAGCAGAGGACGACCCCAATCTGGGGACTATATTGAAAGCTTATCTTACACAAAAGGGTTACACAGTATTTTTGGCTGTTGACGGACAGTCGGCATTGGATTCATATCAGAACGACGATGTGGATGCATGCATTCTGGACATCATGATGCCAGTGAAGGATGGTTTCACCGTAGCCAAGGAAATACGCCGCGTGGACAAACGGATACCCATCATTTTCCTGACAGCCAAGAACCTGGAAGCCGACAAGTTGAAAGGCTTTGAAATCGGTGCAGACGACTATGTGACCAAACCGTTCAGCATGGACGAGCTGTTGGCACGTTTGAATGCCACAATACGCCGCTCGTTCGACGACGGAAAGCCCGACAAGAATCTGTTCCACATTGGTGACTTTGTGTTCGATTATGCCCACCAGACCCTTACTTGTGGCGACAATGTGCAGCGCCTGACCATGAAGGAAAGCGAACTGCTGAGAATGTTTGCCATGAACTTCAACCAATTGGTGGACCGCACCAGCACACTGCAGAAGATTTGGAAAGACGACAGCTATTTTGCCGCACGAAGCATGGACGTGTATATCACCAAGCTGCGCAAATATCTGAAAGTGGACCCGAAAGTGCAGATAGTGAATGTGCATGGAGTGGGATTCCGATTGACAGTAAAGAACGACTAAATGAGATTGACTTTTTTAGGAACGGGTACTTCGCAAGGGGTGCCCGTTATAGCATGTGGATGTGCTGTGTGCCAGTCGCAGGATAAACGCGACAGGCATTTGCGTACGTCGGCTCTGGTAGAGACCGATGAAGGGAAAAATATACTGATAGACATAGGGCCGGACTTCAGGGAGCAGATGCTGCGCGAGAAAGTGAGCCATCTGGACAGCATATTGATTACACATGCACACCGGGATCACGTCGGGGGATTGGACGACATACGGTCGTTCAACTATGTGCAGCACTGCAAGATGGAGATATTTTGTAACCGTGAGGCCCGCACAGCCATAGAGCGGGACTATCATTATATTTTCGCCTACCATGAGTTTCCCGGACTGCCAGAGGCCAACCTGCACGAGGTGAGCGGAGACGAACCGTTTGAGGCGGCAGGGGTAGAGGTGATACCGGTGAAAGCGATGCATAAGGATTTGCCGATATTGGGCTACCGCATCGGGAAACTTGGATACATCACCGATGCCAACCATATAGAACCTCGAGAACTGGATAAGTTGAGGGGAGTGGATGTGCTTGTGGTCAACGCTTTGCGGAAGACAAAACATTTCTCCCACTTCTGTTTGGAAGAGGCGTTGGAGGTGATAAAAGAAGTGGAGCCGAATAGGGCATATATCACCCATGTGAGTCATGAAATGGGACTGTATGCCGAAGTGAACGGAGAATTGCCGGAAGGGGTGCAGATAGCCTGCGACGGAGAAAAAGTGACAATTCAATAAATAGAGAAGAGAAAAATGCACTTGCATATTGTATCGTTCAACGTTCCGTGGCCAGCCGATTATGGCGGGGTGATAGATGTGTATTACCGCATCAAAGCACTGTGGGCCAGTGGTGTGAAGATACATCTTCACTGCTACACCTATGGGCGTGGGAAAGCGGAAGAGTTGGAAAGAATATGTGAGGAAGTGTGTTATTATGAGCGCGCGACAGGAATGAAAAGCCAGTTGTCGAGGAAGCCCTATATAGTTCGGTCGCGACAGTCGGAAGCCTTGATAGAACGGCTCAAACAAGACGATTATCCAATACTGCTGGAAGGCCTGCACAACGGATATGTGCTGGAACGGCTGAAAGGCAGCGGCCGCCGGATAATGGTTCGTGCCCACAACGTGGAACATGAATACTATCAAGAACTTGCCCAGGCAGAGAAGAGCGCCTGGAAACGGTGGTTCTTCAAGATGGAATCCCGGAAGTTGAGACGCTACGAACCTGTGTTGAAGGAGGCTACGGCGGTGTTGGCAATATCGGAAAAAGATGCATCACATTTCAAAGAGATAGGGTGTGGGGACGTGAGGGTTGTGCCACCATCGCACGGACACAGCCAGGTCACGTCGCTGCTGGGCAGGGGAGAGTATGTGCTGTATCACGGAAACCTCTCTGTGCCAGAGAACGAGGCGGCGGCGTTGTACTTACTGAAAGAGGTGTTCAATGATAGTCCTTACAGACTGACAATTGCGGGCCGCAATCCGAGCGAGGCACTGAGGAGAGAGGTTGAGAAAAATGCGAATGTGACACTTGTAGCAAATCCAGATGACGACACAATGCACAAACTGTTGCAGAATGCACATGTGAACCTGCTGGTTACCGGACAGGCGACGGGAGTGAAGTTGAAGCTGATGAACGCACTGTATGAGGGGCGGCATTGCTTGGTGAACAGCAATATGGTGGCAGGAACAGGGCTGGAACGAGCCTGTACTGTGGCAAATACGGCAGAAGAGCTGAGGGAAGCACTGGACAGGCTGGTGAGGCTGGAGTTTGACGAAGTGGAGCGCAACCGACGGATAGATGTGTTGAAAACAGCAGACATACAGAAAGAATTAGAAAAAATAATTATGTAAAATGCGTAATATTTCATATCTTTGCATTTTATAATAAAGTATGGCGAGATTTTTTAGGAGATATAAATCAACCATTTATGGCAACTACCGGAAGGCATATTGTGTCGACGGTGTGTTGACAGGCGTTTGCATGTCGGCATTGATGGCTATTAGGGATCTGATTGCGTCGAAGCCCATGGCCTCACCCGAGAACTATGTGACCGAAATCATATTGGCGGTTGGCATACTATGGTCGACCTATCAATACCGCAAGCAGTTGCCCGAAGGTAAGGTGACATTCAAAGAATTGATGCTGCTGGGACTGGGAATAGGCGTGGTGAGTGCATTGGTGTATGGGCTGTGGGTATGGCTGAACTGCGGTGTGCTGAACCCGGAGCGTGTGCAATACTACAACGAGCAGCGCATGGCTGTGATGGATGCACCCGAACAGAGTGCCGAAGCGGCCATTGCAATAGAGAAAGTGAAAGCATATACGGCTGGCGACTGGGCATTTATAGGAGGATTCCGGTCGGCAGTGATGAGTATTATAATAGCGTTCTTTGCCGCACTGATATTCCGAACCGAGAAAGGGACGGTGGTGACCAAAGAACAGAAAACAGAAAATTCAAAACAAACTCAAAAATAACAAAACAACATAATGGATATATCGATTATTGTACCGCTGTTTAACGAAGACGAATCGCTGCCGCATCTGGCAGAATGGATAGACCGTGTGATGGAGGAGCATCACTTTGACTATGAGGTAATCATGGTAGACGACGGGAGTAAGGACCGCTCCTGGCAAGTGATAGAGGGTTTGCACGAGAAGAATCCCCGCTACAAGGGGGTGAAATTCCGTCGCAACTATGGTAAATCGGCAGCATTGAATGTGGGATTTGGCAGAGCCAGCGGCGATGTGGTCATCACGATGGATGCCGACCTGCAGGACAGCCCCGACGAAGTGCCCGAGCTTTACAGAATGATAAAGGAAGAAGGATATGATTTGGTGAGCGGATGGAAAAAGAAACGCTATGACTCGAAGCTGGCCAAAAACATACCCTCAAAGTTCTTTAACTGGACTACGCGCAAGATGAGCGGAATAAAGCTGCATGATTTCAACTGTGGATTGAAGGCTTACAGGCACGATGTGGTGAAAAGTATAGAGGTGTATGGCGAAATGCACAGATATATACCTGTGATAGCCAAGTGGGCCGGTTTCGGCAATATAGGTGAGAAGGTGGTTCAGCACCGCAAACGTGAATTCGGTGTGACCAAATTTGGATTGAACCGCTTTGTAAACGGCTATCTGGACCTGATGAGTATCATGTTCATGTCGAAATTCGGCAAACAGCCCATGCACTTCTTCGGACTGATAGGGAGTATGGCCTTTTTGCTGGGATTTATTGCATTTGTGGTGGTGTGTGTGATGCGGCTTTGCGGACATATCTCGCTGACCAACAGTGTATGGTTCTATGTGTCGATGCTGTTCATACTGATGGGTACCATGCTGTTTCTGGCAGGATTCCTGGGCGAACTGATATGCCGTAATTCGACCACACGCAACCAATACCTGATAGAGAAAGACATGGTGTGCGACTTGACAAACGAATAATTATAAAAGACAACAACTAATAAAGACTGAATAGATTATGTCCCTTCAATGCGGAATAGTAGGACTGCCCAATGTGGGCAAATCAACATTGTTCAACTGCCTGAGTAACGCAAAAGCACAGGCGGCCAATTTCCCTTTCTGCACGATAGAACCCAATGTGGGAGTGATAACAGTGCCGGACGAGAGGCTGGCCAAACTGGTAGAAATGGAGCGGCCGGCCAGTGTGGTGCCTGCCACGGTGGAGATAGTGGATATTGCCGGACTGGTGAAAGGAGCTTCGAAAGGAGAGGGTTTGGGCAATAAGTTTCTGGGCGATATACGTACCACCGACGCTATAATCCATGTGTTGCGTTGTTTTGACGACGACAATGTGACCCATGTGGACGGAAGTGTGGACCCCATACGCGACAAGCAGACCATCGATTTGGAGCTGCAGTTTAAGGACTTGGAGACAATAGAAAACCGATACGACAAAGAGGTGAAGAAAGCCAAGGCCGGCGGCGATGCCAAAGCCAAGAAACTGGTGGAGGTTATGGACCTGTACAGAAACGCCCTGCTGTCGGGACATAGTGCACGCACTGTGGAACTTGACGAGGGACAACAGGAGGCGGCAAAAGACTTGATGCTGCTCACCGCGAAACCGATACTGTATGTCTGCAATGTGGACGAAGCATCGGTGGTTACGGGTAACAAATATGTGGATGCCGTACGCGAAGCGGTGAAAGACGAGAATGCCGAAGTGCTGGTGATAGGTGCAGGCATAGAAGCCGATATAGCTGAACTGGAGACATACGATGAGAAGCAGATGTTTCTGGAAGACTTGGGGCTGAAAGAGTCGGGGGTGAACCGGTTGATTAAAGCCGCTTACAAATTGTTGAACTTGCAAACATTCCTCACGGCAGGACCCAAAGAATGCCGTGCATGGACATTTAAGAAAGGAATGAAAGCACCTCAGACTGCGGGAATTATTCATAGCGATTTCGAGAGAGGCTTTATCCGCGCCGAGGTGATAAAATATGAAGATTATGTGGCATTGGGCAGTGAAGCCAAATGCCGCGAAGCAGGGAAGATAGCCATAGAGGGCAAGGACTATGTGGTGCAGGATGGAGACATAATGCACTTCCGCTTCAACGTGTGATATAACATAAAACCCGAAATAAACTATGCGGAAGAGACTGAATAGAATCACTGTGGCGGTGGCTGCTGTCGGACTGACGGCAGCGGTGTGCTCGTGTTCGACACAAAAAGCCACATGGTCGAATATTCAGTATCACAACCTGACCACCCACTACAATATTTGGTGGAACGGGAACGAGAGTTTGAAAAAGGGAGTGGATGAAATAGAAACACGCTGCAAGGACGACTACACAAGGATGATACCTGTGGTGAAGCTGGGCACAAAAGAAGAAGTGATGCCCATCTATCCTAATTTCGACAGGGCAGTAGAGAAGAGCCTGAAAGGAATAAAGAAACACAGTATCTTTGTGAATGGACAAGAGCATGTGCCATATATAGCCAAATGTTACATGATGACGGCCTATGCCACATTCTATAAACATGACTATGTGACCGCGGCGAGTACTTGTCAGATGCTTGCGTCGCAATATGCAGGGACAGAGATAGGGGACGAGGCATCGGTGCTTATGGCACGCTGTTCGACTATGGACCAGCGGTATCAGGATGCCGAGAGTGCGCTGGACGAACTGATGACAGCGGCGGGAAAGGATAATTTTGCCGAAAGCCAGAAACTGAACCTGTATATAGCAATGGCGGAATGCACATTGTATCAGGAGAAATACAAGAAATGTGTGCAGTTTCTCAAGATGGCACTTGAACAAGGCCCATCAAGAAGGCAGAAAGCCCGTATCTATTTCCTCCTGGGACAAATATACCAGGATCAGGAGAAAAGACCGACGGCCTCGAAGTACTATGAGAAAGTGCTGAAATGCGGTCCCTCGTACGAAATGGAGTTCAATGCACGGTTGAACCTGGCTTCGTGTGCCGACCTTCAGCACACAGACCGGAAAGCTTTGGAAAAGTTGTTGGACCGCATGTTGAAAGACAAGAAAAACGAGGAGTTTTTAGACCAGATATATTACGCCAAAGGCGAAATGTATATGGGAATGCGTGAGATTAAGAAGGCGTGTGAGGAGTTCAAGACCTCGTCGGCTGTATCGAAAAACAATCCTGCACAGAAAGCTCGTTCGGCTATACGGCTGGGGGGAATACTTTACGACAAGTTCCAGGACTATGACCACGCGCAACTGTATTACGATACTGCGATGTCGATAATAAAGCCAGACTATCCCCATTACAGCAATATTAAATCGCGCTATGACCTGCTGACCTCGCTGGTGGCATATACGAGGGTGATATCGCACAACGACAGCCTGATAGCCGTGGCCAACATGCCGGAAAAAGAGCGGCTGGAGCTGATAAACAAAAAGATTGAAGAATTGAAGGAAGCCGAGCAGGCTGCCAAAGAGCGTGAAATGCTGGAACAACTGGCAAGTGACAGCAAGGCACAGATGAACTCGCTGCAGGGCGACTGGTACTTTTACAACAGCAACACTGTGCAGAAGGGAAAAGAGACCTTTAAACAGCGGTGGGGAATGAGGACATTGGAGGACTATTGGTTTCTGTCGAAAAAAGGTTTGATGGGAATGAATATGCTGGCGCAAGACATTTCATCCGACAATCAGACTGATGAAGACGGGGACGGGGAAGACGACACTGTGGCCGACAGCACACAGGCCAAAGGCAAAGAGCTGAAAGGTAACCCCAAAGACCCACATAATGTTGCCTACTATCTGAAGTCACTGCCTAAGAGCAAGGAAGAGCAGGACTCGATGCAGCGAGAAACCTCGATGTGCCTGTTGAATGCCGGGTATATATATTACGACGGAATAAGAAATATAGACAAGGCATTGGAATGCTATCTGCGGCTGACGAATGAATATACAGGCAATGCGGAAATAGTGCAGGCATTTTACATGCTGTACAAAATATACGACAAACAAGGCAATACTCCGAGCTCCAACTACTACCGGGACATGGTGCTGATGGGATTTCCCGACAGCGACTTCTCCAACCTGATACTCGACGAGGATTACTACAAAGAGATTATCCGGCGCGGACAATTGGTGAAAGAGGATTACAACGAGGTATATACCCTGTACCGGAAGCATAAATACTACGAAGTGCTGAGAGCGGTGGACAATGCCTCACAGCTGTATGAAGGAGACCCGATGCTTGGAAAATTCCACTATTGGGAAGGGTTGGCCTATGCCAAAATGGACAATAAGGCAGCAGCCATAAAAACATTTACCTCCATTGTTGAGAGTTATCCTTCGAGCGATAGTATAGTGCCTTTGGCTCAAAACCAGTTGGACTACCTTCTGGGTGAAGGAGGAAAGTATGTGGCTTCGAGTGGTGCAGACGAGGAAATAGTGGATGGGGAAAAGGCAGAAAAGAATAAAACCACCACGAATAAAACCGACAACAAAATGGCAGAAACGAGTCAGGATGAAGAACTTCCGCCCGAAGCTCAGCTGTTCCGGTATAAAGAGCAACTGCCACACTTTGTTATCATACTGGTGAAAGAGAAAAAGATTAGAGCCACCCAGTTGCAGTCGAAAATTGGCGATTTTGTACGGACATATTATGCCAACATGCCATACAAGGCAAGTCCGCTGTTGTTCAACGATTCCACGCAAATGGTAACTATTACAGGCTTTAATAATGCCAACGAGGCAAAGGACTTTTGCAGACATGTGCAATTGAACGATGGTCCAATGGTTGAATACAACAGGGAAGACTATATGGTGTTCGCCATATCGAAACAGAACTACGCTACCTTCTACAACCGCAAAAAGGTGGATGCATATAAATTGTTTTACGAAAAATATTACGGAAAATGAACGAGACAAGCAATGGGCTAATAAACACCATCACTGTAGGCACTTCAATAAAAGGAGACATTCAGGCCAACGGCGATTTCAGAATGGACGGCAGTTTGGAAGGGAATATTACCCTGACGGGCAAACTGGTGGTAGGAGAGCATGGCCACATTGTGGGTAATGTGGTGTGCCAAAATGCCAACGTGATAGGCATAATAGACGGGAACCTCTCGGTGAAAGAATTTCTCACACTATATGCTTCGTCGAGAGTGAAAGGGGATATTGTGGCCAATAAGTTGGCGATTGAGCCAGGTGCCTATTTTACGGGTAGCTGCCACATGCTAGACGAACTATCGGATTGACCTAATACCAATAGAACTATAGAAGATGGAGGTAATACGCAAGCTATTTGAACAATGGAGCGGGATACCCTGCACTGAAATTCTATCATTGGGCGCAAATGGTAGCAATCGCCGCTATTGGCGAGTGATAGGGGATGGGTGTAGCTGTATTGCGGCAGAAAACAACGATGTGCGGGAGAATGAAGCCTTCATTTACTATAGTAGTGCTTTGCGGGAACAGGGAATACGTGTGCCCGAAGTGTATGCCGTGAGTGAAGACAGATGTCATTATCTGCAGCAAGACCTTGGCGATATAACGCTGTACAGTATTCTTTTCGACAAGAGAAGGAATGGAGGTGGATTTGACAACGAGATGGTGGAATTGTACAAGAGGGTGCTGGACGACCTGACAGAAATACAATTGGCGGGTCGTGGTCTGGATTTCAGTAAAGCCTATCCGCGAAGCGATTTTGACGCACAATCGATACAATGGGATCTCAACTACTTCAAATACTATTTTCTAAAACTAAAATACATCCCGTTTGACGAGCAATTGCTGGAACAGGACTATCGAACACTGATACAATATCTTTTAGACACTGACTGTGGGTATTTCATGTATCGTGACTTCCAGTCGCGAAATATCATGCTGAAAGATGGTGAGTTATATTATATAGACTTCCAAGGGGGTAGGAGAGGGGCTGCCCAATATGACGTGGCATCTCTACTTTTCAGTGCTAAAAGTGACATACCGGATGCTATCCGCACCGAACTGCTAAACTATTATGTCAATTGTTTGAGCAGTCGTGTGGCAATAGACAAAGAGGACTTTAAGCAACATTACTATGGATATGTGCTTATCCGCATTATGCAAGCCATGGGAGCATACGGGTATCGGGGGTACTTCGAAAAGAAAGACTACTTTATTGAAAGTATCCCACTGGCTATCCGGAACCTGCGCAGTGTGATTGAGAAAATAGATTTACCCATAGAGATTCCCCACCTGAAAGGCGTTTGGAAAACCATTGTGGCAAAGGAGGAAGGTTGTTCAGCACAGCAAATCAATACTGGACTGACAGTGACGGTGAACAGCTTTTCGTACAAAAAAGGTCTGCCGCAAGACCCGTCTGGAAATGGAGGAGGATATGTGTTTGACTGTCGGGCGCTGCCGAATCCTGGGCGTTATCCTGAATATCGTTGTTATACCGGGAAGGACCAGCCAGTAATAGAGTTCCTTCAAGGAGATCCTAAAGTAGAGCGTTTTCTTGAAGCGGCAGAAATGTTGGTTGGCGACTCAATTACGAAATATTTGGAACGAAAGTTCACTAGTTTGAGTGTCAGTTTTGGCTGCACAGGTGGTCAACACAGGTCAGTTTTTTGTGCTGAACGGATGGCTAAGTGGATTGCGGAAAATTTTCAATGCCATGTAGTTATAAATCATCGCGAGCAACAATAAAAAAAACTTTTCACTTTTTTTTCTCCACTTCTTACTTTTTTCGTATCTTTGCAAACTGATTTACAAGTTATAGAAAAACAAAAAATAGTTATATAACATGAAAAACAAAACATTAATCCAGATCCTGTTAGGCATTGTGATTGTAGGCCTTGCCGTATGGCTGTATCTCAGCATTATGGAACCTGTTAAATTCGACAATGAGTACACGAAACGTCGTGATGCATGTGCCGAAAAACTGAAAGCAATACGTACACTCGAAGAAGCGTATAAGAACACTTATGGTCACTACACTGGCAGTTTTGACACTCTGTTTAACAGACTGATCAATGAGGATAGTTTGAGTGTGGTGAACAAAAACATCAACTATGATAAGATTCCCGAAGGCGTCGACATCAATGAGATGACCGAAGCTGAGCAGATAAAGGCCGGTTATGTAAGCCGAGTGACGGAATACGTCAATCCTATTGAGAATCTCCGTAAAAACAAGAAATTCAATCTTACCAACGAACAGATTCAAAACCTTCGCTATATTCCTTATCCCCGCGATGTGCAGAAAGAATTCCAACTCCAGGCCGGATATATAGAGAAGAGCGGTTATCAGATGCCCGTGTTTGAGTGCCTTGTAATGATGGAAGACCTTCTCGCCGACCTCGACCATCAGTTGGTTGTGAACAAGATTGCCGAGCTGAATCAAAATCAACGTTTCCCCGGTTGGAAAGTTGGAGACATGACTCAGGCCATCACTGACGGTAACTTTGAATAATTGGTGGAAACCGTCATGTCAGAGTCCATTCCAATCGGTCTCCATGCGGTTAAATAAAGATTAGAAATGTCGAACCAGGTCACAACTTTTATCACTACAGATAAGAAGGTGGCTTATAACGAAACAAGATTATCCATTTGCCTACGGGCAGATGGATTTTCTTTTTCAGAGGCCACCATGGAAAGTGAGTTGCTAACAGTGGGTGATGTGCTTTTTGACGAGGTGTCGAAAAACAATCCCGTGAAAGCGGTGAAAGAGATGTTGGCGGAATGGAATATTTCTACTTTCGGACACAAGCAGATGCGACTAATAGTTGAGTCGAATCAGTTTGCATGGATTCCAGAGCATCTATACAACAGTGAACAGGATCGGCAGTACTTGGCTTTGGTCTCCGCTCCATCATTCGAAGGATTAGGCATTTACCATATCAAAGTACCAATTATTAATTCATACTTAGTTTTCTCTGCCCCGTACAATATTGTAACCTCATTCAAAGTTGGAATGCCTGGAATAGACGTGTATTGTCAACATGCATTGTTGGTGAACGAGATGTTGATGAGTCGAAGCACTCAGCATCCTGTGATGTTGATGAATATACGAGACAGGGTAGGGGACTATGTGGCTTTCTACAACGGCCAACTACTTTTAAGCAACAGTTTCTCCGGTGAGAACGAAGAGGAATTATTATACCATGGCATAGATCTCATGAAACAACTTCATCTTGAAACTCCCGATATGGAGCTGACAATGTGTGGAAATGTCAATAGAGACATATATGCCCTTTTCCAACGGTTTTTCCCCAATGTGACCTTATATAATGGAATACCCTTTGATTATCAAAACCCTGCATTCCACAATCTTCACACATACAAATACCCACTAATACTCTCATAAACACAGAGATGATGTATTACAACTAAAGTCTAACATTATGCGTATTATTGCTGGTTCATTGAAAGGCCGCCGACTCAATCCGCCTACCACTTTGCCCGTCCGCCCCACTACAGACATGGCCCGTGAGAGCCTATTCAACATTTTGAATAATTATGTAGACTATGAAGACTGCACCGTGTTAGATCTTTTTGCCGGCACGGGTGCTGTCTCTATGGAATTTGTGTCGAGAGGCGTGAAAGAGGTGACAAGTATCGACATCAACAATCTGTGCACCGATTTCATTAAATCTGCGGCACAACAATTTGGCGTAAAGAACCTCCATGTAGTCCGCACCGATGTATTTGACTTGATTAAAAGAGCATATAAGAAATTTGACATCATCTTTGCCGATCCTCCTTATGCACTGGAGAATCTTGACCAGTTACCTGACCTCATCTTCAACCACAACTTGCTGACTGAAGATGGCATCTTTATTTTAGAACATCCCCGTGAATATCAGTTCGAAAACCATCCTCATTTTTGGCAGCATCGCAACTACGGCAAAGTGAATTTCACTTTTTTTGCCAACCAATTATCCCCTGAGGAGTAAAACCTTATTCTTGAAAATCAATAATAAAATACAATAATACTATGAAAGCAGTTGTTAAAACCCAGTTTTCTTTCCCCAAACAGAAAAGTCTTTACGTAGGCAAAGTGCGTGACGTTTATAACATTGACGACAAATATATGGCCATGGTAGTGAGCGACCGCATCAGTGCTTTTGATGTGGTGCTCCCCAAAGGTATTCCTTATAAAGGACAGGTATTGAACCAGATTGCTGCAAAGTTTCTGGATGCCACAGCCGACATCGTTCCAAACTGGAAGATGGCCACCCCCGATCCCATGGTGACTGTAGGATTGAAATGTGAAGGATTCCGTGTGGAGATGATTGTTCGTGGCTATCTTGCCGGCAGTGCCTGGAGAGAATACAAGGCCGGTGCCCGTACCCTTTGCGGTGTTCAACTACCCGAAGGCATGAAAGAGAATCAGAAATTCCCTACTCCTATTGTAACTCCCACCACCAAAGCCGACGAGGGGCATGATGAAAACATCTCTCGTGAAGAAATCATCCGTACAGGCCTTGTATCCAAAGAGGACTACGATCAGTTGGAGAAATATGCCCTGGCTCTTTTCCAGCGTGGAACCGAGATGGCCGCTCAAAAAGGCCTGATTTTGGTGGATACCAAATATGAGTTCGGCAAACGTGACGGGAAGATATATCTTATTGACGAAATCCATACCCCCGACAGCAGCCGCTATTTCTATGCAGATGGATACGAAGAACGCCTTGCCAAGGGAGAGCATCAGCGTCAACTATCCAAGGAATTTGTGCGTGAGTGGCTGATGGATAATGGTTTCCAAGGCAAAGAGGGACAAAAAGTCCCCGAAATGACCGATGAGATAGTCAACAGTATCACTGACCGTTACATTGAGCTGTACGAGCACATCACCGGCGAGAAATTCCAAAAGGCTGAAGAATGTGTGGATGTAACTGCCCGCATTGAAAAAAATGTGACTGAGTACTTGAATACTCTCTAATTTTACCTCCCTTTCCTTATGGAAATAGAACGTAAATACCTTGTCAAAACACTGCCTGACAATCTTGAGCAATATCCTCACTATGAGATAGAACAGGCTTATTTATGCACATCACCCACCTTGCGCATTCGCAGGATGGGTGATGAGTATATTCTCACTGTCAAGGAGCGTATCATCACCGAATCCAAGGCAATCCACAATCGCGAAGAGGAGTTCTCTCTCTCGCCCGACAGCTACAAACGGCTCCTTGCTAAGTGTGACAGCGGCCACATTGCTAAAACCCGTTACAAGATTGACCTCTACCGCCAAACCAACAATATTATCTATCAAGGCTTGATTGCCGAACTTGATATATTTCATGGTAAACATGAGAGACTTCTTCTTGTAGAAGTGGAGTTCCCCAACACCGATACTGCAAACTCCTTTATCCCACCCGATTGGTTTGGAGAAGATGTATCTGGCGATCCTATGTTTAGAAACAGTTTCCTTGCCTCAATGGCGTAATATTATTACTTGCAATTGAAAAAGATACCGCATACCTTTACTATTGTCTTTGCCCTCATTGTCATTGCCGCAGTTTGCACATGGTTCATTCCTGCAGGCGAATTCGTACGAGAGAGCATCACTATTCACAATGCCGACGGTTCTATATCAACCCGTGAGGTGGTACAAAACAATTCATTCCATTATGTGGACAAGAACCCTCAGACCTGGCAGGTGTTTTCTGCATTGTTCGATGGATTTGTGGATAAAGCCGACATTATTATCTTCATCTTAATGGTAGGCGGTGCATTCTGGATTCTCAACAACAGCCATGCAATCGACGTAGGGGTGATGTCCTTCCTGCGCAAAGTATTGAAACTGAACAGATACAAGCTATTCCGCAAATTGGGTGTTGAGAACATCATCATCTCTCTCATCATGTTGATGTTCAGCCTCTTTGGGGCCGTATTCGGCATGAGCGAGGAGACTATTGCGTTTGTCATTATCTTTGTTCCGCTGGCCATTTCTATGGGATATGACTCCATTGTTGGTGTATGCATGTGTTATGTTGCTGCCCATGTGGGATTTGCCGGAGCCATGCTCAATCCATTCACCATCGGCATTGCACAAGGTATTGCCGAGTTACCCATTTTTTCCGGTCTCGAATATCGTTTTCTCTGCTGGATTGTGCTCACCGCCATCGGCATCGCATTTGTGTTGTGGTATGCCAATCGCGTAAAAAAACACCCCGAGAAGTCGCCCATGTATAAACTGGACGACTATTGGCGTCAACGTGCCCGCGAACAAGAACAAAATCCTATAGAATATCACTCCCCGAAGTCAGGCTGGGTAATGTATGCCATCCTTTCTATAGTGATGATTGTCTGCGCAATCCTGCAGCCGTCCACCGTCGTTGAGATTGGTGGGGGAGAGGTAACCCTTCCAATTCTGCCAATCCTTGCGGCTCTGTTTGTTATCTCAGGCTTTTTCATGCTGCGCAAGTCGGTACATTTCTTCATCCTTGACATTCTGCTTTTCACCATTTGTTTTCTGGTGGTTGGCGTACTGGGCTATGGTTGGTATGTTAAAGAAATATCCGCACTCTTCCTGGCTATGGGCATTTGCAGCGGCATTGCCGATAGACAGTCGGCAGACAATATCGCCAAACTATTCCTGGCTGGTTGCAAGGACATTCTCTCTGCAGCACTTGTTGTGGGACTTGCCAGCGGTATTATCTTTATCCTACGCGACGGCCATGTTATCGATACAATCCTTTATGCTCTTTCCTGTTCTTTGGCCGAGACGGGACAAGTGTCCTCGGTGGGTGTGATGTATGCCTTCCAGACAGCCCTCAACCTTATCATGCCAAGCGGGTCGGCCAAGGCAGCTTTGACCATGCCGATTATGTCTCAATTTGCCGACCTCATCGGTGTGAGCCGACAAGCCACCGTGCTCGCATTCCAATTCGGCGACGGATTCACAAATATGATTACCCCCACCAGCGGAGTACTCATAGCTTGTATCGGTGTCGCCAAAATCCCTTATGCCACTTGGGTTAAATGGATATGGAAATTCATTCTTTTCCTTATCATTATCGGTTTCTTGCTCATTTTACCCACATTGTTTATCCCGTTCCCTGGTTTTTAATAAATCGCTATTATGAAAAGAATACTATTTTTCGCCTTACTCTTTCTTCTTTCCTGCAACCTTCAGGCGCAGGATTCCGCCTATGCTCGCAAAATAATCCGTACACTCTCGTCGGCAAAGATGCAGGGCCGCGGTACAAGCTACAAAGGCGATTCCATTGCCGCACAATATCTTGCAGGAGAAATGCAACGCCTTGGCGTTCTCCCTCTTCAAGTCAATTATATGCAGCACTTCACATATAACTGCTACAGCCACGAGGGGCCGATATCTCTGAGAGTCAACGGAACAGAACTGATGCCTTACACCCAATTCCGCATATACCCGTCATCCCGCTATGCTACACCAAACAACCTTGAGAAGGCTTTACACAAGAAACAACTCAAAGACGGCACATGGCTTATCGGTGTTGAGAAACTTGACACCTATGGCCCTATAGTAAACACCGATCCGGCTAATCCAATTTGTATTGAAGTATTAGATTCACTTTTGCCGAAACGTATTAAGAAGGTTGTAGCAGACATCCCGGTTAATTATCACTCCGGCTATAAAACTCAGAACGTTGTAGGCTATGTACGCGGAGTAGTGGATACCATGATTGTCTTCACTGCCCACTATGATCACTGTGGAACCATGGGCGACGGTATAATATTTCCCGGCGCACACGATAACGCCAGCGGAGTGGCAGCAGTTATGGATTTAGCTCGCATAGCTGCTTCCCAAAAGCCTTACTACACAATGGTTTTCATGCTTTTCAGCGGTGAGGAGTCAGGCCTTTTAGGCTCTCACTATGCTGCTGAAAATCCCTTGATTGACTATTCTAAAGTAAAGTTACTCTGCAACATAGACATGTTTTGCGGTGGCGATGAAGGCATCATGTTCTTCAATGCCACGAGCAAGAATACCAAGCAGTACTATGACCAGCTCAAGGCCATGAACGACGAGACCCATGCAGCCGTTGAGATCCGTCCGCGCGACAACCGTCCAAACAGCGACCATTACTGGTTTTCGAATTATTGTCCGTCAATTTTCCTTTTGACCATGGGCGGCCCATACGGTGGCTATCACGAACCGGCCGACACTTGCGACGAATGCGGCCTCAGTCACTACAACGCCTACATGCAATTAATAAAACAACTTGCCGAACTGGAATAATCATCCACATTTCTTTTTCCTGTTTTTCACAATACATACTTTCAGATGATGAAACAGCATTCTTCAAAATATCTGAAAATTGCCTTGATTGTATCAGTTTCAATCCTGGTGATTCTTCAAATTGTTTTGGTTGTGTTTGCTGTTGTAAAATATCTAAGCCTTATGTGCATGCAAGATTAGTAATTATCTCAAATATTAATGTGACATCACTATCAAGGGCATAGAGGGCAACAACAATACGCAGAACGTTTGTACAGATAAGAACATTATTATATACTTTACTTAACATAACGTAAATACTCGTTAATTCAAATTCCTTAAATTCCGGAGTATTTTATTGTAGCAATCACAACGATAAGAACACTAACAGAGGATGCTATTATTCTTGTTATTACAACTAATTAATATCAAGAATGATTATATGTATATTAAAAAATGAATAGTAAAGACTTGTAGATGATTCTATACTGGTATGTTCAATAATATTTACAGCTTCCTTCGCTTATAAGCATATAAAAATTCATTGGCAACATTTTAGTAACCTCGAAAGTTAATAAGAGCTTATTATGTGCTTATTAAAGGCTTAAGAGTACGCGAATGTGGAATGGGTGTGTTTACCTTGTGTTTTCCTGAAATCGCTTGACAGATTTTTGCTGGTTAAACTGATTGGCTTGTCAAAGACTGGTCTTGAAATTGAAATTGATGGGAAAGAAAATGAAACAAGGTTGGTATAGTAAGTGAGTGAAGGATAGAGAAATAACAAAAAAAGCCGTCGAGATGACGGCTTTTTTATTGGTATACAATTTTGGATTATTGTTGTGCAGCTTTCTCAAGAGCTTCGATACGAGCTTTGATGGGTTTCAGTTCGTCGTACATCTCCAAACGGGCATATACGGTGTTCAGAGCGTGGAGGCACTGATGGAGATTGGAACGGTTCTGGGCTTGGCCATCGGCATCCATTGCATCGATAAAGGCAATGGCGTTGGTGAAGTAAGGAATTGACTGACGGAAGAAATCTTTACTCTCGTTGAGAAGATTGTCGTACAGACCAGACTCGTCGGTTGGAGGAACGTTGTTGGCTTCGTCCAATTTGTCAACAGCACGGTTATAGAGCATTTTGCCTAAACCATAGTTTGCCAGGAACTGATTGGGCAGTGTGGTGAGTGAAGCCTTGTATTGGTTCTCTGCATTTTCGAAGTCTTTCACGTTCTCGTATGCAGCACCGGCAGCGGCTTGCAGTTGTGCATGAATCTGGGGTTTGTCTACAGTTTTCTCCAATGCCTTCTGGATTTCAGCGTTACCTTCGTTGATATTGCCTTTAAGCAGATAGGCTTCGGCCATCATCATGTTGGCGTTGAAGTCGCTGGGGCAGAACTTAACATAATTCTGGGCAACTTTCAGAGCCTCGTTGGTGTCACCACTTTGTTTGTACATTCTGAACAAGGTGGAATAAACCAAGTTCTCTTTGGTGCGGGTTCTCACCAGAGGTTTGAAGTATTTCAGAATTGCCTCGTTATTGTGGGCGTTCATTGCAGCTTTACCAGCCAGCAAATAGGACTCGGCGGCGTATTCTTTCTTTCCGCATTCGTTGAAAATTCTGACAGATTCCTCGCACATAGCCATGCTTTCGTCCCAGTTTTGGGCCTGGAATGCATTGATGGCCTTTTTGTAGTATTCGTTACCAACATAGCTGAGGATTGTGTTGTTGCCTTCTGCATACTCTTTTTCGGTGTCGAGTTCCTTGCAACGGAGAGCAGCGTTTTTGCATTTTTCCAACCAGTCAGCGTCCAAATTCTTATATTTTGATTTGGGTTTCTCGGTTTCACCACCGATAAGGCTGTAAATCAAACCAGCATAATACCATGTTTTGGCATCGTTCTTTGTTTGTTCATGTTCACAAGCGGGGTCAATCAGTTTCTTAGCTTTGTCAAGGTAGCCGCGGTTCTGAGCTTCACGAGCGCTTGTAACGTTCAGGGACTGTGCACTGGCTGAATAGCACATGACCACAAAAGCCAGCAGGATTAAAGCGATTTTCTTCATTGTGATAAATGATTTTAATGTTGATTTGCTAATTAGTATTCTTAATTGTTAAATAATTGCATCTTCCTTCTTTGTTTTTTACTCTTGAGGGGTTTCGGGGTTGTTTTCCGGAACTACATTCTCCCCTATTTCTCCCTCTGGCAGTTCGTTGGTGTTATCAACTGTTTCCTCTTCGTTCTCGGTGGGCACTTTGGTGATGGATGCTATGTAATCCTTTCCTCTCAAATTGATGAGTTTCACGCCCTGTGTGTTGCGGCCCAGCACCCGCAGTTCGCTGACTTTCATGCGGATGGTGATGCCTGAACGGTTGATAATCATAAGGTCTTCCTCGTTGCTGACATTGGTCAGGGCGACGATGCCGCCGGTCTTGTCGGTCACCTTCATTGTGGTGACACCTTTGCCTCCGCGGTGTGTCGGACGGTAACCCTGATTCTTATCGGGGTCGTATTTCAGCTGGGATTTCTTGCCAAAGCCGTTTTCGCTGACCACAAGGATGTCCTCGTTCTCGTTGTTGGTACATATCATGCTGATGACTGCATCGTCCTCGCCGTCGAGAGTGATACCCTTAACGCCCGAGGCGCCACGTCCCATTTCGCGGAACTCATCTTCGGTGCAGCGCACCACCTTGCCGTTCTTGGAGGCAATGAGAAGTTCGCTGTTGCCGTCGGTGAGGCATGCGGTGACAAGCTCGTCTCCATCGCGGATGCCCACGGCTATGATGCCGTTGGTGCGCGGGCGCGAATATGCTTCGAGCGAAGTCTTCTTGACGATACCTTTCTTTGTGCACATCACAATGAAATGGTTCTTGAGATATTCCTCGTCGGTTAGAGATTCCACATTCACATAGGCTTTTACCTTATCAGTCGGATCGATGTTAATCATGTTCAGGATAGGACGGCCTTTGGAGTTTTTCTCACCCTCAGGCACTTCGAAGGCGCGCATCCAGTAGCAACGTCCTTTCTCGGTGAAGAAAAGCAGGTGATTGTGGTTGGTGCACATAAAAATGTGTTCCACAAAGTCCTCGCTTCGCACCGAACTACCCTTCGAACCCACACCGCCACGGGTCTGTGCGCGGTACTCGTTCAGAAGGGTACGCTTCACATAACCCATGTGCGAGATGGTGATGACCACCTCATCGTTGGGTATAGTATCCTCGATTTTGAAATTGGATGCTTCGTATTTTATTGCTGTACGACGGTCATCGCCATATTTCTCTCTGATTTCGGTCAGCTCATCTTTGATTACGCCCATAAGAACGTTCCGGTCGCCTAAAATTTCTTTGCAACGGGCGATGAAACGGAGTTTTTCGTCGTATTCATCTTGCAGTTTCTGACGCTCCATGCCGGTGAGCTGACGCAGACGCATCTCGACGATGGCTTGTGCCTGCAATTCGCTGAAACCCCATCTGTCCATCAATCCCTGACGGGCCTCGTCCACAGTCTTGGATTTCTTGATTAGCTGAATAATGTCGTCGATGATGTCAATGGCTTTCAGGAATCCTTCCAGAAGGTGGGCTCTTCTCTCGGCCTCGGCCATATCGAACTTGGTGCGGCGGGTCACCACATCTTCTCTGTGCATCACGAAGTTCTCAATCAGATCCTTCAAGTTCAGCAACATAGGCCGACCATGCACCAAAGCGATGTTGTTGACCGCGAACGAGCTCTGCAATTCGCTCAGCTGGAATAGTTTGTTCAATATCACATTGGGCACTACATCGTGGCGCAGCATATAGACCACGCGTGTACCTTCTTTGTCCGACTCATCGCGTATGTCGGTGATGCCGACAATCTTGCCATCCTTCACCAATTGGGCCTGACGCTTAATCATCTCGCTTTTGTTCACCCCGTAAGGTATGGAGTGTGCAACAATGATGTTTCTGCCTTTGTTGTCAACATCTATCGAGGTGTCGGCTCTCAGCACCACGCTGCCGCGGCCTGTGGTATATGCGTCACGCACCCCGTTGTATCCGTAAATGATGCCGCCACCCGGGAAATCGGGGGCTTTAACATATTGCATCAGCTCCTCAACGGTGATATTGATGTTTTCGATATAGGCGATACAGCCGTCAAGCACTTCACGCAGATTGTGCGTGGGCATGTTTGTGGCCATACCCACCGCAATACCATTCGATCCATTCACCAGCAGGTTGGGCACCCTGGCGGGCAACACCGTGGGCTCTTCGCGCTCGTTGGTGTAGGTTGGCATCATGTCCACTGTATCCTTTTTAATATCAGCCATCATCTCGTTGGCAATCTGCTCCATGCGGCACTCGGTGTAACGCATGGCAGCAGGGCTGTCGCCATCAATGCTACCAAAGTTTCCCTGACCGTCCACCATCGGGTATCTCATATTCCAGGGCTGGGCCATACGGACCATGGCAAAATAGACCGACGAGTCGCCGTGAGGGTGATACTGACCCAGAACTTCACCCACCACAGTGGCCGATTTGCGGTAGGCAGTATTGTAGAACATGCCCATGTCGTTCATTGCAAAAAGAATTCTCCGCTGCACAGGTTTCAAACCATCTCTGACATCAGGCAACGCACGCGATACGATTACAGACATTGCATAGTCAATATAAGCGCTTTTCATAGTAGTTTCGATATCTACGCGCGTTATTTTCTCGTTTTCAGAAATCATTTCTATTTATTTATTCTATTGAATTACAAATATAAAATACTTTATTCCTTTTACTTTTAAAATACAAAGATACACTTTTTTTTTCACATACCGCCTTATTGAAGACATTATTTATTAACAATTTCAAATACCTCCTCCCCTCCCCTTTCGACCCTGATTACGTTTATCCTACATACCATTCAGACAACAAACAATATATTGTTGAAAATTATTTTCAGCCAATGCTCGTCATTCTCATATTTTGTAGTACTTTTGCACATTATTTATACTCTATGGAACCCAAACTTACAGAACATGCAAAGCTCTCCATCGCCAATAGCCGCGATGAGGCTATCCGTTTGAAAAACGGAGCTATAGGTGTGGAACACCTTTTCTTGGGCATCCTTCGCATCAACGATTGCTCGGCTGTCCAAATGCTACAGCAGATGAATGTCGATTTGCAAAATGTACGCAGCCGCATCGAAGCTTCCATCAGCCAGCTCGACAGCGAAGTGCGTTTCACTCCCGATAGCGAAATACCCATGCTGCGTCAGTCCGAGAAAGTGCTGCGACTCAGTTACCTCGAAAGTGTCCGTCTCAAGAACAAGGAAATCCATACCACACATCTCCTGCTGGCCATCATTCAGGAGGCCGAGAATATTGTGGCACAGGTCCTTCAGCAATATGATGTCAATCATGATGCCTGCATCAAGTATCTCATGAAAAACGGCAATGTTTCGCCCGATGCCACTTCCAACTTCTCCTCTCCCCTACCCGATTTCCGTGCCCAAACCAGCGAGGACGACAATGATGACCCCTATGCCGACCCCGACAACGATTTCTCTTCCCGCCCCTACGGCAACCCTTCGGCTGCATCGTCCACACCCCGTTCAGAAAACAAAACTCCCGCTCTCGAGAACTTTGGCCGCGACCTCACCCAAATGGCTCAGGAAGGAAAACTCGACCCCATTGTGGGGCGTGAGCGCGAACTGGAGCGCATCGCTCAAATTCTCTCCCGTCGCAAGAAGAACAACCCCATACTCATCGGTGAACCCGGTGTGGGCAAAAGTGCAATTGCCGAGGGTCTTGCCCTCCGCATCATCGAGGGGCGTGTTCCCCGCACCCTTTTCGACAAGCGTGTCATTTCGCTCGACCTTGCCTCCCTTGTGGCCGGTACAAAATACCGTGGCCAATTCGAAGAGCGAATGAAAGCCATACTCAACGAGTTGGAAAAAAATCCCGATATCATCCTTTTTATCGATGAAATACACACCATTGTGGGTGCCGGTAGTGCCAGCGGGTCGCTCGATGCTTCCAACATGTTCAAACCAGCCCTTGCACGTGGCGAAATCCAGTGCATCGGCACAACCACTCTCGACGAGTACCGTCAGTACATCGAAAAAGACGGTGCCCTTGAACGCCGCTTCCAGAAAGTACTTGTCGAGGCCACCACACCCGACGAAACACTTGTAATACTGCGCAAAATCAAGTCTAAATACGAGGACCACCACTTGGTGCAATATACCGACGATGCCCTCAAAGCCTGCATCTCACTCACCGAGCGCTATGTCAGCGACCGCGTACTTCCCGACAAGGCCATTGATGCCCTCGACGAAGCGGGTGCCCGTGTACGTCTGGCACATGTTGAGGTACCAGCCGACATCATCGCCCTCGAAGAGGAAATAGCCCGTGTAGAAAAACTCAAACGTGAAGTCCTCGCACAAAAGAGCTATAACGAAGCCGCCGAATACCGCGACCAAGCCCGACAGCTCCAGGAAAAGCTCGCTTACCGCAAACATGAGTGGGAGGAACAGGACCGAGACAAACGCGTCCAGGTCACTGACCAGGATGTGGCCGAAGTGGTTGCCATGATGACCGGCGTGCCGGTGCAACGCATTGCCCAAAACGAAGGCTCTCGGCTCCTGCAGATGGAAGACGAGTTGAAAGGCGCTGTCGTCGGGCAGGATGCGGCAGTAAGCCAAATTGCAAAAGCTATCCGCCGCAACCGCGCCGGACTGAAAGACCCCAACCGGCCCATCGGCTCGTTCATCTTTGTAGGTCCTACCGGTGTGGGCAAAACATATCTAACCAAGGTGTTGGCCAAATACCTTTTCGAGAGCGAAGCCAACATGATTCGTATCGATATGAGCGAGTATATGGAGAAATTTGCCGTATCCCGCCTCATCGGTGCACCTCCGGGATATGTGGGTTATGAGGAGGGTGGTCAGCTTACCGAAAAAGTACGCCGCAAACCCTACTCTATCATACTTCTCGACGAGATAGAAAAAGCACATCCCGATGTATTTAATGTTCTGCTGCAAGTGCTCGATGACGGTCTACTCACCGATGGTTTGGGTCGTAAAGTCGACTTCAAGAATACCATCATCATCATGACTTCCAACATCGGTTCCCGTCAGCTTAAAGACTTTGGTACCGGTGTCGGCTTCAACACTTCTGCCCGCGAAGCCGAACGTGCTTCACTCGAACACTCGGTTATCGACAAGGAGATGAAGAAGAAATTCGCCCCCGAGTTCCTAAACCGCATTGACGACATTGTCTTTTTCAATAGCCTTCAACGCGGTGACATACATAAGATTATCGACATAGAGCTAAAGGGATTGTTCAATAGAGTCAAGGCCATGGGCTACAATATTGACATTGACGATAAAGCCAAGGATTTCATCCTCCTCAAAGACTGGGACGAGCAGTATGGTGCCCGCCCTCTGAAACGTGCCATTCAGCAGTATATCGAGGACGATTTGGCCGACGAGATAATCAAAGCCGACCTCCTCCCGGGCGATACCATCCATATCACCGCCCTCGACGCCGACGACAAGACTGAAAGCCTCACCTTCTCCATCGAAAAAGGCGACACCAGCCATCAGTTTGATGCCGCCCTCAGCGAAGCCTCGCAAGTCGAAACAGTGTAAACTAAATTGAAAGTTGAAAATTGAAATTGACTGGGTTGCAATGGCATTGCAACATACTTAACTGCTGTGGAGGCTGGAGCGGGTCATTCAGGGGGTTGGCGTAAGTGTCGGGTTGAAGACCGGCTGGAGATAGACGGCCCTGGCGTTCACGCCGCCGTAGCTGTTGATGGAGGCGTTGATGGCGGCATTGCTCTGGTAGGTGGCGAGGGCGGAGTTCTCGACATAGAAGAACTGGGTGCTGACCTTGAGGTCGCCCTCAGCGTTCTCGCGGCTGTGCACCCAGACGGCTGCGCCGTTGGTGATTTGCTGGGAGGTTGCCACGCAGTTGTCCTCCACGGAGAAGCCGAGCTGTCCGACGACATCCCAGAGGGGTGTCTCGTCGGCGGTGTTGAGGACGACCTTGTGACCGCGGATGGTGGCGCGGGGTATGCGGGTGACGGTGTCGATGGTCTGTATGCCGTGGAAGAAGGTGAGCTGGTCGCCTTCGAGGAAGGACTCGTTGTTGTCGAGGACGGCCTGAGAGAACTGCGCCACGGTGGTGGTGGCATCGATGGAGAGGGTGCCGAGGGCGACGCTGCTGACAAGCAGGTTGTTGGCGTTGAGCGTCATGGCGATGCTGGGTAGGGAGCCGCGTGTAATCTGGTAGGGTGCGAGGATGGCACCGCCATTGAGCCTCATGGTTTTGGTGATGTAGACCCTGACCACGCCGAGGTTGGCCTGGATGAAGGCGTTGTAGACGTTCATGCTGGGTGGCAGTTCCTCGAAGCCCTTGCGCAGCATGGCATCGAACTGCTTGTAGATGGCACCGAGGTTGGCCCACTGTGCGCGGATGTTCATCTGCCGTTGGGTTCGTAGAGGTGTTGCGGGTTTTATGGGCAATTCGCTGACAACAGTGCCCGACTTGGTCTGACGGTAGAGGAGCTGTCCCACCTTGCCGCTAATTTTGGTGTTTACACCGAAGATTTTAGCCATTGTGTTGTTCCTTTCATTAAATTAGTGTTTAACATTCCGTTTGTTTTGACTTTCGAAAGACGGTGCAAAAGTACGGCGATGCGGGAAAACGGGTTCGGGGATTGTCAGGTTTTGTCGCGATAAAGGAGGATAAGGGAGGATAAAGGAGGTTACGGGGTGGGATTTAGTGGGTTGGAAGAAGGCAAAAAGAATGAAAAGGGGAGAAAAATTGTAAAAATATAGGGTGACGAGGGCATAAAAAAACCACGGCAAGCGATGGGATCTTGCCGTGGTTTAAATTTATTGGAGGGATGTTCAGTCTTTCGTTTCGGGTGTTAACACTTCCCAGTGACCACCTTTGTCTGGGCCAACACGACGGAGGATGCCTTGTTTTTTCAAATTTCTAATATTATAGTTAATACCATCGCGAGTCAATCCGCAGATAACAGCCAGTTCTTCTATAGAAATATTAGGATTGCTCATTATGGCTTCAACTATTTTCTGTGTAGTTTTCTGTGTAGTTTCCTGTGTAGTTCTTTGAGTAGTATTTTGAGTGGCACCATCATTTATCTGACTACTAATATTATCACCATCTTGAGGGTCAACCTTTCTAATAGAAGTGAGTACATATTATTTTCACTGGGATGAGGCACGGAAATGATGGTACAGATGATGTATTGGCAATAGCGAAAGGGGGGATATGGAAGGATAAAAGGGAATATGTGAGGATAAAGGATATTATGGGGTAGTTTAAGGCGGAGTGGAGAGGGTGCAAAAAGGAAATAATTTACTCTAAAATCAGAAGATTTAGGGGGTTATGAGAATAAGACACTGAAAAACGACATAAAATTATAAAATAATGTGAGGAAAGAATACTTATCTTAATTCTATTGCAGTTACAAAGAATGACGGCTCTCTGTTTTACTATAAATAAATGGATTTAGACTTCTTAATAATATATTATTAGTTATTATCTTACTAGTTAGTGGGATTTTCTGTTTTGCTAGTGATGGTAAAGTTACTAAATGTATCATCTTTACCTTCTTCACCATGCTTTTGGGTGAACTGAGAAAGTTCGTTAATGAAACTAATGTCTCTTTTAATACTTCTGATACTTTTGACCTTCACAAATAATGTCCAAGCAAATGTGACTATTGAGACAATAATACCAGCGATAATAATAATACAAAGGTATACCAGAAATCCCCCAAATGATGCAGCTACTATAATCAAAGTTAAAGTATTTTTATCCAGATTAGGCCACGGTGTTTTGTGTGCCAGACATCCAATAATTAATGCCACTATAAGAATAAGAAAATGCAAAACCACTCTAGGGCACAACCACTTAACGATTTTAGGCTTCGTGTCAATATTAAGTGGTTCGTAAACAAAGCTTAAAGTTATAAAAAATAGCATTGCAAATAGCATCCAATGCAACAATGGGACTGGATTATAACCAAGACGACTTTCAAATGATCCAACAATGAGGACAATTATACCAAAACAAAAACAATCAAATGTCAAGACATGAAAATAGTTCGCCCTCCCCCATCTGTACAAATTTACGCCATTCCATGTTTTTACCTTATTCATTCTATTATCTATGGCATTTGCATGTTTTTCCAACATCCTTGTTATTGCACTTGATATACTTTTGTCCCATGACTCATCCTTGTCATAATAATCAATTATTTGTTGTGCTTTGCTTATTTCGCCAAGTATTTTAGAGTTGGTATTAAGTGTCCATTTACTAATGCTGTCGGTAATCCTGTTTAGAATAGTGTAAAATTTGCCGTCTTTTGCTGCCTCTCCTGCATTGTCTCGCTGCTCGGTTCTAATTAACATATATGCAGCCGATAAACCTATGGCTATTACAAAAAGGTCATTGAAATCAGCTATGGAAAAGGTCGTCATTGGAAGCAACACACAAAAATCCACATTCTAAAAAGTCTTCTATGCAACCAATTGTATAGGCTGGGTAAGAACGTCACTATTGAATAGTTTGTCAAAATTCTCACGTAGGATTGCTGCCTGCTCAGGAGAATTGAAATTGCCAAAAGCTTTATAGTTCTCAATGTCGGTTTCTAGACGGAAAGCCCTGTCAGCGGTAACCGTGAAGTTAACAGGCTTTCCCTCATATTGAATTTCCCCCTTATATGATTTCAACTGAACTTGATTTGGAAAACTGGCTAAAATTTTGGCAATGGGTTTTTCCTTAAACTCATCAGCGTTGTAATTGGTGAGAATAATTTTAATTTTATTCTCTGGGCTACTTTCGAGAAACTGTTGTATGTATTTACAGTAATCAGGATTGTTAGAAATTTCCGAGCATAAGCTGCGACTATAAATATCAATATATCTTTCCGCATACTTAGCTAAAGCCTGATGAACAACTATTGCGTGGTCAGAACTGGAATTGAAAAACTTCTCATTCTTTTTGTTCTTTGCAAGATTAAAAAGATGTTCGGAATAGATGGCGTTCAATACAGACATGATATTTCTATTTTATTATGTTATATAATTGATGCGGTTAAATCCTAGGGTGTAGCATTCTCTTTGCGGCACATATAGACCGCTCTTTCCTTTTTTTCTTCATCAATAACATTAAAACCTTCTGTTTTCAACAGGTTCAACAGAGTCGAGGCCGTTTCTAGCGTGTCACATAACGTCCAACCCAATAACTGTCTCTGCGAGATAGAACCTTCTTTCAGCTCATCTTCGCTGGCTATTCCACAGGTAAAATCGTTTTTGGGGGACTGTTCGTCTCGATGTACCTCATAGATAGCGTTGAACCACTTTATTGTTTCCTCTATTGTCATTGATGTTACCTTTCAATATGATAACGTGTCTTTCCCAAAAATATTATTTTTAACCTATACTTTATTTAATTTTATTTTATAAATATGTATATATAACAACACAAGTGATTATTATTAAGCCTAATATTCACATTACTACTATCTCCTATTTTCATTGCAAAGATAGCAATAATTATCAAACTGGCAAAATTTATTTTCTTTTTGATGGTGAAAATGATGGTGGTGATGGGTGGGATGATGAGGGGGTTGGTGAAGGTGATGGTTTATGTCTTCTTGGTGGTGATGATAAAGGGGGAGATAAAGAAGGGCGAGGCCGTGAGGTTCGTCCTCAAAGTAGCACACCCCCTTTGCGAACATCAGCTGCATACGCTCCTCAAAGCCCAACTTATGCGATTTGTCGCCTACACGTATATAGGCTTCGTCGGCAGAGGTGGCATGAAGCCTATTGCTCTGTTCTACATTGAGAATAAAAATATGGTCGGCATCTCCATTGTTGTTTGTGCAGTTGATATATTCCGGGTGTACATTGATACTTGGAACACAATAATCCATAGGGACGCGCAACAAGTCATTGACATTTCCAATATAACGGTCGACACCCGTTATTGTACCGTCGTCCTCAATACCAATAGCCACTCGCCCACCGTCGGCATTGGCCATTGCCACAAGAACAACGGCCAGCCCTTTAGGGTCAATGCGGGCACTTTTTCTATCGAAAGTTTGGCCCTCGTGGGTTGTTGTCAGTGTTTGAATATCTGGTGTCATTCAGCGTTGCTGGCATTAATATCATCAAATACAACAGGTATCAACTTTTGAAACTCTTTCAAAAGAGGAATGGCTATTTCGCGCATTTGTGGGTGTGCAGCTTGGGATGTTCTCAATGTGAAGAAATGTCGCCATTCGCGCAAATTCATTGTCACCACGATTTCCGTTTTCAACGAATTGGGAAGAATACTTCTCGCTTCCTGAGGCGTTGCGCCAAGTTCAATCAGCTTGTTATAACCTGCCTCAATCTGTTCAATGGCCTGTTTCCAAATCTTATATTTTTCATCATCAGGTGCCCAGAAGCAAGGTTCTATTACGGTAATCTCGCTGCCAAACTTGCCTTTTGTATAGTTGCAATAACGTGTTGATTCCTGCGTATAACTTGCAAGGCGATGTCTCACAATCTCGTGTGAAACTCCTCTGTCGCAAATGATGCGTACGGTAACAGACAGATGCTCTATTACGGACAGATGTCCACGGCCACTTATCATTTTGACAAAATCCTTTGCCGAATCGGGCGTGATTTTGTCTTCACTTTTATAAGCTGTACGTCCAGCCAATTCAATTTGTTTCAAGATATAGTCGCCATCTACGTGTGATTCAATGGCGATTTTAGGTTTTATTATTCTCATAATAATTCAATTAGCATCTATAAATTGTTTGTAACTTATTCTTAATTATGGGGCAATTTGATTCGGACATTCCGCATATTGTTATTTTGATGTCGTCAATAAGAGAATGGAATTGTGCGTTGTCTATTCCTTTAAGAATATCTTTCTTTTTATCAGGAGATCCGCAATAAAACAATGAAATCAAATGGATGTTTTTCCCATAGAATAAATCTCTGATAATCTCTTCTGTTTCACCTTTACTGGTTTTGACAATAACATCCTTTATTAAAATAATCGTATCATATCTATCGATTTCTAATCCAATTTTTTGTTCAATATCATTATGGTCGCTAGCCTTACGTTTTCTTGGAATATAGCTGAAATCATATTCTGGAAACAATACTGACAATCTTGCACCAATAACACTGCATTCCATACCTATGGAAACTACTAATGTTTTTCCGGGCATCTCTTGGTTTTTCTTCTTTATATCATTTATTTCCCCAGAAAATAATTGTGTTATTATTTCAAGCGACTCAATGTGTGACACAAGATAGTTGATATCAATATATCCTAGCGATTTAAAGTCACTTTCTCCCGTGTTTTCATCCGTATTCCAATGAAAGTGTCCTGAATAGAATAATTGATGCTTCCCAATATAATCCATTAGGGAAGGATAACTTTCCAACAATGGAGTAGGACTCATGGACAGGAGACCATCTCTGACCTGCTCTACAGTATCAGAGGAAAAATCACGTTCATTAAGATTAATAGTATTTTTGTTTGTTTCCTCCCAATATGGTTTCTCTTCCGAGTTAATATGTGTATGAAAGTGATATGTAATTGTTTTGCTTTCAATTTCATACATATTAAATGAGCGGGATTTATACTCCGTATTTAACAAACTCCCAGCCGAAAAATAGTAAGTTCCTCTTCTCGTGGTTTCCGCTTCACTTTTCCCATCTTTCCCGTCAACATCAATCTCAGTTCCAATATAATGAATATGCCCAGAGAAGACGACAATTGGATTTTTTGCCTTATTACAATTTAAGATATCCTTCCATGTTCTGACTTCATCACCAGAAGCCTCCACGGCTGGATTATGATGCATCGCCAGAAAAACGCTATAATCTAATTTTCCGTTTAATAATTCATTCAATTTGTAAATAAATTGGTCTTTGTCAATCATTCCCTTATGTGATGGAGTGTCAAAAGACTCTAGGTAACATGAATTAACACCTAAAAGCAAGAACTTATTATCATCATCTATGATGCAATCATAGATAGCGTCCTTAACGTTTAGTTTTTTCCCAAGGATATCAGAAACAAAATTCTTGAAATATTTATATTTATTATCGCTTGTATGTATATTATTCAATCTTTCTTGTTTGTCTGTCGCTGTTGATGGGATTTCTTTTGCTTCTAATTCAAGTTCATGCCTATCGAAATCATGATTACCCATACATAATATCACATGTTTCTTGTCGATTTTTAACTCATCGATTATTTTTTCAAGAAATAACTTGGCATCTTCAAATGCTTTGACATAACCTTGGTTTATTGCATCTCCAGTAAATATCAAATAATCAACTTTCCCTATTTTTTTAATATAATCAACAAATTCAGCACAAAAGTTAGAATCAGAATAGTATATGTTTTTATCATGCTCTGATGGAGCTCTAAAATGTAAATCCGAAATATGTAGTATATTAATGCTCATTGGAAATCAGTTTTGATTTTGTATTCTATAGGATTATAGTCTTTTGTAATGTTTAGTAAGGCGATTTTTTCTATTTCCTTGTCTTTATTGGGACGTTCCGAAACGACCTCCACCAATACTACCGATAGTATTCCTTTTAAAATACCTCCTGCATGTTCAATTAGTGTTTTTGCTCTTTCAATCTCGGCGCCCAAACAAACCACATCGGAAAAAATCAGATAATCTCTATCTGCTATCAGTTGTTCTTTATGAAGCTCTCGATATAATTTTTTCTTTGGCCCTAAATGGTTAAGAAAAACCATATCAATACATGCTAATTTAGAAAACACCGAAGCCAAATAAGATCCAGCCATTGAACTAAAGAAAAGAAGTGGTTTTTTTTCATAATCTATAAAATTCTTTTGAACGGCCTTCTTGCATAACAAATATAGCCCCAAAAACAAATAATCTCTTTGTTCAATAAACGATTTAATATTGATGTATTTTGGTAATTGCACATTACTAGAATGGCTATAACTATCCACACCTGCTCTTTCAACCAAAAAGTTTGATTTTATTTTATCTGCTAATATTATCTTATATAAATCATAAATATCATTATCTGAGATGCTATTTATTTTGCATTCTGGGGAAAAAACGTTGTAAGTTTGGTCTCCATTTAGTTGTTCTGACAAAAACATTTCATTTATTTTTGACTTCTCGTATAATGATTTGCTCATTCTACAAAAAGCCAAATTCTTGTCGTTTTCTTTACAGTAATCAATAGTCTTTCTGATAGAATCTGATATATTATGTGCTTCAACTATCTCTGCGCAGTCAATTATAATATTTGCAATATTAGTGGTGTGATCTTTAATATAATCATAAATGCTTTTAATTGTGGGTTCGGCTATCTCATAATTGAAGTATCCTAGGTCTTTATCACACAAACCGAAATTGCGGTAAACTTGTTCGGCATGCAGAAACACATACAGATTGTCTCCTGTTTCTATTTTAGCGTACAACATCGTTCTTGAATTTTAGTTCAACCTCAATATGAATACCCCTAAATGTACTATCAAAAAAACGTAGGTTTGATTTTGAAACATCATTAAATGGGCTATAATTATTTAACAAACATTTCGCACACACCTTCGGATCAAATCTTTCACACATGGAACATTTTCTTGAGGACAAGATAACTTGTGTATCATTATAATGAATCCTGAATGTTCCGTCTTCTATTTCATTATTACCAGTTTTCCCCAATACAATACTCAGCAGTGTAAATAAATTATCCCGTGCTCCGCTCTTTTCTTTTGAATAGTTCAATGTTTCAAAAATGTACAAAAAATTCTTGTATTTCACCTGTTCATCTTCACTAAATTCATTAAACACATTTTTATATTCCCTTTTGAATCTTTCATGTTTCTTTTCAAAAGAATACTCAAAGCCAACCCCACAATCCGATATTGAAATTTTTGTTTCGTTTTCTCTGGTTTGCAACATTGCAGAGCAATGTGAGCCGCTGTATAGAATGGCGTTTGTGATTATTTCGGCTAGGACGTCCAAAACAATGCGTTTGTTCTTGTGGTTCAGGTTCTTGAGAATATTCCAATACCTTTTCTCAATAATAGGTTTTAGTTCTTGGAATTTTTCTGACCGAATTAACCCAAGCTTTTCTTCGGTAACATCTTCTTTAATGAACTCGGTATAATATGAGTATGAGTCATCTTGATAGACATACACTCTGTGATCGGGGTTAAATGGATTGCTAACATTTGAAAAATTATAAAAGCCAAGCATTTTAGGATCAAAATCATAAACTTCATAACCAGTCACCTGCTCAATCGTACGTCTAATCCCAGAGCCATCCATATCTAATTCTTCTCCGAAAACATGTTTATGTCCGACTGCCTTGAAGAACCATCCGTTATCCAAGAATTTGGTTGCATTCGTATTCACAATTTCCAATTGTATGGGTTTATTATGAATACTATACAGGATGAATCCTAGACTAATTAGATTGGGAACAACCAAAGGGTCGAATCGATTAACATGAATAAATGAGAAAACAGGAGCGACAGTAACACCATTTTTTTTGTAGTGTTCCCTAAGTGCTTTAAAAAGTTGATTATAAAACACGAAAGAGGTAATATTTCCTATAAAAAGGATTTTTTTTGCCTCGTCATCATATTGGATAATATTGTTTTCTGCCATCTTAATATATCATAGTCTTTTTTTATCAAAGTTATATTGAATATAGAAAAACGCTATACTTTCATACTCCAAGACAATATATTTCCTTGATATTTTGAGTCATAAATTACACCTTATTTTTGGTGCAAAGATACATAATCTTTTTGAATTGGCAAAAAATATTGGCAGGGTTTCAGTATTAGTGCTGGTGTAGAGAACAAAGAGGGCGAGGCCGGAGGTCTCTCCCTCGGTGTTCTTAATGGTCAGGGTTCCGCGCTTTATTTGATTTTACTCATAGGTGCTCGATTCCTTTTCAAGGCTCTCCAAGGAAGGAGAAGATGATTTGGAGTTGTTTTTGGGAGAGGATTTTGCGGGAGCGGGTGTAGCCGGTGGCTTGGAGGGCGGCCATGAGGGGTTTGTTGGAATGGATTTCGTGAGCAAGGCGTTTGCTCGCACTCTCCCTGCTATGGTCGGGGAAGTAGGCCATAGCAAGGTCTTGCTTGTACTGATACATAATAATGAAATTTTGATTAAACAATTGGCCAAAGGCCGGAATTAGATTCAATGAAAATTTCAATTCATGCATCGAATCACCAACAAGACCATAAAAAGAGAGCCACGGCAAGAAGGGGCTTGCCGTGGCAGAATGTTATGGGACAGGACCATTACCGAATAAGGTCTGTACTGTCGAAAGTGAATATGTTGGTGTAATGTGTTTGAATCATGTCGTTGCAGACCGTGCAAATAGAAGAAACATAATGTTTGGTTAAAGGCGGTTTTTGGCGGGGGATTCGTAGTCTATTTTGGTCAGTTCGGAACGCAGGAAATCATCGTTCAACAACTTGATGAAGTTCTCCTGCGAGAGTTTGGTGTTCAACTCGATTTGACTGCCATCTGCGGTGTATTCGAATTTGTCTTTTAGGAATGGATGTTTCTTGGTGAAATCGATGATGTCTGCTTGAGGTACTCTGAAAACGGGAGAGTCTTTAGAAATCTTGGCGAGTTTGCGGGCGAAGCGGAGGTCATCAACCCTACTCGACAGGACGTCGAGGTTGGACACTAAGCCGAGCGTGCCTATTTCCCCTAACGAGGCGGTTGCCTCCTTGGTAATAATCTGATGGAAATCGCCGAAGCGTTCAAGTACGTCAAGGTTGTAAATGTACACCTCGCCATTGACATAGAGGAAGTCTATCTTAGCATCCAGCCGGATGAAGTCGTCTTTCATCGTGTCGAAACGTGTGTCGCTTTCTTTAATGAGATATATCCTATCGCGTTTGAAAAGATTGACCGAATAGTTCTTCCTGAAAATCATTAGAGAATTGTCGTCATTTCCAATGTGAATGACGAATGCGTCAATCTGCGAGAGGTCGTCTTTGGAAAAAACGAAGAAACGTCCATTTTCTTCGGAGAAATAGTCGTCGTACTGATGATCTTCGATTTCCTTGAAAGCATCAAAGAATTGCGGTCTGTCGTCCAGGTCATAGCGGTAGATAGCGGATTTTCTGTCGTCGGCAGCCGACAGATTGAGAACGGTAAGTCCGTCAAGGCCCTCCTCCATCATCGAGACCAGTTGGCTGATATTGTCCAGATGAGCCTTTCGGAGTCCATCGGTGGCGCCATTTGCGATATTGGCTTTCTTGACCACGCCGCCGTCATCACCTTTCATAATGAAGAAGACATCGATGTTGGTGCCTTTTTGCTTGACAATGGTTTGCAGTCTTGCTTTTAATTCCTCGGTTTTATTCATTGTTAATTAGCTTTTTTGCAGAAGAAAACGTGTTCGGAGAGTTTGATTGTGCTGATGTAATCACCTTCGGAGAGTCTGTCGCGACAAATGACGATGGATTTCTCCGGAATCGTATTGTTTTTTGTGTTGACTCGGTAGATGTGGTATTTGAGAATGGCAAAGCATGGGTTGGAGTAGAACAACTCGGTTTTCACGAAAAGGCAGCCAAACAGGATCAATACCATGATGAACAGAATGGCGCCCCTGACGGAGGTCAGGTCGAAGGCGAGAACAGCCAGCAGTGTCATGAAAAATGAGATGAACTCGGAATTGACATTCTCGATGGCGGTTATGGAGACTGGAAGACTATCGAAGGCATCCTTACTCTTGTTGTTGAATTCGAGATGGAAGCAAAACGCAAGTATTGTCAGTATGATGCAGAAAAGGGCCACGATGTTTCCTGTGTTTAGCATATCGCCCAGGGGGCGAAATTGTAACCATTCGGAGAATATGTCCAGGGACGCGACAATTGCCAATGGCAGCACCATCAGCAAAGACATGATATAGAGCTTAATCTTTTTCATTGTGTTTATTTGTAAATTTACATATTTTGTTTGGTCATCCATTAGAAGCAAACCGTTTATGTCTTTATTTTTTTACATTATCATTGGTCATTTTTATTGTTTTGAGGGGTATGATAGGGGCTGCGTGGAAGGGCAGCCCCTATCTGCTCCACGGTTGGTTATTTCTTCACGAGTTTGAGGTAGGTGATTTTGTCGGCATTGTCGTGTTTGGTTTTGACACGGACGATGTAGGCGGCGGAGGGGAGGTTGGAGATGTTGAAGTGGTCGGAGCCTGTGAAGGTGGCCACGGTGCGTCCGTTCATGTCCATGACGAGGATTTCAAGGACTTTGTCGGAGGTGACGACGACGGAGACATCGCCAGTGGTGGGATTTGGCTTTAGAGTGGGGTCGGGAGAGCCGTCAGCATCGCGTCCAGCCCTTTCGATCGGGGAGGACTTGGGAGATGCCAACAGGTCAGCCACCGGGACACAGTAGTAGTAGATACAAAGTTTCTTATCGACACAGACAAGGGCATAGACACAGGCTGTCTCGCCATCGGACAGGTCACCTTGGCTGAATGCGCACAGTCCGTTCACTCCTGTGCCCGTAAGGGTGTAATTGACAACCGACTGCGGGTTGCTCCATACAGCCAACACATCCGTTACCCCAGACACATTGATGGAGAAATCGCAATAGATGGTATTAACCCCAGTGATGGTGCTGTTGGGTGTTATCGAACCAGAAGCCAGTTGCGAACAATTGATGTCGGGAGTGAGGTCGATGCTGAAATCCACGTTGCATTTTCTTCCCTCAATCATAAATGAGGCCACCATGGGGTCAAGTATCGACACCTCAAGTTCAAGAGTGAAATTGTAGCAGTTGCTTGGTGTGATGGAGGTAGCGGTAAAGGTGTTACTAATAATTGTTATATTTCCAGAGGTAAGGTTAAACAGAGGTGTCAATGTGTTGAAAGTTCGTGTCGTATGTGAATTATTGCACACCGTGACCTCAATCTCATAAATCAGGTGGCAGTCTTTGACGTGGCTATCTTTGCACACATAACGGATGTCGATGCTGTCGCACTTGCATACATCATCCTCTTGAAGGACAAAGGGTTTTGAGGTAGATTTGCATTCTTCAAAATAGTTTACCGAGAGGTAATAGGAGCCGAAGCCGCTCAACGGCAGCATCAGCGGGTGGGGTTGATAGCCGAATAATCCATTCTGAGAGAGGAGATTGTTGTAATACCAATCCCAACCATAAGGTTGAAGTAAAGGTAACAAACCATACACAGGCAGACTGGTTTCTGCTAGAGAATCGCAAACCTTATAGCAGCCTGTCAGCAGGGCGTCGAAGTCGGGAGCTGCGGGTATATTGATGACAGCAGAATCGGAGCGGCAGCCGGACACCGGGTCGTAGTAATAGGCGATAGCGGGGCCTGGATAATGGTAATAAGCGGTGTTGCCGTAATCGCCGTTACTCCAATGGAGCAACTGAGACGGGTTGTCGCTAATCAGTTTGAATGGGTGCTGGTCGATGCAGTACTGGTCGGGGTCTTTGGAAATTCCCGGAGCTGGCGGCGGCGCGACAACGGTGATAGTCACTGGTTCGGCCTGAGCGGAACAGCCCTCATTGTTATCCGTAACGATCAAGTCCGCGGTATAGGTACAGCCATTATCACCTGTGGGGAACGAAATCGAACCCGTGTAGTATGTTGAACACTGGGATGTCGTGTTGTTGCACACTGTCCATTCATAACTATAATTACTTTGCGATTCCATATCAGGCTGTCCATAGAAAGTGATGGTTTCTCCAACGCAGTAATAATATTTTTTAGGGATGATGATGGCGGAAGGTTTGTTTTTGAATCTAACATTGACACTTGCCTCAGTTTTGCAGTAATTATCATTGGTGACGATTACGCTGTAGTCGTCGGTGTAAGAAACATAATGTAAATATGAGTTGTTATTCGGAGAGGAACTCCAATCGTAGTCTGCGATGATGTCTGGGGATGGAGTATTACCATCTATTCGGTATTCTAACGTTACTTCATTCCCCGGGCAAATAGGCAAATTCTCGTCATCATAAATATATATTGATTCAACTTTCAATTCGTTCTTATACGAATTAATTTCCCAATTCTTAATACTCGAACAGCCGTTTTCATCAAGAATAGTTACTTTAAGATCGTAATGAGAGTATGATTGGTCATTGGGGTCATATCTAAAAGTGTGATATACTGAATTCCCGTTAATATCCAAACATGTTCCTCCATCTCCGAATTCCCAGCGTGAGTGAACGATAGTGTGAGGCGAAGGTAAAGATGCTGTCAGTTGGATGGCGGTGTTATTGCAAGTCTGGTGTATATGTCCCGTATTGGCTGAAGTGACATCCAATGGCAGATTGCTAGTGTTTGCAATATCGACTGAGCCAATCGGGCAGGGCGGTACCAATGGCATCCCGTCATAAGCGTACAGTTCGAAGGTGAAATGCCCTCCACTGCCTGTAGGATATGTGATTACGGATTGATTGACGGGGAAAGTCAGGTAGTTGATATTACCACCAGCTTCTGTCACCTTTATCATGATTACCTTGCTGTCATCAATGCATTGGGAGTTGTTTTGGATGACGATGGAGGAACAGGCCTTCTGCAAAGAGAAGTCTGGTAGGAAATCGACAGTGAACATTTTCGTGGAAGAGAAGCAGGGCTCGTCGGCCTCCGCCCGTGCCTTTACCACGATGTTGCCGACGGAGTTGACCGGAAGCGTCAGGTACTCATTTAGGGAGCCATTGATGATTTGGTCGCCGACATCGCCCGAGAGGACACTCCAGACAATAGGCATCGGGGGGTTGAGCACACTGAACGAGACCGTCTTGTTGCAATAGTCGATGGATGGAGGACCCAATTGGAGCGGTTGGCACAATACCGCCTCGTTCTTCACTTCCGTGGTGCATGGTGGGTTTGTGCGACTAATAATTATGCAGGAATAGTCCACGCCCCCACCCAGCGAAGCTGGCACCGTATTGTTGGTATCAGCAGTGTGGCCCCAGCGGATGGCATAGTCCGTCGAGGACAACTGTGGTTCTAAGAAGACATTGGTGCCGTCGTAGCCGATGGAGTATGCCGGAGGGTTGGGGATTACTTTTATGATGCCGGTCACCGACGGCAGATAGTTGCTGTTGTCGCAGACATCATAGGGGTTGCAGGTGAGCGTCACGAGGATGTCGCCGGGTTTGTCGAATGTGTGGTATATGGTCTGTCCTGTTGCGGTCTGAGGGCTATCGGAGAAAGACCATGTGTACCTGCCCGTGCCGTTGGCATCGTCACAAGTGGTACACCCTGAGCCATAGAGTTGGACTTGGGTGTTTTGACAAATTGCATCTTGTGGGTTGAAACTCAGCGACGGGTGCTGCATCGGGTATATGATTATTTGAACCGTGTCAATTTTTTTGTCGCCACAATACCGTCTGGACAGATACAATTGAAAAGGGACAGAATCGAACGTGGTATATATATCACTTACCGTAAATGTATTGGGGCCGCTGTGAATACTCCCGTCTACGGTTATATAACGTTGAAATAAGTCCTCAATCTGCCACTCGTACAGTACCATCTCTTGTGCTGGCACGATGTCGTTGCCCCAGGTGATTCTTGCGCCAGGGCAGACGGTGATACGTTTTGGCAGATGAGTCTCCCCGAGGGCGAACTGGGCGACCTGATGGGTGTAGGCGTTGAGGGAGCGGCACTGTAGCTCGCGGTCGTAGTGGTAGACCTCCACGTCGCACACCTCCGAGCCATAGGTTATCGAGACCTCTTCACCCGAGACGGAGGTTGGCGATGCCGAACCACAAGTCGGTTCCCAAATGAAGTTGTAATAGGGATTAGAGGGGGTGGCGTTCAGGCGTATGGTCGAATTGGGGCAAGCTATGGTGGGGTTATCGGGATCCATCTCTGCCACGGTGGGTGCGGGCGGCGGGTCTTTGATGGTGAGGACGAACGTTGCCTCGTTGCAATAGTTGCTGTTTTCGGCCGTGATGCGGTATCTGCCTGCATTCTGGATGACATTGGAGGAGAATTGAGCCGTCGGCGAGGGAGAGGTATAGACGAGCTGGTTGTTGGCGAGGTCGTAAACGTTCCAAGTGAAGAGGTTGTTGTTTTCGTCGTTGGTGGTCAACGTGATGGTGTTGGTCAGGCAGACCTCCTTATCGCCAAGTATTTCGAGGCGGGGCTTGACGACGACGGTGAGGGTGTCGGAGCGGAACTCGCCACAAGCCAGAAAGTCGCACTTGTATTTGACGGAGATGCGGAAGGTGTCGGGTGTGTTGAACAGACATGTGACTATATTGGCACCGTTAAGAGGGGTAACGCTCACCCCCGTGGAGGGTGTGATACTCCATTCGTAGTGAGTGGAGCCGTAGAGTGGTACGCTGTAAACCACCGCCTCACCCTCGCATACCGCAGTCTGACCGTTGATGGTCACGCCGTTTTGGATGATGGGGACGCGGACGCTGAGGCCGCCCTGACAGGCGCCGTTGCCGCAGATGGGGCCGTCGAGGCTGATGATGCCATAGCCGTCCAGCGGGCTGTCCCAAGTGACGGTGATGTCGGGTGTGCCCTGCCCGTTGACGAGGTGGCCGCCCTCGATGCTCCAAAAGTACTGGGTGCAGGAGGGAGAGGTGGCGTGGTAGGAGACCGTGCTGCCCTCGCAGGCGGTGCCGTAGCAGTCGAGTTGCAGGGGATAGCCTTGCAGCACTTTAATCAAGAATTCTTCTTCGTCGTAGCAGCCGCAGTTGTTGTAGACGCGGTGTGTGACCGTACAGGGCGTGGTGACATTTTGGAGGAGGAAGGAGCGGGTAGATGATGTGCTGCCGCAGCCTTCCCAAAGGTAGCCGGCGATGTCGCTGCTCTGAGTGTGGGACTGGTCGGTGAATTCGACATCCATGCCATAGCAGACATAGATGGTGTGAGAAGCGTCGTATTCGGGGACGGAGGATGCCACGGCGACAGGTTTTTCGACGATGCGCACCGTCTGATGGTGCGTACAGGTGTAGCCCGAAGCCATGGTGATGGTGACGGACAACATGCCTGATTCCTCGGTGCCCCAGAGGACGGTAGCGACGTTGTCGTTGTAGCTGACCGACGCGGCACCAGTGACCAGCCATGACCAGCTGACGACGTTGTCGCCATCGGTGCTTGCATAGGCGGTGTAGGTGACCTCCTGTCCTTGGCAAGCCACCAAGACTTGCGGGAGCTCGTCGTAGTAATACTGCCCTTCGTTCGGGAGGAGGCATTTAGACTCGAAGTCGCTGTTGATGACGACATTGTACTGGTGGGAGCCGGTGTTGGGGTCTGGGTCGGGAGGGGTGACCCTATCTTCCTGTGCTCCGGCATGGAATCCGACGGCGCACATCAAGAGGAGTGCCGCCAGATGTTTGATTTTGAGTAAGTTTTTCATTTTTTCAGGATTTTAAATTGAAAATTATTTGATGTGGTAATGATTGAAAGGAAATAGACACCTGCGGAGAGGTTAGAGAGGTTGATTTTGTTGTTGGATAGGGTTACCTGTTCCTGCCTGCCGAGGGATGATAGGAGGCGGACGGCGGTGATAGGCTCCCCATTGGGGATGACGTAAAGGGCATCCAAGACGGGGTTGGGAAAAATGTGAGGAGAAGAGTTGGCGAGGGCATCGGTGCCCACGTCATTGACTTGAAGGGTTTTTGTGACTGGCTCCGCCGGAAGGTAGTCGGAATCGCCTTGTTGGGAGGCGGTGACTGTGGTGGTGCCGTTTCGAAGGAGGTAGAGCGTGCTGCCGTCGGAGTAGGCGATGGAACTGTCACCACAAGAGTAGACGACAGGCAGCCCACTGGTAGCGTTGGCGGTTAAGGAAATCGGACTGTCTGCGAGATTGAAAGACAGTTCCTGCTGCCATACGATAGATTGCTCTTCCCTATCAGAAGGATGCTCATAAGGCTGAGAAAAAGCTGGGTCAACATATTTGGCGATAAACACCTGACTATTGCCATAGTTCTGAGTTGTAATGTCGCTGAATGTTGCATCCTCCCAAAGGCTCCCCGTAAGGTACACAATGCTATCCCTGACGTGGGGGGGACGTATCAGGTTTCCTATATCACTTAGACCGTATCTTATAAACATAAGTGCATTGCCAGCAGTGTCCCAAATTGCAAATGCTTTATCATTGTCTGAAGATTGGTTTGTATATATTGTTGTATCTCCAAAGATTATACTCGAACGGAAACTAATCTGGGAGAATACTCTATTTTTGCTTATAGCCAAGTGAGGATAGTTTACTCTTCCATTGTCCCCAGGAAGTACCCGTACATACGATAACAAGCTGAGGTCATCTTTCTTCAAACGAAGCCAAAATCCTGACATGTTAGGTATATCCAATGTGTCGTTTTGGTATGTTATGCTTTGAATATCAGATAAACTTGACCAGTTTGCATAACCCGACACAAACAAAGAACTTGTGTCATCAATGCAATTATCGGTGATATTAATCTGCGGATAGCTTTGGTAATTCCCCTCATAGGACAACCTGATGAGACCAGTTGCCAATAAGTCAGGACTGTAACGCATCGTCCAACATATTCCACTTGTTGAATCCCCCAAGCCCAATGAAGTTGAATTGGCAATACTAAGCCCTGCTGGAACATTTGTTGCGGACATGTTTATATACATATCATTACGTTTGTCCACATTGAAAGAATAAACGTTGATTGTGGGACCACGCTGATATGCTAGTGCTGAGTCAAACATATACACAGAACCAATCAAACTATCGAAATGGGGAGAAAACTTCATAATCTGCTGATTCCATAAGGCAGTGCGATAAGGGATTGGATAGAACAGATTATGGGTTCCGTCAACAACTATCTTCATGGCACTGATTGTGCCGTCATCCATTCTCCAAGTGCCACGGGATCCGGTAACCATATCATTTGCAATGCGTATAACATAGATGTTGCCCTCGCTATCTATGTTGAAACTTTCGCTAGACAAAGGTTTTACATTAAGTTTGTCAGGAGCGGACGGACCTCTAATATCACTGCCTGTCAACTCATTACCAGTTGAATCTAAATATCCCACACAGACAAGATGCCGTTCGGTGGCATTCCCGTCAAAGTCGAAGGTGATAAAGGCAGTAATGTTGTCGTCGGTCACACTATCGGTGGGCATCAGGTAGTCGTCGTTTCCCGTTAACAACGTGTCAAGATAGTATAGGTTTCTATAATTGCTGGCACTGCTGTTGTAAGGCAGATAAAAACGTACCATTGCCATAATGCTGCTGTCGCCCACCATCCGAAGCGCATGGGCATAACAACCTTGCTTGCCATTATAAATTGCTTTA
>JAEEGK010000993.1_pt1 | contig 70900 bp, 50 predicted proteins | sample 8958771 | NCBI WGS metagenome assembly JAEEGK01 (sample SAMN16246547, study PRJNA631951) | gut metagenome | biome: gut microbiome; feature: rumen; material: SC-attached | host: Bos | place: Iran: Karaj | collected 2018-10
TATGCATGTTTTTGAATTTACACACAAATATGGACTTGACCTTAAAATCCGCCTCGGGAATGAAAATGGGATGAAAAACCGCCTCATTTTACGGCCTGGACCTTCGAAAAACTGCTTCGGGAATGAAATTCGGCCTCCTCACTGAAAATCCTTACGGCCTGAGGTTCCCCAAATGAGCTTCCAGGCCGTAAACCCGGATCTTCGCCCTTCGCATCGCGGCCCTCAGTCTGTGTTCGCCCTCATCGTCCTCCCGACCCCGGCCGCCCGCGCATGACTGCCCGGCGGCCCGCGCCCCCCTCCCCCCCATCACCAGCCACCGCAACAGTCCACAAAAAAAGGACTGCCTTCCGAAAGAAGACAGTCCTTCAATTTTAAGCATTCAAAAGGGCAGAAGTGATTACTTCTTCATGCACTCTTCAACAGCAACGGCTACAGCAACGGAAGCACCAACCATCGGGTTGTTACCCATACCGAGGAAGCCCATCATCTCAACGTGTGCCGGAACGGAGGAAGAACCTGCGAACTGAGCATCGGAGTGCATACGGCCCATGGTATCTGTCATACCGTAAGAAGCCGGACCTGCAGCCATGTTATCCGGATGCAGTGTACGACCTGTACCACCACCACTTGCAACAGAGAAGTACTTCTTGCCAGCAGCAATTCTTTCCTTCTTGTATGTACCTGCAACCGGATGCTGGAATCTTGTCGGGTTAGTGGAGTTACCTGTGATGGAAACGTCAACGTTCTCGCTCCAGTTGATAGCAACGCCCTCACGAACGTCGTCAGCACCGTAGCAGCGAACCTTCGCACGCGGACCATCAGAATAAGGAGTTTCCTTAACGATCTTCAGCTCGCCTGTGTAGTAGTCGAACTGTGTCTGTACATAGGTGAAGCCATTGATTCTGGAGATGATGAATGCAGCATCCTTACCCAGACCATTGAGGATAACACGGAGAGGCTTAACACGAACTTTGTTTGCCATCTCAGCGATCTTGATAGCACCCTCAGCAGCTGCGAAAGACTCGTGGCCGGCGAGGAATGCGAAGCACTCTGTCTCCTCACGGAGAAGCATAGCAGCGAGGTTACCGTGGCCAAGACCAACCTTACGGTCATCAGCTACTGTACCCGGGATGCAGAAAGCCTGCAGGCCGATACCGATCGCCTCAGCAGCGTCAGCTGCCTTTGTGCAGCCCTTCTTAATAGCGATAGCAGCACCTACAACGTAAGCCCACTTTGCGTTCTCAAAGCAGATGTTCTGTGTGCTTTCGCAAATCTTATAAGGATCAATGCCCTTTTCGTCGCAGATCTTCTTGGCTTCTTCGATGGAAGAGATTCCGTTCTCGTTAAGAGCCTTGTTGATCTGATCTATTCTTCTGTCATAGCTTTCAAACAATGCCATAATCTTTAATCTCCTTCCTTACTCTTTACGCGGATCGATGTAACGAACTGCGCTGTCGAATCTGCCGTATGTACCGAGGTTAGCCTGGTAAGCCTCGTTAGCGTCCTTACCGGACTTGATCTGATCGAGCATCGGTCCGATCTTCAGGTACTGGTAACCGATGATCTGATCATCAGCGTCCAGAGCGAGCTTAACGATGTAACCTTCTGTGAGTTCGAGGTAACGGGGACCCTTCTCGAGAGTAGAGAAGATAGTACCTGTCTGAGAACGAAGACCCTTACCGAGATCTTCGAGGCCAGCGCCGATAGAAAGACCGCCCTCAGAGAAAGCAGACTGTGTACGACCGTAAACGATCTGCAGGAACAGTTCTCTCATAGCGGTGTTGATAGCGTCACAAACGAGGTCTGTGTTGAGAGCTTCGAGGATCGTCTTGCCCGGGAGGATCTCACCAGCCATAGCTGCGGAGTGAGTCATACCTGTGCATCCGATGGTCTCAACGAGAGCTTCCTGGATAACGCCTTCCTTAACGTTCAGGGACAGCTTACATGTGCCCTGCTGCGGTGCACACCAGCCGATACCGTGTGTGTAACCGGAGATATCCTTAATTTCTTTGGCCTGTATCCACTTTCCTTCTTCAGGAATCGGAGCCGGACCGTGGTTGCAGCCTTTTGCAACGCAAGTCATCTGTTCAACTTCATGTGTCTTGATCATGTTGAAAACCCCTTTCGAAATAATTGCGTGTAGCCATTGTGCACACAAGATCTCGAAATCGGCACACAATAACACCTCGTATATTATAGCAAATCTTCCGTAAATGACAACCGAAAAATCGTGCGGTTTCTAGGCTTTTTAGCATCTCAAATGATTTTCATTTCGTCTTCCCCGGGGACTCCTTTTTCTTCTCGAAAAGATCCGTTCCTCCGCATGTTTTCTTCTCGAAAAGATCCGTTCCCCTCCGCACCTTCTTCCCGAAAAACCCCTTCGCCCCGCCTTTTCTTCGCCCGATCCGCCCATTTGTTTCACCTTTGCTACATAAAACTAACTAAACTGTCACTTCTATTGCATGTTCCCGCGCGCCCTTTTACTATGAAAACTACATTGGGAAAAGCGCCCTTCGGGCTCCCCCCCGGGTGGCGCAGACGTCTGTAGGTATTTGAGCATCTATAATACTTGTGTCAGGTGAGGTGAATGGATTTGAAACACATTATCTTGAAAAAGAATTCCGTTTTAGGCAAAGTCGCCCGTGCCGCCGCGCTCCTTCTTTGCGCCGCCATGGTGCTTCCGGCCGCGGCCTGTAAGAAGAAATCCGGCGGCACTTCCGCCGTGCAGGACCAGCAAAACCCGACGGGCGGGGGCGATTCCAACCCGAACCGATCCGAATTTGTTCAGCAGACCGATCCGTATTATTCGGATACGACCGTAAGACTGGAGATCCCTACAGATTCGAAGAGGACCGTATCCACCATCGAGGCGGACAGATGCGCCTTCACCAAGAGCGGGGATGGCCTGATCCTTCCGTATTCGATCGTCTATCTTTATACCGAGGAAGAGCAGAAGCTGATGGAAAACACGGACTACACCGATCCGGATCAGCTTGCGAAATACTATGAAGTCATGGCTTCGAACTGTGAAAATGGTATCCTGATTTATTCTCTCGACGGAAAAAGCACCGGGATGATCACGTTGGCGCTTAACGAGACTCTGGAATCGTTCACGACACTTCAGGATGGCCGTATCGCAGCATATGTCAGCACCTTTAAACCGGAGACGCAGGGATCCGAGAAAAGGCTCGTTTTCTATGACAGGAACGGAAAAATGGAGAGCGAGATCGACTGTCAGAAACAGGACTATCCGATCTTCTGTGAATTAAGTAACGGGAATATCGCTGTCCTGAGCTCCGGAACGCTCTCCCTCATAGATAAGAATGGAAAAGCGCTTGGCGCGTCGAAATACGATAATCTTCAGCTCGGTGTTTACCAGATCGACGGCAAAGATTATCTTGCGACTTATGCATACAATTATATCGAGGATATAATCCGTGAAGACTACTACTGCCAGCAGATCGATCCGAATAACGGCGCACTGTCCGATCCGCAGGAGCTTCCGTCTCCGATCCCGCTCAATCTATATGCCTCGAATGGCAAGATCTATGGAGTGGAAAACGATGTTAAGTGCTACGATATCCTGCAAGGGACTTCGGAGACGATCTGCCGCGTCGAAGATACGGATATTGAGTTTTCCATGACCGAAAATGTGCTGGTGAAGCCCGACGGTGATATCTATACCGTAAACATGAATATGGATGCTCTGGAGCTTCAGCCCGAAGCGGAGATCTATCTGACGCACCTGCATAAGGAGGAGAAGAACCCCCATGCAGGAAAAAGGATCGTCTACGTCGGCACCTGCCTGGATACTTCCTACAATGTGCAGCGCCTGATCTGCACCTACAACCGCCGTCCGGAGAGCAAGACCCGCGTACTTGCCTATTCGGTGGGAACTGCTTCAGATAGCATTCTCACGGAGAAATCGGATGCCGCCGATAAACTCCTTTTAGACATGAGATCCGGCACCGGTCCGGATGTCCTGATGGACTGCGCTGAGATCGGCCAGTTCAATTCCGACGGGATCCTTGTCGACCTGAATACTTATATGGATGGAAAAGATCCGATCGACCGCACGAAGTTCTTCGATAATGTTTTCCGCGCCTTTGAAGTCGGCGGCAAGCTCTTCCAGCTCCCGGTATTCTTCTCGATGCAGGGTTTTAACGGAAATCCCGATCTTCTCGGAGATCCCGGAAAATGGACAGTTTCTGACTTCGATCAGAAGATGGGAGCACTGGGCGATTCCGCATATGCGGCCTTGGGATACTTCGCTTCCAGCGAGGACGCCGGATCGAGCATCGGTCTTCTGAGCGGTCTTCTTTATTCCGATATGGGACATTACGTAGATTACAGTAAAAACGAAGCGCATTTTGACACTGACGATTTCAGAAAACTTCTGGAGATCAGTAAGAAATATGGAGATAAGATCCCCGAAGAGAGAATGGCCGCATTGCGGGAAGAGTTCGAAGTGATGGATAATCATAGATGCGAATCTCTCATCATGCAGGCCGGCGTCTGCGCACTGAGTACGAATTATATCGGGGATCTCCGCCGTTTCTCGGAATATGACGATCTTTGCAAAGGTTCTTCTCTTTTCCTCGGCTGGCCGACTTCGACCGGCTCCGGCATGACGGCGAAAGCCACTGTTTCCGCAGGTATCTCCGCATTCTCGGAGTGCCCGGAAGATGCCTGGGATTTTGTTTCCTTCCTCCTTTCTCCGGAGATCCAGGAGAACTTCACCAGCTACGGCAACAAGTGTATTTGTGTCAGCAGAGAAGGTGAGAAGCTCGAGATGGCGAAAGCCCGCGAGGCGTATAATAAGGAGATGGAAGAATACAGAAGCCACAATATCGAGGATATCGACAGCGGCATCTCTGTGATCGACGATAAGACCGAGCAGGATTATCTGCGCGTGATCGAGAGCATCAGCGCGTCCCTTCACACCGATCCGGCCATCATGCTGGTCGTTGAGGAAGAAGCCGCCGCGTATTTCTCCGGCGCAAAAGATGCCGACAACGTAAGTAAGTCCATCCAGAACCGCGTGAAGCTCCTCCTTCAGGAAAAGGCGTAAAAACGAATAATAGAAGATAAGCGCTCCCTCGGAAAGCAAAAAACGCCTTTTCGAGGGAAGCACCATGTTTTTAGGGGTATGTATGAAAAAGAAAATAGAAGAGGTAAGGATCCGTCGTCCTATGCAAAAGACCCTTTCCTTCTTGCTTTGTTTAGGAATGCTTCTTCCGCTGTCTGCCTGCAGAAAGCCTTTGAAGAATAGGAATACGAAGACCGGCGTAAAGCACGAAGAGTATGTCGAGAAAGACACGCCGTACTTTTCGGATACGACCGTCGAATTTCCTCTCCCGGTGGATGAAGGAAGGAAAATGGACAGCCGATATGTCTGGCAGAGCCGTTTTTCCGGCGACCGCGTGTATTCCAGCTATTCACTTCAGTACCAGAATACGCAGGAAGAGAGAAAAGAACTGGAAAAACTCGATCCTTCGGATCCACAGCAGTTTTCGCGCTATTACGAGATCCTCGATAAGACGATCCGAAACGGCGTGATCTGCTACTCTTTTCAAGGCGACGTCCTCTTTGAGCTTCCGCTCGAAAAGGGCGCGATCCCGGCCAGTTTCTATCTGAAAAAAGACGGAGGCATTGGTGTCTTTTTGAACGTCATGAGCCGAAAACTCAACGAGGAGACGAATGAGATCCTCTTTGACTTTTCTACGAAGCTTGCCATCTATTCCGAAAATGGTGAGCTGCTTCAGGATATCGTGATTCCGATCAGCGATACGGGCGCATTTGATAGTGCCAATATTGAAGAACTCGATAACGGGAACATCCTGATCCTTAACAGCACGGAGAGACTGCTTCTGGGTCCGGACGGCACGATCATCTCCCGTGAAGAACTGCTCGATCGCGGAAGCCGCGTGACCTCGAGCCGGAAGATTTATTCGGCCAAGGGAAAATACTATATCCTTTCTTCCGAGTGGGATCGCTCGGACCCGAACTACTATGCCGAACTCCTTGAGGAGATCGATCCGGAGACGGGAAAATGCGCATCGCCGAAGACGATCGATGCCGCTATTCCGACGGATGTCTATCGAAGCGGCGACAGTTATTTCTCTATCGATATGGAGAGACTCATCAAGTGTGATGCCCTTTCCGGGAAGACCGAGTCCGTCATGGAATATGTCCACACAGATATCGCCCCGAAAAATGCAGTGAAAGATATTAAGTGCGAGACCGATGACGATATCTATCTACTGTCCACCGAGCTCGACATTTCCGCCCAGAACGGAAACGAAACACTTTATCTGACACATCTTCACAAGGAAGAGAAGAACCCGTACGTCGGGAAAAGGATCGTGTATGCCGCCACCTGCGTGGGCACCCCGGATGCGACCTTCATTTCCCTGATCAACGAATATAATAAGGCGCCCGGCAGCAAGGCCCGTGTAGTGACCTACGTCGAGAGCCCGAGCGACTATCTTTCGTACTCGATCATCGAAGGAGATACGACCGATCAAATGATCCTGTCCATGAAGTCCGGAACGGGCCCGGATGTCCTTTTGAACTGCGCGGCGGTCAGCCAGTTCAATTCCGAAAATGTCCTGATTGATTTAAATCCCTACATGGACGGCGCCAACGGTATCGACCGCACGAAGTATTTCGACAACATCTTCCGGGCATATGAGACGAACGGAAAACTCTTCCAGCTTCCGCTGGTCGTCTCGCTTCGAGGCCTGGCCGGAAATCCGGATCTTCTCGGAAAGCCCGAGAACTGGACGCTTTCGGAAATGGACGAAAAACTCTCCGCCCTTTCTTCGGAGGTGTATCCGATCAGTATGAACTCGCAAGGCCTCTTCCTCGAGCTTTTGTTTTCGGACCTCGACCACTATGTCGATTTTTCTTCGGGAAAAGCATCGTTCGACAGCGACGATTTCCGATCCCTCCTCGAATTTTCGAAAAAGTTCGGCCGGATCGAACAGGAGAAACTGCAGGAGCTACTCGAACAGTATGACCTGATGACTTCCAATCTTCCGGCGAACTGTTTCATGATGCAGGATAAGGTCTGCGCACTGACCGGCATGCTGATCCGTGACCTTCCTTCCTACTGCGCATATTCCGAGCTTTGCAGCCACGACCCGCTTCTGATCGGCTGGCCCTCGTCCGAAGGTTCCGGCTTTTCGGCCTATGCCGACATCTCCGCCGGGATTTCCGCGTACTCGAAATGCCCGGAGGAAGCATGGGATTTCCTCTCCTTCCTCCTCCGCTCCGACAAGAAGCTTTCTTTTGACACGGACATCAGCGTCTCCCGCGAAAACACCGACCTTCGCATGAACGAGAAGATCGACGAATATGCGGCGACCGCTAAGTTTTATGGAGAAGAAACCTGGATGTACGATTTCCTGGTCCCGGTCACATCAGAGAAGAAGGATGCTTTTGTCGGGCTGATCGAAAAGATCCGTACACCTTCGTACAATAATGCTTCCATCCGCTCGATCATCGACGAGGAGATCCCGTTCTTCTTTGACGGCTCCAAGTCGGCGGACGAAGTCAGTAAGACGATCCAGAACCGGGTGAATATCCTTTTGTCTGAACAGAAATAAAACCAGAAGTTGCAACAAAGCCGCCGTGGCCGCAAGTTCCTTTTTACGGACTTGCGGCCATGTGCGTTTCTGTGTTATGTTGAATCCGATGTCATAAGTATCAGATGAAGGGGACAGCAAGGTGGGAAGCAGAAATTTCGGAAAGAAAGAAATAGACGCATTGAGCAGGCGGATCCGTCAGGCGCAGGGACTCGGAAATAACGGTATTTCCATGGTCGTAAAGACCCAGTCGGACATCGAGTCTGCGATCGGTGAAGCCATCAAGCCCGAGTGGGCGAGAGTGCTCCGCGGGATCCCCGTCGATGAATTGAATGCCGGAAAAGCCGGTATCCGCACCAATGTCTTAAAAGAAGCCGGTTACGGCGATGTCTATTCCGTATATGCCGCCAGCCAGCAAAACCTCGCCGCCATCAACGGCATCGGCGAAGTCATGTCCCTTCGTGCCAAAGAAAATGCCGAGAAGATCGCATCCGACGTCAACAGTAATGTAAAACTGAAGATCAGCGTCGACCATAAGACCGAGGAGTACTCGCGTCTGGTCACCGCGGTCGCGGAACATATGCGCGCCCGGGAGAACCTCCCGAAGTGCGAGCAGCTCCTGGCCATGATCCCTTCGGACACCGAAGAACAGATCAAAAAATTGAGCTGCGCCAGATCCGGATTGAAGTGGATGTTCACCGGCGGGAAGAAGAAGGACGAGGCCCAGACGGCCTACGAAAAACTGAACGCCACCGCGTCCGCGATCGATGCGACCGGACTGGTCTCCCAGATCCAGGGATATCAGGGCGCGACCGAAACTTCCACTGCAAATGCTTCTTCGAGTCAGGTCACCGTGCAGGGAAATGCTTCGACGCAAGATACCGCTCAGCCGAGCTCGCTGTCGTCCATCATCGGACCGATCAGCATCGCCGCCGCGTGGAACGACTTTGCCCGCCGCCCGATCGAATACTATCAGGTCTTAGAAGAGATCGCCCCCGAGCGTTTCGACAGTGACGAAGACGGCTACGGCCTAAGCGACGAGATCCGCGAGGACGTCGCCAACACCCCCGTCGACCTCACCGGCCTTAAATGCACGCTCCGCGGATACCAGATCTGGGGCGTCAAATACATCCTTCGCCAGAAGCGCGTCCTGCTCGGCGATGAAATGGGTCTCGGAAAAACCATCCAGGCCCTCGCCGCCATGGTCTCCCTTCGAAACGAACTGACTAAAGAACCGGCAGCGGAGCCCGCTCCTGCCGCGCCCGCGCACCCGCCGAGATTCCTCGTCATCTGCCCGGCCAGCGTCATCGTCAACTGGTGCCGTGAAGTCGAGGCCAAGAGCGACCTGGTCGCCTACAACCTTCACGACAGTAACCGCGACACCTCCTTCCGCACATGGACGGAAGAAGGCGGCGTAGCCGTCACGAACTACGAAAGCCTCGAGAATCATTTCAAGATCGACGAGGACTTTGAGATCGACATGATCGTTGTCGACGAAGCCCATTACATCAAGAACACCGCCGCCAAGAGAAGCCAGAACGTGCTTTCCCTGTGCGAGCACACCGACCGCATGCTCTTCATGACGGGCACCCCGCTCGAAAACAACGTCGGCGAGATGATCCACCTGATGGATTACCTCCAGCACGATGTCGCCCAGCTCGCCCAGCAGGTCAGTATGACGGCCTATGCCGACGACTTCAAGGAGAAGATCTGTCCAGTCTACTACAGAAGAAAGCGCGAGAGCGTGCTGTCGGAACTTCCGGATCTGACGGACATCAAAGAGTGGTGCGACATGACGCCGGAGGACGAGCGCGCCTACGAGGACGACGTGCTGACGGGTTCCTTCATGGACGTGCGCCGCGTGTCCTGGCGAAACGAGGATTACCTCAATACCTCCGCCAAAGTCCAGCGCCTCCGTGAGATCGTCGAAGACGCCGCGGAAGATTCCCGCAAGATCCTGGTATTTTCCTTTTTCCTCGATACTTTGGAAAAGATCCGTACCGTGTTTGGTACGCAGTGTGTTGGCGTGATCAACGGCGCCGTTCCGGTAGAGGAAAGACAGAATATCGTCGATGCATTTGAAGCGGCCCCGGCAGGTTCGGTCCTTGCCGCGCAGATCCAGTCCGGCGGTACGGGCCTGAACATCCAGTCCGCAAGTGTTGTCATCCTCTGCGAACCGCAGTATAAGCCTTCCACGGAGAATCAGGCGATCGGCCGAGCCCACCGTATGGGCCAGACCCGTGACGTACTCGTGTACCGACTCCTTTGCCCGGACACGGTAGATGAGCGCATGATCGAGATCATCGAAGCCAAGCAGGCTGAATTTGATACCTTTGCCGATGAATCCAATGCCGCGGCAAAAGACGCGGAGAGCGAAAAGAGCGGCGTCGATGTCAACGAAGGCGTCATCGTGGGCGAAAAAGAAGAGCCGGCTGAGCAGGTATCTTCCGATGCATTGCAGGCGGCTCCTGCCGAAAGCGCTGCAGCTACACCAGCTACACAGTCGGCTCCTGCCGAAAGCTCTGCTGCTCCTGAACGTGAGATCGATAACGCCAGCATCAACAAGATCTTCGAGTCCGAAAAGGCCCGTATCCTGGCCAAGAGAGAAAGAGAAGCCAGAGAAGGCAAGTCCCCGGCCCCGGCGCCAGCGCCTGTTGAGGCTTCAGTTACTTCCGCAGCCCCCGCGCCCGCACCCGCGCCGGCACCGACACCAGCCACAGCTCCAGTAGCTACGCCGGTCGAGACTGCGACCGCTCCTGTTGCTGCCCCGGCCGAGATTCCGCCTGCGCCAGTGGTGGCTCCGGCCCCCGCTGAACCTGCACCTGCTGCGCCGGCGGAGCAGAAAAAGATCTTCTGCAGATTCTGTGGAAAGCAGATCCCGGCGGATGCGATCTTCTGTAGTTACTGCGGAAAGGATATCCGATAAGTCTGAAAAAGAAAACTGAGATAGTATATGGAATTTTCGATCAAACACTTTAACGAGCTAAGTAACAGGGAACTTTATGAGATCCTGAAGACGCGCCAGGAGATCTTCATTATCGAGCAGAACTGCCCGTATATGGATATCGATGACCTGGATCTGGACGCGATGCATATCTTCTCGATGAACGAGGAGGGGCGTGTAACGGCGTGCCTCCGTGTCTTTATGAAGGACGAGAAAACGGCGCAGATCGGGCGCGTGGTCACCCTGGTCCATGGCGAAGGCCTGGGCGGGAAGATCCTCCACGAGGGAGTCAAGGTCGCGCTTGATCACTATAAGGCCGAGAAGATCTATCTCGAGGCACAGACCTACGCAATCGGTTACTACGAAAAAGAGGGCTTCCGCGTCATCTCCGGCGAGTTTGATCTGGACGGGATCCCGCATGTGGAAATGGAGCGTAGTAGAGAGCTTTAGAAATACTTCGAAGTGGTATAATTGTTTCGATGAGGTGCCAAAAAGCGGGAACGCGGACCGGCACCAGGGAATGGAAACACGAAGATGAACTTCTTCGGAGGCATGTTATGCACAAGCGCAAAACACAAAGAAAACTAAAATCAATTCTTTCTCTTCTTATAAGCATTCTGATGCTGACGGGAGCATTCCTGTCATTTGCTTCCTGCTCCAAAAAAGAGTCGGAAAAATCGAAGGATTATTCTTCCAAGCTCGGAATCAAAAAGGATGTAAGAAAACCGAAGGAGACGAGTCGGGAACCTTCGCAGGAAGTCACGGTTCCGACTGATCCGGAACCTTCGGAAACAGAGACATCTACAGATCCGAGTGATACAGTCCCGCAGGACACGAAGGCGCCGACGGATCCGAGAACGAACCCGCAGAAAGCAGATGAGAACCCGTACTTTTATTCCGCTTTCTCGATGGAAGATGATATCAATTCCTGTCTGCATTTTAACAAGGGGCGTATGGTTGTCATCAAGGACACGGCTTTTTATGTGCAGAAGGGAAATGCCGATAACGGCTATGCTTCCGGCTTTTCCGACTCGGAAGATATCTTCATGTTAAAGGACGGCACCGACGCGAAGATGATTGCATCGGTCCCCGTTAATCGGGTACAGGGTAATCCGACGACTACGGTCACGTATTTGGTCCCGCACGAGGAGGATCTCTTCTTCTTTGTTAGAAGCGGAGAAAATACGCTCCTCATGAAGGTGGAGACGGAAAGTAAGAATCTCTCCACGATCTATACTTTTGAAGGAATGCAGGGAACACGGAACCCCTGCATCGATAACGATCACCTGTACGTTTTTAGTTCAGGCTTCGATGAGATCAGCGGTGCTTTTTACCCGATCGTATACGATATCGATCTTTCGACCGGAGAGGTCAAAGAAGACCACCCGAAGTTCAAGTGTGCCGAGGGTGCCATGATGTGTTATGTATTTGCGGTCTCGGACGGATACTACTATATACATCTGGATATGAATGACCCGGGCGAGATCCACCGGTGCCCGATCGGCGGCGTGGAAGAAGAACTCGTTCTTTTGACCGAACCGCTCTTAGGTTTTATTGATATCGTCGGCAATTATCTTTTCACCGACGAAGGGGAGTTCCTGCACATCTACGACAAAAACAACGGACAGCTTATTGCGGAACTTCCCGATATGTTGATGAGGGTTCTCAATGCGCCTCTTATCCAGTGGATCCTCGTTCGTCCGGATTTTATCCGTTACATCGACGAGACGGGAAATGTGGTCTCCTATCGTCTCGATGAGACGCTGGAAAAGACCGTTGTCATGGAGCCTCTTGACGGGATGAAGATAAGCTCTTATGTCGAATACCAGGACGGGTATTTAGTCATGCTGGCTTCAGGTCAGGTCCATAAGGTCGAAAAAGATACGAGTGTCATTTCCGCGGAACCGATCTCTACCGAGGATCAGAGCATTGAAAAGAAAAACGACGAATGGATATATCAGGAGTCGGCGGATTTTATAGAGATCAAGGGCTATCTTGGCACTTCGGAAAAAGTCAGTGTCCCGGACGTGATCGACGGCAAACCGGTGCGTTTTGTATATCTGACCGAGAACTCAAAAACACCGATCACATCTCTTACGATCCCGGAGGGCGTGACGACGATCTCCCTGATCAACTGCCCTTCCGTTACGGAGCTGTATCTTCCGAAGACCTTACAGAACTTCTCCTATGGAGGTTTCAACTATACTATCAACATCAAGGACGGTGCGACGATCTACTATACCGGATCTAAAGAGAACTGGGAAACTATCGTCGCGATGAGTGATCTGAAGTTTTCGGAGATCTCTGCGGATACGCAGGGTACTCCGAATCTGAAGATGGAGTTCCTCGATAAGTGAAAGGAAAAATGAAGACATGGATGCCAAAAGGCTGATCGTTACACTCGTATTTGCGATAATCCTGATCGGATTCTTTATCTGGATCGTGGGCGTTTCCGTCGACGATGCAGCAAGGAAGAACCGTATCTGGAGAGAGCAGGCGCAGAAGGTCACCGACGCATCTGATTATGTCAACAGCCTTCCCTTTGACATCATGTACTACGGCGAAGACTTAAAAGGCCCGGAGAGCTTTGAGGTCCGCCACATCTACGGCTTTGACCAGGAAAACCTCATCGGTCCCGCGGACGTAAAGCCGCACGAAGGACATGTGATCATCATCAACGACTTAAAAGGCGACCTGAAGCTGTCTTCCGAGAACTGGAAGGATCTTTTTAATCTCATGATGTACGACGGATACGAGATCGTCTATCTCGGACATGAGCACCTAAAGCAGGTGCAGGAGGCGGGCTTCTTCTTCGATGTCTATCCGGAGACGACCAACAGCGTTATCTTCTGGAACTACGGGAAATGCCGCCACATCGGGTTTGCAGACGATCCGAAGGTGCTTCCGGAGGTCATAAGGGAGAGCCTTACCCCCGAGCAGATCACGGTCTATTCCATGGTCATGCAGTTTCAAAACGAGAACTATCTTACGCTGATACCAGAAGAAGGAGAAAGCGCCAGTTGAATAACGAAAGAGAAAGAATCGAACAGATACTGCACCGCTACGATGAGATCATCGCCTCGATGGGCGATCCGGCGATCATCAGTGACGGTGCGCGCTATTTAAAGCTCACGAAGGAACTAAGTGACATCGAGCCGGTCGTGACACGGATTCGCGATAAGGACCGCGTCGTAAAAGAACTTGCCGACGCCAGGGAGCTTCACACCGCAGCAGATGACGAAGAGATGCGCCAGATGGCGGCCGAGGAAGTATCTTCCCTGGAGACGGAGCTTGAGAAGATAAACGACGATCTAGAAGATCTTCTTGCGGTAAAAGATCCGAAAGACGACCGTTCGGTCATCATGGAGATCCGGGCGGGGGCCGGCGGCGAAGAAGCGGCGCTTTTTGTGGCGGACCTTTATAAGATGTATTCCGCCTATGCGGTAAGTAAGGGATGGAAGACCGAATATATCGAGAGTAACGATACCGAGCTCGGCGGATACCAGAAACTGGTCTTTTCGATCGAGGGAAAAGGCGCGTACAGCTGCTTTAAGTATGAGTCCGGCGTACACCGTGTCCAGCGTGTGCCGGTCACCGAATCCGGCGGGCGTGTCCATACCTCGACAGTTACGGTGGCGGTGCTTCCGGAGGTCGATGAAGTCGAGGTCAACATCAATCCGAATGACCTGAAGATCGATACTTTCCGCGCATCGGGCGCCGGCGGACAGCACATCAACCGTACCGACTCGGCGATCCGTATCACGCATCTGCCGACGGGGCTTGTCGTGACCTGTCAGGATGAGCGTTCCCAGCACAAGAACCGTGCCAAGGCGATGGCGGTCCTGCAGAGCCGCCTCCTTCAGATGGAAGAGGAGAAGCAGAACGGGGCGATCGCGGCCGAGAGAAGATCTCAGGTCGGCACAGGAGACCGTTCGGAGAAGATCCGTACCTATAACTACCATCAGGGAAGAGTGACCGACCATCGGATCGGCCTGACCCTTTACCGGTTAGAGGAGATCCTCGGCGGAGACTTGGAAGAGATCGTCCGCCAGTTGACACTTGCCGATCGGGCGCATAAACTCGGTTCGGGAAGTTTGGATGAAGGAGAAGAATAATGCTTCAGGAAATACGTGATTTTGATACGATCCTGGTAGATCCCAGTGACGAGAAGACGTTTTCAGATGCCGCCCGTGCCCTGCAGGAAGGCGAAGTGGTCGGTATGCCGACGGAGACCGTGTATGGCCTCGGTGCCGATGCGAGAAATCCGGAGGCGGTAAAGAAGATCTACGAAGCAAAAGGGCGTCCGTCGGACAATCCCTTGATCGTCCATGTCGCAAGTAAAGAGATGATCACAAATCTCGTATCGGAGATCAGCCCCATCGCGCATGTCCTGATCGATGCCTTTATGCCGGGTCCGATCACGATCGTCATGAAAAAATCCCCGATCGTTCCGGACTGTGTGTCCGCGGGTCTTGATACCGTCGGGATCCGTTTCCCGATCCATCCGATCGCCCAGAAACTTATCGAAGAGAGCGGTGTGCCGGTCGCGGCGCCGTCCGCAAACCTTTCAGGAAGCCCGTCTCCGACGAAGGCCGAGCATGTCATGAAGGACATGAAGGGCCGGATCCCGTACATCATCGACGGCGGAGAGTGCCAGGTGGGCCTTGAGTCCACAGTCGTAGATGCCACGGGCAACTGGCCGCAGGTCCTAAGACCGGGCGCGATCACGATCGAAGATATGGAAGATGCCTTAAAATCCGCGGGGATCGAAAAGCCCCTGGAGCTCAAGCTTCACGAAGCGGCCCCGGAAGAAGCCCCGCGTGCGCCGGGCATGAAATACCGCCACTATGCACCGACCTGCCCTGTCAGAATAATCGGCAACGGAACATTGGACGATTTTTCAAATTATCTTGTATACTATAAGCAGGAAGTGCAGAATGCATTCCTGGAGGGAAAGACGAAAGTAGGTCTTTTCCTGGGCGAGGAGATCGCCCAGCAGCTGAAAGTATTATTTGAGGATAAAAAAGAACGAATCGTCTACTACATCTACGGCGCGACAGGGGATATCGACGCAGCATCACATCATTTATTTGACGGACTTCGTACCCTGGATGAAGACAGAGCGCAGCTGATCGTAGCACCGGCTTTTCCGGAGGAAGGATTAGGGATCGCGTATATGAACAGACTTTTTAAGGCAGCATCAGAGAACGAAAATTCCATCGACCCGCAGAAGAATGAAAGAAACATCCTTTTCGTCTGCTCGGGAAATACCTGCAGAAGTCCACTGGCCGAAGCGATCTTCCGCTCGATCTTTAAAGCGACAGGCCCGCATAACATGAAGGCGAACCCGGAAGTTCCGGCGATCGTCACCGCTTCCTCCGCAGGAACCTTTGCAGAAAACGGCGCCGAATATACGAGAGATTCGGTCCAGCTGGCTAATTTCGAATACGACGAAGATATTTCACAAGGTAGATCGAAGATCGTCACCGAGGAGATGATCACGAAGCAGGATCTCATCCTCTGCATGACCGCTGATCTCTCCCGTTATCTGCGTTTCAAATTCCCGGACATGGGCGATAAGGTGTATTCTTTCCAGGAACTGATCGATGACCTTTCGATCCCGAACGTGGACGGCGAAGTCACCGACCCGTACGGATATGAATATCTGGTCTATATGGAGACAGCCAAGCAGCTCGATACCATTATCCGCGAACTCATGCCGGAGATCCTTGATAAGTGGGGTATGGTGTAAAGAACAACAGACAATAGACTTAGGTTTATTTTCGGATCAGATATAACGCAACAAAAAATCAGTTATGCCGATTATCGTGAAACCGTTATTGTCCAGGCTTTCTTTGATTGGTCTGTTGATAACGATGATTTTTGTGATTTCGTCATTCAGTAACATATACGGCCGTTCTTCTCGTGCTCGAGTTTCGGCATTTGATATGTCAGCACACACTTGAATGTAATACCTCCTCAATTCTTTTGTCGCATAGAAATCAACTTCGTATGTTTTTCTTACAGATTTTCCGTTCTTGTTTTTCTCGACAGTATCAAAACTTCCGACACTTACTGAGTATCCTTTATAACAAAGCTCGTTAAAAACAATGTTTTCCAGCATCTGACCTTCATCAGGAAATGCAAAATTCAATCTGGCATTGCGAAGTCCGGTATCAACAAAATAGTACTTTCTTAAGGCGCCGATCTCTGCTCGTCCCTTAAGATCATATCTTTTTGCTTCTCTCACAATAAAAGCATCTTTGAAGAATCCGATATATTTTTCAACAGTTTGCTTATCGACGGATTCCTTTTTTATGCTTTTGAAAGTTCTTGCTATTTTATCTGCGTTCAGCAATTCCCCTGTTCCCGCACTGATTATATTGCATAATTCGTCTAAGGATTCGCTCTTTTTCAGGTGGTTATGCTCGATGATATCTTTAAAATATGTTGTTTCAAACAATCCGCGTAGATACTCTTTCTTTTCTTCAGCTCTCTTTACAACAGCTAGCGGCATTCCGCCTAACTGCATATAGTCATAAAGAGCTTCACTGGCAGAACCGCCAACGTAGCCGTAGTATTCCTCGAACGAAAGAGGAGAAAGCTGAATGTTGGTTGCCTTATCGCGAAATTCGGTAATTATATCGGTTGAGAGCATCTTCGAGTTTGATCCGGTAACATATAGATCTATGTTCTTCTCACGAGACAGACCAAGGACGACATCGACAAAGGTGATTATTTCGGTATCGGAAGTCTTGGCTAAGATATGCTTTCCATCTGTAAGATTAGGATTTATCAGCGAATATACCTTTTGAATCTCATCCAAAAACACATAGCATCTTTTCTTTCCCCGGCAGAATTCCCGGACGTATTTTCCCAAGTCTATAGGATCCCTATAGGCCATGTTCCGGTCATCATCGAGTTCCAAAAGCAGAATAGATGATTCTTCAATTCCGACATCTAGCAGGTGCTGGCGATATATGTTTTTTAGCAGGAACGATGACAATCACTCTTGCAAACAAATCACTTTTTCTGTAGATTTCTACACTTTTGGTGATTATTCGTGTGCGGGATGAATGTGAGTCAGCCTTTAGGGATGGAATCACTCAATGATTTGATTTTTGAAAGTCGTTTTACTAAACTAGTAGGCAAATCACGTGTTTTGACACGCTGGTTTCAGAAAAACAGTATAGTGTTTCGCTCTTCAGATACACAGATGGAGAAAAAATGTTATATATCATCCGCCACGGAAAGACCGATTGGAACGCAAAGCATAAGATCCAGGGAAGAACAGATATCCCGTTAAACGAAGAAGGAAGACAAATGGCCAAAGAGGCCAGGGAAGAATATAAAGACGTCCATTTCGACGTCTGCTTCTGCTCGCCCCAGATCCGTGCCAGAGAAACGGCAGAGCTTCTGCTTTCGGGAAGAGATGTCCCGATCATCGTCGATGACCGTCTAAAAGAAATGGGATTTGGCATTTACGAAGGCATCGAGAATTCGTTCTCGATCCCGGACTGCCCGATCAATGTATTCTTTTTTCACCCGGAAGAATATACCGTCCCGGTCGAAGGCGGCGAGAGCGTTGAGGAGCTGTTTGCCAGGACCGGCGAGTTTTTAAGGGAAAGAGTAAAGCCCTTACTTGATGAGGGAAAAGATGTCCTGATCGTCGGACACGGCGCCATGAACCTGAGTATCGTCTGCCAGGTAAAAAAACGCCCGCTTTCGGAATTTTGGAAAGAAGGTATCCCGAACTGTAAATTGCAGAAACTGGAGATGCCCTTATAATCCGTTCCTTTCCGCTACCCGTAAGGAAACTGAAAACTACTCATAATATCAAGTTTATTTTCTTATGTAGGCAAGTATGCTATAATCACATCGATTCAGCGTATGCTATAGACGTATGTTTAATAAGGGGCAGGGTATAGTATGGCATCTGAAAGTATGAAGAAGAAGCAGGAAGAGGAGATCGATCTTCTGAAACTGGCCAAAGTGCTGTGGAAAAGGATCTGGATCATCCTTTTGTGCGCCATGATCTTAGGCGCTGCCGGTTATTACTGGACGTATCGGAAGATGTATACGACCTACCAGTCCTCGGCAATGCTCTATGTCAACAATAATTCCGTATCCTTAGGTTCTGCAAAGCTCAGTATTACCAGCGGTGATATCAAGGCGGTCAATAACCTGATGGAGACCTACTCCGTGATCCTGACTGCAAGAAATACCTTAAATGAGATCATTTCCGAGACGGGCATTCCCTTTACTTACGAACAGTTAAAGCAGATGATCACGACCGAGACCGTCGGCGATACCGCGATCTTTAAGATCACGGTCACGTCTTCCGACCCGGAGCTTTCGGCGCATCTTGCGAACTCGATCCTGGAAGTACTTCCGAATAAGATCAGTACGGTCGTGGAAGGAAGCTCTGCACAGATCGTGGACTACGCTGTTACCGGTACTCCGGTCGTTAACGGAAACCCCATTAAGACTGCCGCGATCGGCGCCCTGATCGGTGTCGTTTTATCTTCCGGTGTCATTATCTTCTTAAGCCTCATCGATACGAAGGTAAGATCCGAGGAATATCTCCTCGAGGCCTTCCGCGATATCCCGATCCTCACTTCCGTTCCGGACTTGAACGAGAGCGGCAAGGGCGGTTACTACGGCTACAGGAAGCAGGTGGCGAGAAGTGAAGGTAAACTTTCCCCAAGCCAGATGATGCCGCCGGAAGTGAACCAGAGTGCCATCAAGACCACAAGCACAGACGATAAGCCTTCGGGCATGAGACCTGGAAACGAGGGCAAGTAATATGGGCAAGAAAAAGACTTATGCAAATGCAAATGATAACGATCTGACATTTATCGGAGAGAAGCTGGGCTTTGAAGGAAAAGAAGCTTTTAATCTTCTCCGTACGAATATCCTTTATGCCGTAAAGAGAAAAGACCGCTCCGCCAGAGTCATTGGGGTGACGTCTTCCGTGCATGGTGAGGGTAAGAGCTTAACGTCCGTGAATCTTGCGTATTCCATCGCGGAATCCGGCCGTAAGGTGCTCCTCATCGAGTGCGATATGCGTCTTCCTACCTTAAGAAGAAAACTCGGGCAGAAGAAGGCCGCCGGTCTTTCGAATCTCTTGGCAGGTGTCGAGGAGGACGGTGATGTTTTACGCCAGAACGTTAATGTTCAGGGCCTGGATGTTATCTTTGCGGGTAAGACCCCGCCGAACCCGTCTGAATTACTTGCTTCCCACACTTTCTCCAAGCTTATCGAGAAAGTAGAGAATTACTATAGTTTCATCATCATGGACCTTCCGCCGGTCTGCGAAGTATCTGATGCCCTGATCGTCAGTAAGCTCACCGACGGAATGCTGATGGTCGTCCGTCAGGACTATTCCACCAGTACCGACCTCGAGTACGCCATGCGTCAGCTGGAATATGTAGATGCAAAGGTCCTCGGATTTGTCTATAACGGCGCCGACAGCAAGACCCGCCGCTATAAGTACAAATACGGGAAGAGTTATTCGAAGTCATGATCGATATCCACTGCCACGTTTTACCGGGAATAGACGATGGATCCAAAAGCGTGGAGATGTCTCTTTCCATGCTCCGCGATTCCTTTGATCAGGGGATCGGCTATATGTGCTTCACTCCACACTTTTATGCGGATATGGACGATCCCGGAAAGTTTCTTCGAAGAAGAGACGAGGCAGATGCATTTCTTCGGTCGGAGATGGAAGATACCGATGAACCCTTCCCGGAACATGTTCTCGGCGCGGAAGTCCACTACTACCGCGGCATCGGAAGATCGGAAGATATCGAGACACTTTGTATCGGGAAAAGCAGGTTCCTTCTTCTGGAACCGCCGTTTCGGACCTGGACGGGCGCCTTCCTTGAAGATGTCCGGGCGCTTCGGGACGGACTGGACTTAAAGGTCATCATCGCCCACATCGAGCGGTACTTCGATCAGGACAAGCGCCTGGTCAAAGAACTTCTCAGTGAACCGGGCATCTATATACAGAGCAATGCGGAAGCCTTTATTGACCGGAAAACGAGAAAGAAGGTCCTAAAGCTTCTGGAAGAAGGGAAGATCCATTTTCTGGGATCCGACTGCCATAACATGCTGACAAGACCGCAGAACCTCATGGAAGGAAGGGCGGTCATTGAAGAAAAACTCGGACCGAAGGCGCTTCATAGGATAGATGCCTATGGTCAGGACCTGATCGATCAGGCCGTATAACGGAAAGGAGGGGAGGACCCTTATGAAAAAAAGAATCGTATGGATCGTGCTCTCCTGCGTGATGTTTCTGGCGAGCATCGGTCTGATCCTCTACTATCTCTGGGGAAACGGCTATCTCTGGAAAGCCAAGAGCGCGCCGGCAGCCCAGACCTATGCGGAGTTTACCTATCCTTCCATCGATGAATCCGAGATGGCCGATCTCACGAGAATTACGACGGCCACGCCGACGCAGACGCAGGAGCCGCAGGAAACGACGGTCCCGAAGGACCTTCCGGATATCCCGTGCCCCGTAAACTTCGACGAACTTCAGAATGCCAATCCGGAGATCATCGGCTGGATCTATATGAGTAAGCCGGAGATCTCGCTTCCGATCCTAAGGTCTCAGACGGACGACACCTGGTACCTTTATAGAGACGCGGTAGGAAAGTATCAGAGGGGCGGATCGCTCTTTGTCGAGCATAACTATAACGGTTTCGATTTTTCGGATCCTGTCACTGTGATCTATGGGCACCGGATGAGCAATGGCTCTATGTTCGGGACGCTTCAGGCGACATTGTCCGAGGACAATTATTTTGATGAAGACCGCTTTATTGTGATTTTTACACCTGCCGTAACAAAAATTTATCAAATTTTCGCTACATTACCTAGTGACAGTGACCATATCCTGTACTATAATGACTTTAATGCGGAAGGTGTGTTCGACGCATTTTTTGACGACCTCTTTTTAACTACAGGCGTCGATGTGAAACTCATTCCTGAAGCAAAACCTTCGCAGGGAGACCACGTGATCGTATTATCCTCCTGTCTCTGGGGAGACAGAACAAGACGTTACCTGGTGTTCGCGAAGGAAGTAGTATAGGTTAATAGAAGAGTTGTAATACATAGAAATGATGATGGGGGTTTACAAATGAAAGCATTAAAAGCTATTGCGACAACAGTGCTGGCACTTACCTTCTTTAGTGCACAGGTCCTCGCTGTTGGCTCCGGAAGCCCGGTAGCCGGTGACGGACCGAAGATCAAGAAGGCAATCGATGCAGATGGCAACGACATCACCGCTTATCTCGTTGTAACCAAGCTCGGCACCACATCTCCGTATGCGGAAGTCAACGCTTACCTCAAGAGTGCGAACGATGATATCAACAATGCAGACGGAAAGCCGGCAAACCTTCTGGATGCCTCGGGTTCTCCTCTGAAGGCGAAGATCCAGAGTCTGCTTGACAGCGCCGGATCCTCTAAGAAGGCAGAAGACCTGACCTTTGACGAAGTATTCGATGTCAGCTATGTAGTAAACGGTGTGGTAATGCCGCTTCCGAGCCAGACAACGATCGAGTTCGATTACGGTGTAGAAAATGGTGCAACTCTCATCATGATCCACCAGACATCTTCCGGTGTATGGGCAGTGGAGGGCGCTTCCGCAACAACGACCGTTACATCCTTAAGCCCGTTCGCATTCCTCGTAGCAAAGGGAACAGAGAAGGCAGCCAAGGACGATAAGGGCGATGGCAAGACGACTTCTCCGCAGACCGGTGAGTACGTAACCAAGAGCGTTCTCGTTGGTGCATTAGTTCTGGCAGCAGCCGGTGTTGTGTGTGTGACACGTGCAAAGAAGAGCTCGGCTAACTAAAGACACGATAATCAAGATAGTAGGAATAGCAGTAGCAATACTGCTATTCTTTTCTATTTTATTGGTGGTGACAGACAGGATCAAGAAGAAGGCGACTTCTTCTACTCCTTCCTCTTCGCTGGTCTTAGACCCGTACGAGGACGAGGAGATCGATCCTGTTTCTTATTTTTCCGGAAAAGCTTATTCCCATAAGAAGAATCTCGAGACCGTGCTCTTCATGGGCATCGACTCCTACGGGGAAGCTCAGGAAGTGGAGGGCAACCGAAACCACGACCAGGTGGATGTCCTGATGCTCTGTGTGATCGACCACAGTAAAAAGACCTATCAGGTGCTGCAGATCAACAGAGATACCTTCACGAAGATCCCGAAGATTGGTGCGACAGGCGACCGCCTCGGCATGGAAACGGCGCAGATCGCGCTTTCCCACACCTACGGCTCAGGCTTAAAGGACAGCTGCGAATATACAGCGGAAGCCGTGAGCTACCTGCTTTTAGGCGAAGAGGTCAATCACTATATCGCCTTAAAGCTCGATTCCATCGCGATCTTAAATAAGTCCGTCGGCGGTGTGGAGGTCACGGTCCCTGTAGATATGACTGTCGTGGATCCTGCCATGAAAAAGGGCGCCAAGCTCCTGCTTACCGATAAGCAGGCCGAATATTTCGTCCGTTCCCGGCAGATCCTGGAAGACGATACCAATGTCAGCCGTATGCAGCGTCAGGATACCTATCTTCACGCCTGGCGCATCAAGGCGAAGCAGAAACTAAATGAAGATGCTGCTTTCGCTCTGGATCTCATTGCGGATCTCAGCTACTATATGGTCGCCGATCAAGATCTAAATGGTCTTTCGAATCTGTCCGGTTACCTTGCTGACTATGAGTATCTGGGTATGCTGAAGATCGATGGAGAGACAAAACCGGGCAAAGATTTCCGCGAATTCTACCCGAATGAGGACTCTCTTAAACAGGCGGTCATGACTCTCTTCTATGACGAGAAAGCCCAGTAATTCGAGGAGTGTAACACTGTTACAATGTGGTATGTGATCTGGACATCGACAGGATCGGAGAAAAAAGCGCTTGCGGGGATCAGTGATGATCCTCAGGCCAAGAGAGCTTTTATTCCGAGACGCGCTGTGCAGATCAAAAGAAATGGGGAATGGGTGAAAGTGGAAAAGCCACTGTTCCCCGGATACCTGTTTGTGGATACCGATGAGGTGGAATCTCTGGCAGATGAGGTCAGGAGAATCGAAGGCTTTAACAAGATCCTTACCGTGAATAAGGAATTCTGTCCCCTTTACGATAGGGATGCGGATCTCATCGAAAGTCTTTACGGAAACGGCGGACTCTTTGATGTGTCCGAGGGCATGATCGAGGGTGATCGGATCATCGTCACATCCGGCCCGCTTAAGGGCCAGGAGGGCCTGATCAAGAAGATCGACCGGCATAAGAGACTGGCCTATCTTGAGTCCGATATGTTCGGCCAGACGATCTGCGCCGCCGTAGGCCTGGAGATCGTCGAGAAGCACTGATTCAGACTTATCTTACAACTGCTAAAAGAACGGCTTTCCGGCACTGGCAATCTACACAAAACTGTTCACGAAATTGTAATCAAATTGCATTGTAAGCCCCTCTAATTTCATAGTATTTATTGATATTTTTCCTTATAATAGGTAATTAAGATGGTATAACTAGGCAGACTGTATGCTGATGGGGAAAAGAAACATTTTCTTCTGATCGTCGCCCGGCGCGCGTCAGGTGAGGAAGTGTGGATAGATCTAAAATCACAGAAGGAGACCCCTTCTGTGGCGAAGCATACGGAAAATTGGGGAAAAATGATCATGGGGTAGATATGAGTAAAGAGGGTAGTAACAAAACAAGCAATGCAAACGGTACAAGTCAGTACGAGTACCGAGACAGTCATATTCGGAGAAAGAGAAATAAGTTTCGTCTGACGTTTGTTAAAACGTACCGGTTTGTATTCGATATCCTTCTCTTTTATATCGCATGGATCCTGTTCCGTTATGGAAGACTATTTGATCTAAATCCTTACGGCTTCCGATATAACTACTATGTGACCATAGGCTATGCCGTGATCCTCTACTGGTTGAAGAAGACATATAATGCCGATCTTCTAGGCTATTCAAGGATTCGTTCAGTAGTCATCTCGCAGTTTCTCTCTCAAGTTTTCTCAGCAGTCATAATCTACTTTGGCGTATCCTTTGGATGGCAGCGCTTCAAGAATCCTTGGGTATTTCTAGTACTCTTCGCAGTTCAATTAGCCATAGACATACTCTGGTCGTATTATGCATCTGAATACTATTTTCGTATCTATCCTAAGAGAAAAACGCTGCTGATCTACCGTAACGAAATCGACAGGAAGCGCTTTGGTGCAGTTAAAGGAAAGCCGATTGAAAGACTCTATGAGATTTCGGATGAACTGCAGTTCAATGGTTCCTTTGAAGAACTGGAAGATAGACTCTCAAACTACGATGCGGTATTTGTTGCCGGAGTCAATTCGGATTGCAGAAACGGTATACTGAAGTACTGTAAGAGAGAGGGCATGCCAGGCTTCTTTCTCCCACATATTGGCGATGTAATCATGCAGGAAGCAACCCATGTAAAGTCATTTGATTCACCGGTTTTATATGTCAATCGTACAATAGTAGATCCTGTAGTTGCATTTGAAAAGAGAGCGTTCGATATTATTACTTCGGGGGTAGCGATTATCCTGCTTAGCCCTTTGATGATAATCACTGCACTAGTTATCAGGCTTTATGACAGAGGCCCGGCGCTTTATAAGCAAACAAGATTGACGATTGATGGTAAAGAGTTCAAGATTCTCAAATTCCGCTCCATGAGAGTCGATGCGGAGAAAGATGGAGTTGCCAGATTGAGTTCTGGTGATAAGGATGACAGAATCACGCCAATTGGTAAGTTTATTCGCAAATGTCGAATTGACGAACTGCCTCAGTTGATAAATATATTCAAAGGCGATATGTCAGTTGTTGGACCAAGACCGGAAAGACCGGAAATCGCTGAACAATACTATGAAACGATGCCGGACTTTAGATTGAGACTTCAGGTAAAAGCCGGTCTTACCGGGTATGCGCAGGTATATGGAAAATACAACACGGATCCGTATGAGAAATTGGAGTTTGATTTGCTGTACATCAATCAGATGAATATGTTGACAGATATACAGCTCTGCTTTGCAACTTTCTCGATTCTTTTCAGTAAGGAGAGTACAGAGGGAATTGCTGATGGAGCTACTACAGCATTAACCAATCAAGAACATGCGGATCAACCAATAGATTATGATGAAGTATGAGTATATCGACACATGATTGCTGCTAAATGTGTCTAACAAGAAGGAATTTATGAGTGAGATAGGGGTATTAGGAGCAGGAACATGGGGAACTGCATTGGCAAGAACCCTTTGTAATGCTGGACATACGATTACATTATGGTCGATAAGTAAGGAGGAAGTAGAATCGCTTTCTACTTCTCATCGGCATATCAATCTTCCAAATACAGAGATTCCTCAAGGAATCCGTTTCACCAATTCAATTGAGAATGCTTGTAAAGAAAAACAGTACATTATATGTGCTGTTCCATCGGTTTATGTGCGTTCGACAATGGCAATGGCTTCGTCGTATATAAGTGATGAACAAGTTATTATCGATGTGGCGAAAGGAATTGAAGAGGAAACCCTTCTTTCTATGACAGAAGTTATTCGAGATGAGTTAAAAAAATGTGGTCCTCTTAATGCTCAGATTGTCGCTTTGTCAGGACCCACGCATGCTGAAGAAGTGTCACAGGATTTGCCAACAACAATCGTAGCTGCGTGCGATGATATTGTTATTGCTGAGAAAGTGCAGGAGTTGTTTAACAATACTTGTATACGTGTGTATACCAATACTGATGTGCGAGGAGTGGAACTTTGTGGTGCTCTTAAAAATGTAATTGCTCTCGCCGCAGGTATCTCTTCTGGATTGGGTTTTGGAGATAATGCTAAGGCTGCATTGATTACTCGTGGGCTTGCTGAGATTGAACGATTGGGTATCGCAATGGGATGCCAAGGACAGGCGTTTAATGGACTTGCCGGAATTGGAGACTTGATTGTTACAGCGACCAGTAAACATAGTCGGAACAACCTGTGTGGATATCTTTTGGGACAAGGATATCAAACCTCAGATGCCGTTAAACAAGTAGGGATGGTTGTTGAGGGGATAAACGTCTTGCCAGCGGTAATAAAGCTGTCCTTGAAGTATGAAGTGGATATGCCGATAACAAGAGCAGTATTTGATGTTGTGAAAGGAAATAAAACTTCATCCGAAGCAGCGACTATGTTAATTGGTCGAGAGAAAACTACGGAACTACAAAAAACGATAATGGATATAAATTTTGAAAAAGCTGTATTAAGAAATACGGCTATGAGAGGAGATCAGGGAATGAAACGTGTTATTACTTATGGTACATTTGATCTTTTGCATTATGGTCATATAAATCTGTTAAGAAGAGCCAAAGCGTTAGGAGATTATTTGATTGTAGTGATTTCCACCGATGAATTCAATTGGAAAGAAAAGCATAAGAAGTGCTATTTTACTTATGAACAAAGAAAAGCTTTGGTAGAGTCAATTCGGTATGTTGATCTTGTCATTCCGGAAGAGAGCTGGAATCAGAAACGAACAGATATGCATGAATACCATGTTGATACATTTGTGATGGGTGATGATTGGAAGGGAAAGTTCGATTTTCTCAAAGAAGAAGGAGTCGAAGTTGTCTATCTTCCGCGCACACCGGAAATAAGCAGTTCGCAGATTAAAAGGGATCTTTATGACGCGAATTCAATTGATGGTACAAGTGTGGTTAATCATGATGATATAGATACTGATCCGAGATAATGGGTTTGAAAGAAGAGCGCAGATGAAAATCCTTTATGTTGCAACTGTTGTAAAAACCCATATCATGGAATTTCACATACCATATCTGAAAATGTTGAAAGATATGGGCTGGGAAACAGCTGTTGCAGCAAGAAATGACTTCGACAACAAGGACGATTGTATAATCCCTTATTGTGATGAGTACTTTGATGTCGCTTTTGAGAGAAACCCCCTTAATCCAGGAAATGTAAAAGCTTATAGGCACCTGAAAACGATAATTGAAAATGGCGGATATGATATCATTCATTGTCACACTCCTGTTGGTGCTATGTTGACAAGATTGGCTGCAACTAAAGCAAGAAAGCAGGGAAGTATTGTAATCTATACTGCCCATGGTTTTCATTTCTATAAAGGTGCGCCTTTGCTCAATTGGCTGTTATACTATCCAGTAGAGAGATGTTTAGCTCGAAAGACAGATGTCCTTATTACCATAACAACTGAAGATTTCATGAGCGCGAGGAAGTTTAAAGCGGCACGCGTTGAATACATTCCTGGAATAGGTGTTGATCTAAATCGTTTTGGGAAGAGTAATCAGGAAAAGGCCGATGAGATAAAAAAGGAACTTGGCATTCCTCAAGGAGCAACAGTATGGCTCTCGGTTGGTGAGGTTAATGCGAACAAGAATCATGAAATGGTAATTCGAACACTTCAGTTTTTCCCAAGTGTTTGGTATGTTATCTGTGGACGGGGACCTTTACAAGAATCCCATAAAGAATTAGCTGTGAGATTAGGAGTTGGTGATCGCATCCTATTGACAGGCTACAGAAATGATGTAGAGCAGTTCTATACTATGGCAGATGTTTTTGTATTTCCATCTTTACGAGAAGGATTGCCTGTTGCCTTAATGGAAGCAATGGCTTCAAAACTCATATGTGTCGCATCGAAAAATCGAGGGACGAATGATTTGCTTCAAGATAGCAAACTTCTTTTTGATGTTAAAAATCAATCTGAATTGAAGAGTAAGCTAGAAGTTGCTATGAATACGGATTGTTCTGATGAAATCGAGCGCAATCAGGCTCGGCTGAGAGATTTTGACATTCGCAACACTTTGGAGTTGGTAAAAACTATCTATATGAATTCACTAAGAAGGAGCGGCGATCCAAGATGAACCGATTGGCACGCTTGCTCAAATCTTCTCGAGTTGCTTACAACTTATACTATTTCTCGATGTCATTTTTGCTTAGAGTGATGGGGCTGTTTGTTGGCTTTGATAATAAGCTGCTGCTGTTTAACTCATTTGGAGGAAAACGCTATGACGACAGTCCTAAAGTAATATATGAGAAGATGCTGAATGATGACCGTTTTAAAGAGTACAAGATTGTTTGGGCCATTCAAGATCCCAATTCTATAGAAATACCAGGGCGTGCGACTGTTGTAAAAGCAGACAGTTTCAAGTATTTTGTGACGGCGCTAAGAGCTAAAGTCTGGATAACAAATTCCTCTATAGAAAGAGGGCTGAACTTCAAAAAGAAGAAAACTGTGTGCTTCAATACTTGGCATGGAACTGCTATCAAAACAATGGGGATTGATATCAAAGAAGATAATAAATCATTTAAAAGCAGAGTTCTTGTTCGAGCAGACGTTATGCTCGCGCAAAGTTCGTATGATATAAAAGTGTTTTCCCGTTGTTTTCAACTACCAGAATCTGTTCTAAAGTTATCCGGCTTACCGAGAAATGATTGTCTTGCTACCTATAGTCAGAATCAAGCAGATAAAATACGTGAATCGCTTGGGATAAGCAAGGAGAAAACAATTCTCCTATACGCACCTACTTTCAGAGAGTACTCAAGAGATACGCAAAAAAATATCGTGCTGGATATTCCAATCAATCTGCAGCTTTGGCAAGAATCTTTAGGAGAAAGATTTGTTGTGTTATTTAGAGCTCACTATGAGGTTGCAAAGCATATGAGAGTTGATGATTATCCATTGTTTATTGATGTTTCTTCATATCCGAACCTAAACGAATTAATGATTGTGTCGGATGCCCTGATATCAGATTATTCAAGTGTGTTTTTTGACTATTCTGTGATGCACAAACCTATGTATTGCTTTGCTTATGATTTTGATGAATATACAAGTAAGCGAGGAATGTATATTGATCTTAAAGATGAACTTCCTTGCACGATTCATCAAAATGAAGAAGGATTGATAGAGGATCTTTTGAATTTTGATCAAAACAGAAATGCTCTTTGCGATAGAACTCGGAGTTTTCAAGAGAAATTCGTTACTTGTTATGGTCATGCCGCAGAGAATAGTTGTAACCTGATTTTGGAAAGGCTTTGAATGTTGGAAATGCAGAATACATCGGATAAACCTGTTAGAGTTTTACACGTTTTGACGGCTATGAAACGCGCAGGTGCGGAGACAATGGTTATGAACCTTTATCGCATGGTTGATCGCCAAAGAATTCAATTTGATTTTGCAGTTTCAACGAACGAAAAATGTGATTATGATGATGAGATCATAGCACTTGGTGGAAGGATCTATCGTTATCCAAGATATAAGGGGATTAATCATTTCGCATACAAAAAATGGTGGAATCAGTTCTTTGATTCTCACAGTGAGTATCGAATCGTGCATGGACATATTGGAAGTACAGCATCGATATATCTGAAAATTGCAAAAAAACACGGAATGTATGCAATTGCACATAGCCATAGTACAGGGGGAAAAGCTAATTTACATGATGCGTTATACAAGGCGTTTTCTTATCCTACGCGCTTCGTAGCGGATTATTTCCTGGGTTGTTCGACTGAAGCTTTAATTAGTAGATATGGCAAACGTATTGCTAATCGACAGGATATCCACCATATTCTAAATAACGGAATTGATGTCGAGAAATATGCTTATGATGAGTTATTGCAAAAAGAAATCAGAAAAGAACTTGGATTAAAAGATAATGCGTTTGTCGTAGGAACTGTGGGTAGATTCACAGAGGCCAAAAACATTTTCTTTATTGTAGATATAATTAGGGAAATGATGAATTGTGATCCAGACTTTCATTTCTTGTGGGCAGGGACAGGCGAGTTGAAGAAGCAACTCGAAGAATACATGAAAAGAAACGAAGTTGAGAAATGTGTAACGATGCTGGGAGTTCGAGATGATATTCCAAGAGTCCTTCAAGCGCTAAATGTTTTTATTCTTCCTTCGAAGTTTGAGGGATTGCCCGTAATTGGTGTTGAGGTTCAGGCGGCGGGCGTTCCGCTTATATGTAGTGATCATGTTTCTAAAGAGTTGAAGATGAGTGATTGCGTAACATTTTTGCCCATTGATTCGACTGAAAAATGGGTAAGTGCTATATTAAAAGAAAGACAATTTCGCAGGGTGAATGATGCTCCGTCAGGAGTTGTCAGAGCCGGTTATGATATTCATAAAACGGCATCATGGCTTATGGAATTCTATGAATCCAGATATTAAGGGAAGGAAATCTAGCGTACCGGTATGGACGTATTTATAAGTGTAGCCTGTTATTTCATCATAGTTTTGTTAGCAGTTTTCTTATCTAGTTACAAGTTTCGGGTAAGAATACGGGTTGATCTTTCGCGTAACAGAAGAAGGGATCTTCAACAAAGTAGAGAGACGAAGATTTCACTTGCAGTCATTATTCTTATAGCACTTCTGTTTGTTCTATATAATGTTTTAGTAACGAAAATGAATCCCTCAACAACGAGTGATAGAAGAAACTATGCGCTTAACTTCTATGGGATTCGTGCATCGCAGAGTGCTGGCCTAACAACGGTAATCAAATACTTGCGCCATTTTTCATCCAATGTTGAATCTTTGTTTTATGTGACGACATTTCTTACGATGGCTATAACGCTTCTAGCGTACCGCATTGATCCGGAAGCTACACCAAGTACGTTACTCTTTCTCTTTTCATCACAGTATGTATTCTTCTCGCTTGAGTGTCTGAAACAAGCATACGCGAATGCTTTTTCAGCTCTTTGTTTAGCATTTGCACTGCGAAATGAGGGAAGGAAGGACAAAGTCCTCAGTATAGTCGCTTTGATTTTGGCTATCTATTTTCATCATACAGGTTTTTTCCTTATTCCTATTCTCATTATGTTGAGAATGCGTAAAACAAAAAAAAGAGTGCTCTGGTCATTCTTTGCATTAGTTATTCTTATTCTTTTCCTTGAACCACTCTTGCTAAAGATTGCATCGATTGTGGCGCCTTATGCATCTTTGTTAGCAACGAAGATTTATCAGTATATAGGAGATTCTTCAAGCGAGGATGTTCAAACAGAAGGCTTTTTGACGTTTGTAAAAGGATTTCCGTTCTATGTTATTACTTTGATAGGATGGCTCAAGAGAAAAAGTTTGGTGGATAAGATTACCAATTATGATAATTATCTCTTCCTATCAGGAGTGCTGTGCTTAGCTTATCTTGCAACAATATACAATAGTTGGATATACAGGTTTTCATATTTCTTCTATTTGGCTGAGGGAGCATTTTTCTCACTATTGATTCGCAATATAAAGAATCCCAATAATAAGACCATAATAAAATATGCTACTCTCGGTGTATTGTCTCTTTTGACATTTAGATTTGTGTTGTTAATGTACATGAATTTTGGTGGATTATGATTCACATTGTCAATTTACGAAATGGTTGCGATGAGAAATGAATAAGAAATACAAAGTTCTAGCTAAAGATACAGCTATTTTCTTTTTGGGAAAGTTTGGTTCCAGAATGGTTCTTTTCTTTCTTGTTCCTCTATACACGAATTTCCTTACAAAGAGTGAATATGGTACAGCGGATCTCGTGTTTACTTTTTCACAACTTCTTGTACCTGTGTTTTCTATTGTAATTTATGACAGCCTCATTCGTTTTGGACTAATGAAGGGTGTCAAACGAGAAAATGTGCTGAGAAATGCATTCATAGTTTTAGGCTTTGGCTCATTAGTAACAATAGTGGTTACACCGCTGTTTTCAATTCATGGGGGATTAGCACCATGGAAACTATATCTGTCTGCCATGATTATTCTTGCGATAGCAATGGATATAGAGATGAACTATCTAAAAGTATGTAATAAGAATCTGTCGTTCTCTATTATTAGTATTATTCAATCGGCTATTTTGGCTGGTTCCAATATTCTTTTGCTGACAAAACTCTCCTTAGGGATACAAGGTTACTTGCTCTCAACAATTGTATCTTATATGTGTTGTGTTGTTTTGGCCTATTTTGCTGGCAATGTTCATCGTGATTTGAAAGAATCAGAATACGACAAAGAACTAATGAAGAAGATGTTGCTGTTTTCTGCACCTTTGATATTAAACAGTGTATCTTGGTGGGTTATTCAATCTTCTGATAAATTTATGCTCGAGGCAATGTTAAGTGCGGCGGCTTTGGGTTTGTATACAGCTGCATCGAAGATACCATCGCTGATTAATGTGGTTGTTACGGTTTTTCAACAAGCTTGGGGTATATCATCAATCAAAGAAATAGAATCAACCAATAATTCGTCTTTTTATTCAGGAGTCCTAAAGGTATACGGAACTGGTGTTTTTGCTTGTTGCATACTGCTAAATCTCGTTGTTAAACCGTTTATGAGCATATATGTTGGAAAAGAGTTTACAGAAGCGTGGCGCTATGTACCACTTCTTGTGGCAAGCGCCGGTTTTTCTGCAATCTCTGCATATTACGGTGCTTTGTATAGCGCGTTAAAAAAATCGGTGAATAACATGGTGACTACTTTGGTGGCAGCCATTGTAAATGTTATAGTGAATTTCGTGTTTATACTGACATGTGGAATCTGGGGTGCTATGATCGGGACAGTCAGTTCGTACGTTTTGATTTCTTACTTGAGAATGATTGATATCTCTCGATATATCAAAATGGATTCAAGCGTAACAAGATTTGTTGTTAATACGATAATTGTATTGACACAGGCAGTTTTAGTTTCGATGGATCTACATATTTACGCTGGATCAATCATTTCGCTTATTATCTTCTGTGTTGTTAATCACGATGTGATCCTTTTGATGCTAAGAAGAAAGAATAAGGTCAAAGGATAAATATCGCTTAATAGAAATGCTTTATAATACGTTGATGCGGAGGTGTTATGACTGATTATGCATATTTAGTCCCAGTTCAGGACCGATTAAAAGAGCTTTTGGATGAACTAGTTAAGTTTGCAGAGGCTGCAAATGTTACTTATATTCTTGCTTACGGAACTCTGCTAGGGGCGTTCAGACATAAGGATGTAATCCCTTGGGACGATGATATAGATGTCGTTATGTTGCGTGAAGACTACCAGAAATTTGTCGAGTATTTTCAAACCCATGATACAGGTAATTATATTTTGTCTTGTTTAGAAACTGATCGCTCGTGTTCATTATATGCGAAGTTTGTTCGGACAAACGGAGACAATGATCTTTCTCGCTTTTTTACCCATCCCAAGGGGCTGTGTATAGATGTGTTCCCGCTAGATGATGCGTATGGGTATTGGAATGTATTTCAGCGGATAAATGAGATAAGAATTCGATCAATGAAGACGATAGTATCATCAAGAAATAAGCTCCGAGATAAGAACTATAAAGAAAGAATGGTCAAGCATATTGTGAGGAGATTAATAGTTTTCCCTTACGGATTGTTTTCTGATGAATGGTTGATTTCTCGAGCGATACGATTGTGCAAGAAGTATAATGGAAAACGCACATCAGATCTGGTGTTTTATGGGACTGTCAAACCTATGCGGCATGAACACAACCGAAAAGAGTCTTGGCTTCCGGTAACAGAGCTTCCTTTAGGTGGAAAGATGTATAATGCTGCAGGAGATTACAAGGCGGTTTTAACAGTTTATTATGGACCAGATTACTACAAAATGCCCCCAGAGTATTTGAAGATTCAGCACAATAATATTGTGCAATCAGGATGGAAGAACTCATAGACAACGGCCAGATAAATCTGTATGACATACAAAGAGTATTGGCAAGTGCCTACTTGTAGAAGACGGAAAAGATAGAGATGACAGATATTCAGAAAGCAATAATTCGAATACTTAGTTCACGCCTTTTTCCTGTTGATGGGGATTTAAGAGAATCTTATTACTCTGAAAAACCAGATAGTGATTTTTTTCTTGCCTTGTTTAGAGAAGCACGGCAGCAAGCAGTTTTCCCACTGGCTTTTTCAGCGGTAAAAAGCGATGCCAAGGAGTGCCTTTCAAAACCTGATTACGAAAAGTATTCAAAGCTTTTTCTAAAGCATGAAGCATCTGCTATCAGAAATCTCCATGATCATAAGGATATACATAGCTTATTAGAGCTTGCTAATAAACAATATGTCATTATCAAAGGTCAGGCTTCAGCTATGTTTTATCCAGAACCTTTACTGAGAGTAGCTGGAGATGTTGATTTCCTTATTGGAGAATCTGATTCATCGAGTATTGATAGTTTAATGCTCGAATCAGGATATATTCGGGAAGAATCAGTAGATAAGCATAGTTTTCACTGGGCGTATCACAAAGATAATATGGTGTACGAGATGCATTGGAGTATTCCTGGGTTGCCAAAGAAGGGGGAATCCATCTCGGAATATCTTTCAACCATATTATCTGATCGCAAACTGATAACGAATCAAGGATGCCAGTTTTACGCGCCTTCGAACTTTCATCACGGGATTATAATACTGTTGCATACTTTGAGCCATATGACGAGTACTGGGATTGGACTGAGGCATCTTTGCGATTGGTTAGTTTTTGTAAAGGCTTTTTCTGATGAGGAGTTCATGGGGCTGTTTGAAAGGCCGCTAAAAAAACTCGGGCTCTGGAAATTCGCGCAAGTCCTAACTGGCATTGGAATATATTTCTTCGGTAGCGAACATTATTCTTGGTGTGCAGGTGTCGATGATAAGTATTGTGAAGCAATTTTGGAAGACATCATCCAGGGAGGCAATTTTGGTTCGAAAGATTACGAGTCGAGAAAAATACAAGCAAAACTAATTCGAAATACTGATACACGTAAGATTAAAGGAAAAAGTGTTGTTCGAAATGTGTTGGCTAATGTGAATTCGAAAGCAAAAACTGCTTTCCCTCTCGCAAAGAAATGCCCTTTGCTTTTGCCATTGGGATGGATGAGAGTTGTTTGGGATTACATAAAATGGTCGCATTCTTCAAAAGGGAGAAAAGTCAACCTTGAAGATTATTCTTGTGCTGTAAATCGCCAAAAACTATATTCAGAGTTGCGATTGTTTGAGCCTGAAGATACGTAAAAACTCCCCAAGACATCTTTTGTAAGTGTTTCATGATTTGAAAAGTAATCTTTGAGTTCCTCTATTGTTATGCTGGTGTATAATGTATCGTGGCAATAGAGAATGACAGCATGAGTGCTTTTTGCATATCTGCGAAATAAACAACGATGTTGCAATTGGCGTGGGAGGTGTGATTACGATAGAACCATTAGTTAGTGTAATCATCCCAGTATATAATGTTAAGCCGTTTCTTGCGGAAGCAATGAACAGCATTATTCATCAATCCTATAGGAATTTAGAAATAATCATTGTGGATGACGGTTCGACAGATGGTTCAGGAGCTTTGTGTGATGAATATCTGCTAAAAGACTCGCGAGTTCGTATTATCCATCAAAACAATCAAGGCCTTAGTGGAGCTAGAAATGCCGGGCTGGAAGTTGCTACTGGAGCATATATTTCATTTATGGATTCTGACGATGCTTTCCATTTGGAGATGATTCAGAGACTGATGGATATAATGATTCTCGAGAATGCAGATGTCGTAATGTGCCAGAGCGTTGAGTGTCGAACCAATGGTCCAATGTCACTTCCCAATAATATGGTTGAAGAACAATGCAAGTTTTCAGTATATAACCATGATGATGCTTTGAGAGCTCTTATCGATGGAACCCTGAACTGGTACGCATGGAACAAATTATATAAGCGGGAGTGCTTTAATGATATTCGTTTTCCACAAGGTCGTGTTTATGAGGATGTTGCTACTACATTTAAGGTGCTTGATTTAGTGAATCGAGTTGTGCTTCTGAATGAGCCTTTGATAATGTATAGACGAAGAGAAGAGAGCATCACTGGTCAATACAGGTTGAGAAGTTCACTCGATAGGAATATTGCATATCGCCAAGTTATGGATTTTGTAATTGAACATATGGGAAATGTGTTCAATGAGAGTCATAAGCAGAGAATAAGTACGTTGTTAATCTGTGGAATGATGGAAACGTATGCAAGATATAGAAATGATGTACGCGAGTATGAGGTTTCGATTAAGCAGATTGGAAAGAATCTAGATTTGCAAAAGTGTGGTCTAAAAACTGCGGTGAAATATCGCATGTTTTGTATTTCGCCATTCTTGTTTTCAATTCTATTATCACCATTTCTGCCGAAATCGAAGAGAGTGCTTGAATAGATCCTTCGACTCATTATTCGTAATAGGAGGTTGGTTTTGATGGGACTAAATCAAAAAACAATGAAGCAAAAATGTCCAAAGTGTTTGCGTAAAGTGCTGTCTTGGGGAAGAAAGCACTTTAAGATTGTTCGCTATAAGTTAAGAGCGCTATTGCATCCGCAAAAGATGCAATTCTACTGCCCCTGTTGCGGGATCCGATTTAGAGAGTTTGTCGCCGGAGACTACAAAGAGCGGCCAAAGAGATTTAATCCGGAGCGATATGAACACACGAGACAAGATGTGCTTTGTCCTGTTTGCAGGGCTTTGCCGAGACACAGGATACTTGCGCTTTGGAGCGAAGAGCATAAGCAGCTTCTGAAGTCTGCCAAGATCCTGTATTTTGCGCCAGAGTACAGCATGATGAAATGGATGAAAAAGAACGGAGTGACCTGTACTACGGCTGATCTTTTCAGCAAAGCAGAACTGAAACTGGATATTCAGGCTACCGGCCTTCCGGATGACTCTTACGACGTGATTATCTGCAATCATGTGATGGAGCATGTCGATGATTTTCGAAAAGCACTGCGGGAGATGCATAGGATCCTCCGACCTGGCGGATCTTTCATCTGTTCGTTCCCGATGGATCCAAAGGTGGAGCTTTTGGACGAGGATGAGAATGTGCTCACGGAAGAGGAGATGCTGAAGCGATTCGGACAGAATGATCACAAGCGTGTTTTCGGAATGAAAGCGGATCAGTTCCTGACTGAGATCGGGTTTGAAGTGGAGCGGATAGACGGCAAAGACTATCCGGACGAGATTCTCCCTGTGGTTGGCCCTGCGGATTATGATATGAATGTGCTGTTTTGGGGGAAGAAAGTGCAGGGTAATAGCCTTCAAAAAATATCTTGATTATTGAAGGATAGTAGTGCTATTCTAAAAAAGACAGGAAGTAGAAGTGGGTTTAGGTGGTTAATAAACTGTTGTTTGTTAACTTCGGAATGGTTAAATCATAACTTGACATAAAAGCATTACAGAATTCATATATCTTCAAATAGTCCTCTTGCCTTTTGTCGAACAATTGCGTGTTGTGCAATTATCTTGGGGTGGGAGGTTTTTTGTTTCCAATTTTGATAATCTCCAGAAAACAAAGTACATATCAAGGTGCTTGTAGAAGATGTACATGAATACGTATTTTTTGATACTGTTGGTATTTTTCTTGGCCTGTTTGGTGGAAGTTCTGTGCTATTTTCTTTCAAGAAGAATTCACAAAACTCGGCAGAAAGCATTGAAAAATAGATTTGTGATGCAGAAACGTGATGACAATGGAATAGACGAATTCGAAGATTTTTTGAATCAACATTTCATGTGTATTCGAAAATATAGAGATTGGCTATTATTTCAAGAAATCGTTGGAAATCTGATTGTTGCAGGGAGTATCAGCTTGCTGGTAATGATGGAGAATATCGACATCCGCTATATGAGCATTGTTTGTAGGAGCCTGTTGTCTATGGTAGCTATCTTATTAGTGGTCGGCGTCGTTGCATTTAAACGATGTAAAAGACGAAATGAGTATATTGGATTATGGAGACAATACGATTATAAAATCAACCTAATCCTTGAGAATATGCAGCAAGCAAATTAATTATGTGGAGGTTTTTATGTGGATTATTAATGTTGTAGTGGCATTGTCAATATTGTCGATTCTTATTATGATTGCCTACGTGTTATGTATGCGGAAAAAGCATAAAAAACGTGATATCGAAATGACGAAACGATTTGATATGCGCAATCCTAGCAAGGAAGAGAAAGCTGGATTTGAGTATTATCTTACTCGAAAGGCTAATTACATAAACAATTACATTTGCTTTCAGATTGTAGGAAAATTATGTGAAATGTTAAGCATCATATATTCTGTTTCTTCATTTGCGCTCAATTATGTTCCGGACGATGGAGGCGTTATCTCAGATTGGAAGACTATTATTCCACTTATGTCAGTTGTTCTGATAATTGTTGTTATATATGTAGTTCCTAGCAGAAGATGGTCTGAATATATGGAAGCATGGCGAAAGATGGATTTTTCCATGAATAAGGTAGTTGAAGGAAAGATGCCACTGTCGGCAATACCTTATGTACTTCATGAAATAGAATGTAGCATCACAAGTGACAAAGTATGATTACCAACAGGTCATAAAGAGCGCAAATCAGGAGGGACCGTATGTGGACTGAGATAGTAGAATTGTTATCAGAGAAAACAATCGAAATATTCTGTGGAAGAATTTCCAATGCTGCAAAACGAAAGACGTTGAATAAAAAACTATTTGTTTCGATTATTCAAAGTGTTGAGTCTTTTAGGGATAGTAGTTTAGATTGTGATGATTTCTATAAGTTGATTTCGAATAGTTGTTTTCTTGATGCTTTGAAATTTCAGTTCTGTCCAATTTCTAATGCCCAAAGTAAAGTAAAATATACAGATAAAGTTGTGAAATATATAGTGAAAGAGTGCCCAAAAGTCAAAGCGGCTGAGGCAAGACGGTTTTTGAAAACCCTTGAAACTTCATATATGGCTTCGTTATATGCTATTGTAGAAGAGAATCCGGAATTATCTGCTACACTTCAGATAATTAGTACAATACTTCAACATATGGCTGATAGAATTGTTGAAAACAACGAATACATAACACAATATTTTTCGTCAAATGAATTGCTGAGAAGGAGAATTGAAACAGATGAGATAATTCAATTTCACAATAATTGCGAAAAAGAGTTCAAGAAAATTAAATTCACTGGGATCGATGGTGCTGAAACAAGAAGTGCGATAGACCTGGGGAAATATTATATCGAAAACACTTTTTCTTATTATAAGCCATTAGAAGGACCGCGTAAGATAAGGGAAATCGAAAACGAGGATGAGATAGCCTTAAAAGATATCTTTGTTAGTGTCAAGAAGATTGTTCTTGTTGGAGATGCCGGATTGGGAAAAACTACTACACTCAATTATCTGTACTGCAATTTCGAAAAAATATATGGGGTAGAATTACTAAAAATAAAGGTTGATTTGAAAGAATATGCAAAGGATATTGAGACAGATAAGAAGGATATGCTGTGGTGCTTGGCAAAAGAATTTGAAAAGCATGTTGATCGAACAAAGTATGAAATTAGTCGAATTGAGGAAACTATCGCTGAATATTTGAATCAAGGCAGATGCTTGGTTATTTTTGATGCACTTGACGAGATATCGACGCAAGCCGGCCGAAATACGGTCCGAGATGTAATTGAAAGGTTTTGCAACATATATTTCAATAGTTGGTTTGTTATCTCGTCCAGAGAAGTAGGATACTTGAAAAATCAATTTGATGAGACTTTTCTGCACATAAGAATCAATTCGTTTGGTGAGAGGCAGATAAGGAAATACTGCCTGAATTGGGTGGAAATAAATGGGATTGAGAATGATGACGATCAATTTATAATCAGATTTAACGAGGAAGTAAAAGAGGCAAATTGTGCAGAGTTGATAACAAATCCAATTATTCTTGTCTTAGCGCTTATTATTTTTGGTGCAGAAACTTCTCTTCCGCGTACTAGAGTCGACTTTTATAAGCATTGTGTTGAAACCTTTTTGCGAAGTCGAGATAATAGGAAGAAATACAAATTAAACGACAGAGTAAGAACAATATTGAATAAGCGAAGTGTAGTTCCCACTATCGCCTATTACAAATATAACCGTGAAGAATCCACGGGCATTAATTTCTCGTTTACAAATGAATCCCTTAGAACCGCTGTGTTTCAATCTATTAAGGTAAAAGATCTTTCTAGCTGGGTGGAAGATGTTGATCAATATATCAAGTATCTAATCGAAAGGACGGAATTGATCAGAGAGTGTGATGAAGGACTATATGATTTTGCGCACAAGACGTTTTATGAGTACTTTTTAGCTGTGCACATTGTTAAATCATATGGCGTTGCTAGTTTAAGAGAGCAATTGAAGAGTTGGATAGGTGATTCTGGGTACAATGAATTAGCACGATTAATCATTGAACTAGTTTCTCAAATTGATGATGCTGAGCAGTATCCAGAAGTAATCGACTTGTTATTTGATTTGTGCGAAGCTACTCCGATTAACAGATCGAGTTTATATCGATCCAAGGATATCTCGAATGCGTTAGCAGCTCTTTCAATTCTTTCGGATTTAAATTCTAACAGATATTTACAACCTCAATATCTTGATGATTATCATAATTACCTCTTGCGCAATCCTAGTGTCATTGCGTTGAGAATAGACGGTTCGCATTCGAAAAGAATTAGTTATGATGAAGATGTGCTTGTTAGACTGTTTGAACAGAAGTATAAACATGGGGGATTGAATGATTCTATAATAAGTGTTTTGTATTTCCTTGACACCCCACTTTTAAATAGAATTAAGAAAGAACTGCATGATGACATAATTGATAGAATTGTGGGATTAATAGTTGTTTTACGTAAATACTCTCTACGCAGATACACTAAGGAGACAAAGGAGACAAAGGAGATACTCGATTATTTCTTCTCTGAAGGAATAGATATTCTATTGAAATATCCAGCCATATATTATTTGATGATCAACGTCATATTTTTATTCGATTGTGAAAGAGATGTTTCGCTTCTGTTAACTCCGAAATTTGAGGTTAACGAGATTCATGACGTTGTGCTTTTTAGTCGCGCAGTGTTATCTTTGATTATTCAAGCGAGAAATGATAGCAAGAACCTATTGTTGCTGTTGCTTTTGAGGGGGCGCATTCCTCAAATGATTGTAAATCGGATAATTCATGGTGGAGTTTTTTCTTTTGATATTCAAGGTCTAGACCCCAAGGAAATACAAGATTTTGTGGAAATAATATTTCAATCTCTTGATGAAAGTGTCGATGCCAATGCATTTAAGGATATTATAAAAAAAGAGAATTTGTATGATCCTAAGTATGATTATCTGTATGACGATGTTTTTTTGAATAATCGAAAGCGACTTCAAGCCAGAAATAAATCCTTTAAACGCAAGTCATAACAATAGCATATACATTGATATAATGTGCTACCGGATCGATGATAAAGAAGATGAAATCCGTAGCTGTGCGAGAGATATCTATGATATAGAGAAGAGATTGGGAGATCGGAATAGAATGATTCGACTTGTATTCTCTTAATCTCTTATTGCTTACTTGATGGAAAAGGAGATCCAATGTACGGAAGAATTTTGAACTTGGTTGGAAAGACCCCCAAACCGTTTTTTCCAACGGATTATTTCGCGGATTATTTCAAAAAGCATGAAACTGAGATTAATTTGCAAAGCCTTACTAAGATACAGGACGATTTTCGGATATCGGTGATTGCAATGGATGCTTTGGAGGATGAGTACAGTAAAGCAATCGAAGACGAGGTCCCTTCAGGATTGGAAATAATATATGAGAAGTGTGAAATAGCAAAATCTATTCTAAAAGCCGAAATCGAGAATCTTGAGTTTTCAAAACAAAGGACATCTGCGAAATCCAATCTGTTTGTATGCTATTTTTCGTTGATAATATCTATAATGGCTCTGTTATGGTCTAGCGGATTAGCGTGGAAATGGGTTCAGCAAGTTGCTGATTATATTATTCATTACGCAAATAAAACTATCGAAGAGAATCCAGAAGTAATGAATCCATCAATATCAGATTTAATATCTTTGGCAGGATTAGCCATAGCCTTTTGTGGTTTAGCAATAGTGATTCTTTTAGATTTTGTAGATTACTTGAGGTGGCAAGGGAGACTACGTGCAAAATATAAAGCTGCATATCAATGCTTTGATATTATGCAATCAGCTGTGTTGAAAAAACTTCGCAAAACATCCGAATAGAATAATGATCCCCACACATACTTGAATGATGATTTCGGACGCTGGAAGGTGCAGATGTCGGCACCTTGCGTTTTGTGACACTCTTGAAAGTAGATGGTTTGACGCTTACGGTTTGACGCTTACGTAAATCGCGATGATTTCTTGCGTACTATTTTGAAAGAAACCCACCCTCTGATTGCAAACGTAAAAGAGTAAGTACTGTTGATAACGGATTAGCATCTGCAATCCGTAGAATTAGAAGAGGCAGACTCGATTTGAGTCCGCCTTTTCTGTGTTATTTGTTTGCTATTAGAATGATATTCGTTACGCGTTAATCGCATCTGAAATAGAATCCGCAGCCAAGGCAGTCGATCTTCCAGAACATCTTATTAAACCTTTTCGAATCGATATGGATCTTTCCTGTCATCTTAGGCTATTTTGTGTTATCAGTGATCTCTGCGGTATAATCAAAGTGGGTGTACATGCGATGCCGATATAGGCATCGCATCAAAAAGTCTCGCTGCTTGGGAGGGCGTTGTTATGCGCAGAAGACTAAGGATTATTGCTGTTCTTGTTTTAGCTATCACGATCGTTCTTTCTTCATCGGCCATGTTGCTGGCGGATGATACATATACAGAGGTGCAGTTCGATACAGTAGTATATCTGCCCAAAACCGGTAAGACGACTTGCTTTACGATGACACTTCTCAAAACGAATAGCGGATACTTTATCGCGAGAGACGATGCGGCTATCTGCGGAGATTTCGACTTGACGACTGCGGAGGACTGCAGGAATTTCGTTCGTAAAGTGTATTCTCTTTACGATAATTCGCTTTTGTACAAATACACCCTGGAATACGAGGGAGAAGTTATCGAATACAAGGATGTATCTTTTTTCAATCTTGACGAAGTGCTTGAACTTCTTAATGTGAAGATCATCTATGATGGTACGACCGTCTTTGCTTTCCCGCGGGAATACTTTCTGGAAGAGATCTACTATACTTTGCGAGAGATCTATGTAGACAGCAAGATGTACATCGATACCAATTCTATGGATGCTGAGAATGCCACTCTCTGGAACATGATCAAAGATGGTTCCTATATAAGCGTACTATCTGGTACAGAGATGGTGAATGAATATGCTTCGCTTTTGGCGAAGATTGCGGTTCCGGACGATAAGATTCATGAAGATGCATTCGCTCTGAAGATGTTGGATAATGTCTGTAGTACCACTGATAAGATCGTCAACACCAAGGAACTCTATGAACATACGCATCTGATGAAATACGATTTAGAGGATGGAGAAGGAGTGTTTACTCGTTTGGAAGTGGATGATCAGTATGTAGCTCCACAACCAGCTAAAGAGGCTCTTTTCGATGCGCTTAATATCGATGAAAACCAGTGGGGAACTCAGATTAGCAATCTTTTATCCGCCGGACATGAATTGAGTGATATTGTCAGCAACTGCTTCATGATGAACAAGATCCGAAGTACGGATCCGTCGTATATGCGTGCGATTCAGTATGGAATCATGGTGAATCCGGGAACCGGTACGGTTTTGGGAGGAGACGCATTTACAAAAGACAATCGATATATGTACGATGGAGCCGAAAAACTCTATGATCAGACGAATTCATCTATCAAATCACTGGTTTATAGCATCGCCGATGAATATGCGAATTATGCATTCTCTGAAATCACGAGTGAATACATCGACATAGTAGAACTGCAATACTATTCTGCTTACAAGAACCTGTTCTTTGACCTCGCAGGCATGTTCGGAATCAACGATCATATGAATCGAGTCGAATATGCGGGAATGTGCCGGTTCATCATGGATAAGTGTGCGGATAATTTCGAACTGGCGAAAAAGGACGGCGAGTCGATGAAATACTGTACTTTGCTGTATCTGAAGACTTTCCTGCATTACAGACAGAATTATGCATCATCTTTGAACGGGCTCGAAACTGAGGCAACGGTGAAAAAACTCATCTCAGCGATCTCCGCCTATGATGATGACATGTTATATGATATTTCCACCCAGCACGTGCTGAGAACGAGATATACATACAGTTATTTGAGAGGATATGAAACTGAGACGAGTCTTTTCCCGTATACATATGGGATCTCGATCGATAATGTGGAGTGCCGCACCGGAAATCTTGAAATCCCGGACGAAATCGATGGAATTCCGGTGATTTCGGTACATGTAACCGGAAGGCAGAACTCGAGGGTCAAGAGCATCAAGGTCCCGCCGACGGTTTGCTATCTGAATGTCCATGATCTTGATGATCTGGAGCGTATCGATCTTCCGTTATATGTCCGATCATTCGGGGCAGGTATTACTGTAGACACAATGTCGCTATCATTCAGTAATCTCCCTACTTTAAAAGAATTCACGATACCATCATATGTCTCGGACGCATCATTTTATGAAATGGATATTCAGAAAGTCACCATTAAAGATGGCGTGGCAGTGGGAGGATTCCCGGATCCAAGTGCGCATTTCTGGCATTGCGAGAATCTATCTACCGTAATTCTTCCTTCAGATCTTAAAGAGATAGGCGATAGTGCTTTTGCTGACTGTGGATTTGAGAGCATTACCATTCCGGACAGTGTAACGCGGATCGGGGAGTGTGCATTTGATGACTGCGATAATTTGAAATCGATTAATATCCCTTCAGGGGTAATGATAATTGATGATAGCGCATTCAAGTCGTGTTCCGCATTAGAGACGGTCAGTATGGGCGGAGGGGTACAAACTCTCGGTGCGAGTTGTTTCATGTGGTGCTCGAACCTTAAGAATATCGAGCTTCCCGGTAGCCTGAGAAGTATTGGCAAAGCAGCATTTGAGTTCTGCGGATCGTTGGAACAGATTTCCATTCCAAATGGTGTTACGGCATTGGGAGGAAGTGCGTTTAATGACTGCACAAACCTGAGTGAAGTATCTTTGCCGAATACACTCAAAAGCATAGGTGATTATTGTTTCAGCGGTTGTGAATCTCTTGAAAAAGTGGTTATCCCGGCGAGTGTCACTTCACTGGGAGAGTATGCTTTCTGCGGGGCGACTGATGTGGAATACTACGCGGGACCATTGGATATTGCCGACTTCGGCAACTGCCGTTCTTTGACACGAATCAACAAAGATGGGTCGAAGACTGTACTCAAAGGGATACCGAGAGGATATAAGCCTGGTGCTACCACTAACCTTAAGGCTGTGCCTGCGGGAAAGAACAAGGTCAAGCTCACCTGGAGTGCTGTGAGCGGAGCGGAAGGATATCTTGTGTATGCGCAGAAGGATAAAAAGTATGCTTATGTCGGAATGACGACGAAAGGAACGACCTTCACGGACAATAATGCTCTGGATACCGACTACAACTTCTACTGGGTATTCGCATATGTGAAGGATGAGAATGGGAAGATGAACCCCGGTGGATGCAGTAAGTATGTATATGCAAAAGGACTCACTACTGCAGTCACCAATCTCAAAGCGAACGGCACGACCGGTAAGGTCACGCTTTCCTGGACGGCTTCTTCCGGCGCTGATGGATATCTTATATATGGCATCCGCCCGGGCGGTAAGTATGGGTATATCGGTATGACGACCAAGGGTACGACATACACGGATACCAAAGCCGATAAGTCGGACTGGACATTCTACTGGGTGTTCCCGTATCACAAAAACGGAGATAAGATGATCGTCGGCGGCACCGCGAACTACGTATACAGCAAGGCGAGATAGAGAAGAGACAGACGATTAATTGCCTGAGCAGGAGAATCGCAGTAAGTTTTTGAATTTTAACTTTGTTAAAGCATATAAAAATAAAGCTTTCCCAATATATTAAAATGGAGTGTGTTGTTAAATCTCTACTGCCCAGATTAATAGTGTTGTAAAAACTTACTGTTGTTTGTCAATAATATACAAATGGTTAATGAGCTCTTGAATAGAATTAACTACAATATCAAAATACGGAGTAATCATAGCCTCCCGCTTGGATTCCTTACCATCGGTTCCTGTAGAAGAAAGAAGAATCAGTGTCTTCTTCAAGTTCATCCTGCGCTTTTGACATATAGCATAACCTACTTCGCATGAAACGCTGTTGCCAAATGGTTCAACGATGAGAATAACATCGCACATATCCATTTCGTCAAAACACCTTTCGCCAACAATAAACATTTCTTCGTCTGTATATGCATCTATGTTGATGCTCTTGGGTAAAAAAACATCAAAGCCAGCATCTGTGAGTTGATTGTAAATTTCTTTGTTGATTATTTCGTGATCCAGATATTTTGAAGCGATATATATGCGCATGGTTAATCCTCCTTGTTTGCTATATAGTTGATGATAATTAGAATTATGGCGATAGCATATGTGGCGGGAATATCATGTAATATTTTCAAAATCGAATCGGACACTCCCTTGTTTTCAATATAACGTCTAATAAAAGGAGATACTAACAGCACCATCACTATTGATGGTATATAAGGAGAGAAAAACTTCCGAATGATGTGCTTGATTCTGGTTAATGACGACTTGCTTTTCTTTTCGTCGCGGTCCTTATCTTTGGGTGAACGATGTTCGTGAGAGATGGCCTTGGGGTTGGACGAAATCTCTTCATATATCTTTGAACCTAAAGGGTTTTTCTCTTCGGAGTACTTAGCATCTTTCCTATCTGTGTACTTTTCACTAGCTGCTGACGACAACTTAAAAAATACTATCTGACAGATAGGAACATTAATATCCAATTCTACAGGATTAGGTCCCAGATTCACTATTTGTAAGGGAATCGATTGACCGTGTCCGGGATGAATAAATTCTTGGCAACAATGCACCATAATTCCCAGCCGAGCAATGCTACTCCTTCCTGTAATCAGGGCGGCAAATTCCTCCGAAAGATGTACTATTTCCAAAGTGGTGGTAAGGATTATTTCCCCCGGTTCGATTCTTAATAAATCTGTAGCCTTCAATTCTTCCGGTTTAGTATATGCATGGTTTTTGAGAAGATCGTATGTGAGTGTGGTTTCTGGTTCTAAAGAGAAACGAGAATAAAGATGACGAAAGTGTAAATCTACAGATCCGATATGTAGTTGCTTATTCAAATCGAAAGACAAAGAATCTTTCTCGTCAGAAAAAATCTTAATTCCTTTATTGAAGTGCTTTTTGATATCAGTATCAGACAGCATCCCTACGGTGAATTGATCACTCATTACTTTACTCCCTCTCATGTTGTATTTTTGTCATGTTAATCCATGTCAACTAATAACTCTTTATTCTTCTAACCAAAAATCAGAATATCATTCCTAAAGCGATATTACAATTGGAATTTTGAAATGTACAAATAGCGATATTATTAGGAAAGTAGGTAACTCCAATCTCTTCCCATGATAACTTGTTCGAATAGAAAGCTTATTGTCGATAGTCATTGGAGCAGTTGAGCTCTGCTTTTTTGCAATGGACGATTGTTATTTATTTGAGAACTATCTTGATACCTTTCCTTTTTGGCCCGACATAGAATTTAATTATCAAGGTTTAAGGTTCAAGGAGGTGTATTATGAACAAAACGTGTAAAAGTAAACGGGTATTAGCAATCTTAATGACATTGATGATGATTTTCTCTTTGTCTTTCTCGGTATTCGCAGATGCGACTCAGGAAAAACAAGATGGTGGCGGCGTGATGGGACTTCGCGTTATGTATGTATTCTTTAACGTCCGCGCTTCTGGTTCATATGCCGATATTGGTGATGCTTATCTTGTAGCTTATGAGTTCTTTCCCGGTTTATTCGCGGCCGATCATATTGAATTGGACAGTAAAGTAACTTTTAAAGCTAGTAATGGAAAGAAAGTAACGTTGCCGAAGGGAACCACATGGGATATTTCAATTTCCGATTCCGATTTCAAAGATGGCGGAAAAATAACTCTGACATTTAATAAGAAGGATTCTCCAGATAGCGCAGCAAGTATCGTCAAGAAATATAAAATGGAGACGATGACAGGTAAGATTCACATCGATAAAAAGAGGAATAGCACTTGTTTTTGGAAGATTGATTGTCTTGGTTGCGGTTTCTATTTCAGAGATACCTGATCTATAGGAGTAATGTGAAATAGGGTGCGAAAAAGATAACATCCTGTTAGTAACTTAAAAGAAGACAGTCCTCGGGGCTGTCTTCTTTTTTCCTTATGGTTCTTTTCGTAAATCGCGATGATTTCTTGCGTACTATTTTGAAAGAAACCTAACCTCTGATTGCAAGCTTAACGGAGCAAGTTCTGATTATTACGAATTAGCATCTAAAATCCGATAGAATAAGAAGAGGCAGACTCGATTTCTCGGGTCTGCCTTTTTGCTATTTGTTTGCTGATTAGACTGATATTCGTTACGCGTTAATCGCATCTGAAATAGAATCCGCAGCCAAGGCAGTCGATCTTCCAGAACATCTTATTAAACCTTTTCGAATCGATATGGATCTTTCCTGTCATCTTATCCATATTGTATCTCTTTACGAGATTCTTGGCGTAAGAAGGAGAATCGAATGTAAGAGTGATCTTGGCGCCATCCTTGTAGGAACTGATTTTGAAAAACCATTTTGTATCTTTCGGAAGTGTGACCTTTTCGCCATTGATTGTAAACGTGATCTTGGTGATTAATTTGATGTAGCCTGTATTGTCTTCCGTATTGAAGCAAACCTTGCTTGTACCTATATCCGCATACGATCCAGAAGCGTGAACTCGGAAATATGCCTCTATTGTCGGATCATCAATTGGATAGAGCCCAAACAGTTGTCCACTATGTTCGGTTGTGGTTGTTGTTTGACCACCATTTGAACTTGAGCCCCCAGAAACCATAATAGCGCCTGGCGCACTGTCAGCTAAGATAGACAACGACAAAGCAAACATCATCATCAAAGTCATAAAGAGTGCGATCAGCTTTTTCCAATTTTCTAACCATTTTCCCATAAAAATACCTCCGCTTATTAGTTTTAGTGATTTCATTTTAGAATTGGGCGGGAAAATAAGATATCAATATCAAACCACAATGTATAACAAACGTTCACATTAATTCCGTACTATTCTGATAGAAATTCAACCTTCAATACCCTATACTGAATTTGTGTGTGAACGCACGTAAGTGCGTTGTGTCAAATTGGGTGGCAAACGAAATAAAATGGAGGTTTCAATGAAAAAACTAGTTAGTTTGGGGTTGGCGCTTGTCACGGCGTTTTCTATCGCGATGCCGGTTTCTGCGGCGAAGATGGAAGTCGGTGCGAAAATCGATCTCCCGGTAAGTACTGCAGCGAAAGCGGCTACGACATGGAAGTACTGTTCCACGGTCTTCACCTGCTTTAAGCAAGAGAAATCGTATTCCTGCGGTCCGGCCTGTGTAAGAATGGCGCTTTGGGTCTTAAATGGAAAAGACTACGGAGAAGCAACTATCCGTGCTGGATGTGGTGCGCCTTCAAGTGGAGCGAGTGTCGGCTATATGTGCGCGTATATAAATACAAAAAGTGCGACAAAGTATAGAGTATTCGGCAAAAGCGAAATATCGAAGGATACTTTCAAAAATAAGATCTACAACTCTATCGTAAACAAGCATGCCCCGGTCATCCTTCTGGTCAACCAGACAGTAGGTACCTGGCCGTCAGGCGTGGATAAGTGTTGGAGTCATTACATCGTAGTAAGAGCGATTTCTTCTGATAAGACGAAGTTGAAAATTGCTGATCCGTATCAGGATAGCAGTGATTACTACGAGATCAGCACAGATACCGCATATCAGGCTTTGTATCAATTGCTGACCGCCGGTTCATAAGATAGAAAAGTAACCATTACCTTGTCTGAAAATACCTGAAAAGCAACGACCTGAAGAAGCCACCCGCTTAAGGCTGCAAAGAACGGTTCTTTTCGGACGGAAAAATCATTTATATAAGGAGAAAAGAGAAAATGAGAAGAAATGTTTTACGAATCGCATTAGCACTTGTCATGATGCTGGCTATCGTGGCGGGAACAACGACTACTATGACGAAGAAGGTAGATGCTGCATGCAGCCATCCGACTTATGCCTGGATTCCGTATCAGGCTGCTACATGTACGAAACTGAAGATCGACTTAAAAGTTTGCACAAAATGCGGCGAAATCCTGGGCGCGCTAGTTAAACCAGTGGATCCCAATAAGCATACTTGGCAAAGAGTTACCGTAATTCAGCAGGCTACATGTACCAGAAGTGGCGTGGCATTCGAAAGATGTGCGGAGTGCGGTAAAACGCGTGAGACGACGATACCTGCTACCGGACATCGTATAACCACAATATATCGGAATGGGCATTATGAAACGTATTGTAGCATCTGTGGAAGTCCGTGTTAAGGCACTCTTGTCTGATCTTGTAAGGTATAGATACTGATCGGACAGAACAATACCGTAAAGAATAATAATGTATAGAGGAGAAATAGAAAATGAGAATTATGAGAAAAAAGATTTTGCGTATTGCCTTGGCGCTTATCATGACGCTGGGTATCGTGGCGGGAACAACGACCACGATGACGAAGAATGTTTCGGCAGCATGCAGACATCCGTCTGCGCATATTCAACCAGTGCAGATAGAATCTTGCGACAGGCTGGGTATATATTTCATCGTTTGTAATTCTTGCAACATTGTGCTTGATGTCGGGTATAAAGAACCACTTCCGCATTCCTGGCAGAGAATCACCACAATTCAACAGGCGACATGCACAAGAGATGGGTGGGTATATTGCAAATGTACACGTTGCGGAACATACAGAGATCTAAAAGTCCATGCTACCGGACACTCCATGGTTACTACGTTTGAAAATGGTATTCTCGACAGGTATTGTATCGTCTGCGGATACCGGGAGCCATCGATCCTGGTTTGATCTTTTAAGGATATAATTCCGGGAGGGCCGCAGAGAGATCTGCGGTCCTTTTTTACCGATGAAACCCCTTTTTCTACATACCAAATGATTATGTTATAAAACTCCGGTTGAAGCATTTTTTGGTATAATGTTTGAGGGGCAGGGACGGGAGATGCGTCTTCGTGATACCTGTTTGGAAATTGGAGGAGAAATAGTATGAATGCACTTAAGAAGGTCGGGGCGCTGCTCCTGGCGTCGGTGATGATCTTTTCGATGGCGGGCTGTAAGAAGAGTAAGAGCCAGGATGGGGCGAAGTCCGCAGAGGAACTGGTCACGAAGATCGTAGATGCCATAAACGGGGACATCAAATATTCCAAGGTCGAAAAATGGATCGACTGGTATGGGTGGATCGCCTATTACATGATCGATCAGACCAGGATCGATTGCGATTTCCAGGTTTTGAGAGATGCGGTCGAGGATCTGGACAAAGGTGTGGATTATCTTAAGAAGCATCACAAGGAATTTGCCGAGGCCTGGGAAGAGGCGACAGGCAATGCGCTCAAGAAAAAGGACCTTCGTGAATATCTGGAGTTTAAAGAGGAGATCGACGAGCTTCTGGAGAGCGGGGATGATGAGATCCTGGAGCAGTTCCGTAAGTTCGCACCATATGAACTTGAATTCGACGAGGATAATATCCACGAAAGAGATGAGTATGACATCGGATACTATAGAATCAAGATCGATGACGAATACTACCGCTCGCTCGAGATCCATTACTATATCAATGACGACGGAAAATATGTCTGCTACGGGATCAACTATGTGGTCTGATGGAAAGGTGCTTCTGACACAAACTCCATAGGTACTTTGGGGGAGAAGAGTATGGGGAACAGGTATAAGTACGATGCATTTATCAGTTATCGGCATTCTCTGCCGGACAGCGAGATAGCTCAATTACTTCAGAAAAAACTGGAAAATTTCCGCCTGCCGAAGGCGATCGAAGAGAAGATCGGGAAGAAGCGGCCGCTTCGTGTGTTCCGCGATGAGACGGAGCTCTCTGTTGCGGACGATCTTTCGGAGGCGATCTCGAATGCCATCTGGGAGTCGAAATATCTGATCTGCATCTGTTCGCCACAGTATCTGGAATCGGTCTGGTGCATGAAAGAGATCGAGGCCTTTCTCCGGTTCAATGACAGAAAGCATATCCTTATGGTCCTTGCAGATGGCGAGCCGGATACGGCCTTCCCGGAAGTCCTGCTTTATGAGGAGATCTTTCAGATGGGACCTGACGGGCATCCTCAGAAAATAAGACAGTATAAAGAGCCTCTGGCCGCAGACTGCAGAGGCGATTCTTCCAAAGAACGAAAGGCGAAGGCGGATAATGCCGTGGTCCGTCTGGTCGCAGGGATCCGGGGGATCTCTTACGAAGACCTTGCGCAAAGACATAGAAAAGAAGCTTATAACCGGATAAGGAACCGCGTGCTGGCAGGTTTTTGTGCGCTCCTTGCGATCATCGGCGTCTGCGTTTTCTTCCTGGTCCGTATCTCGAAGCAGAAGAGCCAGATCACGAGACAGCAGGATGAGCTCAGATCTCAGAAGGAGGAGATTGAAGCGCAGAGAAATACGATTCAGCAGAAGTATGCGGATTCGATGGCCGGCATCTCGGATAACCTTCTCCGCGACGGAAAAAGAAAAGACGCCGTGTATGCGGCAAGAAGTGTTCTTCCGGATGATCCTTCCGAAGGCTTCAGCGAGGCTTCCCTGATGGCGCTGTCCGAAGCGCTCGGGGTCTATACATTCTCCGATCAGGTCACCTCTGACGACACTTTCCAGCTCCCGGCCGCCATATCCGAATTTGACATCTCTCCTTCCGGGGGATATGCATCGGTGCTGTGCCTTGACTGGAACCGATATGTGATGGATCTTTCGACAGGGAAAACGCTTCTTCGGTATGAGGATGTGAATTACGCGGATGCCGGCTTTGACGGCGAGCGGGGGTTTGTATTCCAAAGAGAGAATGAGAACTATACATATCTCGATTTTTCTTCGGGAAAAGAAACGGACCTGGGGATCGGGGATGCCAAGATCATGTCAGATCCGATGGGCTACGGTTATTCCGCCGTTACGGATAATGCGGTCGTGATCCTCCGTGGGACAGATGTACTCTGCCGGCTCGATCTTCAGGGAGAAATGCCGTCGGGTACTAATTATGTGCGGACAAACGCTTATGTGTTTTTTTCGAAAGAAGGGGAGAAAGCCTGGATCTTCGTTATTGATTACGATACGCAGACGACAAACGCATATTCGGCAGATCTTTTGCAGGGGAATGTGAAGCTTCAGTTCACGGATACGTCGGGGATAATAGATATCCGCTCGGACGGGAAGACCATGTTGAGTCTAAAGACCGGCGGTATGGAAAAATGGTACCTGTCTTCCAGAGATCTTGAGACCGGAAAAGAGGTGGATCTCGAGCTGGGGTCGTCGGTTATCGGATTTGCCGTTTTCGGAGAGGATGTTGTTCTGTGCAAACAGACCGAGTTTTCGATCTATGACCGGAATCTGGAATCGAAAAAATCGGTCGTGGTCGAGGATGATATTTCTACATGTATGACTACACCGGACGGAATCGTCATTTTCGATCTGGACGATGGCTGCTACATCGTCCGGGATTGGGATTACCACTCCTTCGATCCCGATGTGGAGGAGAGCAGTCTGATCTGGTCCAGAAAATATGTGGATGGGACGCTCTATATTTCCGGAACAGGTGATCATCAGATCAATACTTTCAATTTCAGGGAATCGGATCATCTGTTCCCATATGACGGAAATCCGGTGAAGTTAGAATTGACTGGTCTTTCGGATGATCCCGAAATCGCTGAGATCAAAAAGCGTGTTATGGAAAAAGAAACGGAATACGGCCAGGACATGATCTACGATATCATCCTGTGTAAAAATGCAGATTATGCGGCCTTCCAGCTGTGGGACGGTGTAGTTTATTTGTACAGCCGTTCGTCCGGAGAACGCGTAAAGACGATCAGCTCGATAGATGAGTTTGTACGCACTTTCTACTACGATGAGAGCTCGGGGAATTACTACATCAGCTCAGAGTCGTGCGTTGTGGTGCTCGATAAGGAGTTTAGGAGTATCAGCAACATTTCAGGATGCTGTTTATACGGCACCGATCCGGCAACAGGCCATCTGGTCGTGGTGCGCAGAAGGGGAGATGACAACGATTACTATCTTCTCAAGCCGGTCAGCTATGAGGAGCTGATCCGTTCCGCCGACGAACTTCTTTCGGGTTATGAGCCAAATGAGCGGATCAAGGAGAAGTACGGGCTGTCGTGAGATCAATATCAGGATCGCAGAAATTACTAAGATCACTACAGCTGCCGAAGGATGGCTCGCTTATGAGAAAAAATACTGGATTAATCGTTTTTTGTATTTTTTTGATCATAGGGTGTTTGCCCATTATCCAGCCCTCCTTTATTGACTATAAGTATCACCACAGTGATACTTGGTCAGGGAAGTGAAAACGTGATAGACTTTATTCTATGAAACAGTTACGTCGGATCTTAATAGGCTTTCTTACTTTATCCCTCATTCTTCCTCTTGCCTCGTGCAAGGGTGGAAAGTCGGGGGGAAAGACGGGTGCGCGTTCCGTGAAACAGACGACCACTGCGCCCGAAGTGGCTTTTGAGACACTGGAATTAAGTGACACATATCTTGTCGGGATCGACTACTCTTACAATGAACCCTTAAGAGATTATCCGACTGTCTTCCCCAAGGTCCGCTACGATAAGAAGATCGAGGCGGATATGAGGTATCGCATGAAAGACGGAAGAGAACTTCTGAAGACGATGCTTTTTGACCTGACGGATGAGCAGTTCAATGCGATAAAAGATGCGGTCGACTTGAAGGAACTCTACGAACTCGATCCGGAGGAGTCGGATCCGGAGCAGGTATACGACGGAGATAACTCGTGGCTTTATATCTACGGAAAAGACGGAAATTACATCAAGCGGTGCGGAGGTTTCTGTCCGCAGAATAAGCGCTTTCTGGAAATGCGCAGAGTGATCTACCAAAATCTTCCGGAAGATTTCATAAAGGAATACGATTTCTGCAAGTACAAGGCAGATGTTTCCTACCACTACGGCTTCGGGAAGTATGGCGTTTTCTTAAGCGGGAAGCAGGACACTTCGAAACTGGCCGAATACCATACGGTAGTCATCGATGCGCAGGAATATACGGCCGAGGAGATCACGAGCATCCACCGCGAAGGGGGCGGCACGTATGTCTTTTCCTACATCAACATCGGATCTCTTGAGGATTTTAGGCCCTATTATGAGGATTATAAGGACCTTTGTCTCGGGAAGTATGAACACTGGGACGAGGAACAGTGGATGGATGTAAGCTCCGAAAGGTGGCAGAAATTCATTCTGGAGGAGCTGGCGCCTTCGCTTCTGGAAAAGGGCTGTGACGGCTTCTTCGTGGATAACTGCGACGTCTATTACCAGTACCCGTCAAAAGAGATCTTGCAGGGACTTTCGACGATCATGGAAGGGCTCGTGGATCTTAGGACAGAAGTCATCATGAACGGCGGCGATTCTTTTCTTACGGCCTACGAAGAAAACGGCGGCTCCTGGGAAAATGTGATCACGGGGATCAACCAGGAGACCGTATTTTCCCGGATCGACTGGGAAACAGGGGAGCTCCGCCCGAGGATGCTAAGTGACGAAGAGACGAAATACTTTACCGACTATATCGAAAAGTATGCTGATCAAGGCGCATATATCTATCTTCTGGAGTACCTGCAGGGCGAGGGCGGCAGAAAGCGGATCGACGACTACTGCCGCGAGAAATACTGCATGTACTATATCTCTGATTCCATCGAGCTCGACGGGTAAGGCCAGGTCTTCACGCAATCCGTTATTCGATCCCGTACTGGGACTTCAGCTCATCCGTGATCTGGTTATTTCCCAGGATCCGGTGGGCTTTGTCAATCAGATCCGAAAGTGTATAGTGGCGGAAATACCCGACATGGTAATTGTCGAACGTTGTATTGGAATACGCAAAGAAGACATCTGTCGCTTCGTGGTAGCCGAGCGAGTTTCTAACCGAACCGATCTCGAGCCAGCTTTCTGTATCTACGATATCGGTGAGCGGACCGGTATCGATCATGAGAAGTTTTTTATCCCCGGTTACATACAGTTTTGCAGCAAATTCCACGTTGGCGATGGTATCCACAGTTGTCTTGGAGATGAACTCGCCGCTTTCGGCATCGTAGCGCAGGAGAGTGCCATCGTTATAGACGACGAGGATCTGATCGTCGGTCTTCTTTTCCGAGTAAAAAGACGCACCCAGCGGATACAGACCGCTGACTCCAATCTCCTGCTCGATATGCCCGGAGCTGCCTACGACCAGAACACGCGTAGCGTCGGCGATGATCCAGTTTCCGCCTTTGCTGTCACACTCCACGACAAATGTTCCTGACCAGTCTTTCGGAAGCTTGACTTCATATGTCTTGCGCTGACCGACGGAGACGATATAGTCGCCATTTTTGGTATCGGAGTAGTAGATGGAATCAGCATTTGGGAAGTAGCGCGGAGCCAACGCTTTGGTGAAAAAACCGTCGAAGGGGATAACGAACTTGTCTTCATCTCCGCTTTCGAGGTCAACAAAGCACATGTAGTCTTCCTGCCCTTTTTTATCATGAGAAAAATACACCAGGTAATGGTCGGTAAGGCTGCCGATCCTTTCGACTCCGATGCTGGTATCGCAGATATCCTCTTCTTTAATGATGCTTCCGTCTTCCATATCGATACGGATCAGTTTTGCACTCTCTCCGATTTTTTTTGTTATAGCAAAGAGCTCGTCCTCGTAGATCCCGAGAAGATGGTTCTGCAAACTGATCTCCTTGTCCAGAGAGATCTGCCAGAGCAGTTCTTTTCCCACGGCATCATAGGCAGTGATATATGGAGTCTTATCAGAAAACGAAGAAAGAACCAGATAGTCCTTATCGAGGATATAGTTTTCTTTGACACTGGCGAGTTTGATATCCTTATCGATCTCAGTCCATTCTTCGTCGCTTACCTGGACACCGTAATAGAGGATCTGCGAGCTGTATTCGGGTACGAGATATACACCGCCGCCCACCATGGCCAGGAAGATCTCATCGGGAAATTCATCCATCAGCGAGACCGCGTCTTTGCCGTTAAGGGTCAGAACAGAGCCAATACAGCCGTTAGATGTGATCGCGAGTGGACTTCCGTCACCGTCAATGTCACTGATATCGACGATCGAAGTACAGAAATCGTAGGAGTGGAGCACCTCTCCGGTCTTTATATCGTAGATCTTGAGGATGTTTCCACAGAAACAGGCGACCGCTTCTATTGACGGGAGATTGAGAAATCCGCTCTTTACGCGTTCATTGAAGTAAGTAAAGTCGTCAGACCACAGTTCCTTCTTCGAGGTCAGATCGAAACAGAAGACGAGATCGTTTTTCGCCTCGATATTCGTAACGCCCGGGTTGGTGAGATACGAATCAGAGTATTTTTCCTCCGCGTAAGCCACGACTTTATCGTCTGCGGTCCATGCGATTTTGTGGATGGTCGGGCGGGGGACAGGGGTGTAAATGATTGAATCATCTGTCAGGTCGAGAACGACGAGAAGGGAGTTCCCGGAAGAACCGTCCAAATCTTTCGAGAACCATGAATTAACGGCGAAAGCGATCTTCTTCTCATCTGGTGACAAGGAGAAGAAATCGAAATCTTCGCGGCGGTGATCCTCGATCTTTTCGGGAAGCGTATGACTATCAAGGGTCTGACCGTCTTTTGTTCTGATGTGCAGGATCTCGCGGCTGCTTGTCACAAGATAGAAGGATTCACCATCTTCTGCGACGAGCGGATCCGTGAGCAATAAATTTGTGCCGTCCGGCTTTTTGGACCAGACCTGTTTTCCTTTAAAGACATCGAAAAGAGCATACTGCGAGTTGGTGGTGATAAGCAGTTTGTCGCCTACATATGTTAGAGCTCCGATAGTTTCTTTTCCGAAGCTCTTGGTCATTAGAACTTCGTGTGTCTCTGTATCCCAGACCGTCAGTGTCTTCGTCTGGTCCATAGCGGCAAGAGAAGTATGGTCAGAGGGTGCCGCCATGGTTGAGATTCGTGCCGGAGCACGGTAGTTCCAGACGGCATAGATATTCGTGCCGAAAAGAGGCTTATAGGCGAGTGTCGCTTCGGTCAGCGCATGGATCGCTTCCGAAGTCACCGGACGGTCCTTCTCATCCGAAGGGAGCGCCGCCAGTGCCAGCTGGATGGCCTCGATCCGCTGCTGCTGCGAAAGAAGCTTCTCCGATTCATTGGCCAGGTAAATAGACTGGCTTCGGAGCGTCTCGTTATAACTCTTCTGAAGTTTGTTCCTGCTGTAGGTCATATAGCCCATGAAACCGAGCGCGAGCGAAGTAAGGACCAGGCCCAGGATCGTAATGCGCCGCATCTGGTAGGCGCGGCGGCGGTTCATCAGCTCGTCGTACGAGCAGCCGATCAGTGCCGCAGCCAGACGGGGCAGCTCTTCGTTGTCTGCTTTTCGAAAAGATCCTCTATAGTCGCAACAGAGCGGTTCTTTTTCGCGGGTATAGGTATATGTAGCGCCATTAGGCTGGGTGATAGTGACTTCTTCCTCGAGAAGTTCCTGCGGAAGCGCATCCTGCGGTTCGCCTTCAGAAAGAACTGCGAGGATATGGTCCCGGTCGTGGGTCTTAAGGAAGAACTCGATCTCACGGCGGACCCAGATGGACTCTTTGGTATGCGGAGAGCAGATCACGATCAGAAACTCGGATTTCTGAAGAGCATTCTCGATCGTTTCCGTCAGGTTACTCGTGATCGGGAGCTCGTCCTTATCGCGGAAGATGCGCTGGATACAGGTCTTGCCGGTCTTCTTGCGGATCTTGCCCGGAATATGGAAGTGCTCGAGCTGCGACTGAACATGCGCGGCTACCTTATTGTCTCTCGGCCCGTGTTTATATGAAATAAAAGCATTATAGAAATCGATCATTGATGAATCTTCTACTCCTCATCCTCAAATTATGCCCCTACCTATTCTATCGCAAATCCGGCCGAACAGAAAGAGCGGAGGGAAGAGAACCCGTTTTTACTTCAATGCCCTGCCGTATGTGTACTTCGGCGTACCGCCGACGATCATCTTCCCGTTACTGTCTTTAAAGTAAGGGAAGACCCAGTAATAGTTATACTCGGTAGAAGAGGCGGTCTTGTCCGTGAAAGTTGTGCCTGTTGTCGTCATACCGACGTATCCGTACGGCTTTCCGGCCACAATGCCGTAGACAAGGTATCCTTCGGCACCGGAAGAAGCGGTCCATGTGAGTTTCACACCGCCTTTGACGGAATTGGCTTTGAGGTTCGTGACCGCCGGGCAGATCCCCCTGGCATAGACATATTTCGTGCAGCCGCCGGGTGTCATCTTGCCGGAGCTTTCTTTCCGGTACGGGAATACCCAGTAGTAGTTATAATCGTTCGCGAGTGCTTTTGTATCGGTAAAGGTGGTGCCCGTGGTCGTCATGCCGACATAGCCGTATTTTCCGTCTTTCTGGCCATAGATCAGATACCCGTCCGGATATCCTTCCGCTTTCCAGGAAAGACGCACGGCGTTTTTGCCTGCAGATACGGCCGTCAGATTCGAAACAGGGACCGGGATGGGAGAAGGCGTGACCTTCGTTTTCACATCGTGGATCAGATATCCCCCGCCTTCGTAACTGTCGTAGAAGTAACTGGCTTTCCCGTCTTCGGCAAACGGTGTGGCGACAGAAAGCATATTCACCATTATCGGAATGGACGATAGATCGAGGGAGGACAGCTTGTTTCCTTCGCAGAAAAGAAAGCAGAGCCCGGTGCTGCTCGCAAGATTCAGAGAGGTCAGGTTATTGTTGGAACATCTGAGGCTATAAAGCTTCGTAAGTCCGCTGATATTCAGGGAAGTAAGCCCCATGCTCTCGCAGCCGATGAATTCGAGCGCCGTGTTCTTATGAAGATCCAGTGAAGTAAAGGAATTGAACCCGCAGTCGATATTATTGAGCTTCGATAAAGAGGAGATATTCAGTGAAGTCAGCTGGTTAGATCCGCAGAACAGAACAGCCAGATTTGGATTGTGGCTCAGATCCAGGCTTGAAAGCTTGTTATTCGAGCAGTCGAGAGACTCCAGGCTGCTGTTGTATCTGAGATCCAGCGCCGTCAGCCCGCAGTTGCTGCAGTTGAGATACTTCAGTTTCTTATTCTGGCTTATGTCGAGCGAGGTTAAAGAAAATGCCGAGTAGGATTTGATGAGCGATTCAAGATTCGGGAAATACTCGATCCCCGAAAGTGACGTGATATTCTCCTCATAGAAAAGATCTATCGTTGTGACTGCTGCTCGTTCCTCTGCGGACAGAACGCCATCCGCAACGGTATCAAACTGGCTGACATAGGAAAGGAAAACGGCATCCGGGAAATTCGTGCTGTTTAGAGCAACATCTCCGTCCGCGGCGACTTTTTTTCCGGACACGGCCGTGCCGGAAGAAAGGGGCACGCCGGATGTAAGCAGAAGTGCGGTGGATAAAAGCATAGTAGCAATGAGTTTGCTGAATTGTTTCATAATGTGCCCCTCCATTTATATATCATGATTTCAATATACTGACCTGAAGAAGGGAAAGCAACCGAATTTAATTATTCCGAACTAAAATCAACATTATTTAATTGTTCGATAAAATAATTCAGTTTTGTTTACATATTCACATGAAGATGATATTCTTTTTCACGGTTGGTTCTGTTTTGGTTGTGGCGAGGCAAGGAAGGGGTTGTCGCATCTTAATCAGAGCTTAATAGTATTTCTATGCCATTTTTGGGAGGTTCTGATTATGGATTCTTTTTCGCGTTCACGAAAAGTACGTATCATTAGTGTCCTTTTGACACTTGCCATTATCATCGGTGTTATACCGATCCGGCACATTAAGGCCGATTCCGGCACATCAACAGAAAACGATCTGCAGGTTACCTATCGCACGGTAAGTGCATGGGGAAACTTCACCCAGGCGGAAGTTACTGTCGAGAATAAAGGCAGTAAAGTAACCGACGGCTGGCAGATCGAGTTCGAATACGATGACACAACGTCATTGTCTTCCCTCTGGAATGCCATTGCTGCTCCGACAGATCTTGCTTCACCGAATAAGATCGTTGTCGGCAATGAGACCTATAACGCAGCGATCGCTCCTTCTTCGAAAGTCGCGTTTGGCATGATCACCCAGGGTAAGATGAATGAGATCCCGGACATCCATGTGATCGCAGCAGCTCCGAAGGCCGCTCCGGACGAAGAAACAGAAACTACCCTTTTCCCATATGCGATCTACAGCAACAGAAGCTTTACCTTCAAGGGCTGGAAGAGCACGATCTCCGGTGATGTATATACCGGGAGCAACTTTGATTATCAGGGCTCGGAACTGAGCCTTCTCGGAAATCTTGATGCAGTCGGCAGAATCAATGCTAACGGCTATAAGATCAATATCGGAAAGAAAAACGAAAAAGTATCTCCGGTTCCGATGCCGGACTTTTCTGCTGCTATCCTGGGCCTTTCTTCCAGAATGGAAACAGTAGATGCTTCTGTATTCAAATCCTCTAAACAGATCGTTGCCAACGGATTCTATTCCACCAATGGCAACCTGACCATCAACGGCACGAAGTTCTCCGGTGACTGCGTTATCGTAGCCGATGGAGACATCAGCTATAACGTAGATACTCTTTCCGGAGAGGGAAGAGTAGTCCTCTACTCCAAGAACGGTAACGTTACCTTAAGAGGTACCAACATCACCGTTAACGGCATTATCTATGCCCCGAAGGGTACAGTCAGCATCCATGCGAACGAGACTTCCTTCAACGGAAGAATCATCGCAAACCGCTTCAACTACGAAGGTTCTATCTTTAACTGCACCGCAAGTGCAAGTGACCTTGAGCTCCTCTACGAACTGCCGGTCATCCATATCACGGCAGATCCGGAAGAGATCTATACCAATGAGACCTCCACATATACCATCGAATCCGAAGAGATCGAAACTCCTTATGTAGTGAAATTCCGCCTGAACGGGGAAGACGTAGAGATCAACGAAGACCATACATACGTCATCACTCCTGACCAGCCGGGTGAATATACTCTGGAAGGATATGTCGTCCTGAGCACAGGCGAAGTCGTCCTTGACTCCGCAACAGTTATCGTAACTGTACCGCCGACGCCGACACCGACTCCTACAAATACACCAACACCTACCCCGACAAACACACCTACACCAACGAATACTCCTACGCCGACAAATACGCCGACGCCTACGAATACTCCTACACCTACGCCGACGAACACGCCGACACCTACACCTACAGAAACACCTACGCCTACTCCGACAGAGACGCCTACCCCGACTCCTACGAGTACGCCTACACCTACGGAAACTCCGACTCCGACAAATACTCCTACACCGACGGAGACACCTACTCCGACTGTAACCCCGACGAATACACCTACTCCGACTCCTCAGGGACCGCAGGAGTACTGGTCTATTTCCCAGGGTGATCCGAAATATAACTATGAGATCCTGTTCCAGGAAGAAGATTGGAACTATGGCAACAGCGCGTCCTTTGATCCTTATGTGATCGAGGTATGCCCGAATATCACATGGAGAAACGGTTTTGCGTTCTTCATGACATACCGTGCTTTTGATGAGGACCTTTCTTTCAACGCACGTTATACGGTTCGTATCGACCACACATCTTCTCTTGCAGACGGTATCGCATTTGTATTGAGCCCGAATACGGTAAATAACAATACGACTGGCCAGAGCATCGGTTACGGCAGCATCTCGCCGTCTTTGATCGTTGAGTTGGATAACTACCAGAATGGTGGACGTCACAGAAATGAGACCGGTACAGGTGACTGGATCGGTGGTGAAAGCGGAAGCCATGTTGCCGTTATGCTGAATGGTAACTCGGATAACCATTATGCTTATAAAGAGTGGCCGTCCCTTAGAACTTCCGGCGTAGTCCGTGATGTATGGGTATCCTACGATGGAAAAGCGAAGGAACTCTACGTTTACGTTGCTGATTACGATGCTGATGGTAATGTAGAAAAGCCGACCGAGCCGACACTTGTCTGCCCGATTGATCTGGAAGAGCATTTCGCAGGCGTATCCAATCTCTATATGGGATTCACATCTGCAACAGGTGCAGCTCAGGCTAGCCATAACCTCCTCGGATTTGAACTGGATCCGATGCCGGGTATGCACAGTGGCGAAAAGCCGACACCTACACCTACAAATACTCCGACACCTACGCCGACTCCGACAAACACACCTACACCTACAAATACTCCGACGCCGACAAATACACCTACTCCGACATCGACGCCTACACCAACTGATACACCGACACCGACAGAGACGCCGACAGTAACACCTACTCCTTCGGCGACACCAACACCAACTCCGCTGCCGCTTACCGAGCAGGAGAGATACTTCATCTTCTCGCAAGGTGATGCAAAGTATAACTATCAGACGAACTTCGTGGAAGAAGACTGGGAGTTCCAGGCCCATACGACATATAGTCCGGAACTTATCACGCTGGCAGAATACTCAAACTATATCACCACGAAAGTAATTGGTAAGACAAAGAGAGAATTCAGCCCTGACTACTCCTTTAAAGCCAGATTTACTCTTGGTATGGAATATCGCGGCACGTCTCCAAACAATACAATCGAACTGTTTATCGTTTCCGACTCTGGTAAATCGATCATCCTTGAGATGGACTTTAACAGAGATCCTAGCAGATACTGGAGAGATAACGAGGGTGTATGGCATTCCGGTTCAACCCCGTATGAAAGTGCTCTTACCATTGATATTAATGGAGATTACTATACTAACTATGGCATGATGGACTTCGCGCAGCTTCTCGATAATGGAAGTGTAAATGAAGTATGGTTTGAATACGATGGCGTGGAAGAGATCCTCTATCTCTATACAGCGCAGTATGACGAAGAAGGAAATATCGATAAGAACGTTGCTCCGTCCATCATCTGCCCGATCAGCTTCAACGAAGTATTCGGTGGAGCGCATGATCTGCACTTTGAATGGCTGGCAGACACAAATGGAAATGCACCTATTTTCAATGTTTACGGTATCGAGATCGACCCGTATCCGGACATTCATTCTCTGCACAATGACTCAATCGAACTGGTTGAGCCGACAGATGGAAAAGCATATGAAAAGGGCGACGAGATCCCTGTTAACGGTAAAGTAAACAGAGATATCGAAGTCAAGGATGCAAAGATTCGCTTGACTGATGAGAATGGCGATGTTGTTTACGAAAATGATATCGATCCGCAGACCAGCTATACCTTGCTGGATACGATTGATACTTCTGACCTTGATATCGGTGATTACACATTGACTATCGATATCACGGATAAGGAAGGTATCAAGTACGTAAGAGACACAGAAATCACAATTACGGCGAACAGCAATATCCAGGCGGATATTACCCTGGTGACCGTAGAAGGTTCGGATATTAAGATCAATGGTATTGCAAAAGCTGATGTTGAGGCTACGTATGTATTGAAGTACCGCCTTAACGATAATGAATGGAGAACGATTAGTGAGGGTGAGGCTACTGTAGAAGGTGGACTTCTTGGAACATTGCCATTAGCCAATATCGTTGGTGATACATTCTATCTGTCTCTCCAGGTCACAACGGTGACAGGAAAGCAGGTAATTGTTGATAAAACCTGTACGATTACGACTACAACACCTCCTCCGACACCTACTCCTACATCAACTCCGACGCCGATTCCTACAGATGAACCGACGCCGACACCGGTTGTAACAGGAGATCCTACTCCGATGCCGACGACAGCGCCTACAGCTACTCCTACAGTGATCCCTGGCGATTTTACTGATGATCAGCTGTTTGTTGATATCAAGGACGATCAGGATGGTAAGGAAGTAACTTACATTACAGATATTATCGGAACCGTATCCGGATCACTTCTGAACACATATATTTTCGAAGTATATCCGACAAATTCCGATGTTGCCGTATACACAAAAGCAGGCACAGATCCGATTACGGACGCAGCAGTAGGTACACTTGACCCGACTCTGCTCATGAACGGCTACTATCAGGTTAAACTGACTGCATATACTGCAAATGGTCAGGGTCTCTATGATGAGATTACTGTGCTCGTTACTGGAGTGGCAAAAATTGGTAATTTCAGTATTTCGTTTAATGATCTTACCACGGGAGTTAATAATTTCCCGATTGACGTATACAGAACTTATGACAGCAGACAGAAAAACCAAATTGGAGACTTTGGATACGGATGGACTATGTCAGTTGGAGGACCATCTATATCCGTAACGAATGATCTGGGTGCTGGCTGGACACAGTTAAGTCGAAAGATCCTTGGTATTATTCCGCAGTATTACTGGTTCCCGGAGTATGCTCATGAAATAAATATTGATTGGGGAAATGGTGCAAGTGAGACCTTTGCGCTAAAACTCTCTCCAGAGACAAGCAATGCTGCAATGATGGAATTTGGAATTTCAGCATATTGTGAGAGTAAAACTGGAAATTCCAAGTTAGAGATATTGGATCCTCACGAAGATCTTATCTATGCAAGTGATGGAAGACTGTACTCGTTTGAATTTACATATGATGAATTCGCTCCGCAGAACTTCCTTCTTACAAAGATTGATGGAACAAAGTACTATTTCAATGTAAATACTGGTCTGTACAAAATCGAGGATACTTACGGACAGACAATTACAATCACAGATCATGGCATTGTGTATTCCGACGGAACAGGAATTGAATTTGTTCGTGATAGTGCTGGACGAATCACTTCAATTTCGGACGGAGTTCAGAGTGTTACATATACATATGATGCGAATGGAGACCTTGTCTCCGTTCTGGATCGTGCTGGAGAGAAGACTAACTTCGTCTACTCAAACCACTATCTTGAAGAGATTATTGATGCGCGCGGTATTCGAGTTGCAAAGAATATCTATGACGAACAAGGTCGACTTGTTTCATCTATTGACGCAGATGGAAACGAGATCAAATTCGAACATGATCTTGACGCAAAACGTGAAGTAGTAACTAATCGTCTGGGTTATTCAACAATTTATGAATATGATGATTTTGGTAATGTAATTTCAGTTACCGATGCATTAGGAAGAACGACATACAAGACTTATGACGGAAATCACAATCTGTCATCGGAAACGGATGCGATTGGAAATACTACATATTACAGTTACTCTGCAGATGGAAATCTGCTCTCAATGACGAATAGATGTGGGGTTGTTAAGGTATGTTCTTACAATTCTGATGGTTCGTTGACTTCTATCAATTATGACGGAAGTACCATTATGGAGTTGACTTACAACAGGTTTGGTAACATTGAGGGATCTCGAGATAAGACAGGAAATCTGGCCTCGTTCGAGTATTATTCCAACGGAAATCTGAAGAGTATAACTGACAGCATCGGAATGCTATATAGTTGTGTATATGATGGCGATGGAAGAGTTGTTTCCATGACAAGTGCCGACGGAATGGTTGTTTCTTACACTTACGATTCCAATGGACAGATTGCAACAAAGACAATTACAACTGGAAGCTACAGTCTGACCACATCTTACACATACGACATGTATGGAAATCTGATTAAGCTGTCAGAACCCGATGGATCTTTCTATATCTATGCTTATGATTCTGCAGGAAATAAGCTTTCGGCAGAAGATGCGCAAGGTAACAAAACAACATATTCGTATGATCTTCGTGGTAATTGTACAGGTATTTCTTATCCGGATGGGACTAGTGAAACCTTTACCTATGATGCGGAGAATCAGATGATATCTGCCACAGATAGGCTGGGTGTTACTGTTACATACAGTTATGATAAGGTAGGTAATCTTGTAAGTGTTCGTGAATCAACAGGAGCAACTGAAGTCTACACTTATGATGACAATGATCGTCTGATTTCCTTAACCAATTCTTTGGGCGGAACTACTCTATATGGTTACGATGAAGAGGGTAGGAATACCAGCGTTACAGATGCATTTGGTAACACAACACATTACTCCTATTCTTCCGAGAATCTGCTAACTAAACTTATCGATGCAGAAGGTAATGAGTATTTATATGAGTATGACAATGGTGGAAACATAACCAAAACCATTTATCCTGATGGGAATACTATTACGAAGACATACGATGTGCGCGGACGTCTCCTTTCTGAGACTGATGTTGAGGGGAATACAACAACTTATTCGTATGATTTGATGGATCGACTTGTATCTGTTACCGATACAAAGGGAAGCACTTGGAATTATGAGTACGATGGAATTGGGAACGTAACGAAAATCACTGATGCTCTAGGAAATGAAACACACTATTCCTATGATCAATTTGGGCATCTTGTAAAAACTAAAAATGCAAAAGGCGATGAAGCGACGCTTTCGTATGATAGTCAGGGTAACGTAACTAAGGAAACTGATTTTGGTGGAAAAACTACGACTTATACCTATGATTCACTCGGAAGAGTGACTTCAGTAGTCGATGGTGATGGTACTACAACTTATTCTTACAACTCCAAAGGACAGTTGGTGAGTGTACAAAGTTCCTCTGGAACTATAACCTACTCCTACAATGCTCAAGGCTATCTCACTTCAAAAACCGACGAGTTCGGAGAAACGGTTAACTACGTCTATGACGCTAGCGGATGCTTAACTGGTATTTCTTGTGCAAATGGATCAGTTGGGTATACCTACGATGTAGCTGGCAGACTTACAAGTGTAACAGATGCTGATGGGAATACTACCATTTACTCGTATGACAATATTGGAAATCTTGTTAGTACGGAATACTCCAATGGTGTAACTGCTACGTATGAATACAATGCAGGAAATCATCTTACGAAAATAGAGTATGAGAAATCTGATGGAACAATACTGGCAAGTTACGAGTACACCCTTGGTTCAAAAGGCGAAAAACTGTCTTGCCAGGAATTGGACAGAAAGGTGACGTATACCTATGATGAACTGGATCGGTTAACTTCTGAAACGGTTGAGAAGAATGGAACAACTTCTGTAACATCGTATACTTATGATGCTAACTCAAATAGAAGTACCATGACAAAGGACGGAGTTGTTACAAACTACATCTATAATGAACTCAATCAATTGATTCAGGCAGGCTCGGTAGTTTATACGTATGATAATGCCGGTAATCTGGTAGCGCAGAGTGACAATGGTGCGTTGGTAGCATCCTATGAGTACAATGCACGAAACCAGATGGTAAAGGCCATTGTGAATACGGTAAGTGGAACGCTTACTGAAACATATACTTACAACTATCTGGGTGACAGAACTTCGAAGACGAGCAATGGAGTTACAACATACTATACATTAGACTATAGTACAGGACTCTCGCAGAATCTTTGCAATAAAACAGGAAGTGAAGCAGTCTTCTTTGCCCGTGGTTTGGACTTGATCTCTGGTACTTCTAGTTCTAATACTTACTACTATCTATTTGATGGAAATAGCAATGTTAGAGCAATTACAGATTTGAGCGGAAGTATCTCTGATGAATACATCTTTGATGCTTTTGGTAACGAATTATCGCATTCAGGCTCTTCTGCTAATGAGTATGGATTCAAAGGAGAACAGCAGGATGATACAGGCCTGTATTATCTAAGAGCAAGATACATGGATCCGACAACAGGTGTCTTTACAAGTATGGATACCTATTCTGGTGTGCTGAATGATCCGACTAGCCTGCATAAGTATCTCTACGCGAACAGTAATCCTGTAAGCAATTGCGATCCAACTGGCCACTATACACTTGCAGAAGAATGTTGCATAATGGCATGTATGGGAGCATTGTGTGGTGCTCTGTACTATTCACTTGATTGGATGATAAACGATCCAACAAGTGAACGACACTCGATCTTGGGTATGATTAATACTATTCTATTCTGCGCAATAGTAGCAGTGTTAATTGTTCTGGTTATCGAATTTATTGCTTACATCTATACTGCTATTGTTAGTCTGATTACAGCAGGTAGCCAGTACTCGGATCGATTCTTGGCGTGGTTGAATAAAGGAGCAAGTAATAATTCAGTATACTTTGGCAGAACCGCATCTGGCGATTATGTGTATACTGGAATTACGCGGCAGAGTATCGCGGCTCGATTGGCGCAACATATAAGTAGTGGAAAGCCTTTTGTAGCTTTGGATGAAGTGGTATCTGGATTGACGAGAAATCAGGCACGTGCCATTGAACAATACTTTATCGAAAATGGCCCGAACCTGTATAATCAGATTAACAGCATAAGTCCGAACTCCCAATACTATGAAGAGGCTGAGCGGTGGGCTATCGAATTTTTGAAGAGTTTAGGTATATTATGATAACAGACAGAATCGAACTTGATACATTTACCTCGACATCGAAGTTTTCTTCTTCTTATAGCTATAAGGATGTGGATAAGAAATTCATATCTGAGTTTAAGGAGAATAAGAAGATTCGTTGCATTCAAATTTCAAAGGATCTGCCAGATGCAGCTCTTCGAGTTGCCGACAAACTTCTGGCCGAGAGACCCGATGTTGTTTTCCGACTCTTCGGAATGCGCGACAAAAGTCCCTTCGATTTGGCTAGAATTCTTGAGATGAGCAGTTTGAAAAAACTTGAACTGGATATTTTAGTCAAGCCGGGATATCAACGGTTTGTGAATCTTCAAGAAATCGCGAAAATTGAAGATTTGGACACGCTGAGATTGGATGTTTTCGGGAATGTTGATCTTGGATTTCTGCAACAGATGACGCAGTTAAAACACTTCTATTTGCTGATTCAGAGCGGAAAGATTCGGATAGAGGATTCATTTTGGGAAACGCAATGCTTTCACTCTCTTCGTTTAGGAAAGAAAGCAGTTCCATATGTGTATCAGATTAAAGATAACTCTAGCATACAAAGACTTGTGCTTTTCCAGACAAAACTGAATGACTATTCTTTTTTGAAAAACATTCATATGAAAGAGCTTTATTTGATTAATTGTGTGCTTGAGAATACTGGATCTATTGAACCCAATTCGGATATTGAGAAGTTGATCCTGGCAGATTGCAAAACGGACTCAGAGTTCTGGGATAAATTTGGCAACCTTCAGGAGTTTACTGGCCCCATTTCGCTTTATTCTTTGAATCAGCATGACATTTGAGTGATGTTCGTATTCAAGCCCCGCAGACGTTAGTTTGCGGGGCTTTTTATTACGGGAGTCGTGACTCCGTCGAGCTCGCGAAGCGTGCGAGACAAAAAATCACCCGCTATGCGGGTGCGCGACAGATGTTATACAAAGATAATCACCTTTCCGATACAATGTAGGTTGTTCAAGCCAAAACAAGGAAAGGAAAGGTGATTTAATGGTCAATACGACCAATAGTTTGT
>JAEEGK010000996.1_pt1 | contig 70829 bp, 66 predicted proteins | sample 8958771 | NCBI WGS metagenome assembly JAEEGK01 (sample SAMN16246547, study PRJNA631951) | gut metagenome | biome: gut microbiome; feature: rumen; material: SC-attached | host: Bos | place: Iran: Karaj | collected 2018-10
ATCATGCACTTCCTGCGTTTTCTGCGGAGCGCCTGTTCAAGCAGCTCCGGGGCATTTTCCTTGACGCCGATGTCCGTAAAATCCCGCTCAAAGCGATAGCATGCGCTGCGGCTGTCGCAGTAGATGCAGCCGTGCGTGCAGCCGCGGTAAAGATTCATGCCGTTTTCTGCGGAAAGCAATGATTTCGCGTGAATCGGATACATGCTGAACACCTCCGCCGCGGTCTGATTTGTCACATATTAAAGTATAGCATATCTGCACGCGTTTGTCAATTCCGCTGCCGTCATATCTTGTCCCGCTGCCGCATAGGATGAAACAACGAAAGGCGGGATACACATGAGTTCACAGTCCAGCTTCGGTGCGGTGCTGCCGCTGCTCCCCGCGCCCTTACAGGCGCCCCTCTCGCGCCTGAAACCTGCCGAGCAGAATGAGATCACCGAGATCCGGCTGCGCATCGGCAGGGCGATGCATGTCACACGCGGCGGCGCAGAGCGCGTTGTCACAGCAGAGGGTGCGCTTGCCGCAGAGCCCGCATCGGGCGTGCCGGTCACGCGGCAGCTCCTCGACCAGACGCTGCAAAATCTCTGCGCACATTCCCTTCATGCCTGTCAGCATGCGATCCGGCAGGGCTATGTGACGGCGGCAGGCGGCTGCCGTGCGGGTCTCTGCGGCACGGCAGTCATGCAGGGCGGCACGGTCGAGACCGTGCGGGCGCTGAGCGGCATCAATCTCCGCATCGCCTCGGCACGCACAGGCTGCGCGGAGCCGGTCTTCCGCATGTGCCGCGATCTCCCCGGCGGCATCCTCATCTGCGGGGCACCGGCATCCGGCAAAACGACCGTTCTGCGCGACCTTGCACGGCTTTTCGGTGCTGCAAAGCGGGTCTCCGTGATGGACGAGCGGGGCGAGATCGCCGCCGTGCAGAACGGTGTGCCGCAGTTTGATCTCGGCGCACAGACCGATGTATTCGACGGCTATCCGAAGGCAGAGGGCATTGCAGTCGCCGTGCGCGTCATGTCGCCGCAAATACTGATCTGCGATGAGCTCGGCGGCGCCGCAGAGACCGACGCGCTGCTGCATTCGCTGCACACCGGCGTGCGGCTGATCGCCTCTGCTCATGCAGAGAGCGTCCCCGCGCTGCGCCGCAGGCCGCAGATCCGGCGGCTGATCGAAGCAGGGGCATTTTCACACGCGGTACTGCTCGGGAGCGGCGCACAGTGCGGACAGGTTCTTGCGGCGGAAGCACTCGCGCCGGTCTGCGTATGAGCGGGAAGCTGCTCGGCGGAATGCTGCTCCTTGCGGCGGGCACTGCCCTCGGCTGCCTGCGTGCGGAACGGTATGCCGCGGAGGTGCGGCGGATCCGTCTGCTGCGGGCGCTTGTCTCCGCGATGATCACCGCGCTCCGCAGCACGCTCCCGCTTGTCTCCGAGCTGCTGCGCGAAACCGCCGCGATGCCGCAGTTTCAGCCGCTCCGCTTTTTGCAGGATGCCGCCCGGCATGCAGACTGCTTCCCCGCATGCTGGGCGGAAGCCCTCTCGCGGGACAATACCCTCACAGAGCCCGAGCGTGCCGTCATGGAGACTGTCGGGCAGACGCTCGGCAGCACTGCGCTTGAGGGACAGGTCGCGGCGCTCTCCCTCTGTGCGGAGCAGCTCGCGGCGCTTTCGGCGGAAGCGGAACCCGCAGCAAAGCAAAAGGGCACGCTCTGCCGGAGCATGGGCGTGCTGGGCAGCATCTTTCTTGTGATTTTGCTGCTGTAACATTTCGGTAAAGAGGATGCAGTATGGACATTGACCTGATCTTCAAGGTGGCAGGCATCGGCATCATCGTGGCGGTGCTCAATCTCGTGCTGAAGCGCGCCGAACGCGAGGAGCAGGCGATGCTCACGACCCTCGCCGGGCTGATCGTCGTGCTCATGCTCATCATCAATGAGATCTCCGATCTCTTTGACACCGTGAAATCGGTGTTCGGACTGTGGTGACGGCAATGCAGATCGCAGGGCTGACGGTGACGGCGGTGCTGCTCGCAAAGCTTTTGGAGCGCTATGCAGCGGAGCAGGCACTGCTGCTGACGCTCCTCGGCGGCACACTGGTGACGGCGCTTTCCGTGCGGATGCTGCTGCCGGTGCTCAATCAGATCGACGCACTGATGCTGCGGAGCGGGCTCAGCGAAACGCATACTGCGCTGCTTGCGAAAGCGGCAGGTATCTGCTGCGTGACGCAGCTCGCGGCGGATCTCTGCAAAGACGCGGGACATTCCGCGCTCGGGTCTGCCGTGATGCTCGCGGGGAAAGCGGCGCTTCTGCTGCTCTGCATCCCGCTCATAGACCCGCTGCTGCGGCTGCTGACGGAGGTGATGACATGTATCGGCGGATAATCCGCGTGCTCTGTGTGATCTGTGTGTCGCTGCTCTGCGTGCTCGCGTGGGAGCTCCCCTGCCGTGCGGAAAATGATGCGCTGGCGTCGCTCTATGATGCCGCTGATCCCTCAGAATTCGATCTGCCGGAGTCGGTGCGGGAGCAGCTCTCAGCAGAGGGCGTCTCGCCGGACGCACCGGAAACCGTGCTGCATGTGACGCCCGGCGGCTTTCTGCACACAGTCACGGACACGCTGAAAGCGGAAGCTGCAAAGCCCTTGCAGCTCTGCGGCGCACTCCTCACGCTGACGCTCCTCTCCGCGGTGCTCGGCAGCATGACCGACGCTGCGGCATCGGGCGGCATGCGGCGGCTCACGGACATGCTCTGCGTGCTGATCTGTGCGGGCGGAGCCGCAGAGCCGCTCTGTGCCTGTCTCACGCGGACGGCATCGGCGCTCAGGGACGGCAGACTCTTTATGCTGAGCTTTGTACCGGTGTTCTCGGCGTTCATTGCGGCGGGCGGAGCAGTCGCGGGGAGTGCATCCTATCAGGTGCTCGTGCTTTTTCTCACAGAGGGCATCATGCAGCTCACGGCGGCGGTGCTCTATCCCCTCTTACAGCTGGCGGCAGGGCTCGGCATCGTCGATGCGGTGAATCCGTCGCTGCGGCTCGGCGGCTTTGTCACGGCAATGCGCAAAGGCATCACATGGGTGCTCGGCTCGGTGATGGCGCTTTTCTCGGCGCTGCTCTCGATCCGCGGCATTGTCGCCTCGGCTGCCGACACACTCGGCGCAAAGACAGCCCGCCTGCTGATTTCCGGCATGATCCCGGTGGTCGGCGGGGCTGTCTCGGATGCCTACGGCACCGTGCAGGGAAGCATCGTGCTGCTGCGAAACGGCGTCGGCGCGTTCGGGATGCTCTCGATCCTCTATCTCACGCTGCCGCCGCTTCTCTCGCTGACGGTCTACCGTGCGGTCTATGCGCTGGCGGCTGCCGCTGCCGATCTTGCGGGGACGGCATCTCTGGCGGCACTTTTCAGGCATACACAGTCTGTGCTGGCAGCGGCGTTTGCAATGCTTGTCTGCTTCGCCGTCATGCTGATCATATCGAGCGCAGTGATGCTGATGCTGCTCGGGAAGGGATAGGAGGAACCGCAATGGACACATTCCGTGAAACTGTGCTGGCAGCTTGCTGCGCGGCACTTGCACTGACGCTCGCAGAGGGCGTCCTGCCTGCGGAGAAATTCGGGCGGCAGCTTCGTCTCTTGCTCTCGCTGCTGCTGATGACGGCGATTCTCGCGCCGCTGACGCAGATACAGCTCGCCCTGCCGGAAACGGATGCCGCGGCGGGTGAAACCGCGCAGGATCTCACGGCGGCTGCGGCAGAAGCCTACCGGCAGGCATATGCCGAACGCATCACTTCCGCGCTGAACAGTGCACTCGCAGAGCACCGTGTGAACTGCACGGTGCAGGCGGTCGATGTGCATATTGCGGAGGACGGCAGCATAGTAATCAATGAGGCGGTCATCACCGGGAACACGCTGACAGGCACCGTATATCTGCGGGAGTGGCTCGGCGAGACGGTCAGGATCACACGGGAGGAGGATGCAGCATGAACGGCAGGCTCGCAGAACGGCTCCGGCAGATGCTCGGACGGGCGGGGGCTGTGCGCGTCATCACGGCGCTGGGGCTGCTCGGCATGGCGCTGATCCTGCTCTCGGGGCTCCGCACGCGCAGTGAACCGGCAGCATCCGCCGAGGCGCAGCATCTCAGCGAAGAGACCGCTCTGCCGGACGCGGAGCGCTACCGCACGGAGCTGGAGCAGCGGCTCACAGACTGGCTCTCACGCATGGACGGCGTCGGCACAGTCACGGTGATGCTGACGGTCAGCGGCAGCGCGGAGCAGATCTACGCAGAGGAGGTGAAGGAAACGGGCAGCGGAAACGGGATCCGGCGCGAATCGGAAATCGTTGTCACAAAGGGCAGCGGCGGCGAATCTGCACTCATCTCCGAGACACGCTGTCCCGGCATCGCGGGTGCTGCGATTCTCTGCACGGGCGGGAATCATGCGGCTGTGCGCGAGCGCGTCACTGCGGCAGTCTCGACCGTTCTGGACCTCCCGCCGGGCCGCATCTATGTCGGCGCATGCACATGAGCTATCACTTGAAAGGAGCGCATTATCATGAAAAAACCTACTGTCATCATCGGGAAGAAGCATCTCATCCTGAGCTGCCTGACGCTGATCCTCGGCGTCGCGGTCTACTTAAACTATGTCCTCGCGGGCGGCACGGGTCTCACAGAGCAGCCCGCAGTGCGCGATGCGGCTGCGAACACCGCAGCGGACGATCTCTCGGCTTACGGCACCGCAGAGATGGTCAATGCGTCTGCGAACGGTGCGGATTATTTCGCGCAGGCACGGCTCGACAAGCAGACAAGCCGCGATCACGCCGTGCAGACCCTGCAAAGCATCATCGGCGGCGGCGATCTCAGCAATGAGGAAATGGTCACGAACGCGATTGACGCGGTGAACCTCTCGAAGCTGATGGAGAGCGAGAGCGTGATCGAAACACTGATTCTCTCGCAGGGCTTCACAGACTGCGTTGTGTATCTCGACGACGCCGCGGCAAAGGTCGTGGTCGAGAGCGACGGACTCACCGCCGCGCAGGCTGCCGCAATCAAGGAGATCATCCTCACCGAAGCGGATATCCCCGCCGAAGGTATCCGCATCTTCGAGGTCGCAGCAGGCACAGCCCCGCAGTAACGGCTGCACGGCAGGTATATCTCCGCTTTTTTTCTCTGCAAAAAAATATTTTTTCAAAAAAAGGTTGTACGAATGCAAAAAATCTGCTATAATAGTATTTATGATGGCATACCTGTGGGCTGACGCAGCCGGCGTCCCCGCACGGTATGCCGGTATTACACAGATCGGGACATGCCGTTCCCGAATGGAGGTATACACTATGAGCAACACATATCCGAAGAAAGCTGCCGCAGCGGGCGAGGTTCGGATCTCCGAAAATGTCATCCGCTCGATCGCCGGTGTCTCCGCAAAAGAGATCGAGGGCGTCGCGGATCTCGCATCCGTGCGGACGACTCTGCTCCGTACCGAACCGCCTGTCTCCGTGCAGGTCGTGCGCGACACGGTGGAGATCACCGTGCGGCTCGTGCTGAAAAACGGCTGCCGTCTCACCGGCGTTGCCGAGCAGGTGCAGCAGAAGATCAAAGAAAACGTGCAGAGCATGACCGGCGTGATTGTCTCGAAGGTTCATGTCATTGCCGCTGATATTATGTTTGAAGAGTGACACGAAAGGAATCCTGCATGACAAGAAAAGAAGTACGCGCCAATGCGATGAAGCTGCTCTATGCCCTTTCCCTGCGTGACGACACCGTCACCGCGCTCTATGCCATCGCCGAGGAGGATCCCGATGCGGAGATCCTTGTGGACGATGCCGTGAAGGAGCTGACCGACGGCACAATCGCACATATGGACGAAATCGACGGGATCATCGGCAGACTGAGCCCCAAGCGCCAGATCACCCGCATCCCGAAGCTCTGTCTCGCGATCATCCGCCTTGCGATGTATGAGATGCACTGGGATGACGGCACGCCCGTCAACGCGGCAGTCTCGGAGGCGGTGAAGCTCGCGGAGGAATACACCCCGCAGTCGGAGGATGTCCGCTTCATCAACGGCGTGCTCGGCTCCTATGCGCGTGAGCTCTCCGGCGGCAAAGAGGGCAGCAGCGCATCATGAAGCTCCTCGGGCTCGATACCAGCAACTACACAACATCCTGTGCGCTGCTTGACACGGCAACGCACAGCATCACGCAAAAAAAGCAGCTGCTCCCTGTCCCCGAAGGACAGGCAGGGCTCCGCCAGAGCGACGCGGTGTTCCATCACACGCGGCAGCTCCCCGAGCTCATGGAAGCGCTCTCCGCGGAAGCTGATCTGAGCGGACTCTCCGCAGTCGGCGTCTCTGCGGCCCCGCGCGGCGAGGCAGGCTCCTATATGCCCTGCTTTCTCGCAGGACACGGCGCGGCGCGCATGCTCGCTGCGGCTCAGAGGATCCCGCTCTGTGTGACCTCGCACCAGATGGGGCATATTCTCGCGGCGCTCTGGTCGGCAGACTGCCTCTCGTGGCTCGATCTCACCCACGCACCGTTTCTCGCGTTTCATGTGAGCGGCGGCACGACCGATCTTCTGCGCTGCACCCCCGACCGCGATGCCGTGCTCCGCATTGAGCCGGTGGCATCGTCGCTCGACCTCAAGGCGGGACAGGCCGTGGACAGAACGGGGCTCATGCTCGGGCTCAGATTCCCCTGCGGCGCAGCGCTCGAAGAGCTCGCGGTGCAGAGCGATACAGACGCCGAAATGCGCGTGACGCTCAAAGACGGCTGCTGCTCGCTCTCCGGGCTCCAGAATCAGTGTGAGACCATGCTGAAAAAGGGCGCCCCGCATGCCGACATTGCGCGGTACTGTCTCAATTCGGTCGGCGCCGCCGTCGAAGCGATGACCCGCGATGCCGCAAAGAAAAACGGCAATCCTGCCGTCATCTATGCGGGCGGCGTGCTTTCGGACAGGCTCATTCAGACGCGGCTCAGAAAGCTCCCGCTTGAGACCGCATTTGCGGAGCCTGCATTTTCCTGCGACAATGCCGCGGGCGTTTCCGTCTATGCAGCAGTGAAGGAGGCGGGCACATGGCAATTCTGACCGTATCGCAGCTCAATCGCTATGTCGCATTCCGCCTGCATGAAGACACCAATTTGCAGACGGTCTTTGTGCGCGGCGAAATCGCAAATTTCAAGCGCAATTTCAAATCCGGACACTGCTATTTTTCCGTGAAGGACGAAGACGCATCCGTGCGGGCGGTGATGTTCCGCATGAACGCCGAGCGGCTCCCGTTTGCGCCGAAGGACGGCATGGATGTCCTTCTTCAGGGCAGAGTCACGCTCTATGAAAAGGGCGGCGACTATCAGATCCAGGTGCTCGATCTCCAGCCGGACGGCGTCGGCGCACAGGCACTCGCCTTGCAGCAGCGCCGCGAAAAGCTCGCAAAGCTCGGCTTTTTCGATCCCGCACACAAGCGGCAGCTCCCGAAGCTCCCGCAGAAAATCGGCATCGTCACATCGCGGAGCGGTGCGGCGCTGCACGATATGCTGCAAATTCTGGAGCGGCGGTATCCGCTGGCAAAGGTGTGCATCTACCCGGCGATCGTGCAGGGCGATGCAGCCCCCGCATCCATCGCCGAAGCGCTCCGCACAGCCGGTGCCGACCGATGCGACATTATCCTCATGGGACGCGGCGGCGGCTCGAATGAGGATCTCTCGGCGTTCCAGTCCGAGGCGGTCGCGGAAGCCGTGTTTCATGCGCCTGTGCCGGTCATCAGCGCCGTCGGGCATGAGACCGATCACTGCATCGCGGACGAGGTCGCCGATCTGCGCGCCCCGACGCCCTCTGCTGCGGCAGAGCTTGCTGTTCCCGACAGAGCATCGCTCCTTGCCATGCTCGCGGATTACCGCAGCCGGCTTGACAGCGCGGTCACATCGCAGCTCACGAAAAAGCAGCAGACCCTCGATGCACTCCTGCACCGCCTGGAACGGCAGTCCCCTGCCCAGCGCGTGCAGCTCAGCGAGGAGAAGCTCGCGGCACTCACGGCGCGTCTGACACATGCCGCGGAGAATACCCTGCGCCGCGCAGAGCAGCAGTGGCAGCTCGCGGCAGGCAGACTCGAAGCCGTGAGCCCCGTTGCGATCTTACAGCGCGGCTATGCACTCGCGTACCGCGGCGATACGCTTGTGCGGCAGGCAGAGAGCCTGCACCCGGGCGACACGCTGAATATCCGCTTCTCAGAGGGCAGCATCACTGCGACCGTCAATGATGTGACGCCCGATCACGGAGGTGACACAGATGAAATTTGAAGACGGCATGCAGCAGCTTGCGGAGATCACCGCGAAGCTGGAGGCAGGCGGGCTGCCCCTTGAGGAAGCCGTGACGCTCTACGGACAGGGCGCTCTGCTCGCGGAAGCCTGCAAAAAGGAGCTTGAGAAGGCAAAGCTCACCGTAACGGAATATGGGCAGAAGCCTGCGGAATCTTCCGCAGAGTGATCCCGCTGACAGCCGGCCGGGTTCTCCCGGCTGAGTATATGATAAGTGACATGCCGCGGCAGGCGCACAGATCTCCCCGCTGCGGCAGCGGAGATACAAATGAGTATAGAACGTGAAATCAGCGTACATAAGATTTATAAGCTGCGGGAACTGAAACTTCCCGAGCAGCTTCATGATCTCTCCTATGCACAGTGCATCGAGCTCTGTGCGGAGATCCGTGCGCGTCTCATCGGTACCGTGCTCAGGACAGGCGGACATCTGTCCTCCAATCTCGGCGTTGTCGAGCTGACACTGGCACTGCACCGTAATTTTCATTCACCGCAGGACCGCATCGTCTGGGATGTCGGTCATCAGGCATATGTGCACAAGCTCCTGACAGGCAGAGCGGATGAATTCGGCTCCCTGCGGCAGGAGAACGGTCTTTCCGGATTCCCGAAGCCCGCGGAATCCCCGCACGACACCTTCATCACAGGGCACAGCAGCACCGCCGTTTCTGCCGCGTTCGGCATGGCGGAGGCGATGCGCATGGACGGCGACAGCACGCATTATGCCGTGGCAGTCGTCGGCGACGGCTCCATGACCGGCGGCATGTTCTACGAAGGCGTCAACAACGCGGGCAAATCCCGCTCGAATATCATTGTCATTCTGAACGACAACAACTGCGCCATCTCAAAAAATGTCGGCGCGATTGCAAAATATCTGACGAAGATCCGCAACAGCGAAAGCTATGTCCGCACAAAATGGCGCGTGGAAAAGGTCGTCGGCAAAACGCCGGTGATCGGCAGTGCGCTCGTGCAGAAGCTCAAGGCGTCGAAGGACAAGTTCCGCCGCGGCATCGTGGAGACAACCATTTTCGATGACCTCGGATTTGTCTACCTCGGGCCGGTGGACGGGCATGACATTGCCGCGCTCGATGAGGTGCTGACAGTCGCAAAAAGCTACCGCAGACCCGTGCTCGTGCATGTGCGCACGATCAAGGGCAAGGGCTATGAGCCCGCAGAGAAAAATCCCGGAGAATATCACGGTGTGCCGAAGGCAAGCGCCACGGTGGAGGGCGTCGATCAGATCGAGCTCGCATCGAATAACCCGGAGGTCTCGGTCGATGAATGCTACTCGACCGTCTTCGGCAAAGCGCTCACGGAATACGCCAGACAGGACACTGCGGTCTGTGCGGTCACTGCCGCGATGAAATACGGCACAGGCCTGCAATTCTTTGCACAGGAATTCCCGCAGCGGTTCTATGATGTCGGCATCGCAGAGCAGCATGCGGCGACCTTCTGCGCGGGTCTTGCCTCGATGCGGAAGCTGCCGGTTTTTGCAGTGTATTCGACATTTTCGCAGCGTGCATTTGATCAGCTTATTCATGATGCGGCGATTGCAAAGTATCATCTGGTGCTCGGGATCGACCGCGCGGGCATTGTCGGCGAGGACGGCGAAACACATCAGGGCATCTTCGATGTGCCGATGCTGAGCGCGATCCCCGGCACGGAGATCTACTCCCCCGCAGGCTACAAGGAGCTGGAGCAGTGTCTGCACCGTGCGCTCTATGATCACAGCGGACTCGTCGCCGTGCGCTATCCGCGCGGCAAGGAGCCCGAGCGCTGCGCAGACTTCTGCGAGACGGAATTCACACATGACCGGGGCTGTGCGCTTCTGCTCATCACCTACGGGCGGCTCTCCGCAGATGTTCAGGCAGCAGCCGAAAAGCTCCGCGCAGAGGGCATCTCCTGCGGCGTGCTGCGGCTCGTGCATATCTACCCGATCCCGGAGGCGGCGCTTGATGCCGTGATGCAGTATCCGAACGCTGTCTTCTTCGAGGAGGGCAGCACGGAGGGCGGCATCGGCGAAAAGCTGGCAGCGCAGCTCCTGACACGCGGCTGGAAGGGCAATTACCGCCTTTCCGGCATCCACGGATTTGTCCCGCCGGCATCGGTGCCGCGATGTCTCTCGCAGCTCGGGCTCGATGCAGACGGCATGTATCAGAGCGCAAAGGCGCTCCTCTCGGATGGAACGGCTTGACACGGCGCTTGTGGCACGCGGGCTTTCAAGCTCCCGCACACGCGCACAGGCGTCTATCGAAGAAGGCAATGTCACCGTGAACGGCGCGGTCTGCCTGAAGGCATCGCAGAAGGTCGCGGAGAGCGATGTGCTCCGTGTGACCGAGCCGCTGCCCTATGTCGGGCGCGGCGGCTATAAGCTGCGGTTTGCACTCGCGGAATTCGGGCTCAGAGTCGAAGGGCTCCGCTGTCTCGACATCGGCGCTTCGACCGGCGGCTTCACGGACTGCATGCTGCAAAACGGCGCGGCATCCGTGCTCGCAGTCGATGTCGGGCATGACCAGATGGCGCCGGAGCTCCGTGCAGACAGCCGCGTGACCGTCTGCGAGGGGACGGATATCCGCACGCTGCCGCCGGATGCACCGGGGCTCCCCGCGGAATTCCTCTCCTGCGATGTATCCTTTATTTCCCTGAAGCAGATCCTGCCGGTGCTGCCCGGACTGCTCAGCCCTCATGCAAAGGCGGTGCTGCTTGTGAAGCCGCAGTTTGAGGCGGGGCGTCAGGCGCTCAACAAGCACGGCGTTGTCCGCGACGAAAAGGTGCGCCGTGCAGTTCTGCGCGAGATCCGGGATGCTGCAGCACAGTACGGCTTCCTGCCCGTCGGCGAATGCGAATCCCCGATCAAGGGCGGCAGCGGCAACACGGAATATCTGCTCTGTCTGGAGAAGATCACATGAAATATGTCATTTTTCCGAATCTTTCCAAGAAAGCGGCGCATGATGCCGCATGCACGGTCTGCGCACAGCTTTCGGCATTCGGTGCAGAGATCGTGATGCCGGAGGAGCTGAAAACGGATTTCGCATCGCTCCACGGAGTGTCGTTTCTCCCCGAAGAGCCGCTGCTCGCAGGTGCCGATTTCGCCGTTGCGATCGGCGGTGACGGCACGATCCTGCGCTGCGCCGGGCGGGTGCGCGACCATGCCCTGCTCCACGGCACACAGCCCGCAAAGATCGTCGGCATCAACACCGGCACGCTCGGCTTTCTCGCAGCGTTTGAGCTCAGTGAGCTGGACCGTCTCGGGCGGCTTCAGTCCGGCGACTACGCCATCAGCAGCCGCATGATGCTCGAAGCCGAAATGACCGGCAGCGATCATATCTGCTATGCGCTCAACGATATTTATGCCTCGCGCCTGAACGGAAAGATGTGCGATTTCGCCGTGTCGGTTGACGGCAGGCAGATCGGCGTTTACCGTGCAGACGGCATCGTCATCTCGACGCCGACAGGCTCCACTGCCTATGCGCTCTCCGCGGGCGGTCCCGTGATGGAGCCGGATCTCCGGCTCATCGAGATGAATCTCATCTGCCCGCATTCGCTCTTTGCGCGTCCGATGCTTTTTCACCCGCAGCGCCATATCCGCATCACCTACCGCGGCGCCGGACAGGGCGGGCTCAATGTCCACGCGGACGGCGAGGAAAGCGCCGTGCTCAGCGATCAGGAATCGTTTACCGTCACAGGATCGAAGCTCACGCTCCCGTTTGTAGACTGCAAGGGCTATGCCTTCTATGACGCGCTGAACGGCAAGCTGATGCAGCCCCTCAAGGGGCTCGGCAGCGTCGGAGGAATCTGATATGGTGAAACAGAGTATCCTTGCTTCGTGCCTGCACCTTCTGATGATCGTGCTCGCGTTTTTCATGATGGAACGCGAGAGCGATGTGTATGTGTTCATCGGGCTCGCAGTCTGGGGCATCTATTTCATCGCGTTCTGCATCATGAACCGCAGGCGCTGGATGCCGTGGCTCTCATTTCTGGTATTCACGCTCGGCACAGCGCTGGAGCTTGTGCTGCAATGGTTCGGTGTCATCCCCTCGGAGCACAGCGACATTTTCGGCGGCGGCTGGCATCAGGTGTTCTATGTCTTCGGGCTGCTCGCCTTTCATCTTGCGCTCTTGCTGCTGAATCTGCTGCTCTGGCTCGCACACCGTAAAAAGGAAACGGCAGCATGAAGCAGCGGTGCTTCACAAAAAAGCGTATTCTGCTCTGCCTCGCGGCGGTGCTGCTGCTTACGGCGGCAGTCGTGCGCTCCAATCTCTCTCCGCGTGAGAGAATCCCCGCAACCGTTGTCGGAATCAAGCTGCTGCAGGAGATGCAGCAAAGCAGCACGGAAAGGAAGCAAGCCTCATGCCGAACGCAAGACATGACACAATTCTGCGGCTGATCGCAGAACATGATGTGACAACACAGGAAATGCTCTGCGAGCTGCTCCGCGCCGAGGGCTTTTCTGTCACGCAGGCAACGGTTTCGCGTGACATCCGGCAGCTCCGCCTGCACAAGAAGCGCAATGCACGCGGTGTGAGCTGCTATGCGAAAACAGCCGCGCAGCACGCGGCGCCGGGCAATCTGCTGGAAAGCGCCGTCCTGCGCATCGACTACGCGATGAACACCGTCGTCGTCACATGCCACCCGGGCTCTGCACAGGCGGCATGCGCCGTGCTCGACCGGCTCTCGCTGGAGTCCGTCGTCGGCACAATCGCAGGCGACGATACGATATTTATGCTCACGCGCTCCGAGCAAAGCGCCGTGCAGCTTGTCAATCTGCTCGAAACCCAGATCTGGGGGTCATGATGTTAAGGGAACTTTCAATCGAAAATCTTGCCGTGATCCGGTCGGCGGTCATCCCGCTGGAGCACGGCTTCAATGCGTTTACCGGCGAGACAGGCGCCGGTAAATCCATTCTGATTCACGGCATTCAGGCAGTGCTCGGTCAGCGCACCAGCCGTGACCTTGTGCGCACCGGCTGCAAGAAAGCGAGCATCACGGCAGTGTTCTCGCCGCTCTCAGAGGAGACACGCGCCGTGCTCACGGAATACGGCTTTGACAGCGGGGACGACGAGCTGCTGCTCACCCGCGAGATCTCCGCAGACGGCGGCAGCGTCGGCAGAGTGAACGGCAGATCTGCGCCGGCAGCGCTGCTCCGTGCGCTCGGCGACACGCTGGTCAACATTCACGGACAGCACGACAATCAGATCCTGCTGCGCCCCGAGCGCCATCTCGATGTGCTCGATCAGTTCGGCGGAGACAACACCCTCCGCGACGCCTACACCGCGGAGTTTCAGGCATTACAGACCTGTGCACGGAAGCTCGCCGCCATGCAGAAGGCAGAGCAGGAGAAGGTTGCGCGGCTCAGGGAGCTCCGCAGCATCATCGAGGAGATCGGTGAGCTTGATCCGCAGCCGCAGGAGGATACCCTGCTCGACGAGCAGTTTCAGGCGGCGACCAGAGCGGAGGAATCGGCAGGCCTTGCGGAGGCCGTCTCACAGATGCTGGTCGCAGGCGACGAGAACATCTCGGATGCGCTCGCTGCGGCATGCGTCGCACTTGATAAGCTCGCGGGCGCCGAGCCCGATGCCGCACCGCTTTCGGACCGTCTCCGTGCGCTGAACATCGAGCTCAGAGACATCGCCGACGAGGTCTCTGCCTATACCGGCGGACAGCTCTCGCAGGCGGAATTTGAAAAGCTCAACGCCCGCAGAAATGCCGTCAACACGGCTGCAATCCGCTATCACACCGATGCGGACGGGCTGCGGGAGATCTATGACGATGCCGTGCGCGAGGTCTCTGCGATCGAAAGCGACGCAGACCTGCTCCGGCAGCTCACCGCTGAGCGCAAGGAGCGTCTGCATAAGGTCACGGAGGCGGCAAAGGCGCTCTCCGCCTACCGGCAGAAGCTCGCGGAGGAATTCTCCCGCAGAGTCGGCGAGGAGCTGAGCTTCCTCAATATGCCGCGTGTGCAGCTCTCCGTCGCGATGACGCAGGGCAAGCTCACACCGCTCGGCATGGACCGCGCAGAATTCCTGATCTCCGCAAATCCCGGCGAGCCGCCGAAGCCCATCGCACAGATCGCCTCGGGCGGCGAGCTCTCCCGCATGATGCTTGCGCTGAAGGCAGTGCTTGCCGAGCGCGACAGCATCCCGACGCTTATTTTCGATGAAATCGACACCGGCGTCAGCGGCAAGGCAGCGCAGAAGATCGGAAAAAAGCTCCGCGAGCTCTCCGCGCATCATCAGGTCATCTGTGTGACGCATCTCGCGCAGCTTGCGACACAGGCAAATCATCATCTGCTGATCGAAAAGCACAGCACAGAGGACAGCACCAGCACCGATGTGACCGTGCTCGACCGCGAACACCGCATCTCCGAGATCGCACGCATCATGGGCGGCGAGGAGGAGTCTGAGCTGCTCCGCAAAACGGCAGAGGAAGCGCTCAGCGCTGCGGGCAACTGAAAACTCAGGCGAAAAAAGTGGGGCGTTTCGGCATGTTTGATGCTGAAATGTCCCCTTTCTGCATATCATGCAGCGAGCCCTGTGCCGGCGTCACTTTCCGTTTTCAGCCATTGCTTTTTTTTAGAATATGTGCTATAATGTTTTTGTATGCTGTTCTGCATCATCCGACCCGATGAAAGGGGGAGACAATCATGGAATCACTTGCTTATAAATGCCCGAATTGCAGCGCGGATCTGAAATTCGACGCTGCAACACAGACCTTCACCTGCGATTTCTGCTCCAGCAGCTTCACGAAAGCCGAGATGGACGAAATCGCCGCGAAGCAGGAAGAGCTTGCCGCTGCGGAACGCCCTGAGGAGGAGATCCGCACAGACGAGGAATTCGCCGAGCACACCTCGGTCTACTCCTGCGACAGCTGCGGCGCGACCATCATGGCGGACGACACCACTGCCGCCACATTCTGCTATTACTGCCACAATCCCGTCATCCTGCGCGGAAGGGTCTCCGGCGATTACCGCCCATCCTATGTGCTGCCCTTCCAGATCGACCGCGAACAGGCGATCGGACATTTTCAGGATTGGTGCAAGCGGCATAAGTTTCTGCCGAGCGACTTTCTCTCTGCCGCGCAGCAGGAGAAGATCACCGGGCTCTATGTGCCGTTCTGGGTCACTGACTGCGACCTCAACGCGGAGATGGACGCCCTCGGCAAAAAGGTGCGCTCCTGGACCTCCGGCGACTATCACTACACCGAAACACGCGAATATGCGCTGACCAGAAAGGCAAAGGTCGTCCTGCGCGGGCTCCCCGCAGACGGCGCCAGCCACATCGACGATGAGCTCATGGAGGCGGTCGAGCCCTTCGACTACCGGCAGGTGCAGCCCTTCGCGATGCAGTATTTAAGCGGCTTCCTCGCAGAGCGCTATGACATGAACATGGCGGCGATGTTCCCGCGCATCCAGAAGCGTGCGGTGCAGGCGAGCGACCAGCTTCTGCGCTCCTCGATGAAGAATTACACCACTGTCTCGGTCACGCGCTCCGATATCAAGGTGATGAGCACGAACTGGGAATACATGCTGCTCCCTGTGTGGTTCATGACATACAAATACCGCGACAAGGTCTATGAATTTGCGCTCAACGGGCAGACGGCGAAATTCGTCGGCGAACCGCCTGTCAGCAGAGGAAAGCTTGCGGCATTCGCAGCGGTGCTCGGCGTGCTCGCAGCCGTAATCACGCTTGTTGTGGGGGTGATGATGAAATGAAAAAGCATCTGAAACGGATCCTCACTGCCGCCTCGGCGATGCTGATGCTGCTCTGCGTCTTTGCAGTGCCCGTCTCGGCAGACAGAATATTTGAGGATGTCATCGCGAATATCGGCCTCTATGACCCGGACAGTGTGTTCGGGGAATCCGACTATTCCGAAGCAAACTCCGCAATTCTCGAGACAAGCAGCAGCATCGACATGTATGTTGCCGTGCAGGTCACGGGAGAGGATGCGCCTGCATACAGCGACGGCGAGATCGAAGCAATGGCAGATGACATGTATGACGAGCTCTTCAACATCCCGCATGGCACGGAGACAGACGGCGTTCTGCTCTATCTCAGCCTTTCGACGCACTATGCCTACATCTCGACCTGCGGCACGGCACAGATCTATTATTACAACGGCGGCTCGGATGACCGCATTTCCTCCATCGTCAGCGGCATGGGCGACTATCTGCGCAGAGAGGATTATGCCGGCGCGGTCAATTATTTCTGCCGACAGCTCGTATATTACAAGGAAAAAGGCGTGCCGAAGGACGGCTACACCGTCAACGATGACAACGGCGAATACGCCTATTATCAGAACGGTGAGCTGGTCCACTCGGAGACACTGCCGTGGTGGCTCGGCGTGAGATGGTCCATGATGCTGCCGATCGCAGGCATCATCGGTTTGATCACGGCGCTGATCTCGGTGCTCTGCGTCAAGAACAGCTACAAGCTGAAGAAATCGCTTTCGCCGATGAATTATGTCAGCCAGCAGGACACGCATTTCTATGTGCAGGAAGATCTCTTCCTCCGCAAGCATGTCAGCAAGACGCATATCAGCTCCGACAGCGGCAGAGGCGGCGGCGGGGGCGGCGGCGGACACTCGCACACATCCTCCGGCGGCTTCTCCCACGGCGGCGGCGGCGGTCACTGGTAAGCGGGTGTGCGGCTTCTTCGGATATATGAGAACCCCGCTGTAATATGAATCAAACAGAAACAGGAGAGTAAACATATGGATTATCAGGCACTTGCAGATCTGCTTTTCCCGGAGATCACCGGGACGATCGGCGACTATGAAGCGAAGTATCCCCCGCGCAATCTGCCGGAGGGTGCAGTCGTGACGCGCATTGCACCGAGCCCGACCGGCTTTGTGCATCTCGGCAATCTCTACAACGCGATCGGCGAGCGGCTGGCGCATCAGACCGGCGGCGTCTTCTATCTCCGCATTGAGGATACCGATCAGAAGCGCGAGGTCGAAGGCGCGGTCGAAGCGGTCATCGACGCCATGAACTTCTACGGCGTTCACTTTGACGAGGGCGTCACCAAGGACGGCGAATCGGGCGCCTACGGTCCCTACCGGCAGCGTCAGCGCAAGACGCTCTATCAGACCGTTGCGAAAGCACTTCTGCTCCGCGGGCTTGCCTATCCCTGCTTCTGCACCGAGGAAGACCTCGCGAAAATGCATGAGGAGCAGGAGGCCGCAAAGGAAAATTACGGCTACTACGGCAAATATGCGATCTGGCGCGACCGTCCCATGGAAGATATCAAGGCAGAGCTTCAGAAGGGCACTGAATGGGTGCTGCGCTTCCGCTCTGAGGGCGATCCCGCAAACATGATTCCCGTGCAGGACGGCATCCGCGGCGAGCTCAAAGTGCAGGAGAACTACACCGACTTCGTGCTGCTCAAATCCGACGGCATCCCGACCTATCACTTCGCACATGTCTGCGACGATCATTTCATGCGCACGACCCATGTCATCCGCGACGAGAGCTGGCTTGCGACCCTCCCGATCCATGTGCAGCTTTTCGATACGCTCGGCTGGCAGCGCCCGGTCTACTGCCACACCGCAACCCTCATGAAGATGGACGGCAGCTCGAAGCGCAAGCTCTCGAAGCGCAAGGATCCCGAGCTTGCCCTCAGCTATTACTCTGAGGCGGGCGTGCCGCAGGAAGCGACATGGCTCTATCTGCTCACGGTGCTGAACAGCAATTTCGAGGAGTGGCACATGGCAAACCCCGATGCGGATTCCCGCGCATTTACCTTCTCGCTTGAGAAGATGAGCACCTCCGGCTCGCTCTTTGACCTCGAAAAGCTCGACAACATCGCGAAGGAATATCTCTCCCGCCAGAGCGCAGATTTCGTCTATGACGGGCTGCTCACATGGGCAAAGACCTATGACACCGCACTCGCGGAGAGAATGCAGCAGAAGGAAGCGCTGTACCGCGGTGCAGTCGCAGTCGGCAGAGGCGGCGAAAAGCCCCGCAAGGACTACGGAAGCTGGTCTGCGGCGGCAAAGTTCCTCTCCTTCTATGACGCCGACACCTTTGAGATCACCGATGCCTGCCCGGAGAACGCAGACGGCGACAAGCGGAATGCAATCCTCGACGGCTATCTTGAAACGCTCGATTTTGCCGACACGCAGGAGGAGTGGTTCGCAAAGGTCAAAACGCTGACAGAATCGCTCGGATACGCTGTGCAGCCGAAGAAGTATAAGAAGAATCCCGAGCTTTACTGCGGCAGCATCGTCGATGTGACGAATCTGCTGCGTGTCGCCGTGACAGGCAGACAGAATGCGCCGGATCTCTGGGAGATCAGCCATGTGCTCGGCGAGGCAGAGACCCGCAGACGGCTTAAGGACTACCGCAATGGCTGATACCGTACTGCTGGAGGAGCGCCCTGCGGAGCAGCTCCCCGCCGCACCGGTGCAGCCGGAAGCGCCGAAGGAAAAAAAGAAATTCCGGCTGACGAAATACTGGATCTTCCTGATCGTGCTCATCGCAGTGCTTGCGGCAATTTGGGGTATTTTCCAGATACAGAGCATCAGCGATTTCTGGCTGAACCGCGTGCATCCCGCCTGCGCTGATCTGATCGGCAGCATCACCGCCAAGATCCCGGTGCCGATCTATGAAATCATGATCGCTGCGGCTGCGGTGCTCGGCGTGCTGCTCATCGTGTTCCTCATCCTGCTGATCTTTCTCAGAAAGCGTGCGAAATACCGCAGATTTGTCGGCGGCTATTTCAAGACGCTGCTTGTGATCGCGGTGATTGCGGCTGGCTTCAGCTTCATCTTTGATGCATGGCTGCTGCGGAGCTCAGTGCTCGGCGAAACGGATTACACTGCGCAGGAGCACACGCTGGAAGAAGTCGTCGCGCTCTGCGACCGCTGGCAGACCGAAGTCAACGGACTGATCGACAAGGTTGACCGCGACAAAAATCACCATTTCATCCGGCGCACAGAGGAGGAGATCCGCGCAGATCTCATGAAAGCACGCGCAAAGCTCTCCGCGGAATACGGGCGGTTTACGATCGACCCGCCGCCGGAGAAGCTGTCGTTTGTCTCCCCTGCGCTGCACACCTTCGGCATCGCGGCATATACGACCACGCCGACAATGGAGATCGTGTTCTCCGACCGCTATGAGGCGGCTGCTGTCTTCCCGAGCGTCTATGCGCATGAGTTCAGCCATTACTGCGGCTACTGGCGCGAGGACGAGGCGAATTATCTCGGCTTCCGTCTCTGCGACCTGAGCGAGGATCCGAATATCCGCTATGCAGGCTATATTGACATCTGGACAGATCTGATGGACGCGCTCGACAAGGCGTTTTTCGGCGACGCACCCGTCAATCATGACGACGAGGGCTATCTTGCCCTCTGCGAGGAACTGGTGCAGTTTGAGGATCAGGAGCATCTGCTCCTGTTCATCTGCGACCGCTCGACCAATTATAAGCTCTATCACGAGCTGCGCGGCGAGGAGGACAGCACCCCGCCGAAGCCGGATTACGGCACGCTGCCCGAGGGTGTCGGCGAGATTGTCTCCGATGCGGGCGAAAAGCATTTTGAGAATCTGCGCGACAAGCTCGGCGCACATTACTATGACGGCGTCGTGCAGCTGATGCTCGACCATATGGAATAACGGGAACCGCATTCTCCGCGCTCAGGGGGATGCGGTTTTTTGTATCGCTTCGCGATGTTTTATAATGGGGACTCCGTCCCCATACCCCTGCCGGGGACAGCGGTCCCCGGACCCCGTTATTATGGAGAGTCATGCAGGCGCAGTCAAAAGCCGCGAACAGCGGCGTCACCGGCGAGCAGACGAGCACGGAACAGTCAGTTGACTTGAGAAAAACGCCAGCGCGGGCTCCGCGCACTTGAGAAAAATGCCGGCGCGGGCTCCGCGCCTGTGCCGGCATTGCATTTTCCATTGACTTTTTCATGCAATTATGGTATGATATATGTGGATTATTCTAATGTGAGGTAGATACAGAATGAAGCATCATATATTCTGCAAATGCGCGGCGGCAGCATCCGCTGCACTGCTCTCGGGGCTGTGTCTCGCAGGCTGTGCAGGCGGCAGCTCCAAGGCGCCTGAAACGCCCGAGGAATTTCACGCGGCAATGGTCGCGCGCTCTGTCGTCAGCACCGGCAACACGGCGTGGCTCAATCGGGTATTCGACAAAGCCGAGAGTGGCGGCGATATCACCATCGCCTATGTCGGCGGCTCCATCACCGAGGGCTATGCGCCCGGTCCGCGCTCCCCGCAGTGCTATGCCTCCGTTTCGGCGGCGGCGTTTCAGGAGACCTACTGCAAGGGCGGCACAGTCACCTGCCAGAACAACGGTCTCTCCGGCACGCCCTCCGTTCTCGGAAACCTGCGTGTCTCCGATGAGGTGCTGCCCACAGAGCCCGACATCATTTTCCTCGAATTTGCCGTGAATGACGGCATGGAAATGGATTACAAGGTCTGCTACGAGAGCCTGCTGCGCACCTGTCTCGAAGCGAAAAACGAGCCTGCGGTCATCTGCCTGTTCACCTATATGGAGACCGGGCACACCTGTCAGGAGCAGCAGCAGGAGATCGGCGCACACTATGATGTCGGCATGATCTCCGTGCGCGATGCGATTTTGCCCGAGATGGAAGCGGGGCGCATGAAGTGGAGCGACTACGGCGACGATGATGTACACCCGACCGCTGCGGGGCATGCCCTGCTCGGCGAATTCATCGCGGAGTATTTTGCAGAGGCGAAGGCGAAGAAAGCGGATAAGTCCTATGAGATTCCCGCAGAGACCGTCTATCCTGCGCTTTACACAAACGGCGCGCTGCATGATGCCGCCGATCTCAAATACCGCGACGGCTCTTGGAATGTCGGCACGAACAATCAGCGCTTCCCCGCAGGCTTTGTCTATCAGAAGGATACCGGGAATGAGGGGCTCAGCTTCACCGTCACCGGCAAGACGCTGTTTCTCGTCTACAAGGTATCCAATTCGACGGACTACGGCATGGCAGGCGTCTATATCAACGGCTCGCTTGCCGGCATCGTCAACGGCTACGGCGTCAACGGCTGGGGCGGACCTGTGCCGAAGCTCATTGAGCACTACGACACGGAGACCGAGATGAATGTGGAGATCCGCATGCTCGACGACCATGTTGACAAGTCGTTCGAGATCTTTGCGGTCGGAGTGTCGGACTGATGCGCGTGCAGTCAAGCAGCTACCGCGTGGCGCTCGGCGGAATCGTCGCGGCGCTCTGCGTAGCAATGATGTTTCTGACGGGGATCATCCCCGCGCTCTACATCGCGGCGCCGATGGCAGCGGGCATGCTGATGATCATACTGGTCGAGGAGGTCTCGGTCGGCTGGGGCTGGCTCACATATATCGCGGTGAGTCTGCTCGCACTGATCGTCACCTTTGACAAGGAAGCCGCGCTGATGTTCATTCTGTTCTTCGGCTATTACCCCATTCTCCGGCGGAATTTTGAGCGCATCCGGCAGAAATCCCTGAAGCTCCTCTGCAAGCTCCTGATGTTCAACGCATTTCTCGTGCTCGACTGGTGGCTGACGGTCTTTGTGCTCGGGCTGCCGAGCTTTGAAGACACCGCACCGTATATGTACGCCGTGCTGATCGTGATGGCGAACGGAATGTTCCTCTTTTACGATCTGCTGCTCTCGCGCATGGGCTGGTTCTATCACCGGGTCTTCGTGCGGAAGGTGCTGAGAAGGCGGTGACAATATGAAAATGACGGATCGGATGCGGTCACACCGGAGCCTGCCGCGCCGTTCTTCCCGTATATCATTTGCGACACCATGATGGCAGGGCTTGCAAGGCTCTTTCTCAGGATGGGGATATTATAACCCCTCAGTCAGCTTCGCTGACAGCTCCCCTTTCAGGGGAGCCGAGACTGGTTTCATGTTGCAAAAGATCTCTCCGCTTTGCCTCCCCTGAAAGGGGAGGGGGACCGCCGAAGGCGGTGGAGGGGTTTCCGAGGAGAACCATGGAAAAAAAATACGATTTTACCGGGTATAACAGTTTCTTAAAACCGGCGGCACGCGAACTGCGCAAGGCGATGACACCGCAGGAGCGGCGCCTTTGGTATTGCTTTCTCCGCGAATATCCCGTTCGGTTTCGGCGGCAAAGAATCATTGAGCGCTTCATCGCAGATTTCTACTGCTCCGCGGCAAAGCTTGTAATAGAAATCGACGGCGCTCAGCATTTCACTGTAACTGGAAAAGAGTATGATCAGATCCGCACTGACATTCTAAAACGGTACGGTCTGGCTGTTCTGCGGTTTACAAACGCTGAAATTGATCAGCATTTCAGGGAAGTGTGCATGCGCATCGACAATATGGTTCAGAGGAGAATCCGAAAGGCTCAGCTTCGATAACCTGATTCAGCGTCTTGCAATCCCTCAGCCAGCTTCGCGGACAGCTCCGCAGCCCGGCGTGTTCAGGGGCATCTTCGCAAAACCGTACACTTGTAAAAACTGCGCAGCGCATCATTGCCGCACGGCTTTGATCTCGTGCTTCGCTTTTATAAAAAGGAGTAAACTAAACTATGGACAACATGCAAGGAATGAAGCGCACCTGCTACTGCGGCGAGGTGCTGGAAGCGGGCAAGACCGTCACAGTCGGCGGCTTTGTCGATACCGTGCGCGACAAGGGCGGTATCATTTTCATCGTGCTGAGAGACCGCACGGGCGTTGTGCAGCTCACCTTCGACGACACGACCGACCGCGCCCTCTTTGAGAAGGCAGCGTCCTGCAAGAGCGAATATGTGCTGCTGGCAAAGGGCGAGGTGCGTGAGCGCGAGAGCAAATCGGACAAGATCGCAACGGGTCATGTCGAGATTCATGTCACCGAGCTGCGCATTCTCGCAAAGGCAAAGACCCCGCCCTTCGAGATCACCCCGCAGACGAAGGTCAATGAAGAGCTGCGCCTGAAATACCGCTATCTCGACCTCCGCAGAGCACCGCTCCAGCAGAATCTCATTCTGCGCCACAAGATCGCGATGTGCGCACGGCAGTATTTCTATGAAAACGGCTTCCTCGAAATCGAAACCCCGATGATGATGAAATCCACGCCGGAGGGCGCAAGAGATTATCTCGTCCCCTCCCGTGTGCATCACGGCGAATTCTATGCGCTGCCGCAGTCGCCGCAGATCTACAAGCAGCTCCTGATGGTCGCGGGCTATGACCGCTACATCCAGCTCGCACGCTGCTTCCGCGACGAGGATCTCCGTGCGGACCGTCAGCCGGAATTCACGCAGATCGACCTCGAAATGTCCTTTGTCGATGTCGATGACATTCTCGATATTACCGAAGGCTTCCTTGTGCGCCTTTTCCGTGATGTGATGGGCAAGGAGCTGAAGACTCCGCTGCCGCGCCTCACCTACACCGAAGCGATGAACCGCTTTGGCTCCGATAAGCCGGATCTGCGCTTTGGCATGGAGATCACCGATCTCTCGGAGAACGTGCAGGCTTCGGCGTTCCCGGTTTTTGCAAATGCGCTCGCTGACGGCGGCTCTGTCCGCTGCATCACCGCGAAGAACGCCGCCCAGACGCTCACCCGCAAGGAGATCGACAAGCTGGTCGAGATGGTCAAGGGCATCGGCGCAAAGGGTCTTGCATACATCCGCTGGGTTGATGCAGAGCCCTCCTGCTCCTTCGGCAAGTTCCTCAAAGAGGGCGAGCTCGCTGCAATCTGCGAAAAGGCAGGCGCGGAGCAGGGCGATGTCGTGCTGATTGTCGCCGACAAGAATTCCGTGACGCTGCCGGTGCTCGGCGCGCTCAGAAATCACCTTGCCCGCAAGCTCGAGCTCATCCCGAAGGGCGAATTCAACTTCCTCTGGATCACGCAGTTCCCGTTCTTTGAGAAGGACGAGGAGACCGGCGAGTGGATGGCGATGCACCATCCCTTCACCATGCCGATGGACGAGTGTCTGCAATATCTTGACACGGCGCCGGAAAAGGTCTTCGCAAAGGCATATGACCTTGTGCTGAACGGCACAGAGCTCTGCTCCGGATCCATGCGCATCACCGACTATGAGCTGCAGCAGAAGATGTTTGAGTCGCTGGGGCTGACCGACGAGGAGATTCAGGCAAAATTCGGCTTCCTCGTCGAAGCATACCAGTACGGTGCACCGCCTCACGGCGGTCTGGGCATCGGTCTTGACAGACTGACGATGACGCTCGCAGAGGCGGAGTCTCTGCGCGATGTGGTCGCCTTCCCGAAGGTGCAGAACGCAAGAGAGCTGATGAGCGGCTGCCCGTCGCCGGTTGACAAGGAGAGCCTTGACATTCTCGGCATCGCGGCGATCGCAGAAGACGAAGATGAAGCTTGATATTTCACGCGAGAATTTTCCGCGCAGCACGGCATCGGCGGCGGGCATGATCACCATTGACCCGCCCGCAGATCATCACACGATGCAGATGATCCGCGATATTTCGTTTGTCCGGCGCGGAGATCTGACGCTCAGTGTGCAGCTTATTCTGCCGGATACGGCGCATGCCCCGCTCATTGTCTATGTGACGGGCTCAGCGTTTCACCGGCAGGATATTGCCGGGACGCTCCCGCGTCTCTCGCTGCTTGCAGACAAGGGCTATGCCGTCGCATCGGTGCAGTACCGCGGCGTGGAGGATGCCGTTTTCCCCGCACAGGTGCTCGACGCAAAGGCGGCTGTGCATTTTCTGCGGGCGCATGCGGCGAAATACGGCTATGACGCAGAAAACATCTTCCTGATGGGAGACTCCTCCGGCGGTCACACGGCGCTGCTTGCCGCACTGACAGACGGCATCCCGGCGCTTTCGGAAACGGAAGCCCCCGTTGCTGTCCGCGGTGTGATTGCGCATTACCCGCCGACGGATATGGCGCGCATGGCAGAGCAGCCCTCGAACACGGATCACGACACGGCAGACTGCCCCGAGGCACTGCTGATCGGCGGCAAGCGCGTCTCCGAGCACCCGGAGCTGATCGCAAAGACCGCCGTGACGCAGTTTGTCACGGCTGAGCGTGAGATTCCGCCGGTACTGCTGTTTCACGGCACAAACGACGAGACTGTGCCCTTCCACCAGAGCTGCCTGCTCTTTGACAGGCTGCGCGATACCGGCAAGGACGCCGCATTCTATGCCGTCGAGGGCGCACACCACGGCGGCAGGGCGTTCTGGTCGGAGACAGTGCTGCGCATCACCTGTGATTTTGTGCAGAAGCATATCACCGCACGATAAATATAAAATGAAAAAAGGAGGACATTGTTCCCCATGACTGTCAATGAACTGATGGAGCGCGTCCGGCAGGAGATGACCGGCGACGCAAAGGCGGATCTCAAGCGCATCAGCGAGATCGCACAGGAATACAAGAAAGAGGAGAACGCAGGCGAGCTGATGGAAGCGCTTGCGCAGTTCGCCGTGGAGATGCTGCCGGAGGACACCCGCAGGCAGATGGAGGAGAGCACCTTTGTACGCGGCGTGCGCATGGACAGAGCCTTTTCCGATGCACTGCAAATGATCCGCGAGAGCAAGACCGCGGAAGCGGAGACGCTGCTCTCCGAGATCGCATCGAAAATTCAGACGCATTTTGCGGAGGGCGATAAAAAGTGGTTCAGCTTCCGCAATCCGTTTGAATACCACATGTACCGCCTCTTCTACCCCGAGGATACGCAGTTTGACCGCGCACCCTTTGATTTTGCAAATTACCTCCAGACCTATGCCTATGTGCTGCTGAACAACGGCAGAGGGCTGGCTGCCCTGCAAATGCTCGACCGCGCAATCGCGTTCAACCCGGTCAGCGTCGATCCGCGCTTTGAGCAGGCGGAGATCTATAAGCTCATGCGGATGCCGGCAAAGCTGCTGGAGGTCACGCGGGAGACTGCTCGCCTCGGCACGGCGCCGCAGGTCTTTGCGCGCACTGCCGCCAATATGGGCTATTACTGCGTGCTGATGGAGCAGCTTCAGGATGCTGCAGTCTTCTATTTTGACAGCCTGCGCTTTGTCTCCGCGCCGGCGATCGAATCGGAGCTTCAGGACACGATTCACAGCATGCAGCTCAGCGGCACGCTCTTTGCGCCGCCCTCCAAGGGGCAGATCCTCGATGTCTACGAGAAATACAATGTGCAGCAGCCGCCGAACAGCGACCTTGTGAACCTCGCGCTGACGCTCGCGGGCTCGGCGCATCAGCATGCACGCTTTGAGCTCGAAGGGCTCTTCCTGCGCACAGCCTATGACATGACAAACAGCGACGAGATCAGAGAGAAGATTGAGCAGCTTGAAAAGGCAATCGAGATCATGAAATCTGCTGACTGAATCCGCATTTACAAAGAGACAGAGAAATACGAAAGGAATCAGAGGTATCCAATATGAAAAAGGGAACGAAGATCGCGCTGATCGTTATCGGCGCTGTTGCTGCTGGCTGCGCGCTGACGCTTGCGTTCGGCGGCATCCCGCTTGTGAAGAAGGCAGACCAGGAATTTACATTGTATCAGGATTTTGAAATCGCGCCCTACCCCTATGCCGACCGCGGCGTGCCCGATGATTATGTCACGCTGACCTATAATGAGTGGACAGTCTCCACACCTGTTGAACTGGAATGTCAGTATGCCGGCGAAGACGACGCTGAAGCCAAAAAGCAGCTGTTTCGCGCAGAATACGGTGACGGGAAATACGCCGCAGTGTTCTTCCTTCTGCCGGATGAAGATGGTGAGGTGGATCTCACCGGTGCCTCAGAAGGGGACAATCCGATCATGGTGCGGCTGAGGGATTATATCATGAACGGCTATGCACGGCAGCACGGATATGACATCAAGGATATGTATACCTTCTGCGACTATATGTACCACATGGACAGGGAGCATCCGGGGATCAGTCTGCGCAGCGGGCTTGCGTATTACGGATTTGCAGAATGCCAGGACAATGCAATCCTGTTCAACAAATGGGATTATCACACGGATAACGCGGACGGCTGGTTCGACATCATGAACAATATCGGCTCCCCAGACAGCTTCTGCGGCTGTCTCAAGCTCTACCCGAAGGATGACCGCAGCATGCGCTATTCTGTGATACTCAGAGCATCCGATGAAGAAACGCTCACCTATATGCTCAATTCCGTGAAGTTCGACCCGGGCAAGGCAGAAACAGAAGGAGATATTACATGATCACTGTACTTCCCTCAGATAAAAACCTGCGCTATATGGGGCGCATTGACTTTGCTGCGCCCGATGCGCCGGAATTCTACTGGCCGGGCTCGCTCGTGCAGTTTCGCTTCACGGGCAGTGCGCTCAGCTTTCAGATCCGCAATCACAGCTATGATGCGGGCAACGGCAACGGGCTCTCGCTGGGGCTCATCCTCGACGGGAAGCAGCAGCAGCTCCGGCTCTCCGCAGAAAACGACACCGTGCAGACCGTGACCGTGCCCGTCACAGGAGACGGCGCACACACTGCCGTGCTCTTCAAGCGGCAGGACGGCCCGCATTATTATGCGCTCTGCGGCATCACCCTCGCAGACGGCGCGGCGGTCTCACCGCTGGAGCTGCCTTCGCTCAAAATTGAAGCCTACGGCGACAGCGTCACCGCAGGCTCATGGGTCGAGATCTGCGACCGCGTCGGGCAGACCGATTATCCCGATTATACCGCAAAGCATGACAACGCATGGCACAGCTATGCGATGCAGACCGGGCGCCTTCTGAATGCGCAGGTGCATCTCACCGCGCAGGGCGGCATTGCGCTGCTGGACGGCACCGGCTACTACGAAAACGGCGATGTGGGCATGGAAACCGCCTACACGAAAATGTCCTATCAGCCTGCCTCCGGCAAGCTCACCGACTGGGATTTTTCGCGCTATGTTCCCGATGTGGTCACCTTTGCGATCGGGCAGAACGATCACCATGTCGGCACAGAGGATAACCTCATTCCCGATGCGGAAAAGCGCGAGCGCTGGCTCGATACCTACTGCCGCATCATCCGCGATCTCATGGAAAAATATCCGAAGGCGCAGTTTGTGCTGCTGCTGACGGTGCTCATGCACGATGAATACTGGGAGCAGATGCTTGACGAAGCCTGTGCGCGGATCGGCAGCAGCCGTGTCACGCGGCTCCGCTTCACACGCTCCGGCAAGGCAACGCCCGGGCATCCGCGCATCCCGGAGCAGTGCGAAATGGCATGCGAGCTGACGGAATACCTCCGCGGGCTGCTGCATCTCAACGGGTAAGCCGTCATGCGGAAGTATCGCCTGAACGGAAGCTATGACGCCGGAATCGGCACGGTACTCGCCGTGATCATGCTCTGCTTCGGCGGATTTCTCATGTATCAGTGCCACAAATATGCGCCGAAGCAGCCGGAAGTGATGTATGCGATCGGCGGCGTCGCGCTCCTGCTCGCGATCGTTCTCTCTCTGCTTGACCTGCAAAATGACAAGGCAGCGGAGCAGGCAAAAAAGCACCGTGCGCGGATGCTTTCCATGCCCGCCGTGACGGGGCATATCACAGCAGTCCGCAAGCGGTGGTATGACCGCAAAGGCAGCGAGCTCCCCGCAGAAACCGCACAGCATGTGCATTCCGACGGGATCCGCCCGCGCTGGACAGCGACTGTCACCTTCACCGATCCGGCAGGCAATACCGTCCGCGAGATCGAGTCGCAGCAGTTTACCGAAGATCTGGAAATGATGCTCTCGGGCGATCTCTGCGATGTGCACTATTCGCCGGAGGGAGAATATTATGTTGTGCCGCTCGAATACCGGCAGAGCGCAGACGAGGAGCCGGCATTCTCGCAGCAGACACCGCGCGGAAAGCTGCTGTTCAGCATGCGGCAGCACCCCTATCTTACATTTGCGGTCATTGCCGCCTTTGAGGTGATTGTTGTGCTGATTCTTCTGGCGTTTGTGCTCCCGCACTGACCTCGTGAAAGAGCAGCCAGATGCGGTCGCAGAAGCCGACGGCAAAATAGCAGAGCACACACCAGAGCAGCGAGAACAGCAGCGAGACCTGCCCGAAAAGCTGAAAGCGCAGACCGCTGTAATCCCAGACCTGCCAGCCCATGATGATATTGTCGAACACCCCGACGGTGAACTCCGCCGCCGTGACAAAGAGCCCGCCGAGCAGCGCGCGCGTCAGGCGCGAGGCGCTGAGGCGGTCCTCCATATGATAGAGCACGCTCATCGTGACACCCGCGGCAATGCCCATCGTCCAGTGTGTATAGCCGCGCCCCATAATCTCCATCATGGTGTAAAGAAAAAATCCCATCAGAAATGCGAAGCCGTATTCGCCGATATTCTTTTGCATATGCGCACCTCCGCGGTTATCATATGAAGATTCAGAGAGAATATGCGGGCGGATGCGGATTCTGAACGATTACCGTATCATACAGATGTAGGAGGAAACAGATATGCGTGAAAGCGGGATCCTGCTGCCTGTCTCTGCACTGCCGTCAAAGCACGGCATCGGGAAGCTGGGACAGGCAGCATATGAATTTGTCGATTTTCTGAGCGCTGCGGGCTGCCATTACTGGCAGGTGCTGCCGCTCTCGCCGACAGGCTACGGAGATTCGCCGTATCAGTCCTGCTCGGCGTTTGCGGGCAATCCGTATCTCATCGACCTCGACCGCCTCGCAGCGCGCGGCTGGCTCACGCCTGCCGATTATGAGGGCATCTCTTGGGACACTGACGCTTCGGAGGTCAATTATTCCCTGCTCTACCGGCATGTGATGCCCGTGCTCTGGGCGGCATTTGCCAATTTCTCACGCAAGAAGCCGACCGATTTCAAGAAATTCTGTGCGGCGCAGCGCGACTGGCTTTCGGAATATGCGCTCTTCATGGCGCTGAAATCGGCACATGACGGCAAGCCGTGGTATGAATGGGAGTCGGCGCTTGCGATGCGCGAAAAGGCGGCGATCGCTGAGGCAAAGAAAACCTACGCGATGGAGATCGAATTCTACTGCTTTGTGCAGTATTGCTTCTTTGCGCAGTGGAATGCGCTGAAGGCATATGCCAACCGCAAGGGCATCCGCATCATCGGCGATATCCCGATCTACGCGGCCTATGACAGCGCAGAGGTCTGGGCGCAGCCGGAGCTCTTTCAGCTTGACAAGGACAAGAAGCCGACCGTCGTCGCGGGATGCCCGCCCGATTGCTTTGCCGTCACAGGACAGCTCTGGGGCAACCCCATCTGGGACTGGGAGGCAATGGCGAAAAACGGCTATGAGTGGTGGCTGGACCGCATCGGCTTCGTGCTGAACATGTACGATGTCGTGCGCATTGACCACTTCCGCGGCTTCGAGAAATACTATGCGATCCCCTACGGCGCAGAGACTGCCGAGCACGGCAAGTGGGTCAAGGGTCCCGACTACGCGCTCTGGAAGGCGGCAAAGGCACGCTTCGGCGAAATGGCAGTCATCGCAGAGGATCTCGGCAACATCACCCCGGCGGTCGAGCGGCTGCTGAAGCGCACTGGCTTCCCCGGCATGAAGGTCATGCAGTTTGCATTTGACAGCGGCGCGGAGAATCCCTATCTCCCGCAGAATTTCACGACAAGCAACTGCGTCTGCTACACCGGCACACACGACAACCACACCCTGCGCGGCTGGGTCAAGGCGAATGACGCTGAGACCAACGCCTACGCGGAGGCTTATCTCGATGTGAAGAAGCCGAAGAAGCTCCCGAAGGCTGTGCTCCGTGCGGCATGGAGCAGCATTGCACGCATCGCGATCGCACCGATGCAGGATTTCCTCGGCGCACCGCCCTCTGCGCGCATCAACACGCCCTCGACCCTCGGCGGCAACTGGGTCTGGCGCACGCAGCGTGCGGATTACACCGAGAAGCTCAAGGCAAAGATCCGGCAGTTCAATATCACCTACGGGCGGCTGAACGCGCCGGAGGAAGCAGAAAAAAATGCGGAATGATTCTGTCTGTCAGATGAATATTCGCGTATAAATACAGCGGATCATGGCTGCGGATGCAGCATTTGAATTTCGCATTCAAAAAGAGGTATATCATATGAGAGCAGCAGCAGTTTTCAGCAATGACATGGTCTTGCAGAGAGAAAAGCCGATCGCCGTCTGGGGCGACGGCAAAGACGGCACCCGCGTCACCGTCACGCTCGGCGGTCACAGCGCTTCCGGCACTGTCAGGAACGGCAAATGGCGCGTGACGCTCCCCCCGATGCCTGCCGCCGACAATCTGACGATGGTAATTGCAAGCGGTGCAGTCGAGATCCGCTTCACCGGCGTTGCGGTCGGTGAGGTCTGGCTCTGCGGCGGTCAGTCGAACATGGAGTTTGAGATCCGCAACGAGAAAAACGGCGCGGCGCTTCTTTCCTCCCTCACGCCCGACTGCGGCGTCCGCTACTACTACACCCCGAAGCAGCGCATCATTGACGAGCAGTTTGACAGGGTCGAGCGCAATACCTGCTGGAGCAAGGCATCGCCGGAGACCGCCGGCGCTTGGTCGGCAGTCGGCTTGTATTTCGCGCTGGAGGTCGCAAAAAAGCTCGGCGTCACGGTCGGTCTCATCGGCGCAAACTGGGGCGGCACCTCGGCGTCGGCATGGGTCTCACGCGATGTGCTCGAATCAAATGCAGCGATCAAGCCCTACATCGACGAATATGACGCGGCGACTGCCGGAAAGACCCGCGAGGAGCTGATCGCAGAATTTGACGCATATGCGGCTTATCAGGACAACTGGTATGTGAAATACAACGCCTATATGGAGGAGCACCCGGAGACTTCCTGGGAGGATGCCCAGAAGATCCTCGGCGAATCGCGCTATCCGGGACCCATGAGCCCGAAGAACGAGCTGAGACCTTGCGGCATCTATGAGACCGTTTTGCAGCGCGTCTGCCCCTATACCCTGCGCGGCTTCCTCTATTATCAGGGCGAATCGGACGACCATCGCCCGGAGACCTATGAGATCCTGCTCGAATCGCTGATCCGCTGCTGGCGGCGCGACTGGGAAGACCCGGAAATGCCGTTTCTCAATGTGCAGCTTCCGATGTTCCGCTATCTGCACGAGGAGGACAAAAAGCACTGGTGCCTCATCCGTGAGGCGCAGATGCGCGTGTACCGCCGCCTGCGGAATACGGGTCTTGCCGTGCTGACAGACTGCGGCGAGCTCGACAATATCCATCCGACCGACAAGGCGCCCGTCGGGCACCGCCTTGCATTGCAGGCACTTGCCGAGGTTTACGGCATGCTCCCGCGGGAGGCAGCTTCTGCACCGATGCTCCGCAGCGCCTATGCATCCGGCAGCGAGATGACCGTGCTGACCGAAAACGCAGCGGACGGCTTCTCGCTCACAGGTGAACCCTGCGGCTTTGAGCTGGCGGGCGAGGACGGCGTCTGGTATCCCGCGAAGGCGGTGCTGCTGCCAAACCGCATTACGCTGACGGCGAAGGAAGTCCCTGCACCGAAGGCAGCGCGCTATGCCTGGACAAACTACATGCAGGTGACGGTCTTCGGCAGAAACGGCCTGCCGCTTGCCCCCTTCCGCACAGACTGCGGCCTGTAAGCGATGACAAGCATGCCCCCGGACGTCATTCGGTCGTTCCGGGGGCAATCTGAAAATAAAGGAGCACAACCATGCGATATACCACCCGTCTGATGCGGCTGTGTCTGCTGATTTCCGTACTGATCGCCGCCGTCGGCTTCCTGATCTTCGGGCGGAGCATCACGGTCTATATCCCGCTCTTAGAACCGGTGCAGTCCGCAGAGGAGCTGCATCTGCAATGGGATGAAGGGCATATGCAGATCCTGCACAAGGAACTGAAGGGGGATTATTTGCAGCTCCGCTTCGCCGCAGAGGCGCCGGACTCACACTGGCTCAGCATCACTGACAGCAGCGGACAAACCCTCTGCATCTACGGCTTCCGGGTCGCATCAGGCGGCCTGATTTACGATAAGGTCTGCGGCAGTTTTTCCGGATGCTACGCCCTTTCCGCAGCGCTTCTCTTCTTCTGCATTTCCTTCGCGCTGGTGCTGTACCGCAGCTTTTTTCGGGAGCGGGGCACGCGGATCTATTCCTTCCGCTCTATCCTGAAATTCGGCATGGCGATCTTTCTCTCCATCTTCGGGCTTGACCTTGCACTGACATTCTGCGGGTATCTCATCAAGCCGCAGGAATACAATATGCTGTCATTTTATTCGGCATATTCCGGAGCTGCCAGAACTTTTGTCATGTTATCTGCTCCGCTTGCACTGTTCTTCGGCATCTCGCTGATCGTGAGCAATTATCACCTTCTGCGGCATGAGGGGAAAGCACTGCACAATCTGCTGAGTGCAGCCTCCGGCATTCTGATCATCGGCGGGCTCCTCGTGTGCATTCTGATGGAATTCCGTTCATTCGCAGGTTCGGTCACAGAAATGCGAATATACAATACTGTCAACAGCGTGATCTGCACTGTCTATGCCTATTTTGAATGTATCCTGTTCAGCTCTGCGGTCAACGGGCTGCGTGCCGCGAAGCATAAACCGCCCTACGACCGCGATTTCATCCTGATTCTCGGGTGCAGCTTCCGGAAAGACGGCAGCCTGACGCCGCTCTTGCAGGGGCGCGCCGACGCGGCAATCCGCTTCCGGGAAGCGCAGCTCGCAGAGACCGGCAAGGCAGCGGTTCTTGTACCCTCCGGCGGGCAGGGCAGCGATGAACCGATGCCCGAAGCGGAAGCGATCGGCCGCTACCTGATCGCACAGGGCATCCCGGAGGAGGCGATTCTCAAAGAGACACGCTCGACCACAACGCTTGAGAACATGCAGTTTTCCGGCGCGCTGATCGCAGAGCGGATGCCCGATGCAAAAATCGCGTTTGCAACCACGAATTACCATGTCTTCCGCAGCGGCATCTGGGCGCAGCTTGCCGGACTCAGAGCAGAGGGCATCGGCAGCAAAACGAAATGGTGGTTCTGGCCAAACGCCTTCATCCGGGAATGCGCAGGTCTTCTGAAAAAAAATCTGCTGCCCGAGCTGATCGGTCTCGTTGGGCTGATATGCTTCTTCGGCGCGATCTCCATGCTTGTCCCGATCTGAACGCTGTCTCTCAGCTTATATATGTAAAACCGCCCCGGAAGAAATCCGGGGCGGTCTGTGCTGCTTCACAGGATTGCGGTGTGCCGATCACGCCTTGAAAATGAAGCGGATGAAATTATACATCAGCGGGGTGACAGTGCTGCTGTCATGATTGCCGCCCGGGACGGAAAGATAGAGATTCTCCGTACCGTGCTCGGTGAACAGGTTGCTGTACTGCTTCGGATAGGTGCCGACCATGCCGTCGTTCGTGCCGCCCGCGATCAGCAGCAGATAGGGCGCATACGGCGCGTCGATGCGAATCTCCTCCTTGCTCATGCAGCCCGGGTGATTCATGAACTGATCGACCGTCGGGAAGATGCCGGGCGCAGGCGCCGCCGCACCGATATAGCCGACCTTCTCTTTGCACATCATGCCGATATAGAGCGACTCTCTGCCGCCCATCGAAAAGCCCGCGACTGCCGTGTTCTCGCGCCCGGTCTTCACAGGGTAATGCGATTCGATATACGGCATCAGGCTGTCCGGCAGATCCTCGGCAAAGGCATCGTAAAACGGGACATCCGCGGAGCCGCTGCCGCTCTCTGTCATGCGGTCAGGATTGGTATACTGCGCGGTGAAGACAATGATCATCGGCTCCGCATCGCCGGATTTGATGAGGTTCGTCGCGATCTCGCGGATGCCGTTTCCGTTCACCATCGCGTTCTCATCGCCGCCGTAGCCGTGGTTCACATAGAGCACGGGATATTTCCGGCTGCTGTCGAACCCGGGCGGGAGCCAGATATTTGCGCCCTTGTCGTGATTCGCCTTTTTCGAGAAATAGGTGATGTGCGTAAGTGTGCCCTCTGCCGATTGCAGCGCCGAGGAAGGCACGCCGGCAGTGAGCTGACTGCGGATGCTGTTCATATATGCCTTGCCGTCGGGCTCGAGCGGTGTCGGATCGGTCAGAAGCCGCTTCAGCAGCGTGAGATCCTTCGCATTCAGCTTCCCGTCACCGTTCAGATCGGCGGTGTCAAGAAAGACAGTGCTCTCCTCTGCGAGCAGAAAGCGGAAGAGCGCAGTGATGTCCGCGACCGTGACACCGCCGTCGTGATCGGCGTCGCCCTTCTGATATGTCTGCTGCGCCGCGCTGCCGTCCGTGACCGTGACTGTGACATCATCGAGATAAAAATCGCAGGTGTCGGTGTCCGTTTCAAAATAGAGCACGGGATTCATGCCGCTTTTCACCTTGTAATCGGCGGCGGAAAGCGTCAGCCATTCGCCCGGTTTCGCATCGCCCTCCGCAAAGGTATCATAGACCGCGCCGTCATCGGTATCATACTGCATTGTCATTTTGAAATGCACGGCTGCATTCGTGTTCTGCATCACCTGCGCCTGCACGGTGAGATATGTTCCTTCCGGACAGCGGCTGCCCGGAAGCGCATAGGCAATGCCCTGCCACGCCGCCGTGCGCCCGCTGACAAGCGCCGACTGCACGCCCTCAAAGGCGCTGCCCTGTGAGACGGCAACACCCGCGCCGCCGCGGTTCTGCCAGCCGGAAAGCCCGCGTTCAAAATCAGAGTGCAGGATGACAGGGTCATCCGGATCGTAGCTGCTGCTGTTCCGTTCTTCAAGATAATCCCCGATGACGCCTGCCCAGAATTTGCCCATTTTCTCATAGCCTGCGCCGCTCGGATGCAGATTGTCGCTTTGCAGATCGGCAGTGCCGTTCAGACAGCCGTGCACATCGGCAAAGCGCACATCATCGCCGTAGGATTCCGCGACCTTCTTCACGGTATTGTTGTAATTCCCGACCCGCTGACTGTTGCCGCCGTATGCAGTAAATTCCGGGATAGAGCCCATGAAGACCGTGCTCCCCTCCGGCAGATCGCTGCGGATATAGTCGATCAGCGTGTGCAGATCGGTCTCGCAGTCGCTGAGATTACGGTTTGCAGTCATATCATTCGTGCCGATAATCAGCAGAACAATATCAGGTCTCGCATTTTTGACTGCGTCCTTCGATTTCAGCTTTTCATAGAGTCCGTTTTCACCCCAGCTCGGAATCGGATACTGCTGCTTGATTGTGTAGCCGCTGTATCCGGCATGATTGTCGTCGTAGGTGACAGACTGCCCGTTATAACTGAAGCTTGCGGAATTCCTGCCCTCGGGCCCGACCATATCGAAGCCGATGCCGTCCGCACGGAGCGCATAGTCCAGATACTTGCGGTAGCCGCCGTCCTCGCCGTAGCCGAATGTAATGGAGTCGCCGATCGGCATAATGCGCACCGGATCTGCGGCATTTGCCGTCATTCCGCCGGCACACACCGCAGCGGAGCACATGGATGACAGCGCCAGCGCTGCGGCTGTCAGCAGCGTTCTCATTCGTTTCATATTCGCTTTCCCCTTTTTCACAGATTGCAGACGGATGATATTTCTATAAAGTCTTCCATATTATCATTGTAGCGCAAGGGGCAGCGCACCGTCAATCTACATTCCGCAGAAAAAGTGTAAAAAAGGTATCGCTTTGCGATGATTTGGAACGGGTGATGCGTCATACTGCCAAAACAGTAGACAAACGCCCCGAAATCTGGTATAATAGGAATCACATAACATCAAGAAGGAGAATTCGCTATGAATACTGTCATTGTTTATTATTCGCTGGAAGGCAACACCGAAATGACCGCAAAGGCGATTGCCGCGGAGCTGGGCGCAGAGCTGCTCCCGCTGATTCCCGTCAAAGCATATCCGACCGGCAAGGTCAGCAAGTTTGTCTGGGGCGGCAAGAGCGCCATGATGTCCGAAGCACCGAAGCTCCAGCCCTATACCTTTGATGCAGACTGTGAGCGCGTCATCTTCGGCTTCCCGGTCTGGGCAAGCAACATCGCACCCCCGCTGCGCACGTTCATCCGCGAAAACAATCTGAACGGCAAGCACATTGCTGCCTTTGCCTGCCAGACTGCCGCCGGTGCCGACAAGGCATTTCTCAAGCTGAAGGGTGAGCTCGGCATCGACAGCTTTGAAGCAGAGCTGACGCTGCTCGACCCGAAGACCAAGCCGGATGCCGGAAACGATGCAAAGATCCGTGCATTCTGTGATGCGCTGAAATAACGGGATCCGCCGACTCCGGCGGAGCTTCGCGAAGCGTGCAGGAAGCCCTCCCGCGCAATCCGTCGGAGACATGTTCATGACAAGCAAAGCTGAGCTCCCCGCACGCACGGGGAGCTCAGCTCGTTTTCATCGTATTTACGCCTTTTGCAGCGTCAGCGTCAGACAGTTCAGCCCGAGCGAATTGACATATTCCGCATCCTTTGTCAGAGCCATCACCATCCGCAGACCGATGTGCTTGGTCAGATCTTCCTCCTTCTGATGCCGCGTGTATTCCACAGGATCGAATCCCGCACAGTTGTCGCGGATGCGCAGGATGACCGATTCCTCCTGTATCACAAGACGAATGTCAATTTCATGTGTGTTTCTGCCAGCAAAGCCGTATTCGACGATATTCATGCCCATTTCCTCGATGCAGAGCGAGACTGCCATGCTGCACTGCTCGCTGAGGGAATGAGCGCGGCAGAATTCCGCAGCTTCCTCCGATGCCGCAAGAACCTGCTCACGCTCCGATGCACGGGTCTCCAGCAGGCTGTCCGGCGCTGCACCGAAGGTCTCGGGCAGCAGCGAAAATGCCTCCGCGGTGAAGGAAGGCTTTCCGTACTGCACGAACACATAGGCCGTGATGAGCAGCAGCGTGAGTCCCTCGCCGCAGAGATAGCCGAGCCAGATGCCTGTCACGCCGAGGAAGCGGCTCAGCACGAACGCAGAGAGCGCTGTCAGCACAAAATTCTGACAGACGGAGATCGCGCAGGTCAGGCGCACCCGCTCGATCCCCTGATCGTAATTCTTGAAGCAGGTATTCAGCCCGCAGGGAACCAGAGAGAGCACAAACAGCCGCAGACCCGTGACGGTCATATCCTTTGCTGCGGGATTTTCAAGGAAGAGCGTCGCGAGCGGCGCTGCCAGCAGGATCACAGCAATCGTCACGGCAGCGCAGATCGCGGCACAGTACCGCGTCATGATGCCGACGAGCTCCTTGAGTGCGCTGCGGTCGCTGTCGGTGTAGAACAGCGAGGAAAGTGTCAGCACGACCGCAGCAGGGCCGGAGCTGAATGAATAGCAGATATTGCCGACCGTCGAAATGACCGAATAGGAAGCGACTGCAAGATCGCTGCCGACGGAGAGCAGCAGCTTGTTCAGCGTGAAGGTCAGCAGCACAAGGCTCACCTGATTGATCATGGTCGGCACGCCTGCGCGGAGCATCCGTGCACAGACCTTCCATGTGTAGAGCTTCGGGCGCAGCTTGAAAATGCAGCTTTTGCGCAGAAAATACACGATGCCGATGACGAATGCGATATAGTAGCTGACGCTGGAGGCAAGCCCCATGCCGAAGGTGCCCTGTTTCAGCACAAAGACGTTCAGGAGATCCATGACCACATCGCCGGCGGTCATGGCAAGCACCGCCGCGACAAGGCGCGTCCGGCTGCCTGCAATCTGCAAAAACGGCACCATGATCTGTGAGAGAATAAATGCCGGTGCGCCGATGATGAAGCCGCGGAGATAATCCCGCGTCAGTCGGAACACCTCATTGTCGGGAGAGGGAGTTCCCGCGCCGAGCAGCGTGCAGATCGGATCGGTGAACAGCAGCACCGCTGCCATGCCGGCAAGGGCGATGCCTGCCGATGTCATGACCGACACGGTATAGCAGGCGTTCGTGCCTTCTGTGTCACCGCTTGCGATTGTGCGCCCGCAGATCACCTGCACGCCCGCCGCGATCATGCTGCCGAGTGCCGCGAAGACGAGCAGCACCGGTGTCGCGAGACCGTAGGCGGTCATTGAGGGCAGTCCGAGAAAGCGCCCGATCATAATGCTGTCGATCAGCATGCAGAGCATCACGGTCATCGCAGAGACGATCTGCGTGACCAGCATTTGCCGGAACAGTTTTTTTATCATGAGATCACTCCTGTTGTTTTTGCCGCAGATATGCTTCTCTGCGGCGGATGTCACACTGTATTATTATAGCACAGCGGGCAGTATTTTTCAAGCATTTGCGCGTGATGAAAGGATAAATCTGTTCCGCCGCGGCATCCTGCGGCTTCAGGACATTGCATTATGACAGAGGAAGACAAGATCATTCAGCTCTATCACGAGATGTATGAAGCAACGGTGCAGAAGGAAAGGGCAGTGCCCCTTAAGCATCCCATGATGTTCCGGCATTGCGCATTTACATGATTTTCCTGTATCGGGATGCCGAAGGAACATTTGTCCCTTCGGCAGGAGCTTTAGAGGGAGCTCCCAATATCCATCCGTCGGAGACACTTTATCTGCAAACTGAGCTCCCCGTGCATGCGGAGAGCTCAGTTTGTTCTGTTCGCTTATTTATCCACGGCAATCACCGTGATCGTCTTGCCGGATGCGGTCTTTTGCAGCGTATCCATGCCGATCACATAGCCTGCATAGCGCTTGCTGTCCACACCGAGCGCGGCATATTCCGCCGATTCAATATGCCTGAAGCCGAGCGGCGTGCCGTTTTCATCAAACGCAGTGTACTGATACGTGTCGGGATAGAACAGATACAGCTTCGTGCTGCCGGCTGTTTCGCCGGACTGATCGCTGTATTCCCCGTCTGCGGAGAGCAGGATCAGCGGCGGATCCTCTACGATCTCCACAATACCAAAAAGGATGACTGCGTGTTCATCGGCATTACAAAATATCAGCCTCTGACACGCACCGATATGACGGCAAAAGCCTCGGCAGTGCGCGATATCCGCATCGTGACGGAAAGCGGCTTCGATCTTGTCAAGCGCATCGACGGCAGGCATTATCAGCGTGCAATCGACAAATACAGCTTCAACAACGATTTTTCACAGGCGGTCTGTCTCAATGATGCCGACGGCGCATATCTCTATTTCTCCAGCGCAGGCAGTGAGACACCGATCGACCGCATCGGCATTGCGGAAAAGGACAGGGTTCCGCCGACAGAAAACGGCATGCAGGTCTGGGAAAATGTGCTGACTGAAAGCGGCATCCGCTATAATCTCAACAATTCATTCATCACCTTCTCGTCATCCGACAGCGACATTGTCTGCGATAACCGCGTGTATCTGTTCGCAAGGCGGCTTGACGGCTCCGTGAAATTCGGCGCGGAGATCGTCGGCGGACACTGCGACGAGATGCAGCAGTACGGCGAGCTGAAATATGTCAGAAACTGAACCGTGCGCATCTGCACAAAAAGGGAGCACCGGGGTCTTTTCCCGGTGCTCCCGCTGTTTTTCCGGAAAGAACCGCTTCGCCGCGGATTCAGAATGAGGGGCTCCCGGCGGAGCCCCTCCCGTTTCCGATTTAGTTTTCCGCATCATTCCTGAGCATGCGCATCGCATTCAGCACCGCCAGCACCGTCACGCCGACATCGCCGAAGACCGCCGACCACATGCCTGCCAGTCCCAGGGCACCGAGCGCCAGCAGCAGCAGCTTCACGCCGAGCACGAACACCAGATTCTGCGTGACGATCTGCTTTGTGCGCCGTGCAGTGTCAAGTGCATCACAGAGCCGCATCGGCTCATCCGTCATCAGCACAACATCTGCCGCCTCAATCGCGGCATCCGCACCGAGCGCACCCATCGCGATGCCCACGTCGGCACGCGCCAGCACCGGTGCGTCATTGATGCCGTCGCCGACAAATGCCAGCTTGTCACCGCCCGTGAGCGCTGCCTCCAGCTTCTCGATCTCCGCGACCTTGTCGCCCGGCAGCAGCTCCGCGTGTACCTCATCAATGCCGAGCTCCGCCGCAATGCGCTCTGCGGTCTCGCGGTTGTCGCCCGTGAGCATGACCGTGCGCTTGATGCCCGCCTGCCGCATCGCCTCGACCGCCTGCTTCGCATCGGGGCGCAGCGTATCGGAAATGACAATGCAGCCTGCGAATTTTCCGTCTGCCGCCGCATAGACCTTTGTGCCGATGCTGTCACAGGGCGTATACGCGATGTGTGCCTGCTCCATCAGTCTTGCATTGCCGAGCAGCACCGTCTGCCCGCCGACCTCTGCACGGATGCCGCAGCCTGCGATCTCCTCCACAGCGCCGGTCTCCATGTCATATTTGCCGGTGTATGCCGCACAGACCGACTGCGCAATCGGGTGACCCGTGTGCTGCTCGCCGTGTGCCGCAAGCCGCAGCAGCCGGGCGCTGTCATAGCCCTCTGCGGGCAGGAGCTCCGTGACGCGGAAGCTCCCCTCTGTCAGCGTGCCGGTCTTGTCAAATGCCATCACCGTGACGCGGCTCAGCGATTCGAGATAATTGCTGCCCTTCACGAGCACGCCGCGCCTTGATGCCGCACCGATTCCGCCGAAGAAGGTCAGCGGCACGGAAAGCACGACCGCGCACGGGCAGGAGATGATCAGGAAAACGCACGCTCTGCGGATCCACGCAGACCATTCCGCATGCAGCAGCAGCGGCGGCACGAGCCCCAGCAGCACAGCGCAGATCACAACGACCGGCGTATAATACCGCGCAAATTTCGTGATAAACTGCTCGGCAGGCGCCTTTCTTGCGGCGGCGTTTTCGACCATGTCGATCACGCGGGAAGCGGTCGAGTCGCGGAAGCCTCTGGTCACCGTGACCGTCAGCGGCGCATTCAGATTGATCGCGCCGGAAAGCACCTCATCGCCCGCTTCTGCCTTCCGCGGCACGGATTCGCCCGTCAGCGCGGCGGTGTCGAGCATCGAGCTGCCCGCGCACACCTTACCGTCAAGCGGCACTCGCTCCCCCGCACGAATCTCGATCACATCGCCGGGTCTGACTTCCTCTGCACGCACCTCGCGGCTGCTGCCGTTTTCAAGAAGTCTTGCGGTATCCGGGCGGATATCCAGCAGCGCAGAGATCGTTCTGCGGGAGCGCTGCACAGCCATATTCTGAAACCACTCGCCGACCTGATAGAGCAGCATGATCGCCGCCGCCTCCGGGTATTCGCCGATGCAGAACGCACCGACCGTCGAGACAGTCATCAGAAAATGCTCGTCGAAGATCCTGCCGTGCAGAATATTCCGCGCAGCGTTCAGGATCACATCATATCCTGCAATCAGATAGGCGATGAAAAACGCGATTGCAGATGCCTTCTCCTGCTGCATGGCATGCAGAAGCAGCAGCCCCGCGAAGAAGCATGCCGCCGCTACAAACAGCCGCCACGGGAGCAGCTGCTCCGCTGCTTCACTGTGCGTGTGACCTTGCTCCTGCGCATGATCCTGTTCGTGTGCCGCATCCTGCGCGATGACCTTCACATCGGGCTCGTGATGCTTCACAATCGCCTCGACCTGCGGTGTCAGATGCTCCGCTGTGAGGCTGTCGCTGCGGACGGTAAGCGTCTGCTGCATGAGATTGACCGCAGAATGCGTGACGCCCTCAAGCTCTGCAACGGCGCGTTCGATCTCCGCCGAGCAGTGCGGGCAGTCAAGCCCCTGCAATGTATAGACAAGTTCCATGATGTGACCTCCGTACAGTTTCAATCAGTTGAACAACCGTTCAACTGCCAGAGCGCAGAAGACGGCGGTTTTGCTCCGCCCTCATTCTGCGATATGCTCATATCCCATATCAATGATCTTTTTCACATGATCATCCGCGAGGGAGTAATAAACGATCTGCCCCTCCTTGCGGTATTTCACAAGCCGCGCAAGCCGCAGCGATTTCAGCTGATGCGACACCGCCGATTTTGTCACACCGAGCAGCGCCGCAAGATCGCAGACGCACATCTCCTCCTGCTCCAGCGCATGCAGGAGCTTCACGCGGGTAGCATCGCCGAACAGCTTGAAGAGCAGGGCAAGATCGGCATAGGCTTCATCGGCAAGCATTGCTTCACGCACGGCTCTGACGGTATCCTCATGAATGACTTCACAGTCACAGACAGGCTGATGCTCCATACGGATCGCTCCTTTCATATAGTTGAATAACCATTCAACTGCTCATCTGAGAACAGTATACCACTTTCACAGCAGAATGTCAAGCGCTCTGCGAATTTTTTAGAACAGGAAACGATTAAACATATTTAATGCACAAAAACGCTGTACATCGGGCACGATAAATGTTATAATTATGCTGTACCGGTATAAAAGAAGAGAGCCGGTACGGGAATCAGGAGGGATTATTATGAAATCATCTATTCGTTTCACAGCAACAGGCATCGCAGCAGCACTCATGCTCACGGCAATGCCCGCTGTGCCGCAGGTCTCTGCGGCGGGCACAACACTCACCGTCGGACCGAGCGGCACCTACAAAACCGTCGGCGCGGCAGTGCAGGCGGCGGCATCGCTGAATCCGAACAGCGAGGCAAACCGCGTCACCATCAGCATCGCGCCGGGCACCTACCGCGAGCAGCTCCAGATCAACACGCCGTATCTGAGCTTCGTCAACAGCAACCCGGGCGGCGGCGAGGTGCTCATCACATGGTATTACGGCATCGGCTATAAGTATTATTCCTCTGCGTCTTCCGGATATTACAAGGCATCGGATGCGCAGTCGAAATCCGCAAAGGGTGTTGCACAGCGCTGGGGCACTGCCGTGCGGCTGCAAAGCGGCGCAAAGTATTTCCGTGCAGAGAACATCACCTTTGAAAACAGCTTCAACCGCTACATCACCGACGAGGAGATCGCAGACGGCGTGGAAGCCACCGGCGAGACGCTCACCGTGCAGCGCAAAAAGGGGCTCGACGTCAAAGCGAAATCCGCGACCGAGCGTGCAGCGGCAATGTGTACGGAGGCGGACGGCTGCGAATTCTATAAGTGCACCTTCCTCAGCAGCCAGGATACGCTCTACACTTCAAATTCCGCATATTTCCGCGAATGCGTCATCTCCGGCAACACGGACTACATCTTCGGCAGCGGCAATATCGTCTTTGACCGCTGCGAGCTGCGGTTTGCGGGATACACCGACAATGCGGTCGGCGGCTATATCACCGCAGCGCGTGAGCAGACGCTCGGCTACCTCTTCTGGGAGTGCAACGTCACCGCAGCTTCCGGCATGAAGGCAGGCGCCGGCTACTTCGGCAGACCGTGGCGCGATACGGCGCATGTCCTCTTCTATAATACCACATTGCAGTCGGAAAGCCTCATTCAGTCGGCAGGCTGGACGAAGATGAGCGGCGTTGAGCCCTCGCAGGCGACCTTCCGCGAATACGGCACCGTGAACGCCTCGGGCGGAAAAGTCAACACAAGCGGGCGCGTCAGCGGCACCGTGCTCTCCTCCTGCAATGCGACACGGGAGCAGTATTTCGGAAACTGGACACCATACTATTTCAATTTCTCCGGCAGCGGCAGCACACTGAAGCAGGCGGCAGATTTCATCGAGTCGCAGCGCTTCCGTCTCCGCAATGTGAACAGCGGGCTCTATCTCTCCGCGGATGCTTCCGGCAATGCCGTGCAGAGCAGCAGAGCAGACGCGCTGATCTTTGTGAACAACCCGGTGCTTGAGGAGCAGAATCAGTACAACACCTTTACCGCAGAATCGGGCGGCGCCCTCTCGCTGGATACCGGCAGCGGCACGAACGGCGAAAAGATCGTCGTGCGCAGCGGCGGCGACAGGGAAAGCCTCTTCTTCAAGCTGGTCTATGCAGGCGGCGGCAGCTATATGCTCACAGCCAAGCGCTCGGAGGATGCAGCATGCATCGGCGTCTCCGGCGGCGCAAAAGAAGCAGGCGCACCGGCAATCCTCTGGGAATGCAACGGCGAGAAGGATCAGCAGTGGATTCCGGAATTTGAAGGCAGATTCATCACAGGGCTGCGTGTGCTCGATGAGGAGCACCTCGGCAGCTGGACGATGATGCGCCATGTGCAGGACGGCGTGCTGGTCTACGGCGACCGCGATGTGACATTTGCAAATCTCCCCGCTGAACTCATTGATTCCGAATCCGTCACCGCAGCATGCGATGCGAAATACACCGCAGGCGATCTTGCATCCTTCACCGCATCCACGGATGTGACCGTCTATGTCGGCATGGATACCCGTGTCTCGCCGCTTCCCGCATGGCTCTCCGGCTGGAGCGAGACCGCACTCCGCTTCCAGAACAGCGGCGGCGTTGAGTATCTCTGCTATGCAAAGGACTTCTCCGCAGGCGAATCGGTCACGCTCGGCACAAACGGGCAGTCGGCAAGCTGTGTGAACTATGCAGTCTTCATCGCGGAGAAGCCGCAGGAGACCACCACCACTACAACCACTACAACCACAGAGACAACCACAACCACCACAGAGACCACGACCACCACAGAGGAAACCACCACAACGACCGCCGAAGCCTCAACCGCTTCCTCCGACACGCCGCAGCGTGCCCTCAAGGGCGATGCGGACTGCGACGGCTATGTGGATCTCAGCGACGCCGTGCTGCTCGCAAAGGCAACGGCAGGTGTCGGAGACGGGCTCTCTGTGCAGGGCATGCGGAACGCTGACTGCGACGGCACCGCCGGCATCGACGGAGGCGATCTGCGCATTCTTCTGCTCTACCTCTGCGGCGCGATAGATTCCCTCCCGTAAGGCAAGGGGGAAATCTTTGTACGAAATGTCAAAAGTAGGCTCATTTACTTGACAAATCGCACAAATCGGAGTATAATATATAGGATTATATGAAGCATGACAGGCAGCATGTTATCCGGCTACGGATGCCGGATCCTGCGCACGGCAGATTTGCGCAGTGCCTGTCGTGCTTTCTGTGTTGTTACAGAGAAAGGAGCCGTCGGAATGGATCAGACGATTCGCAAGATTCTGGAGCTCGATGCAGAGACCGAGGAGCGGCTCGCAGCCTCGCAGGAGGAATGCCGCAGGCTGGTCGATGAAGCGCGTGCACGCGCTGCTGCCCTCGCCGAAGCGGAGGGGCGCAGAACCCGCGATACCATTGAAGAATTTGAGGAGCAGACGCAGGCGGAAAGCGAACAGCGCAGTGCGGAGCTCCGTGAAAAATATGACCGCAGCGCCGAGCAGATGACAGCGCAGTTCTCCGCGCAGCATGATGCGCTGCTTGAGGCGCTCTTTGCCGAAACGCTGGCAGAAGCGGAGCGCTGAGCATGGCGAAGGAATACCGCGCAACGGTCGCCGCGATCCGCTCGGTCTACGGCAAGCGTCTCACCGCTGCCGATTACCGCGATCTGCTGAACCTGCATTCTTTGCAGGAGATCGTTGCGTTTCTGAAGGATACAGAGCGATACGGGGAGCTCCTGCGCGGCATTGATCCCGCGTTCACGCACCGCGGCTATCTTGAGATGCTGCTGCAGCGTTACCCGTTTATCCAATGCCTGCATTTCTGCCGGCTGGAACAGCTCCGGAAGGTGCCGTTCTTCCGCTTCTTTATTTACGACCGCGAGATCCGCGAGCTCGTGAAGGCGATCCGCCTGCTGCCGAATGCGCCGCAGGGCTATATCTCCGCGATGGACGCCTGGATCGCACCCTATCTTGATATTTCCACGGAGGCGATTGCGCGGGCGACCGATGCAGAAGGCCTCATCGCCGCACTTGCACACACCCCCTACGCGGCGGTGCTGAAAAAGCAGCTCCAGCCCGACGGCACGCTGCCCTATACCGCCTCGGAGATCGCGCTGCGTGTCTGCTATCTCCAGCGGATGCGCGACGACGCCAGGGCTGCCTTCAAGCCCGCCGAGATTGCTATGCTGCACAACCTGATCGGCGAGCAGATCGACCTCATCAACATCATCAACGCCTACCGCATGAAGAGTGTCTTCCATGCGGACGAGGAGACCCTCCGCAGCATGCTGCTGCCCATCAGCGGCAAGCTCCCGCAGCGCTTCTGCGAGGAGCTCTACACCACCCCGGACGCCTCCGCGTTTCTCACGGCGCTCCGTAATACGCGCTACGGCAGACAGCTCCCCGATCTTCCGGGCGAGGAGGAATCCGTGCGCATGGAGCACGCCTTCCAGACGCTCCGCTGCCGCACCGCGCAGAACGCACTCCACTTCTCCGAACACGCCGCCGTCAGCCTCTATGCCATGCATGTGCTCGACGAGGCGGAGGTACGCAATATCATCACTGTCATCGAGGGCATTCGCTATGAGAAGCCCGTATCCTATCTGCAGTCGCTGCTGATCCTCACCTGATCCGCACACCGGGCTGCATCCCATATGGGAGGTGTTATCTTGTCCATTGAAAAGCTGGAGCTTGTCAGCATCGTCGGCGAGCTTCCACATCTCAACGACGCGATCGTCGCCTGCCTGCAAAGCAAAACCTTTCACCTCGAAAATGCCGCAAAGCTGCTCGGCAGCAGCGGCAGCGAGGAGCAGGACGGGAGCCGCACGCCGGAGGTGAACCCCTACGCAGAGCCGCTGAAGCGGCTCACTGAGCTTGATCTCAGGAGAATCGCAATCGACGTCACCAAGGAGCCGATGCCCGCGGAATTCACCCCTGAGCAGATCAGCGCCGGGGCAGACCGCATCGCCGGAGACCTGCGTTCCGTGCAGGAAAAGCTCCGCACGGCGCGGCAGCAGGCGGCGGAATATGAAAGCGCCGCGATTCATCTGAAGTATCTGCAAAAGAGCGACCTCGACCTCGGGGAGCTCCGCAAATGCAAACACATCCTCTACCGCTTCGGCAGAATGCCGGAGGAAAGCGTGCAGAAGCTCGATTTTTACAGCGACCAGGGCTTCATCTTCCAGATCTACCACACCGAATCCGAATATGTCTGGGGATTCTATTTCGCCAAACAGGAACGGATCCTCGCCGTCGATGCGATCATGAAGGGACTGCTCTTTGAACAGTTCCAGCTCCCCGAGGAGCTCTCCGGCACCCCGCAGGAGGCGCTGCAGGAGCTTCAGATCCTCATGACGGAGCGCAAGGCGGAGATCGAAAAGCTCGAGCAGGCGGAAAAAGCCATCTACGAGCGTGAAGCGGATCTGATCGGCAGAATGTACCGCTTCGCAAAATATCAGAGCGAGGTCTGGAAGCTCCGCGGGCAGAGCGTCATCATGCGCGACCGCTTCAACCTGATGGGCTATATCCCCGTCGCGGAGAAGGACAGGTTCAGGAAGTATATCGACAAGGTGCCGGGGCTCTCGGTCACCTATGAGGCACCGTGGACCGATTCCAAGGTGCAGCCGCCGGTGAGACTGAAAAGCGGGTGGTTCTCAAGGCCGTTCGCGATGTTCGTCGAGATGTACGGGCTGCCCTCCTATCACGGCTACAACCCGACGGTGCTGCTGGCAATCACCTACACGCTGCTCTTCGGCATCATGTTCGGCGACCTCGGACAGGGACTTGTGCTCGCGCTGATCGGCGCCTTCCTGCACAAGAAGAAAGGCGTGGAGCTCGGCGCAATCATGGCGCGCATCGGCGTCTCAGCCGCGATATTCGGCGCACTGTTCGGCTCGGTCTTCGGCTTTGAGGAAGCGCTCGATCCCGTCTATGAAAGCCTCGGGATCTCCTTCCTGCCGCTGAAAGCAATGGACAGCGCCAATACGAACCTGATCATCTTCGGTGCGGTCGGCATCGGCGCCGCAATCATCATCATCTCAATCCTTGTGAACATCATCGTGCGGCTCCGGCGGCACAATTACGAGGAAGCGGTCTTCGGCAACAACGGCATTGCAGGTCTCATCTTCTTCTCCGCAATGCTCATCGTCATCGTCGGCATCCTCACAGGGCATTCGGTGCTTACAAAACCGTTTGTGATCGGATTCATCGTCGTGCCGCTCCTTTTGATGTTCTTCCGGGAGCCGCTCGGCGCACTGCTCTCGAAGAAGCATTACGAATTCCCGCCGATCGGCGACTTCATCGCATCCAATTTCTTTGAGTGCTTTGAATTCTTCCTCGGCTACGCAACCAACACCCTGTCGTTCATCCGTGTCGGCGGCTTTGTCTTCTCGCACGCGGGTCTGATGAGCGTGGTCATGCTGCTCTCGGATATGATCGGCAACGGACACACCTCATGGATCACCGTGATCATCGGCAATGCGTTTGTCATGTGTCTCGAGGGTCTGATCGTCGGCATTCAGGTGCTGCGACTGGAATTCTACGAGATCTTCTCCCGCTGCTATGACGGCGACGGCAAGCCCTTTACCCCGATCTCGGTCACATTTGACGATTTCTCGGATACGCAGCAGGATTCCGGCACCGCTGCATAACAATGAAAACGGAGGATACACTTATGTCTGCTATTGAAATTACGGAGATCATTCTGCTGCCGCTGGCTGTTGTGGCACTGCTCGCACTGCCCGTCTATGCGGCAATCGCAAGAAAAAAGAGCGGCAAGTCCATGCGCCGCGCCATGCTCGTGAACATCTGCGCATTTGCGGCTGTGATGCTCTGCGCAATCGCACTCCCGCTCGGCGGCTTCGTCTCTGCGGATGAAACCGCGGAGGCTACTGCGGCTGTCAGCAATTCTGCGGCAGGTCTTGGCTATCTCGCCGCGGCACTCGCCGTCGGCATCGGCTCCATCGGCTGCGGCATCGCGGTCGGCAATGCAGCCCCTGCTGCAATCGGTGCGATTGCAGAGGAGCCGAAGGCATTTGCAAAGGCGCTGATCTTTGTTGCGCTCGGCGAAGGTGTCGCAATCTACGGCCTGCTGATCGCAATTATGATCCTCGGCAAGCTCTGATGCGCGGCTTTCTCATCAGCGACAACCGCGATACGCTCATCGGGATGCGTCTGGCAGGCACCGAGGGCGTGATCGCGCATGAGCCGCAGGAGGTGCTCGACGCACTGCGGCAGGCAATGCACGAGACGGATATCGCTGTCATCTATCTCACGGAGAAGCTCGCAAATCTCTGCGCCGCAGAGGTACAGGAGATCAAGGAGCGCGGCTCCGTGCCGCTGCTGGTCATCATCCCCGACCGCCACGGCAAGTCGGATATGACCGGCGCAATCTCCCGCTATCTGGCGGAAACTGTCGGAATTCACATTTGATAGGACTGATATAAATGGATGCTACACAAAAGCTCAGCCGCTTCATGGAAGAGGTGACAGCCGGCACCGATGCACAGATCGCAGCGGCGCGAGAAGCTGCGCAGCGCGAGGCAGATGAGATCCTGCGGGAAGCAGAGGCTCGCTGCCGTGCAGATGCGGAGATCACGCTCAGCGCGGCAAAGGCGAAGGTCAAAGCAAAATATCAGAAGCGCGTCTCGCAGGTCGGCTACCGCGGCAAGACCGCGCTGCTGAGCGCACGGCAGATGCTGCTCATGCGGCTGTTTGCCGATCTGCGCGAGAAGCTCGCGGCATTTACCGGGACAGAGGCGTATATCGCGTGGATGACAGGGCTCGTGAAGGCATATGCCGCCTCTGAGGAGGCTGAGGAACATGCAGTCATTCTCATGCGGAAGCAGGATATGCACATGCAGGATGCACTCTTAAAAGCAATCGGCGTGCCGTGCAGCTTCCGGGAGGATGCTGCCATCCTGCTCGGCGGGCTCTCGATCGTCTCCGCAGACGGCAGACGCTGCGAGAACCACACGCTTGATGAGGCGTTTTCGTCGCAGCTCCGCAATTTTTATCGCAGCCACAAAATCGGTGAGGAAACAGGGGGAGAGGCATGATGCAGCAGCAACCGGTCATTTTCAGCGTCAACGGCCCTGTTGTCAAAGTCCGCAATCAGAATATCTTTTCGATGATGGAGATGGTCTATGTCGGCAGCCGCCGCCTGATCGGTGAGGTCATCGGTCTGACGGACACCGAAACGACCATCCAGGTCTATGAAAGCACCTCGGGGCTGCGCACCGGCGAGCCGGTCGAACCCACGGGTGCCCCGATGTCGGTCACACTGGGTCCCGGCATCATGACAAATATCTTTGACGGCATCGAACGCCCGCTCCGCGCACTGGAATCCGCTTCCGGCGCATTCATCGGAGACGGGCTCGATGTGCCGATTCTCGATACCGAAAAGCAGTATGATGTCACCGTCAAGGTACGGGTCGGCACGATGCTTCAGGGCGGCGAGGTCTATGCCTCCTGCCCCGAGACCTCTGTGATTCTGCACCTCTGCATGATCCCGCCGAACCTTTCCGGCAAGGTGGTCTATGCAGCGCCGGACGGCAAATACTGCATCAATGATGAAATTCTGCGGCTGGAGGATGCCGCCGGCAGAGTCCATTCCCTGACGCTCTGCCAGAAGTGGCCGATCCGCCGCGCAAGACCCGCCGCAAGGCGCCTTGCCCCCTCCCGCCCGATGATCACCGGGCAGCGTGTGCTCGACACGCTTTTCCCGATTGCACGCGGCGGCACAGCGGCGATCCCCGGCGGCTTCGGCACCGGCAAGACCATGACGCAGCACCAGATTGCAAAGTGGTGCGATGCGGATATCATCGTCTATATCGGATGCGGCGAGCGCGGCAATGAGATGACGCAGGTGCTTGAGGAATTCACCGCGCTGAAGGACCCGCGCACGGGCAAATCCCTGATGGAGCGCACCGTGCTCATCGCAAACACCTCCAATATGCCGGTGGCAGCGCGTGAAGCGTCCATCTACACAGGCATCACCCTCGCGGAGTATTACCGTGACATGGGCTATCATATCGCAATCATGGCAGACTCGACCTCCCGCTGGGCGGAAGCGCTCCGCGAAATCTCCGGCCGTCTGGAGGAGATGCCTGCCGAGGAAGGCTATCCGGCATATCTCCCCTCCCGCCTCTCCGAATTCTATGAGCGCACCGGCGCCTATGAGGTGCTCTCCGGCAGAGAGGGCAGCGTCACGGTCATCGGCGCAGTCTCCCCGCAGGGCTCCGATTTCTCCGAGCCGGTCACACAGAACACCAAGCGCTTCGTGCGCTGCTTCTGGGGGCTCGATAAGGCGCTTGCCTATGCCAGACACTATCCCGCAATCAACTGGACAATGAGTTACAGCGAATATATGGACGATCTCGCGCAGTATTATGAGCGGGAGGTTGACCGGCGCTTCATCCCCGACCGCACAGAGATCAGCGGTCTGCTGAAAGAGGAGCAGACGCTCATGGATATCGTGCGGCTGATCGGCTCCGATGTGCTGCCCGACGACCAGAAGCTCGTCATCGAGATCGCGCGCGTGATCCGCGTGGGATTCTTGCAGCAGAATGCCTATCACGCAGAGGATACCTATGTCCCGCTGAAAAAGCAGTTCCGCATGATGGAGCTGATCCTGCATGTCTATCACCGTGCCAAGGATCTCATCGCTGAGCGTGTCCCGCTCGATGCGATCACCGGCAGCGGCATCTTTGAGCAGATCATCAAGGTGAAATATGACATTCCGAACCGCGAGCTGCAAAAGTTTGATACCCTGACGCGCAGCATCGACCGCAAGCTGGACGCACTGCGGGCACAGAGGAAGGAGGCAGCGCTGTGAGCTTACAGTATATCGGGCTGCACAGCATCAGCGGCTCTCTGGTCGTGCTCGACCATGTGAAGGGCGTGCAGTTTGACGAAATGGCGCGCATTGTGCTGGACGACGGCACCGAGCGCACCGGCAGAGTGGCGATGCTTGAGGGCGACAAGGCGATTTTACAGGTCTTTGAGGGCACAAACGGTCTCTCGCTCAGCAATTCCCGCACACAGTTCACCGGGCGTCCGATGGAAATGCCCCTCTCCGGCGACCTGCTGGGGCGCGTCTTCACGGGCGCCGGCAGACCGAGCGACGGGCTCGGCGAGGTCATGCCCGAGACCTTCCGCGATATCAACGGACAGCCGCTGAATCCTGTCTCGCGGCAGTATCCGAGAAACTATATCCAGACCGGCATCTCGTCGATCGACTGCCTGATGACGCTGATCCGCGGACAGAAGCTGCCGATCTTCTCCGGCACCGGTCTCTCGCACAACAAGCTCGCCGTGCAGATCGTGCAGCAGGCGAAAATCGCGAAGGAGCAGGGCGGCGAGTTCGCCGTGGTCTTCGCGGCAATGGGCATCCAGAACGACGTCGCGGATTATTTCCGCCGCAGCTTCGCCGAAAGCGGCGTGCTGCAAAATGTCGTCATGTTCTTAAACCTCGCAAACGACCCGATCGTCGAGCGTATCATCACCCCGCGCTGTGCACTGACCGCTGCGGAGTATCTCGCTTACGAAAAGCATATGCACATCCTCGTTGTCATGACCGACATGACGGCGTATGCCGAGGCGCTGCGTGAGTTTTCGTCCTCAAAGGGCGAGATTCCCGGGCGCAAGGGCTATCCCGGATACCTCTACTCCGATCTGGCATCGCTCTATGAGCGTGCGGGCATCATCGAGGGCAGGGAGGGCAGCGTCACGCAGCTCCCGATCCTCACGATGCCGAACGATGACATCACGCACCCTGTCCCCGACCTCACGGGCTATATCACTGAGGGACAGATCGTGCTTGACAGAGGTCTGGAGCAGTCGGGCGTCTATCCGCCGATCTCCGTGCTGCCGTCGCTCTCCCGTCTGATGAAGGACGGCATCGGCGAGGGCTACACCAGGGCTGACCACGCCGCCGTCGCGAACCAGCTCTTTGCGGCCTATGCGCAGGTGCAGGATGCGCGTTCGCTGGCATCGGTCATTGGCGAGGAGGAGCTCTCCCCGCTCGACCGCAAGTATCTCGAATTCGGCAAATACTTTGAAAAATGCTTCCTCTCGCAGGGCTTCGATGAGAACCGCTCGATGGAGGAAACGCTTGATCTCGGCTGGACACTGCTTTCGCTGCTGCCGGAATCCGCGCTTGACCGCGTGGACGATCAGGTGCTCAAGGCACACTATGATCCCGAAAAGGCACAGGCGCTCGTGGAGAAAGTGAGGGAGTAAGGTGGCAAATCAGGTATTCCCGACGAAAGGAAATCTGATTGCGGCAAAGCGCTCGCTCGCCCTCTCCAAGATGGGCTATGACCTCATGGACCGCAAGCGCAATGTGCTGATCCGCGAGCTGATGCAGCTTGTGGACCGTGCAAAGCAGCTCCGCGGCAGCATTGAGCAGACCTATGAGCATGCCTATGCCTGCCTGCAAAGCGCAAATATCACGCTCGGCGTCATCGACCGCTTTGCGGAAACCGTGCCGATCGACCACAGCATTTCACTCGATACACGCACGGTCATGGGCGTAGTAATCCCGATCGTCACGCATCCCGACGATGCTGCCCCGCTGATGCCCTACGGCTTCCTCGACACAAACACGCAGCTCGACGAGGCGTATGCGGCGTTCTGCAAGGCACGCGATATGACGCTGATGCTGGCGGAGGTTGATAACGGCGTCTTCCGGCTGGCGACTGCAATCGGTGCGACACAGCGCCGTGCAAACGCGCTGAAGAATGTGCTGATCCCGCGCTACACGGAGATCATCCGCACGATCTCGGATGCGCTGGAAGACAAGGAGCGCGAGGAATTCACCCGCATGAAGATCATCAAGGCAACGAAGAAATAACAGACGCCCCCGGTACACTTTCACATGTACCGGGGGCGTTTGCTTTCCGAATATACAGTTCTCTGTCAGTCTTTCGCCGCGTTCCTGCCCGCCGTCTCCCCGGAGCTCCACGCCCACGCGAGATTATAGCCGCCGCAGTCGCCGTCAAGATCAAGCAGCTCCCCGCAGAAATAAAGCCCCTTGTGCAGCTTCGATTCGAGCGTGTTCCGCACGCAGCGCCCGTGAACGCCGCCCGCCGTGACCTGTGCCTGCGAGAATGCCGCCTGCCCCGCGACCGGGAATTCCCAGTGCCGGAGCAGATGCAGCAGCATGTGTTTCTGCGCAGCATCGCGCAAAGCCGCATCCGCCTGCACATTCGCGCTCCCAAACATCTGCTTGCAGAGCTGCTCCCCGATGCGCTTCGGCAGCACACCCGTCAGAAGCTCGCCGCAGGGCATGCCGCCCCGCACCGAAAGCAGGTCATCGAGCATCTGTGCCGCCTGTGCTTCCGTGAAGTCCGGCAGCAGGTCAACGGAGAGCCGCAGCTCCTTGCCGTGCATCGCCGCCAGCCGCGAAAGATTGAACACGCAGATGCCGGAGAGCGCCTGCTCTGTGAATTGCAGCTCGCCGGTCTCCGTCTTCATGGCGCCCCGGCTTCCGACCGCAGAGACCGCCGCGCGCACGCGGATGCCCTTCAGCGCACGCACCCGCTGCGGATCCGTCGGGACAGGGCAGAGCGCGGGCTTCGGCTCCGTGATGTCATAGCCCATCTTGCGGAGCACAGGCAGCAGATTGCCGTCTGTGCCGCAGTTCGGCGCCGCAGAGCCGCCTGCCGCGAGCACAACCGCATCCGCGTCAAAGCTCTGCGCCCCCGCAAGGACACGGTATCCCCTGCCCGTCTGCGTCAGCCCCGTCACGCGGGTGTCGCAGACCGTCTGCACGCTGCAGCGCTCTGCCGTCATGCGCAGGGCATCCAGCACCGCTGACGCCGCATTGCTCATCGGATAGAGCCTGCCGTCACTGTCCTCGCGGATATAGAGCCCCATGCGTGAAAAATACGCATCTGCACTGAACTTCTGCAAAATCTCCGCTGCCTGCGGGAGCGTTCCGTGGTAGCGTTCCGCCTCGAAGCCCGCATGCCCGAGATTGCACCTGCCGTTGCCTGTCAGCAAAATCTTCTTCCCGACGCGCGGATTCCGCTCCAGCAGCGTCACCGCTGCGCCGTTCTCTGCCGCTGCGATCGCCGCTGCAAGACCCGATGCCCCGCCGCCGACGACCGTCACGCGGCGTTTCATATGCCGAGTCTCCGCAGCTTGTGGATGCCGCCGCTCTCACGGAGCATCGCAGGGAGTGTCACCGCGCTGCCGATGATGATGAAGAGCACACCCCAGAGGATGCACTTGATGACCTCGCTGTGAACATCGGAGTAGAGATCATTCTTCCAGAGCTTCGGGAAATCCTTGATGACGCTGCCGGTCGTTGTGTGCTCCATCGCCTCTGTGTACTGCACATGACGGCTCTCCAGCTCTGCGAAGGAGGTGCCGAGAATCTTCTCCGCTTCCTGCCGCTCCTCAGCGGTCAGATCCGCAGAGGATTCCTTCAGCTCGGAATATGTCATATTGAACTGTGCAAAAGACGAGTAGTTTTCCTGATTGAAATCCGCAATATCCTTTGAAATGTCGATCACCGGCGTCACGGCTGCAACAGCAAGCCCGCAGAGCACCGCAACGATTGCAGACGGAATTGTGATCTTCTTGCCGAATTTCTTCATGCAGACAAAGCCGACGAACATTCCGAGATAGCCGGTCAGATAAGAGACAAAGCCCATGCGCAGCACGATATAGGTCGCGAGGAAGACGGTCACTGCGCCGATGAGGATGCCGAGGATCAGGCCGGGCACATTGGCGCGTTCCTGCGATTTTTCCTCGCGGATATCCGCCATATTGCGTTCTGTGTAGGAGCGGCAGTCATCGCAGATCACAACGCCCTGTCCGTCAAGCGCATAGAAATCCCAGCCGTAATCTGCGCCGCAGCCCTCGCAGCAGGGCTCCAGCCCGAGATGTGCTGCCAGCTCTGTCATCGCACGGAGCATCTCTGCGGCGCCCTCATTCGACTGCCGCGAGGGAATCGCGACGGCAGCCGCCAGCTCGCGGTTCTGATAGCTGAGCTGCACGATGCCGGTGCGCGCCATGCGGAAATTGTCGAGCTCCGCCTGGATTTCCGAAGCAGACCGTCCGAGCGGATCCTTGCCGGTGACACGGCAGATCAGCAGGCTCCTGCGGGCGTTATACTGTGCGGTGACGGGGTAGGTCGCGTAGAGCCCGTAGAAGAGCGAATCGGACTTGTCGAAGGTCAGGCCCGTAAGGGCAGCGAATTTTTTTGTGTTGAATCCCATGATGCTTCTCCCTATTATGTAATTTATCTGCGTCTTCTTCGCAAAGACAGACTTATTATACCATAGCCGGCAAAAAAAAGCAATAGAGAACCGGCATATCAAAAACAGGGCACCCTTGCGGATGCCCTGTCTCTTTGCGGTTCAGTTGTTGTTGAGCTTCGTGCGTGCCATAATCGCGGGATAATCGCAGTAGCAGTAATCCATGTCCACATTGCCGGAGATGCCGCTCACAGAGCCGTAAGGCGTATACTGCCACATGTTGTAGCTGCCGTTGTACGCGGGCTTGTTGGTGTTATAGTGTGCGACCCATACATCGTATCTGTCCCGCACGGCCTTACTGATATAGTTGTTGAGATAATACGCCGAGCAGTAAATGCTGACATAGTAGCCGCCCGCCTCCATCTCGGAGCAGAATGCGTCCACGATCGCCGATACGCGGTCGATGCCCAGCGCAAACTGGCTCTTCTCCTCAATGTCAAACGCGATCGGATACTGGAATTTCCTTCCGCCGAGCACCTGCATGCAGACACGCGCCTCCAGACGCGCCTCCTCGGGAGAAAGTGCATAGGAATACCAGTATGCACCGACCGGAATGCCCGCAGCGACCGCCTTGTTGTAGTTGTTGACAAACTGCTTGTCCGTCTGCGAGACATATCTGCCGTAGCCGGCACGCATCATGACAAACGAAATATCCTCCGGGAGCTTCGTGAAGTCCACATTGCCCTGCCACACCGAAATATCAATGCCCGTGCGGATATAGGGCGTCACAGGCGGCTCGGTCACGATCGGCTCCGTGACCGGAGGCGCCGTCGTCACGACCGGTGCCGCGACGGTGATCCTGCCGCGTCCGGTCAACATGGAAAGCTGGGAATTATCCGTGGCGTAAATATCATGCCGCGAGAGCGTCATCGTGTAGGATGTACCCGGAAGCGCATCCTCCGGGATCTGAAACGCCGCAGTGAACAGCGTGCCGTTGTCATAGCAGGACTTGAAGCCTGTGGTCTCATAGCTGATGCGGTGGCTCTCCGCAAACAGATTGACGACCGGATGGAGCTTTGAGAAGCTGTCCGAATCCACAGTGATATTGTTGGATTCATCCTCCGGGATGACCGGGATGAGCTCCGGCGAATAATCCATGATCAGCGCCATGCTGATGCAGCCGGGATTATCGGAGAGCTCCACGGAGACCTCGACAGTCTCTCCGGCAACCGCCTCCGCATCGGAGATGATCAGCTTGAGCGGTTCGGCATCCTCGATCGCGCTGCGCTTTGCGAGGATATAGTCAAATACGTCGATCACGCCGTCGCCGTTGAGATCGGTCTCGGCGGCGAACGCGGGCACGGATGAGAGCAGTGCTGCGCCCATCATAGCAGAAAGCAGTGCAGATACCATTCTTCTGCCGGTAGATTTCATGGAAATGGTTCCCCCTTCATGTAAATACCTTTGCTGTGCGTACCGTATCTCTTTTTTCCGGCACACAAATAGCGCTGTGGTTTTTGCAGCCCCTATGTTCGTATTCCCCAATTTCTTTCTGCAAAACCCAATTCTTATTTCCATTTTATCATAAAGCGCACGGGATTGCAAGTAGTTTCGGAAACTTTCGGCAGAACGACCAGAAAATATGCATAAGTCAACATTTCGCCGCATACTTTATGCAATTCACCGAATTCTGCATTTTTCCGATAATTCGCTTGACATTTCCGCCGGTTTGCGGTATAATAATAAAGCAGTTGTGAAACAGATGCTGTTTTAGCTCAGTTGGTAGAGCACATCCTTGGTAAGGATGAGGTCGCTGGTTCGACTCCAGTAAACAGCTCGCGAAAGGGTACGCCATGTGCGTACCCTTTCTTTTTTCTGCGAAGGTCTTGACATTTCTTCTGAAATGTGCTATAATATGTCTGTTGTCTGGGTGTGGCGCAGTTGGTAGCGCGCTACCTTGGGGTGGTAGAGGCCGCCCGTTCAAGTCGGGTCACTCAGACCAGGCCGGCACAGCCGGCATTCACCGCAGTGCTCCGGGAGTTCCCGGGGCACTGTTTTTATGCAGCAAAAAAGCCGATGCTCTTTCCGCGTCGGCTTTTTCTGTTTGTTCTGCAATCACATCAGCAGATCGTTGTTGCTTGCGGTGATGCCGAAGATCTTGCCGTCATCATGCACAGAGATGGTGAAATACAGACTGCCCTCTGTGATGCTGTATGCAAAATCATATTCTGAATTCGATTCTCCCATGATGCGCACGGCGTCATCCTGCGTCATGCCGAGCGCAAGCCCGCCGACGGTCTGTGCGCTGTTGCCCTCGTCGAAGTCATGGCCAAGATAAACCTCGCAGATCACGCCGGCTTCATTGGTGTCGATCACCATGCCGGGATAGTAGTAATGGATGATCTCACCGGCGCCCGGGATGCAGGGCTGCGAGCGGTCAGAGGGGCGCGTCTGGCTGACCAGCCGATCGGAAATATCCGCGAACTTGTCGCCGATGCCGAAGGTCACGCCGTTGCTGACAAATCTTGCCTTCTCAGAGAGCGGTGCGCTGCTGTCAGGACCGGCAGGCTGCTCCGGCGCGGCAGGCTGTGTCTGCGTCTCCTCTGCGGCCTTTGTCTCCGCAGTTGCAGATGCAGCGGAAGTCTCTGCGTCGGTCTCCTCTGCCGCAGATGCGGTGGTGTCGGCGGCAGCCGTCGTTGTCTCCGCAGACGCGGTGGTGTCTGCTGCTGCCGTTGTGGTCTCAGCAGCCGTGGTATCCGCCGCAGAGGAAGCGCTGTTTTCCAGCGAAAGCGTACCGCTGCCGGCGCTGTCGCCCGTGCTGCCGCATGCTGTCAGGCAGAGCGCACTGAGCGCTGCCGCAATCCAAAGATGATTCTGTTTCATGTCCGTATACTCCTTTATTCTTGCAATATTCTGATCGGGGCAGCGCTGTATGCGCGCCCTCCCGTCACAACCGTCAGTTCATAGTCCCCCGCGAGCCCGAGCTGCGGGTCAAGGAACGCCGAGAAGCCGGGATGCTCACCCTCGCCGAGCTGCTCTGCCTCATAGATCGGAAACGCCTCAAACACCTGCGTACCCGTCTCATTTTTCAGGACAAGATACACTCTGCCGTCACCCGGCTCTGACTCCGCGGGAAGTGTGCCGCAGATCTGAACGGCAAAGCCCTTGTTCTCGCAGACCGCCTTTGCGGTGCCGTCCGCCGGCGATGCACCCCGCACGGCATCCTCCGTGCGCTGCGGTGCCGTCATAAAGGGCGCCGTTTCGGTCACATTCCGCAGGTTGCGCTCCACGATCTCATAGACCATATTTGCCCCGCCTGATGCCCGCGAGAGATCGGGGCGGTTCGTGCGGACAAATTCCGCCGACTTGAAGTTGTCGGTCATCAGCGGGAGTAGTGCGCGCCCGAAGGAATCGCGCACCATGTAGAGCTTGCCGTTTGCCGGGTTTCCGCGGTTCTCGAGTGCAATGTTCATATCGCCGCGCTCTCTGTCGCTCATGAACTCCGCCATCTGCGCCTCCTGATCCTTCACGCCGCGCGGATTCAGAAAGCGGTAGGGCTGATAGGCGATGTCGAACTGATACTGATAATCCTTGAAGCCGCCCGCAGGATAGAGCAGCTTTTCGAGGTCGCCGTCCCATGTCTGATCATAGGTGTAGTTCACGCCGTCATAGGTCTCGTGCGGGAGCCCCAGCGCATCCATGATCGCATTGTAGCCGATCAGTGCGCCGAGATAGTTCCAGTGGGTATCCCGCCGGTGATAGAGCCCCTTGTCCTTCTGCGCCGTCATGACAGACAGCATATCGGTGTAATTGACGCCGTATTCCCTGAGCACCGCGCTGAGCCGCGTGAGATTGTTTTCTGCGGCATGCCGGTAACACGCAGGCATCTGCTCAGGATACACGGAGGATTTGTTCGGCATCGGCACAAAGGTGAAGCGGCCGCCCTCCGCGGTCACACGCTCCTGTATGAGTGAGAGCGTCACCGCCGCCGCACGGAGCTCGCGGTCGGTCATGGCGTTCGTGTCCATGAAATCCGCCTGCTCGTCACGGAAAAAGAGCCAGCCGTCCTTTCCGCAGATGACATTGGAGGACGGCGAATGCAGCAGCTCGCCCTTGACAAATCCTGCCGCCGTGAGCAGTTCGGCGCGGAGCGGGAGCTGCTCATTCGCATAGGATTCAAACTCCGTTGAAAAATCGTTGTTGATGCCGCCGTCTTCGCGAAGGAAGGACGGAAGCTGCTCCTCCTCCGCCTTCTTCTCAAGATCCGCATTTTTGCCGGTAAACGGTTTCAGCGCGAGCGGAAGCGCGCAGACTGCGAGAAACACCGCCGCATAGGCGATCTGGAATGCCTTTTTCAAGTGACGCGCCTCCTTTCTCAGAACCGGAAGTAGATAAACGGATTATAGCTGCCCGAGACCAGCGAGAGGATGCTGAGCCCGAAGATCACGAGCGAGATGAGATAGCTGCCGTGCTCATACACCGCACACAGCTTTCCGGCGGATGCCTTTTTCCGCAGCATCGGGAAGACCGGCATCGAGAGCAGCAGTGCAAAGAAAAATGCGATGACGAACATCAGCGAGGCGCCCGAGAGGATCTCCGCATTCACGGCAGCATCGCCCGCAGAGAAGCAGAACATCCTGCCGATCAGCCGGAAGCCCTGTGTGAGCGTATCCGCACGGAAGAGCACAAACGCCAGCACAACCACCAGCAGCGTATAGACATGTCCGAGCGGTCTGAACCACTTTTTCTTCGTCGGGATGATCTGATAGGTCTCCAGCATCTGGCAGAGACCGTGAAGCATGCCCCAGACGATGAAGGTGAAATTCGCGCCGTGCCAGAGCCCCGTCAGGAAGAAAACAATCAGCTTGTTGACCGTCGTGCGTGCATTGCCTTTGCGGTTGCCGCCGAGCGGAATATAGACATATTCCCTGAACCATGTCGAGAGCGAGATATGCCAGCGGCGCCAGAACTCCTGGATGCTGCCCGAGAGATAAGGGTAATTGAAGTTTTCGAGGAAATCAAAGCCGAAGACGCAGCCGAGCCCGATCGCCATATCGCTGTATCCCGAGAAATCGAAGAAGATCTGGAGGCTGTAACAGAGTGCGCCGAGCCACGCAGACCCCATGCCGACAGCCGCGGGGTCATAGCCGAAGACGGTGTCTGCAAAACGTCCCATCTGATTGGCGATCAGCACCTTCTTGCCGAGCCCGAAGAGAAATCTGCGGAAGCCGCGTGCGACTCTGTCCGCGCTGAATTCCCGCTTGCCGAGCTGCGCCGAAATGTCCTCATAGCGCACGATCGGTCCGGCAATCAGCTGCGGGAAGAAGGAGATATAGAGCAGCACGGAAAACAGATTCTTCTGCACACATTCCTTCTTGCGGTAAACGTCGATCACATAGCTGAGCCCCTGGAAGGTGAAGAAGGAAATGCCGATCGGCAGACGGATCTGCGGCACGGGAATCGCCATGCCGGTGATGCTGTTCCAGGTCTCTGCAAGGAAGCCTGTATATTTATAGGCAATCAGCAGGCCGATATTGAGCAGCACCGCGCAGAACACCGCGAGCCGATCGAGCCGCCTGCCCGAAGCCCAGAGCCCGAAGAGATAATTGCAGATGATCGAGACGATCATGATAACAACCGCGACCGGCTCACCGAACGCATAGAACACAAGGCTCGCGGCTGCCAGAATGAGATTGCGCAGGGTCTTCTGCGGGCAGACTGCATAGAGCAGGAAGGTCACCGGCAGAAAGAGAAATAAAAATGTAACGGAACTGAATGTCATGTTCAATTCTCCCTGTACTGGATTTGATACTGTAATATTGTATCACCCGTGCTGCGGATTGTCAAGGGCACAGTGCGTTTTTTCAGCATATTCGCGTATTTCTGTGAGAGGCAGATTCCGATTTCCTACATCTTCCACAGTGCATGCAGGCATGTCCAAAGCACGCACAGGCATGCGGAAATATATTCATTTTGTATAGTATTTCTTGATATTGTGTATATACAAATAGAGAGAAGTGATGTATAATACAGAATAGACAGATATGCTCTTGCGCAGATCAGACAAATAGACACGCAATTCTTTCATTTCAGGGGGATAAAAAAATGAAAGGAAGTATCTGTTATGAAAAAGAACACCCTCTCAGCATGGCTCGCCGCACTCACCGCAGCGGGCGTCCTCTCTCTCTGCCCGGTCTCGGCCGCCACAGCGCCGCTGCTGACCGGCGATTTTGAAACCGGTCTCGACGGCTGGACGGCACGCGGCACAGCGACTGTCTCTCAAACAGACGCAGCCGCAATCAACGGCGTCTCCTCTGCCGCTGTCACCGGCCGCTCAGACAGCTGGTGCGGCATCTCGCACACGCTCGACCCTGAGCGGTTTCTCCCGGGCTCTCAGTATTTCTTCCGGGCAGCCGTCATGCAGAACACGACACCGATGGCAGTGCATTTCAAGCTCTCCCTGCAATACAACACCGGCGGCTTCGGCGGCGATGTCTATGACTGCATTGCCGAGGGAGACGCCGCCTCCGGCATGTGGCTGACGCTCACAAACCGGTCGTACACCATCCCGGAGAATGCGCAGAACATGTCGCTCTATCTGGAGACAGAGGATTCCAAAGCGGATTTCTACGCCGACGATATTCTCGCGGCCGATGCAAACAGCTCGCTCCAGGAAATTCTGACCGGCGATGTGAACAGCAGCGGCAGCGTTGACAAGGACGATGTGTATGCCCTGCGGGATTACCTCTTCGGCGACCCGAAAAGCGATATCTTCTCAAGAGCTGCCGACATGAACAACGACGGCAAGCTGAACGCCGCTGACTACACGCTGCTGAAACGCCTGCTGCTTACGCATCCCACCGTCACGACAACGGCCACAACCTCATCAAGCGTTTCCTCCGAAACGACTGCCACGACAACGACGCAGAGCGGAAACCATGCAGAACCGAAGGCTTATATGGACAAGGTACGCAGCGAAATGACCGACAAAGTCCCTGCAAATGTGCAGAGCGGAAACACCGGCACGATCACACACTTCACCTATTTCTCGAAGAAGGCAAACCGCAGCAAGGGCGCCAACATCTGGCTTCCCGCAGGCTATTCCGAGAGTCAGAGCTATCCGGTGCTCTATATGCACCACGGCATCATGAGCGATGAAAACGGCATGCTGCAGGGATTCAGCATCTGCGAAATGGCATCGAACCTGATCGCCTCGGGCGAAGCAGTCCCGTTCATCATCGTCTTCCCGCAGATGTATACCGATCCGAACGCTGAGATGCCGAGCGGCTTCGGCTTCACGATGAACACAATGGACCGCTATGACGATTATCTCTATGACCTGACAGAAAGCCTGATGCCGTATATCGAATCGCATTACGCCGTCAAAACCGGCAGGGACAACACCGCTGTCGCAGGCTTCTCGATGGGCGGCAGAGAGTCGCTCTATCTCGGCATCAGCCGGCCGGAGCTCTTCGGCTATGTCTGTGCCTCCTCCCCCGCTCCGGGCATTGTCCCCGGCGTGGATAAGTATTTGCAGCACGAGGGAAGCTATATCCCCGGCACGAACACCCGCATGACTGAAAAGGATTTCAGAATCGCCGATGACAAGCTTCCCTATCTGCTGATGATTGCAGGCGGCACAAGCGACTCGGTTGTCGGCACATTCCCGAAGCAGTATCATGAGCTCTTTACGAAAAACGGCACCGACCACATCTGGACAGAGGTGCCGAACGGCGGACATGACGGCAGCGTCGGCATCCCGCTCTTCTATAATTTCTTCCGCGCACTGTTCAAGGCGTGAGAAGCCAAAAACAGGGAGCCCCGCATCACTGGTGATTCAGTGGTGCGGGGCTTATTTCATTTTATCCGTTGTTCCAGCCGTTTATGCTGAGATCCGGCATGATATCCGTCGTAAGATGACAGAGATACTCCATCTCATCCGAGATCTCAATCCCAATCCAGCCGCCGTCCTCCATATCTGAGACTCCAAGACAATGAAGCGTCAAAGTCTCGCTCCAGTGCTCGAAATTGAAGCCCGGATATTTTCTGCGCAGTTCGATTTCTTTGCTGCCTGCATTTTCCGGAATGAAAACCGGCTCCGGAAGTTCACTCCCGGCATAATGATACCAATCGTCAAAATCGGGATTTGCCTCCAGAAAACCCGGTGTCACCATGTTCGGATATTCCCAGTAGGGATAACCGCAGCCTTTGAGCGCATCCATCAGCTCCTTCAGAAAATTCCCGTTGAACAGCTGAATATTCTGCTGCAAACGGGCTTCCACTGCATTGTAGAATGCCGCCATTTCCGCCGCAAGTTCTTCGTCCGTGCATTCGGACAGGTCTTTGCCCTGTAAGCCTTCATCACGGACATAATCCGCTTCTCCTAGAAGAAAATCTGATCATCATGGTAAAGCCCTGCATAGCCGCAGTCGAATGTGCCGTGAAATATGAATTCGTTGTTTTCAATCGTAACTGTTACCATTTTATTATTCCTTTCTGTGTGACAACCTTTCCCCACACTGGGCGCTATTTTGCAATCACCCGAACCGTAACTTGTGGCAAGTCTGTTTTCAGCGATTTTACGATGTTCTGAATGAATCAATCGGTTTTCCAGATGCTGTCTTCCACACCATCCAACCATTGTTTGCTTTTCCCAAAGGAATCCATCCAGCAGTAGAAGGTGAATCACATTCGACATCTTCCAATAAACATTGTTCTCTATGATTGCTGCCCGTCTGACTGCGGGCGCCCATCCCCCGGTAACAGGCGCACATACGCTTCCCTTTAGTACGATAAATTTACCGTTCGCAACCTTCATTTTTGCAGTAACAATACCAAACCCCCGCCTATTCTCCTTCAGGTCGTATACGCCGTCTGGTATCAAGGAAACGCCCACACTCTCAGTCGCTTCCGCAAATACCTCTGCCTTTGTTGTATCTTCCGGGTATACTTGTCTTCCCTCAAAAGATGTAAGAAGCTGAATCACCAATGCAACATCAACGGCGAACAATTCCGAATTTTGCAAACGACTTTTACCAAACAAACTGTGAAGCATGATTTCCTTTTCATCATATTCATCCACTTCGATTGCAAAGCGTCTTTTCAATCCAGCCACATTGTTGTATCCGTTTCGTTCCAGGTTATACATCCGATTGTCAAATTGATTGGAAGCAGTTTTTCCAATCTTTATCAGACCCGGAACTACGGTTTCCATGATATAGATAATACCTCTTGCCATTATTATATCCTTTCATTTTTCAGTTCCCTTGACATCAATACCACGCACTCAACGTGCGCCAAGACGTAAGATATGATTACGTATAATCCGGAGTAGGGGAGAGTGGTTTCCGTGAGTGCGCAGATTGGTTGTTTTTTCTGGATTTTATATTCGTGGAAATATGTCGATATTCGCTCTGCTCACGGGAGAATAAGGTGAAACCACATCCTATAATAGCAGGCATCGACAGTGTATGTTGTTATGCCTCGACTTTCTCGATTTGATGTTTTGCGGCGAAATATTGTGATTATGAGTAGCGGGGGATATAATCAATGCTCTTGTCGATACGGGGGAAGCATGACTGAAATAACACCAAAGAGCATCGCCAGCATAAAAAGAGTATAGCACAAATCAAAGGAAAAAGCAAGGGAATAGTACTTAACGTGATAGATAAAGCAGTTACGGGATTGATACAAGGAATACCGCAAAAAGGCTTGATTTCAGGGCTTTTTGCCCTGTTGCCAGTGCGCTGAATGCGGCTGGGAGCTAAATTTAACGAACTGGATAGGTTCGTTGAATTTTATGTGGGGTCGTTAAATTGTTCATTCAGTCATCCATTCTACACAGGTTTTAGCACACATCTTTGGTGGTTCTGGTGATAGCTATTTCCGGAAAGTTGTGGTATACTGTTGTGCTGAAAAGGAGGTATGCCGCCATGCTAAAAGAGCTTTATCACGGCAAGATCAATCCATCGGAGCGAATCCCTCGACCAGAACCAACGGAGATGAGTCAAGAGTGGCTTCGGCTTTCAGAAGAGTTTGAGAAGTCGCTCACACCGGAGCAGGTCGAAATGTACCATAGACTCTCGGACATACAAAGCGAGAGCGCTTCCCTCGACAACGAGTCGCTCTATGTACAGGGATTCAAGGACGGAGCGAGAATGATGCTGGACGTCCTCGGAAAATGAAAACAGGCTGCGGTCGATGATGACCGCAGCCTGTTTTTGTTTAGAATGGGAATATGGATAAAGGCTCGCTGAGATAGCTCTTTAACAGCTCCACATCACTATCAATATTCCGTGGTCGGATGTGTTCCAGCACCTTATGCTCAACTTCCGGCGTCCAGTATATTCTGAGTTTGCTCTGCGCTCTCGTGATGGCGGTGTAGAAAATGTTGTGAGTTATCAGTTCGTCTACCTCATCGGTGATGACAATTTTCACAGAGTTATATTCCAATCCCTGTGCCTTGTGAATCGAAACAGCATAAGCTATCTGGAAAGGCACGATTGTTCTTGATGTTGTGTGATCGTCCTCCTCATCTGCGTTTTTTGTTTGGTACACAGAAAATCGAACAATGGCGTTTCCCTCTGCCGATTCGCCGAGATATTCCAACGGATACCACATGATTTCTGATTTGTCAATTGGCTTTTCCAGCTCAATATCAAACTGAATCCTTGCATTGACTGTACCGGCGTCGAAAACCTCTATTCCGACGATTTTGCCCTTCATGTTATTGTAGATCAATGGGTGGAAACGGTTGGATTCGAGAAACAGAATAGGATCGCCGACTTTGTATTGTAGGATACCCCACTGCACTGGTTTGTTAGGATTGCTCTCCTGTAAGAAGCGGTTGATGTTGTTGATTCCATAAAGCCCGTCATAATTCAAACAAAGGATGGCTTCATCTTCATCGTCTTTTCTGAACAGTGAATCGTCTACTTTCAAAGAACAGCTCTGCTTTTCAATCAGCTCAAGAACATCATCGTCCATATGTCTGACCTTTGCCCACAGCGCAAGGAGACGTCTGTTGTTTCTTGCACGGTACGGTTCTGTCAATTCATGCACAGCTTTTTCTGGTATAAAATGTCTGATGGCAGTAAACCAGTTGCCGAATCTGATCGAGTCGATCTGATATGTGTCTCCTACCAGTAAAAGCACCTGAAACTTCGCTTTTTGGAGAATGCTCACCATGTCAGCGTTATTGACAGTACTGCACTCATCGATAACAAGCAGATGACATTCTGGAGCTACCGTATCTTTCTTCAGAAAGCTGGCGATGGTAGAAAACTCACAATGATCCTTATTCGCCTTGACACGGCGTTTCAAATTGTTGACCGCTGGGTTTGTTTGCGCCAAAAACAGTTTGTCTTCTGCATCAAAAAGCTGTGCCACATGATTGATGAGGGTAGACTTTCCTACACCTGCCGAGCCATAGATCACTGCTACACGGGACTGCGAAAACAAGTCAGCAATAATAACCCTCTTCTCTTCGCAGTCTACTCCGGAAGCTCCGCCGTGAAGCCATAGTTCCGCTTCAAATGCATAATTGGGAAGCCCCGATTCAGCGATTTTGCGCAGTTTGCGTATGATCGTACAAGTGTCCAGCCGGTATTCGTTGATAAATAAATGTTCGTGGCTTATGACAAGCTGGCTTCTATCTCGATGACCAAACCATAGAGTGTTGTTGTATTCATCAACAAGCATTGGAATGTCACTATATCCAGTAAGCTCTGCAAGTGGCGTGAATATCCTGCCGTCGATCTCTGTGTTATTACGAATGTGCCTTGCCAGCAATTCATGCTTTCTTCCGTTGGTATGTATACAGGTGAACAAAGCACTTAGTCTTGGGTTATGGTTGCGTGGAGAATTGATAAACGGCATTGTATCAAACGGGATGCATTTATTAGGGAGATACAAGTTGGATAATTGAGTGTTTTCAAACCACTCTTGCTGTCTTCTCTTTTCATCACGCTGATCTTTAATAATTGCATTGTTCATGTTGAATAATAAATAACGAAGAATATTGCTCCCGGCACATTGACTTCGGATAAGCTTACGACACCGGTCTAAAACTTTGATAAATGTATCAGATCGGAGATTAGCCCTCCATTGAGCAGTCAGGTTCTGATAAGCGGTATCCGGAAAGTCCATCAATTCTGTCAGGGATGTTCCTCGTGTAAGAAAACTGCATATTGTTCTCTGCTCCGGATACGGTACTTTAGTGCGGTCACCGGTTACAACCGAAATGAAATTAGAGAATTCACAGTCACGAATGGATACTTCCCAACCTATAATAATAACAATGGGCATCGTTTTTCCTAAAATATCCACGCTTGACTCGACCAATTGAAATCGTGAAGCGTAGTTGCTGGTAACAGGCAGCTTCGTGAAAGCAATGACACGGCTTGATTTAGTCGCCTTATCTACCGCCGGTGTGAACGTTACCTCGTGGTAGATGTTGTCCCCAACATAGAACGGCTTGATTTTCTGTATATAATACTTGTTTCCCTGTGCCGAAAGCTGGGCAGGATGCTGTTCAATTCTCTCGGCGATCTTGGCATAGTATTCCTGCAAAGCTGAGTCGAGCTGTAGTGGAAACTTATTCAGGTTATGAAGAATGCGGATATTGAAATGCCTTCTAACGAGGTTCTTCATTTCCAGCAGATACTGATAGTATTTGAGCATCAACCGTTCGGATGCATTTTCGTCAAGAGTATAATGTACTGCTACGATTTGCAGGTAGTTTCGGAAGCGGTAGAGCGTTTTCAGTTCGCCATTTACCTGCGTAAACTCAATAGCGGCTTGGATGTTTTCTTCATCGTCATCGAGGTCATAGCCGTTTGAATAGAATTTGAGCATGATATGCTCAACAAAGCTGATCAGCTTGGTGAGAATGTCTTGTGAAATCGCCCCACGGGTAGAGCCGCTGATGCTGTCGATATGGCGGCAAATTGCGTCATCGATCACTTGGATCTGGTTGTCGATCATAAGCATGAAATGCCCCATCTCCCTTCTCTATAGGAAAAGCGGGTACAAGCCCTGTACATATGAAACGGCTTGTACCCACCTATGTCTTTGTCTGGTTACTTCTTGGGCGGAGTGTACGGGTTTCCGTCCGGGTTGTATGTCATATTGAATACCATATCAGCCAGCCACTTTCTGAATGCAGGGTTGTCCTGATACTGTTTGAAGATCTCCATGTTGTCCGCCATGATCGAGAAAATGACCTGCTGCAAAGCTCTCTCGCTTTCGAGCCTTGCGCCCTCCTCATCGGAATTGCGCATAGCGTTCTGGTAGCTCTCGTCCTTTGATACCATCGAAGGAATGACCTCGGTCACCTGATGGCGGGCATTGTCCTCGTCCTTCCACTCAATGTTTCCGAACATATCGTTGAATTCAGAGACGATGTTGGACAGCAGATCCATTTCCGGATCGATGATGTGTCCTACCTTTCCAGCAGGAACAGGATCGACCTCTGTGTCGGAATCGTCAAGCACGATGGACATGGATTCACGGGCTTCCGGTCTGTAGTTGTTCAGGTCAATGGACTCCAGAATGCCCTCTGACAGATCATCTTCACGGGGTGAAGGCAGCTTGGGGATCAGCAGGTTCAAGAAGATAGACAGCTTCTCCCAGTCTGCATTGCCATACGGCAGGATCGCGCCGAGGAAACCATAGGTGCGAACGAACGCCTTTGCAGCGCTCTTGAACTTGATCTGCTCCTCTGTTTCGAGGTCTTTGTAAATTGCGGCATTGGAATCCAGCAGCGGATCGAGGCGCTCTCGTCCTGCACCGTCCAGAAACAGGTCAACAACGTGTTCGACTTCCTCTGTCGAGAACACCTGATACTCCTCCATCGTGGTGATCAGGTCGTAGAGTTTGTTGGGATCAGTTTCGCCGGAAAGAATTG